>Ga0194135_10000309_pt1 | contig 28301 bp, 18 predicted proteins | sample LitLau_LLRF_2013_FD_134024 | JGI IMG/M metagenome (GOLD analysis project Ga0194135, IMG submission 134024) | Freshwater sediment microbial communities in response to fracking from North America - Little Laurel Run_MetaG_LLRF_2013 (version 2) | ecosystem: Environmental > Aquatic > Freshwater >... | reverse complement strand
AGCTTGAATTCATTCAGTGAGATTGTGCTACTGATATTTTTATTATACTACACTAATGCAATGATCTCAATGCAGAGAATAATAATTTGTGTTTGTGCATTGCATTTTGCATATATTGCATTTCACAAGTGAAGGAACAAAGCTGTGCTCTCTACACCAGGTTCAATTCATTCTCACATTCCCCCATAAATTACACGCGGGACCGCCTGCACTAACACTAAACCTAACCGAGCAACAAACTTAACCACGAATTAAACCTACACGTTAACTATTGGCTTTAATTTTCATGCACTGAATTCATCTCACTCCATTTTTAATTCATTTTGCATCCACTTTGAAAGTTTTAAGTAACTCTCTTACGTATTAAGTGAATGAACGAGTACGAGTCAAACCATACTTTGACTCGACATTACCTCTGACTCGAAAAATATCTTGAGAGCAGGCAGATCTTGTGGAAGCTGACTACAAACAATTTCCGATAAATAACCCAAAGATAATTATTTCACTCGGTCTGAAGTCAGATCAGTCGGCCACACTGATTCTGTCTCAGATCACCCACCCCCATTCGTGTGGACCGAGCTCACAGCTCAACGACATGGGAACACGTTGGTGAACTCAACGCTAACATTGTCCCTGTCCGTTGGCGTTGTTGGTCGAGTCCGGTATTAATGCGATTATGTCCACGGTGGTTGTCGGTGGGGTTTAATTGTAAGGTGTTGTGCATGCGACATGAACTTGACATGACATTTAGCATCAAATGATTAACTAGTAGACACTTACCGGTATTTGGTGGAAGTTGTTTGCTTTGGGATTCCATGATTAGATCAGAAGACACGTCAGGGTCACAACAATTGGGTAACAATGATTAATAATAATGTAATGATCAATAATGATGATGATGTATCAGTCCAGTCCCGAATTCTATGAATCTATCACGATTTAGAATACAGTAAATCAAACAAGTTGTTGATTTGAATTGTGGCCACGTCGTGTCTGAACACTAACTTATGTATGTTGTTGGTCACACTGAACTCAGGAAGACAGTTTTCAGTTTACGACCAGTAAGTATTGAGGTGTCAATTTCAGCTGGAAGGAAAACAACGATAACTGGATTTTATGTGTTCTAGATAAGCTATACAAACTATTGTGATGACGTGGTTATGAATTATATTGTATGTATATGGGTATCATAGTAATAATATCGTGTTAGTGTTACATATATGTGGATTGTGTTTCTCATTCGATTACTATCAATCAATAATGCAATTAGGGTTACAGAGCGATAATAAACTTTAATGTAATGAGTTTACATGTAAATATAAAGTTACGCTTTGGCATTACTAGTTTAGTAATTGTTCATGTATTTGCTTATTTTAGTTATATCATTATATTATGAGGTTAAACTCCACTGAGAATCAAATCAGCTCCTATTTGTCCGAGCATCATTGATGGTAAGTTCGTGTTTCCTGAGGGAACGAAGGGCATTACGGATGCGTCCACGACTCTCAGTCCAGTTGTTCCAAATACTCTGCAATTATCATAAGAGTATTATCATTAGTAGGAAATTCAACAATGAAATTCTAACAGTTAGTTGAATGAAGACTCTTATATATAAAGTAACCATACCGTAGTTTGGAATCTACTGCAGCGACCGTTGCATTGGGTCCCATTCTGCAAGAAGATGTTGGGTGGAAATGAGTAGAGGAAGTTTGTATGGAAAAACATCTCCAGTATTCTCTCGTAGCGAATTCAATGGCTGCACAAGCAGCAGGTTTTGGAATGTTGTCTGTCCATCGGATTCCAACTGCTTGGAATGCAGGGTTGTTCAGCATCATGTTATTCGTGTATTCAATTCCTATAGTAGAAGAAGTTAAATTCGATTTAGAAACGATCCTTAATGGTAATAGAATACTTGAGAACATTGCACTAAAACAGATTCTCACCGTCAACGAATCTCTCCAAGTCGTTAGGTTCCTCAAAGAATCGCGGATCAATTATAGGTCGATCTTCAGGATTGTTACTGGCTAGTCTGACAGTTCCGTAACTTTCAGGTCGCATTAGAGCATGATCGATGTAAATGTGTTGTTCTGGCTGTCCTCCGCTTGGGACAACTACTTCCTCATGCACGTAAGTCTGAATGTCTGGCCAACTGAGGTCATTATACAAAGTACTTGGAACATAACCCATTGCTAGTTGAGGAGCGAACACTGGACCAAATTCGAAGGAATTCAAAGGACCTTAACACACAAAAAATAGACATGATCAAATTGCACACACACAATACCAACTTAACGTTAAGTTTTCATTTGCTACAAAGCATGGATCTCATACCAGTTGCATTTTCAATGAATTGAAGCAAAGCAGCATCTGAGAAGAATCCAACTTGTCCCCATGTGACGTTTACGGTGAAAGAATGTGACCTTCCCTGAAATTCAGAATTTTTCACTATGTTAATTCTATTCTGAGGCAACAATCTTTTAAGTGGGAAATAACTTACCCCTGTAGCCACATGATCCTGCAAGTAGTTTCCCACAGCTGGAAGATCCACAACAGTTTCAATCTAATCAAAATATTTCAAAAATTACAGACATATAATATCAATTTCATAATGTTTTCATTTCACTATTATACATACGCCAACAGAGGCAAGGTGATCAGCAGGGCCGATTCCTGACAGTAAAAGAAGTTTTGGAGATTCATAGGCTCCTCCAGAAACAATAATCTCTTTATTTGCAGCCACATAGCGAGATGCTCCGTGTCGAGTGTACGAAACTCCAATAGCCTTTTTATTCTCATCCAAATAAACCTGTTGATTATACGTTGTAATGATCGTAAAGCTTTCATATTAAAGACCGATGGAATTAATGTTGGAATTTTGTTTCCACGTATGTCACATACCTTTGTAGCCAATGCATATCTGTAGATTTTGAGATTCGCCCTGTCAAGGATGGGATCGAGGAAAGCAGTGTATGAACTCTGTCGAAGTCCCTCCTTAATGTTGTAGTCGATTTTCGAATATCCGAAGGAAAACAAGCCTGAGTTCAAGTCTCCTGTTGGGATTCCTTCAGCTGCCAAAGCTTCAAGGAAAAAGTCTGCTCCAGGAATGTAGTCGATCTTTCCAACATAAACTTCACCATCAGTTCCATGGTTGGGTCCTAAAAGATCAAATAATATATTTTCTTTTACTTTCTCTTTACTTTCTCCACTATGTGCTATATACTGCCAGTCTTATCACAAACTAACCTGGGTTCTCTTCATAGAATCCATTGTAGTTCTCAATCTTCTTATAAGCCTCCAGGACATTTGAGAATTCCCATGTGGAATCCCCGCTGAAATTCGCCCACAAATCGTAGTCGTTCCTGTTGCATCTATTGTACAACGCTCCGTTCACTACACTGCAGCCTCCCAAAGTAATTGCACGGGGATGAAAGCATCGCTACAAAATGAAAATGAGTTGTTTAATATAGTCTTTTATCACCCAATCAAACATTGTTGTATTACTGTCTCATTATGTCATTATTACCCCAGCTGCAACGCAAGCATTGTCCTGTGGAACACTTTGGTAAGAAATTGCAAGTTCACTCGACGACTGAACGTGTCGTCTGGCCAAGGGAATATCAGAGATTGGATTCGGGTCCCCACCAGCCTCGAGAAGTAGAACGGAGTCACTACCGGAAGCCGAGAGTCTGTTGGCTAGCACTGCCCCTGCAGAACCACCCCCGATGATGATGTAGTCGAAAGTCTCCGTTGGCCCCTCACCCTCTCCTTTGGCTTTACTCAGGGCGACATCAGCAGCCCTTAGCACTTGATCGTAAACCTTGACCTGATCGGGACCTAAGCTTTCGTTGAACAGAAGTGAGGCTGTGATCAAAGGAATCGCTAGCCTTGTAATGAACCCTACGGGAATAGTCATTATATTAGACTACCGAAATTGAGACAAGCTGACAGCTAAAAATAATTCAAACAGGAAATTTCTGCCTGAGGATAAGTCTACCTGAGACTTACAATACTGGAATGCTTGTGAAATTTGACTGAATTATCAACGGCATGGCTCTGGCTTTTTATACATGCAGCTGGGAATATATCCGCAGTAAAAATTACTACATGATCGACAGCCCACAAGAGACATATCAAGTATGTACAGTGAACCAGTTGTTCTATTAATCTATTCTAAGTTTCAGATAAGTAGAGTTAAAAATTGTGTAAAACTATTTTGATATCCTAGTCAGATCTGATCAATCATTTTTGCTGATTTGCATGACAGGTAATATTATTAGGATATTATTGCGCTTCCATCTTCATCGATGACGGATTTCCCCAAGTTTATTTCATCATCATGATTAGGTGACAATGATTGGAGAGCATGTTTCATTGGGGTATTTTTTAAACTATTATTTATAATACTGGTGGTGTGAAGTGTGAAGTAAGTACTTCACAAATCAACAGTTGCCAGTCCGAGTCTATCTGGAGGTTTTATTACACTCTTCAGACCTCATTCCCTGACCTTTGAACCTACTTCTTCACAATTTTTGTCACGTAGGCTCAGGTTATTTATAATCGGGATATTTTCATCATCGAAATGAAGTAGGCGTTGAAATTCGTGTTAGTAGTGCAAAACAAATATTGTAATACAAAGGCTAATTAACTTAGCCCAGGATGCTGGTAATCTATTTAGTGTGAAAAATGGTGGTAGATGCCATCAAAAATGAGTCAACTGTTGTGTCACTCTTGTTCGTGTTTATTCAATTGTTTCATAAATTGAAACCATAATAATAATAGGTTGATGATGATGAAGGTAGTAGCATTTAAGTTTAAAGGAGATTTTCTAGTAAATAACCTTCTTGCGAAGTACATTTTTACTTTTACTTTTCTAATACAAAGTTGGCCTGGTACATTAAGTGAATATTTTTATAATCGTACAATACGATAATCGTAATAACGGGTACATTAAGAAATGATTGCAATTGCATCTTGTTGTGTTTGTTGGTTGTTTAAATCCGTGTCGCATTTATGTATACGTGTACAGAGAATACTATTAACATACGTCGTCATTATTATTAGTGTAGGGTAAATATTGAAGAGTACTTTACTTGGAACTTTCTACTCTTCATCATCATTTCGTCATATTTCGTTAGTTTACTCTATCAGTAATAAGAATTAGTAAATCATAATAAACACAATTTCACACGCTCATGAATCCATGCTAAGTTAACGAGTCATTCCAGTCTAACTAGCAATTGGTTTTTACAGACATATTTCTATTATAACTTACATCGATCAATCAGTCAATCAAACAAACGTACGCGTGTCTAACTCAACAACATATACAGTATTAAATGTTCAGGACTACTCAAAAATTCACACAAGTTTAGCGAAGAAATCACTGTTTCAACTACGAAGTGTGTAACTCATTTCATACATGTGTACATTGTTACGCTGATTATTATCGAGAGATATTATACACAAGTGTCTATAGGGGGGAGGATGCAACTGAAACAACTTCTATTTTAAAAATCAGTCAGAGCTTTTAATAATAATTGTAGATTGCTCTTTACGTCACACTCACACACACACTCAATACTACTCTTATTAAATGGTTTGTAGTAGTAATAATGTATGCAGACTAATAACTCAGCAGCAGTGGCGAATAATAATAAGTTAAATTCTTAATATATTATTATTTACTGTTCTCTCTAGCCGATTTAACGAACATTATTTGGCCGTGCTGCACACTTCACTACACAGTGTCTATAAGATTTGTTTTCTGTCTCTCAAAAGCATTCTTCAAGTAGGTATAATATGTGATAACATCATATCTTATGTAATATAAAACGACGCCTCTCTCAGATTGCAGCTCTCTCGTTTCAAAAGTTCCTGTGATTATTCTTATTGATTACAATCGACTGCAAAATCGATGACAAATTTCTGGTTAATCTGAAGGACTTTGACAAAGAAGGAGACATTTATGGACTATGCCATAATTTTGTGTAACAACATTTGTGTAATACTTTATAATCAAAAAGATTGTTGTTCAAAGCAGTAGTATTGGCTTGTATGCAGTGATTTTCTCCTGTAATACACTAATACAACGTCGGGATAAAAAGTCGACCTCCGAGCGGAACAGAGCTGTGTGATGATTCGATAAAATAATCAGAACGAGACGCTTTGAAACACGATAAAAGACTTGAATTATAATCAAATACATAGGTCCAAAACTCGTCTACATAGGCCTTACAGTGTCGAAAACGGAAACCGAGTCACAAACCTACATTACGGGGGTCCAGTGGGGAGTGGTTTAACACTAATATATGTATGTATATTACAGCCAAAGATTTAACCAACTTATTAGAATCCTAGGTACGTCAGTGATTACAGTTTGAGCTCATTGGCGACTTTGGACGCGATATTTTTAAATCCAATTGATGTTCCAGAGATCCGCTTGAAACGAACTCCATTGAGGGATAGACGAGGCAACTTGCATACTTCGATTTCCCACTGCACCAACGAGTCGGTGTTCGGATCCCCATGAACACACAATAGGAGGAATTTTTCACGTTGTTCGTAATCACAATTGTTGGCGTCCAGGACCTACCAGCACGGGTTAACATAAATATTTCATTCATATAAAACATCTGTTCAAGCAGCTCTGTGATTTCCCAAAAGAAAACAAGAACAACTACAACTGCTCACTACTTCCCACAATCGATGATGCAATCATCATCCTTCCCAAGTTTATTATCAAAGTCAACATTTACCTTTCGAATCTCGGCCATAATTTCGTTTGGGTCTCTGGCTGAGGTCGTCTTCATACTAAAGGTAAATCGAAGCGATCGGGGTTTCACATGTTCGTCGTTTGGGTTTGTTGGTTGCGTCCTGGAACATAACGAGTAAAGACAGCCCTTATGTACAAAGCAGTTTTATCATCAAACTTAATTCTTTTTATTACAATAGGTGCATTGCTACTAATAAAACTCCACGAACCAAGCAAACACTACACAACAATAAAATAACCCCGTATTAAGTATGACCCCTTTGCGGTCACCAGTTTAAGTTAACTCTACGTACGTACACTAAATTTCTACCGAACTTCATTAGGTGTGTGAGTAACAACTGATCTACCAAACACCAGATTATAAAACTACTTTTAAACTTTCTACTTGCAATCTGTTAGAACTTTCCAATAATTCAAGATAAGTGCAAGGTCCGGAAACGAATTTCAAATAATCTCGATTGACGGGACAGACAGTTAATAATTCTACACGGATCAAACACAATCTTGAATTAAAGTGTTCAGCTACAATTAAGAATAATTTAGTAACTGTAGTAGATATTTGCGGGGTCATACCTTAACATACAAAGGAGAAGAAGGTTGATGAAAGCTTACCCAGGGAGTTGCTTGTTTGTAGGGGTCGGAGCTGTGGGGGTGGTCGGAACGTCCATAGGTCGTTTAGAAAAACGCGAGGATAGTTTTGAAAAGAATGAGGATCTTGCTGCTTGATTGATTGCTGAAGTATCTTGAGTTGTCAGAGCTGAATACGCATTTGATGCGTGATTTCGGGGTCTATTTTGTCCGCTATGGAAAGTTGACCTACTAGGTACATTCCTCGGAAATGCTTGGCGACTTGCAGGTGTTACTCCTGAAGGTAATGCGTTAACAACGCCTCCAGGTTTGTTCGAACTAGACAGATTGAAACACTAAATCAGTTAACTTCCCGAAAGTGAGTACAACAACCTCATTTACACACAATTGTAAGCGGAACAAGTTTTACAACAGGTAGTGAACACATTCTTGTACAACAGTGAAGATAACACATTTAGAGACAAGATAAATGTCGCCTAATGTTCACCTCAGATATTCTCAATTTATTACTAACCTTTTAAGTGCTGAATCAATATTAGTATCAAGCGGTGGCAAGTCTGAATGTCGCGTGCCAGCAGCAGAAATTGATGCAGATTTTGTATGACCTTTACGAGTACCCTCTCCCACCGTCAGTAAAGCACCACTGTAGCAACAAAGAACCAACAACCATAGTACAGAACATGTACTGAAACATCGATAGTAATACAGAAACGTAAAAAAGAAAAGAAAGAATTTCAGTATCTAAATTGTCTTAATTGCTTGGTATTTATAACTACAGTATAGAGTTTGGAAACCAAAGTTGCGACCATAAACAGAAATTTAGCATAGAAGTGCCAAGCAAATAGTACACATAGGCAAGAAAAGTTGGATAGAGGAATAAAAGACAAATGAGTTACAAAAGCAAATCATACGAGACATTTACATGTGTAAGCAAACTCAGATAATCCAATTCTGTTTTGAACATCTAACGATTATTGTTTAACACAAAATAATACTCTTTTACGCACCTTGTCGCAGAGTCACCAGCTCCACCTCCGACTGCATTTGTTTTCTCATTCGAGGAAGCTTTTGCCTCGTACCCGATAGTACTCCTTCGACCAACTGATCCTCCGATAGGAACAGCTCGGTTTCCTGTCATTGTATTAGACTTAGTTATACCTCGAGGTTTCGGGCTACTAGCAGCACCTAATTATGCAACAAAATAAGTCTAAGTACCAACTCAAATTGCGGAACGCATTAAGACTAAGATTAACTATTAATCACAGATCAATAACACACCTGAATCAAGACCACCAGGAGTGTTAGAAGTCTTGCTAACGGCTGCGGAAGCAGGTCGAATAGAATTTGTCGTCCCTCCTGCTCCACCACCACTAGCCGCGGCGATCCGTGCCGTATTTTCCTTTATAGTCGCGGAGTCAACAGTATTTTGTCGCTTAAAATTACTTCCAGGAGGCGTTGCATAGTTGTGATTATTTGTGGAACCAGCATTAGATCCAGTGCCTTTTTAGAAACAAACAGCCAAAACCCAAATATTCAATTTTTTGTCGTATATTCGTAAAATCAGTTATTACTTGTCACTTTGTTCTGCACATAACGAATATTATGGCTTGAGTGCCAACTTATTCCTCACAAGAACAAGTGACGAAGTATATAACTCCTTAAAATATTTTACGGCCACCAAACACAACCACACCAGAAGAAGCTCCGTAACAGAGAAATCATTAGACCATTAGAGAGCTTTAAGCCACCAAGCCCCAAGCATAAAGAGTGAAAAGTGATATGAAAAGAATTGTAGTTACAAAATTCAGGATAGTAAACGAAGATCGATCCAATGTTAGTGTAACGTGAAGTTTTTTCGGAAATAAAACTTGAAGAGAAAAGAATGATAATGACTTCTCACAGAGAAGCCATAAAGTAGACTTGACGATTCAAGTGGAAAATGAAAGTAAGTAAGAGTAACAGATAAAGTGATTAAGAGTGCTGTATTATGTGGACAGATGAAGAAATAACCCCGCACCAGCAGCTGCATGAGAAGCGATGGATTCACGCAAACTTTCCCCACCCGCAGAAGCCCTTCTGGAGGGCTTGGAGTTGGTGGCCGATATGGAACGGTGGACACCTCTGTGAGATGGAGATTGACCACTAGAAGTTCCTCCAGAAGTAATCGTATTCCCACCTCCTCCAACTATATTTCTTAAGGATAATGAGCTGCCAGACCGAGAACCATCACTTTCCAACTATATCGAAATAGAAACCTTGTAAAGTCTTTCATCATATAGATTAAAATAACTCATGAAGTTGAACTCACATCGGAAGACCGTCGACCCAATAGCAGGTAAGTGGCGAATATATCGTCGTATTTTTGTGTTCTAAGACTATCTTCAATGTCTGATTTGTTGTAGCCCATGCCACTAAGAATTTCTATACAAAAAGTCGAACAATGTTTAAAAAATGTTTGCATAATTCAGTAGTAATAGGAAAAAAGACTCAAACCTATTCTTCTTAGATCGTTGAGTTCAGTTTCAGGCTCAATATAAGGTCTCAATTCGTCTTCTTCATATCCCATGTTCATCCATTTATCTTTCATTATTGTCTGCAAAATCGCATAAAACATTTTGTTATTCCCGAATAGTCGGTTTATCGATAATAAAATCTGCAATGATTACCTCTAGGGATGCTCGTTTTGCTGGGTTAAGGACTAAGAACTTCTTAAGAAGATTTTCACAGTCAGTAGACATGTAAAAAGGGATTCGATACTTTCCCCGGAGAACCCGCTCCCTTAGCTCCCTGAGCGTCGTCCCATCAAAAGGCAGGGACCCACTGACTAGTGTGTATAAAATCACGCCCAAAGACCAAACGTCTACTTCTGGACCATCGTACTTTTTGCCTAAACAGAGCGTAACAACACAAAACCAATCAATAAAAATTCAAGTTACTTTTACGCTTGTTAACCTTTGACCTACCTTGGAATAATTCTGGTGCAGCATAAGGTGGGCTGCCACAGAAAGTATCTAACTTATTTCCAGGAGTAAATTCGTTGCTAAAACCAAAGTCTGCTATTTTGATATTCATTTCACTATCTAGTAATAAGTTTTCCGCCTTTAGATCCCTATGGATTATTTTCTTTTGATGACAATACTGTACTGCAGACACAATCTAAATTCACAAGTAAAAGCATAGTTAAAAATGTGTTTTTATTAACCGTGCCAAAGTATTACAAAACAGGATGTGCTTTAGTATGAAACTCACCTGACGGAACTTAGCTCTAGCCTCTTTTTCTTTCATTCTTCCATGAAGCACTAGATAATCGAATACTTCACCCCCACTTGCATATTCCATCACAAGGTACAACGTTTTCTCCGTCTCAATTACTTGAAACAGTTTCACTGTAAAATGCAACTTTTAGTTTGAAGTCAACAAAGAGGAAGATTATCTATTTAAGTGTTTACCTATATTTGGATGATCCAGCATTTTCATTATCCTAACTTCTCGAAAAAGTTTTTGTAAACTACCCGGATTTAATTGAGTTTTGTCGATTATCTTGATCGCCACCTGAAAACACAATTAAAAGAGTTCATTAGTCTATAACATGGTACATACATACATTCAAGAATTAAAAGCGTTTTTACTTTGACTAACTTTACAACATAAACTCACAGTCTTACAGTTTTCATCGTTTACATTTTCCCTAAACCATTCTTGGATGAAAAGTTACACAATACACAAAAAATTCCAATCACTGGAGCATGGCAAAAGGGAATAGACTTTTATTACATTCAATGAGTCATCCGATTGATTGCTCCTGGCTAAAACTCACAGAGCGCCTTCAATTTGTCTGAAGTAAACCTAGATATATTGTGCTGTTCATGTTGTAGGAGTGTAAGATATTGTACTTAATACACTCCACTTTTTGTAGCATGCTGCATTAGATGGAACAATAGCCTATTATCTTATTCCTCCCAGCATAAATACTTCAGTAAGAAAGAAACAGTACGTTCAAATAATACAACAACGATTTTAAGTCCACTGACCTTACACCAAAATTGCACAACCCGAAATCTCTGCCTATCTGCTTAGTTAGCAGTCATATCTTTACTTAAGATTCTACTTTTTATTCCTACCTCAATAATTATCCTCGCACTTCTGTAACTTTTCTGCCTACACAAACGTGAGGAGAGATAGACTACCTGCACTATCCGTACCTTTCCTTAATTTTGTGGTTTTTAACAACAACGGGATTTTTCAACAATGAAGCACACCTATTTTCAGATCATTCAAGCAGTTCTAATAGTCACGCAAATTCTTTGAGACATTCCTAAATATCTTGTACGGAAGATAAAATTATACACGGAACTAGATGAAACAGCTTTAGAACTAAAGTATTTACAAAAAAATCAAAATGTCTAGAAAACATTGAAAATCATTCGCACCTCCTTTCCTGTAGGCAGATGTTTTGCCAATTTGACTTTGGCGAAATTTCCCTTTCCGATTGTCTTAAGTAGCCTATATTTCCCAATATGAGGTTCTTCAGACGTTCGACTCCGGGATGACGGCAGCCTTTGGTTACCTTCACGAGTTGTCGATGAACTTGAGACTCCATCGCCACCACTCTGAAATCACAAAATAATCATTTTTATTGTCTCCAGATATATTAGAACACGTTTTATGCATTAATTCTATTAAAAGTTTATGTTACATTTGTACACAAGCCATCAAATAAGACGCTGCTGCATTTTGCATAAGCGCTGATATTTCAATTACCACTTACACTTACACAGTGTTGTCGCATTTAAAGTATAGTATAAAAATAATCGAACGTGTGATATATCATCCATATTCCATAAAGCTTCATAAAGAATATTAGGGTTTCAGATTTGCCTGTTATGTGTAATACGGTACTTAATTATTTCAATTTTTGGTCAACTGATTTCAGAGTCTTTAAATATTTATCAACTGAATATTATTCATAGACTGGAAGTCTGGTATATGCTTATTTTACTGAATTCAACAGTTGAAGAGATAAGTATACTTGCGGTGCCTGCGGTTCGGATCTGAAAGATGTCAGTTACTTGGTATTATTGTATTGCTACACATAGTGCACTGAATACAACTTTTAATACTATGCAGTATTTGCAAAGATAAGGCAACTAAACAATAATACCTAAACGCCCAGAAACTGAGCCATCATTAACTTCTCATTTATCAATTTTATTATAATGGTAATGAATCACATTTTTATCTCCCACTTCACTTCAATATACTGAAATCAACCAATGTTTTTTTCGCTTTAAATGATGTTTGCGTTTTACAATTCTAGTTAAGTAGTAAGAGTCAAACATAAGTATACTAAAAACTCTCATGGGAGAAATTTTGAAACTTGTTCCCCGTTTAATGCTTTTTCATTTACACTTGTGCCAAATATCCACCCGAATAGTGTAATCAACGGAGGCCGAGAAGAGTAAAATGGTTTACCTCGGTACTCGTTTCATCCATAGTAGTACCTTCACCAATGGACAACCACAAAACCTAACTGCCAGTAACTGCCGATTAAGTCATCCAACATCAATCCTCCCAACTCCTCCAACCCACATTACACATTCTGAATCCCTAAAATAATGAGTCATTCACCGTAAGTGCTACTACAGGTGCTAAAACTAAAACTCCTCTCTTGATGTACAATAACAAGAAATAAGAACACAGCACCTTGCTTCCACCACCACTAATTTTGAGTCTTTTGGCAATCTACTTTTTCTCAAACTTTTACAGCAGATGGAATCTTTTTAAATCCTATTTAACAGTTTTCGTAAAAGACTTGAGCAATACACTGAAACGAATCAAGCAATTGAAATTAAGCGAATTTCCTCAGTATGACAAAACATAATAATTTTATTTGAGAAGGATAGAAAATATCTATTCAATGCAATGTATGCAGTGTCAGTGGAGAGTAACCCAAAACCGAACCAATCAGTGTTTCCTGACTCTCTCTCACTCTTTCTTATCATAATACAACATTAAACAATTATCTTTTACAACTTCTTGCGTCACCACAGTCATCACTATTAATAGTTTTCTATTCAGTATCTGAGGCCTCCTCTGTATTATTCATCCATAGTTGTCCGCCCTACTTCGATAGTTTTTGACCTAACTATGCACTAGTTGATAAGAAATTTGATTTTACTAACAAAATATTTACAGAGATTGTGGTAGGTTTATGGAGAGAAATAAGTTTTCGGAACGAACTCACACATTTTCTTTTAGTAAATATCATGAACGTCAGGGTCAAATAATATGTAATCATTAAAATTATCACCTGGCCACTCTTTGCATTACATTACACTACTACTTGATTCATTGTTTGGCTTTAAAGTTACTAATTCTGTCTACACTAATATTCCGCATAGAATTCATCCATCCACCATCTTAGGAATCCAACATTCTGGTCTCATTCATCTTCCAATCTAGCTAATGTAAAGAAAACAGAATATAAGAGACCCGTTGCTTTGCTATTGAGATGAAACGAACCACAAAAAGTGGTTCCTCTACGGAGATGAGAACAGCTTGAGCACAGTTTAATCGTCTACACACTACACATACACACACACCTTTTGAAAATTGCATGTAATGCTACATTTTCTTCTTCAGAATCCACAATTTTATACTTCTACTTGGGGATCGGGGACTACTCAAAGTTTGCAAAGACGGAATCTTTTATGCCCACAGGCCTTGATTCGAAACATTCTTCAACCGTGATAAATAAAAGACGAATACTGTTCCATCTGTAATCCCTTAACAACTTTCCTTCCTTGTCTTTCCATACTTTTAGGATCGTCTTCCACTGCCTCATATCGATCCATCCACTTCTTTTTGGTGCCTTCGATTAAACCCAGCCAACTATGAGTGTATGTGTGTGTGTGTATTCATTCTATATTTTGTAGGTAGCTGGTAGCTTAGACTATGTGTAGCTTTTTTGTACCATACAACCACATTCGGAATCGGAGTACTCGATATCCACTTTTTTCAAGAACCAGACAGAATGCCCGTGTGTGCCCGCAGCTTGTTTATTAACTTACCCAAGACTTAGGACTGGGAGTAAAAGTAGTGGTCACTGGAGGAGGTGGACGGAATGTCACGGATGCAGGACTAAAAGTTGATGCTGTAATAGTAGATGAAGGTACAACAACGGGCGGTGGTGGAGGTGACACCGGTGACGGAAAATCCGTCAGTGTCACCATTCTAGGCTCATCCCGATCCACCCACGATCTTGCAGTGCGAACCTCCTTCGCCCACTCAGAAGCAGCAAATGCCATGATATATATCTATTTGTGTTCTATATACGGGCACTCAAATTTCACGATCAATAGGAGAACTCGGAAAAGTCACTTTTCCAGAATAACCCGCACCGGTAATTAATTTCCAAGGTATACAGTCTTTCTTCTGAAGTATTATTATTAACCGTTTCCCATTATAGTTTACGCAGTGTTCAATTTAACAAGGCAGCCGAGTATTTGAAACGAGCTAGAGAATTAAACAGGTAGGAATATTGAAATAGTATTTTCTTAATATATTCCTTTTGCAGTCTTTTTGTGGCTTCGACTAACTACTACTCGTAGCGTTAATAAATAAATATATATTCACTGTATAACAACTCTACACAGAAGAGCCAGGAGTCTGACCAAGAATTAGGTCACCCCACTACTACTATACAAGAACTATGTAACTGCTCAGCAGTCAGCACCAGCTGCACTTACTCACTGAATCATTCAAACAATCCTCCTCCATTTAGGTTTAACTGCACCAGCCATTAACTAATAATAATGTTATATACCCAAACGAAGGGAGATTTTCAACGCGCAAGCAGCTCCACACTCAGCTACTTTACACACCAATGAATAATGTGCAAAATAATTATTGTCGCTTTTCGTTCTCTGCGATATTACAACTCTCTGCCTATAAGTTCTTCATCCTTTCCTCTCCGTTAAAAATCAAATGCTATTCACTATTCACTGAGTTGCTGGTGCAGAATTAGCCATTCGATTTGGATACACCCGATTTATCGTGCAAAACTTAACTTTTGTTAATTTCGAGCTTGAGCAGACATTTTTTGGAAGACTGACTGTTTCCCAAGTCGCACGAATAGGCAGAAAAGTCTCAACAACAACAGTAACTCTTTCCAATTCCCTAACTGACAATTGCCCACAGTATAAATAGCACATTCAGCTTTACCAGTCACTACTACCGTAAATTCAATCCATGAAGGCAAAACTTCTTTATTTGACTGAAGTTTTTACATTCAATATGGCGAGATTGAGAGTGACGAGACGAGAAGACCCTCCTTTAACCGTATCTGATACGATAGTAATGGATTGACGGCCTCGCAAACTCCAATTTCGATTCACGTCAATCTCCTTATTCGTTTTACTTCTCTAAACACAAAAACTAGTCATGATATCCTCCATGAATGAGTTTTATCGCAGTATCATTTGTTATTATCGTTTCACTGCTGCCGTGTATTATCATATCTCACACACAGCATAATATTCATAACACACTGACACCACCACCACCACTGTCTCCGTCCGTAATTACCAGGATTCGAGTCGTTCAGGCACTTTCTGATTGTAATAGGCACAATTTCCTTCGAAATTCATGCTTGATTACAGTTATATCGTTACTCATTTAGTTTGCCAGATACAATGCTACAATAATGGGCAATGTCTGCTTAAGACACCTGGTATGAAATAAATCTCTTATTGTTCTTTCTTGGCTAGATTTATTATTGATTTCCTTCCTGCTCGGTAGAATTGTCCAGCAGTCAAATGCCAAATTACAAGACAAGGTGATTATCACTTTTACTTGGAGCTTTGCCAAGAGTTAACTCTGGAATTGTTCGTGTGAGCTCGTTTTCGGAAACTGCCTTTGCTTATGTGACACTTCCAAGTTTCCAACATTCTAGTCAGTTTATTGCTTGTTGTTTTACAACTTTTGCTGGAAGAAACCGATGTCAAATGGAAGTTCTACACAGTTCACATGACACTCGTGTACTCCGCAATCGTGTCTTGTAAGTACAGAAATACAACCGAATAAACTTCCTAGTGTGAATAATAAATTGAAAGTAACTTTGGTGCCTTGGCTTGAATTACTCAGTGATAGATAAGACCATCTGACACCTATACTCAAATAAATCTCTATGCACACTACACCCACATAGCCAATAGTTTATTTCACGTCAATAGTTTAGCCTCTCGATCTACATGGGCAACAGAGAAATGGATGTGACTATGTAAGTCTATTTTGTGTTTAGTGCAACAGCTTGAAGAAGCAAATTTTCATTGGATTTAAACAAATGTCACTGAAATAAGCACTACACACAACAATTGAATAAACTACAAAACTACTCTCAACCCATTTTCTCTTTACTGATTCTTAAACTCGTTGTCGTTGGTACACAGAGACAAAAATGTAGAAGGCAGTGTTATGTGAAATCTCCCAGCATTGCATGGATATGCCAGTTGGAAAAACTTAACCTTAACGAGAACAAACCCTCAACTGCAGCTAAAAGTTTTTAGTTCGGATCGGATTAGAAAAAGAAACACACTAAAAGAAACAGTTGTAGTGTTTCGCTGAAGGGGAATGGAATTTAACATACAGACATTTATGGAATGGCTGAGGCAGAGGGGACTCATCAGGGGCTTGTTCAGTTCCCAAGCTATAACAGAGATACTCATAAAGAGTTAGTTGAATGCTTAGACATCCTTATATGTTGACTGCATCATGATTCACTATCTTAACTATAGTATTGGATCTAGGTATTATATATAACCATATGCTTCTATACTTGTCAGACAGGTAGGGAACTCAATTACAGGTAGGCAACAATCATCAGCGTCACTTGTATAGTTGCATCATGAGACGATATGAAGGAATACAGAATTACTATTGGGCAAGTACACTTTAGAAAAGCAAAGGAAGGATGTAGCCATCGAACCATTCCCAGCATCATCACCAATTATTAAAAGGCTTCTTCGTATTCTGGCACTGAAGGTGCTCAACAATTTATTCCCTAAGGGATTTAAGAAAGCAGACTAACCAAAAAAATTCATCTTTATTTCATACTTTCATACCACATTCAATCCTACCATCAGGTCCGTCGACTCTTTCTACTTTTAGGTTCACACACCTAGGACACTCCAGCTCAAACACTGCGAGTCAGATGAATTCTCACGGTGTTTTTTTACCCGTTTTCCCATTTTCATTCCTAGGGACCCTTAAAACAACAACCTTCAGCGTTCCAGAATGAATGGTATCTCCCACATGCCAAAATAACCCCTTCATTTACTCATACAAATAAATACAATAGAATATCACAGCGCTAAGTTCACGCAACACTCTTCCTTAATTATCTTACAAAATATTTTATCTACTCATGAAACGGAAGCACACAAGAGCTCCCATCTTTAGTTTATACACCTTTATACTTCTCACTTCCTGAAGTAGAATTCTGTTATCTGCTAAAATGCAACGCATATTTACAGCACTCAAACATCAGCACACATATCATGTCTTATAAAATAACAAGACAGCAAAACCTCTTTGGGTGCCTCATAGTGTGGTAGCCAGCAGTCGTATCACTGTAATCGTATTACTTAAGCTGTATATAGCCGACGGATCGAGCTTTATATTTATCTCCTCGTACGCAAAATTTTCAACAACCAAAGACACCCGAATTAATGAATAAAGAATTCTATCCGTCTTGATGCAAGCATTTCTCTTATTAATCGTAAACACCGACTACGACTACGACTTCCCCGTTATATACGTCACTTAAGCTAAAATAGAAACAAATCGTCCGTATGCAAATGAACTGGAAAAAACTGGATTACTTGAAACTAATTCAATTGGCCAGTGCCTTAGATTTAATTGCACCAATAACATTCCTAGCTTACAAAAAGTAAGCTAAAAGCGAGCAGGGTGAATTGAGTTAACATAAGAGAGCTGATTTAACCTGTTCAGCGTTTAATAAACAGGAAGTGCATTGTGTATTTAAGTTTAAGTTAAGGACACGCAGCAGATGCATCTCTCGCAATACGGGGTCATGTAAAACTACTTCGTTATCATACAAACCTCAATTGCATTTTTGTAAAACAACTGGCTTTAAAAACTGACATATTTAAGCTTCGTAAAATAATTTAAATTCACATAGCATCTGTACTATTGTGATTTATGAGGTACGCATATTTTATTTTATTTAAATTTAAAGTGACTAACACTAAATGCTTCATTTAGCTTAACCTGCTAAAAATAGGGAGTATGCATGACTATACAACAGAAGTTTAGAAACAAAAATTCACTTTTAGCAGATTGTGCTATTTTGATGTTTCAATAATAGTCATGCATCAACAAGTAATGTACTTGTCACTCAGTCCGTAATTGCTTCTATCCAACAACTTCGATCTGAATAAGTTCAATATCATTGTACAAAAAACTTGAATTCGCTCAAACAATTTTCATTTCTTACTTCTTAAGTTTACACTTTCTCCTTTCGTGAAATTACGACGACCTACCCAACTCGCCGCAATCAACATTCTCTCAGCATCGCAATTAAGTTTCTGATATACTTGGATTGGATATGAATACATTTGCATACCTAACTTAACATATCAACCAGAAACCAGTAGAAAATACTCTCTCACAATCATTCAAGTAACCAAAGTAAAGTTGAGATATAACATGCAACGAACACACAAGTGAAGTTTCACCACTCCAACTCCATTTCTACCGCTACTGAGGCTACCTCTACTCGAAGTTTTGATTTCTGTAATGAACTCTAATCAACTCTAAACATGCAATATATGAATGATGAAGCTTGCGCTACTGCACAAAAGTTGTCTGAAGTCAAGAAGAAAAATGATTTACTCAAGCAACTGACTTGCTGTTAGCATGTCTGTCCAATCCACTTATCCATTAACTGTTAATACAGACAGGACACAATAATAATACAAAGATTCGTCACACTAACTTCGTCAAGTTTCCACATTAGATCGGATTTTCGCTTTCAAATATTAACAACACCAGTTATACACAAAAAATGCAAGGCTCATGAAAAATTACAGTTGAACTTGTGTGAACTTTTACTTACGTCAAATCGTGTCACACAGATTAGTTTACCAGTTGCAGTTGCTAATAACTTGATCTCTTTGAAATCAAAGCTGAATTATTTTATGCCAATTAAGTTGATAATGGTTTTTTAACTAGATTGAGGTACGCTGTAAAGTTTGGGCTATTTGGTTGCATTAATTTTTTTCACTTGATAAAACGTGTGACTTTAGACATTATAATTCCTTATTAGCCTACCTAAGCGAGTTAGCTCATCATTTCCAAGACACGCTAATATGACTAACCATCGCGCATCGATTGTGACTTGTGACGTAATTCCTTTATAAATATCATGGTTTTTCGTTGCATTGAGTCTTACAACTGATGTATGTAGAACGGTAATACCCAATTATTTACACACTGTTCGTTTACGTAAATTATTAGTTCTAAATTCATAGAAAGCTTCCTGAATAATGCTCTAGTTGGAAAAGCAACAAACTTGTTCCATTATACATGGACAGAACGAAGGAAATCTGTGCTCCAGATAAAATCCGACATTCAACCTGTCATGGTACAGTGTGTATCGATCCAACCAAACTTTCACCACAGTGTACTACTGAGCTGTACAAAGTTGACAAGAAGCCCTACTCTCTTTCGCTCTCACCAATCCCACTTCCCACTCCACACGGAACGAGACCTGCCTAGCTTTCTCCCATTTTGAACGAGCTCTCGCCTTACATTCACTATCACTGCTGCCCATTGCCGAACAAAAAGTTACAAGAGAAATAACAACTTTTTTGTCTAACATTATATGTGCTATAAAAGTCTGTAACCTTCTTCGGGTACACCAACTCCACACACTTTCTCCAGTCGCAAGTATCAGGAATCAACTCTACTTATGCTCTCTCCACTATGATATCTGACATCATTTTCTTTCTTCCATCCTCCTCCAATCATCACCACAATCTTCCCATGAAAACATCTATACACACTTACATTTTATCTATCTATCTTCATCAAGGCGTCGACTAAAGGAAGTTCGCTTCAATCTAACTCAACAGAAATTAATTAATCCTCCATCTGGTCTTGGCATTCGTATCAAAGGTCAAAGAAGCACTGGAGCTTTTTTGTTCAGATATTCTTACATATTCTGAGTTATGAGCTACACCAAAACAAGAACTTAGACGAAATTGTAGTCATTGCACACGCCATCGACATTTTGAAGACACTCGTTTACAATTTACACTGTAGGTAGACTATGTGAACTATAGTTCAGGATAGGTTCATTACGTTTTTAGCAACCACCTAGTTATATTACCATTAAAAAGTACCATATAAATATCTTTTCGAATAGTAATAATAGCTTGAATGTTTGATTTTTGCAGAAATGGCATCGATTAAAATGTAGTACTCTTGTAACGAGATAAGCCCATTTTTAGCAAAATGCCAATATCTCACCTTTCCACCACCCCTGCGTCCAGTGACATTTCGATGTACAGGTCTCCCAGCTGTCGATGAAACAGGTCGACCCTCAGACGCAGTTGATTTTTTTCCATCATTTCCTCCTGTATAACTCATCCGATGATGATGTGGTTTGTTTCCACTACCACTATTCGGTGGGACCGGAACTGTCAACTCGGAATTCCGGTTCATACTCATCTCGTAAGAACGTCTGTTGACACTGCTACCTTCTTCTTCTTCAACTTCCTGAATTTTTTCCACTACACCTGAACAGTCTTCACTGTTTTTATGAATTTTATCGTCCAACTTTTCAGATGATACTTTAGTTATATTAGCAATATTTGATACAGCACTAATTAAATCGACGTTTCCATCAGTGTCTTCTACAACTGGTGGTTCTATTACGACAATTCTTGAACTACCAGTAACTCCACTAACACTAGTCGTCATGTCTTCCTTTTGGACACGAACCTCATTACCGCAACCACATCCATATTCATCAGCAACTGCCCCTGAGCTCCGTACAATTCCAGAAATATTATTATGACTGTTCACAGACGTAGACTCCAAAAGTGGAATATAACTACTGCTGCTTATCACACTGCAGTTGCAATTATTCTTTTCACTAGTTGTCTTGTCTTTGCTAGTTGTTGGCAGCACAGTTCCACCAGTTATCTTTTCTGGGCTCACAATCACAAGCCCTGTTCTTTCTCCTGTTTGGCTGGAGTTTATAGCAGAAGACTTGGAGCGTGAAAATCGCTTTCGAATTGATCTAAATAATTTAGATCCTCGATGAGAGTTTCCACGCCCAAACTCTCCACCGCCAGACGTTATTCCAGTATCTCCTGATAACTCTGAGTAATTACTTGTGCCAAACGAAGTAGATACACTTGTTGTAGTTCCAGCGTTAGCTGATGTGTCTTTTGATTTAGAGCTTTTTTCCTTCTTTCCAACCAAACTTTTACTTTCTTTCTTATTCTTTCTAAAAAGTTTCATCATTTGACTTCTCACGGAGGATGCCACAGGCATCTTGGCAGCCCATAATCACAAATCAATCCTGTGTACGAATGTAGTCTCCACCGATATCAAATTGAACTTTCAAGTTCTCCTTTTATAAAGTTTTTCAGTGAATCAATTGGAGTCTTTGTCTAATTCATTAGATTACTTCCTACTACGATAAGTAATGTTATTTAGAGCAAGTGTTGCTTTGGACTGTTTCAAGCATATTATCACTTTCACTTTTTACAGACTCGTCCAGTAATCTATTAAAAACTGTTGACAGTGTGGACACTCTGGATTTCCGCGCACAGAAAGATAAAGAACCTACCCTTTGACCTTTTAGCAGGCTAGAGAGGAATCAGAAAAATTCACGTCAACAATAAACATCTACTTTAAACAGCAAGTGGGGTTTAAACCATTCGTTTAGTACCTGAATTTGCGATGAGAATCTTAACAGTGTTGAATTTTTAAGTCAGACATAAGCCAGATTTGAGTAAGTGTGCACACTCAGCAGCAGCCTGCGATAAAAGATAAACCTCGTTCCTCAGTAAGCGAAGACTCTTTTGGCCTTGCAAAAATAAATTCACTGATGATGACTACACAAACAGTACATTATTCGATCCTCACGAGCCTCGGGTAAACAATTTACGCAGTGTATGTGTATGTGTGTAATATGGAGATGGAGATGAACTGGCTAAAGATTGAGTACTTTTATCGTCAACGTAAACCTATAATATATCCTTTCATTTATACTTGCGATCTCAGCGAAAGATTCAACAGTACTTGGTACACTTCACTATTATTCAGTTCATAACATCTGCTGGAGTTTGAAAGTCAATGGTGCAACTGTGTTAGGTTTGACGTAAAGAACAAAGTCAATAGTGTTCCTAATGCTTTGAAAATTAAGCTTGACAAAGGAGACAAACAGAAATATATTCACGAAGAAATGAAAGTGAGAATTAACATAATATTCCTGAAAGTTGAAGAAGGAATGAATAGACGGATTCACGTGCAGCGTAAGATATATATGTAAATCACATACAGTCTACAAAGACACAATAACTATTAACTCTTTCCTTCTAAACAGTTAATAACTCTCAAGATGTGAAAAATGTACTTGCTGCTGGTGTATACAAAGATGTGTAGTTTGGTCGATTCTTCTACACTAGCCCACTACCAAATAAATTCTGCTTGAGGTACGTAGCAGGTCGGTGTATATAATAATAATGAGCTTAAAGGATGTAATTTATGCTTTTAATAAGTCTTATATGTATGTGGAAGCTCTCTAGTAAAGAGTGAGTCTACCTGACAATTTGTGTGACTGACTGCATGATAACTATTACAGAGAGTAGGCAATGGTGGGTGACATTAAATAGATGTTGACTGAGATGTATCTTTATAGTTGTATAATATTCTATCGAATCATACTATTAGTAATATCCTTACAATTAGTAGGCAGTTCTAGTACCACAACTGATCCTGGTGATCAATAGCTCTTATAACAACAACTCACAGAGATAATCGCACAGTATATGGGTGTTGGCTCATCTCACGAATATCAAGAATGGAGATGATGAACCATGCCACGCAAATATTACACTAGTCACTTTGATTAAGGATCACATCTAGATTTTCCACCCTCAAGTCATGTTTCGCTTGACCTTTGCCTTCAATCAAACCAACTGGTACATGCAAACTGTTGAAATATTTCTTTTAGATTATTCGTTTTCCCAACTGAAGAAATAAGTTCACGAAACGAACAGGAGAAACTTGATCCAAGTTTAGGTTTTCAAAGGTTTCAGTTACTACTGACAAGATGCTTTTTTAAAACATGCCTTGAGTTATAGTCACAGTCTATGTATATCTGGCACAATAACAATAGCCTTTCAAAAGTAATTAATTAAGAAAAATTCTGTGCAGTCAAGAATCCACGAGATTATTGAAAAGTGTCAGTCAATAAGTAAGTTATTTTTGCACACTTAGGGAATTTTGTAATTGTAATATTCGTCATATACACTGCACTGGGTGAGGCTCGTTTCAATGGTAAGTTCAACCCGTTTTCGTACTTCGTACAATTCTAGTGACTTTCTTGTCTTACGGTTAGCTTACGTTTTTGGTACTTCGTACCGACCTATTATTATTATTATTATTATTTTTTACTATGAATTCACAGAAATTGTAGTAAAAAACACCAAAAAAATCAATTCGGAAAAGAGAAAGCACCTTGAGAAAGTGCACTCGTTCCGTCGTTCCTACCCAAGAATAAAAGTAAGTGGGTTTATCCAGCCAAGCATCAATCGTCTACTCTCTGAGAACTCACGGCACATGTGTGTTCCCTCTTTGGTATAGCAAAGGAAAGTATCCCGTTTCCGTGCTTAGGTGAATATATGATACTCGATTCGTCCGAATTCGGTGAATAAAGAAAGATGAGAGCTCAACACTGCTACGCTCCTTCCTTCACTTTTGTTCGATACTTCTTTCTACGCAAACCAATGTCTCATGATAAGGATTTGAATAGAATGTAATGCAATGGATAAGTCAAGCTGATGTATGATCTAGCAACAAAAGTTACGGCAGTTCTGACTCAATCTAGTTCCCAGTTCTCACATACACCACTACTTAATGTTGTATCGCCTAACTAGCCATTGTGCAACCCATTCTGTCTAGTACATCATCGAATTCAGATAATCACAAAATAGTAAAGCTCTAGTAAGTACTAAGCCTTCACTCGACAGACCATCAAAAAACAGCTCAATTACACTTTAGGACTCGTATGGTGGTGCATGAGCCATAATAATAATAACTATGCCACATCCTACATCATCTATATTTAAGTTTACATATTATTGCTTGCTGCTGCATGGCTGAAGGCATGTCGAAAACAATATGATTCTAATTAAAAGTGAATAACTCTTATAAAGACATAATGCTTCATGTACGCGGTTTTATCATAACCCTCTTTCCTGCGGTTGCTTATTATTCTACTGACAAAAGTCTACCCACCACACTGTTTGCTTCACTCTTTGCTTATTGACTCTGATAATTACTCTAATCCTTGTCTATTATCGTTTCTAACAGCTCATAGTGATGTTGCGAATAGCATTTCATTGCTTGAGAAAAACTTGAGCAATGCAATACATATGTGAGTAACTTCAAGAAATACAAAACTTCTCAGGCTAAATCCCATTTTATACAATCGAGTGACCATTACCATATATATATATATATATATATATATATGCCAAAAAGCCTGCCAACCGTTTATATCATTTGTTTTCAAGAGTACCAATTACCTAACATTTGAAATTACATTAAGCAATTTGTTGCAATTGCTATCGGCCTGCATATATTGTGTTATTGAATTAGATAAAAAATTGATTTTATCCCAATACAGAAACTTTGTTAGTGGAAAGTTTAAATTAAAAAATTGAAATTTTTAACTATGTTACCTATGCAGTTTTTCGCCAAATGAACTGATCAAGTCCCGTTGCCTTTGATCCTTTAATTTGTTCTGTTTGTTTAAATAGCACAACTTGTAATACCTGCAGACCAGTTAGAAAATAACTACCACAGCTTTTTTGCCCAGAAAATGTATTTTTCGATTTTTGTAACTTACAAAACAAGTTTAAATACTTAAACTAAAATCAATGACAGTTCCAGGATACGGATTTGGATCTGACAAGAAATATTTTTGTGTGATCATACGTTTACGTCGTTTACTGTTGTGAGCGTGAGCAGGCTAATCCACAAAATAATCTCAATGATGAGCTGAATAGCATCATCGTTATCATTTCATCATCCTCATGAATACACTCTCGATGATTATAATATAATATAAGCCGCTCCAGTCTCATTTCCTCTTTATGAAAAATGAAAAAGCATGCACATCATGTCTATGCATTAATTCAAATAAAAACATTTTTAATGTACGAACACCTCTGCTGTTATATGGAATGGTAGTCAACTTCTACCCCCTCAGTTCAAGAGTTATTAGCCTGAGTTGAATACTAATCTGATACAAATCCAAATCCAGATGAACATTTTTCACAAGAGCTTCTCCTGAGTGAGCTGGAAGGCAAAACTTATGATCTTTACAACAATAGGCGGATAGCAGTGCAAAACGGCAGGTAGGCTAGCGAATGGTTATAGATGCATACATCACTGATTTATACAATTCCATGTACCAATTGCAAAATTGCAATATTAAAAGGGTCGTATCTTAATTAAGCTGCAATCCAATCCGGACTTCAAAGACCATAATAAGCAAGTTATTGGTTTTTAATTATAAAACAGTAAAGTAGACATCAGTTTGATGCAGCTTTCAAACGATCCATTTTGCAAAACCCGGCCTCTTTACACAACTGACATCGGACACATTTTTTATCAAATTCTCGTTCAATTCTGTTAACCTGCACCATATTAATCGGGCAATCCAATCACTTTCAAAAAATAAAATTTATGTATGTACAAAAGAATACGCGTAGATAAGAACAATTAAATAACAATCAAAGATTGCCTGACGATCATATCGCTTTAAAGAACTGCTATTACACCTATGCAGTTCAACTTGTGCACGAAATACACTTTAAACAAGCTAAACAAAGCAACTTCACGAACACCTACATACGATTTACCGTTATCAACTCTTGCCTCTTCAGGAGACGACAAAGATTGAATTTAAATTGCGTAACATAAGTATCTACTGTTTAGCATTCATATGCATTTACAGTCTTCTCGATCTCACGTTGCTTTTGCATGATCACTACATAGATTCATGAGCTTTACCTGTAAATGCTGCAGCAATAATACCACACAACTATAAATACGAAGTGTCCTTCCTTACTTTTGCACACACAATGACATACGCGACCTTGTCACAGATAGAGGAGAACCAAGTGCAACTGTCCAGTTTTATAACACTTTACCCAATCTCGTGAAACCTGAACGAACAACGAATCTTGAGAACTTAACGATCATCATTTACAAATTCTTTTAAACAACAAAATACACACACACCTCCAAGTTCCAAACTTCCAGCGTTGCATAACTGTTGTATTGTATCTGCTTTCCTTCTTTGCCTTTTAGCTAACGACGGACTCATTGATGTTCACAGATTATATTTCAATTAAAAACAATAAGCAACCCATACCTACGTTCATTATGTACAACTTACAAAAGAAACTTTACGTAGACTTGACTTGCAGACTCATTAATTCTAATGGGAATTTGTCTACACATCTAAACTAACCCATTATGGAGTTGTGTACAAAAGTGTACACGTCAACCTAACAGTTGTTGTAACAATCTCAGTCAAAACACAAAATCTTACCTTAATCGTAGGCGTTATATGATCAGCAGGTAGCGTTTCAGGGACCGATGGAAGTGTGGGTCTCATACTTGTCATGGTCAGAGGTCATTCAAACCAACCAAGATTTCCCTTTACTTGCCAAGGCCTTAAATACAAATTCTTCCAAGGTATCTCCTTCCCTGTGCGTCTGATTCTGCGGTCTTTCTGGTCGTCGTTGTCGTCGTCGTCGTCGTCGTCGTCACAAAAAGTCTGTTCCAAGTCTGAATCATGCAGCAAAGATTCTGCAAGTCTTCTAAAAGTGTAGGCACCAAATTCTTTTGTTTCTGTTCCGACGACGACACTCCTCCTCCTCTTCTCCTGCTGATTCCAAAAACTTCTCCTCACGCTGATAAGCAAGTAGACTAACGAACCCTTGGACACTCATTTAACAAGGCCCGTTTTATTCCACAGCGTTTTTCAAGGAAGGTCTTCAAATGATACACCATTAACGGCCTCAAATTCCATCGCACTCACTCTGTATAAACACAAACCACAAGTTCCAAAATTAGTTTCTCTTTAATAATAAGTTCCTTCGAAAAACAAAGAAATCTCCAAACTAACTTATTTCTTGGAATCTGTCAAATCCACCTTTTATGTCACACAACAACACATTAACAGAAATCTCTCAACCTCAATGAATTATTCAACCCTAACTAAAACAATAACTTTGTAAGTACACAAACAAAACCAAAACACTAAAACCATCCAAATCAATCTATCCCCGTCATTCAAAATCGAACCCACAACATTCAAGATTCAAGACAGCTTCCTCCTTTTTTCCAACAATTCCTCCACTTCCAAAAAAGCCAATTTTCGCTTCATTGTTTTGTAGCCATTCAAAAATTTACCCCTTCAAATTGACAATACCAAACCCGTAGTTCCCAATTGCAAACAGTACACTTACCCCAATATCTGCAGTAGTTCGGGTGGTGAGATGATGATAAGGTGAATAAGATAAATAAAAAGAGAGATAAATGGCCGGGAGAAAGAAGTACTTATATTGTATATAGTAGTGTGAGTGTTGGAGGTGGTGGTGGTGGT
>Ga0194135_10000308_pt1 | contig 28327 bp, 34 predicted proteins | sample LitLau_LLRF_2013_FD_134024 | JGI IMG/M metagenome (GOLD analysis project Ga0194135, IMG submission 134024) | Freshwater sediment microbial communities in response to fracking from North America - Little Laurel Run_MetaG_LLRF_2013 (version 2) | ecosystem: Environmental > Aquatic > Freshwater >... | reverse complement strand
GCTCCTGCTCCTGCTCCTGCTCCTGCTCCTGCTCCTGCTCCTGCTCCTGCTCCTGCTCCTGCTGCCGAGCCGGTTGCCCAGGCGGCGGAGCCCGAGCCTGTGGTCGAGCCAGTCCGTCCTGCTGAAGAGAACAAGGTCGGTTTCTTCGCCCGTTTGAAACAGGGCCTGTCCAAGACCAGCGCCAGCATCGGCGAAGGCATGGCCAGCCTGTTCCTGGGCAAGAAGGCCATCGATGACGAGTTGCTGGAAGACCTGGAAACCCGCCTGCTGACCGCCGACGTCGGGGTCGAGGCGACTTCGGTGATCATCCAGAACCTGACCCAGAAGGTGGCGCGCAAGCAGCTCACCGATTCCGACGCGCTGTATGCCTCGTTGCAGGCCGAGCTCACCAGCATGCTCAAGCCGGTGGAGCAGCCGCTGAAAATCGTCGCCCAGAACAAGCCTTTCGTGATCCTGGTGGTGGGCGTCAACGGCGCCGGCAAGACCACCACCATCGGCAAGCTGGCGAAGAAACTGCAGCTGGAAGGCAAGAAAGTCATGCTGGCCGCTGGCGACACCTTCCGCGCCGCGGCGGTGGAGCAACTGCAGGTCTGGGGCGAACGCAACAAGATCCCGGTGATCGCCCAGCACACCGGCGCCGATTCCGCCTCGGTGATCTTCGATGCGGTGCAGGCGGCCAAGGCCCGTGGCATTGACGTGCTGATCGCCGACACGGCGGGGCGTCTGCACACCAAAGACAACCTGATGGAAGAGCTGAAGAAAGTCCGCCGGGTGATCGGCAAGCTCGACGCCGATGCGCCCCACGAAGTGCTGCTGGTGCTGGATGCCGGTACTGGCCAGAACGCCATCAACCAGGCCAAGCAATTCAACCAGACTGTGGAACTGACCGGCCTGGCCCTGACCAAACTCGATGGCACCGCCAAGGGCGGGGTGATCTTCGCCCTGGCCAAGCAGTTCGGCCTGCCGATCCGCTATATCGGGGTCGGTGAAGGCATCGACGACCTGCGTACCTTTGAAGCCGAACCCTTTGTCCAGGCACTGTTTGCCGAGCGGGAGCGTTCATGATTCGTTTCGAACAGGTCGGTAAGCGCTATCCCAATGGCCACGTTGGCCTGCATGAGCTGAGCTTTCGCGTCCGTCGCGGCGAATTCCTGTTTGTCACCGGCCACTCCGGCGCCGGCAAGAGCACCTTGCTGCGCCTGCTGCTGGCCATGGAGCGCCCGACCTCGGGCAAGCTGCTGCTGGCCGGGCAGGACCTGGGGCAGATCAGCAATGCGCAGATCCCGTTCCTGCGGCGGCAGATCGGCGTGGTGTTCCAGAACCACCAATTGCTGTTCGATCGCACCGTGTTCAACAACGTGGCGCTGCCGTTGCAGATCCTCGGTCTGTCCAAGGCGGAAATCGCCAAGCGGGTGGATTCGGCCCTGGAGCGCGTGGCCCTGTCGGACAAGACCGATCTGTACCCCGGCGACCTGTCCACCGGTCAGCAACAGCGCGTGGGCATCGCCCGGGCCATCGTCCACCGCCCGGCCTTGCTGCTGGCGGACGAGCCCACCGGTAACCTCGACCCGCGTCTTGCGGCGGAAATCATGGGCGTGTTCGAAGATATCAACCGCCTGGGCACCAGCGTGCTGATCGCCAGTCACGACCTGGCGCTGATCGCGCGCATGCGTCACCGCATGCTGACCCTGCAACGCGGCCGACTGATCGGCGATGGGGAGGCCGGCGTATGAGTGCAACACGTACCCCTAAAGTGGCGGAGCGCGTAGCGCCCAAGGCTTCCGAAGCACCGCCGCCGAAGAAAAAGCGCGACGAAGACGACGGCCCGGATTTCGCCACGCTGTTGCACGCCTGGATCGAAAGCCATCGTGCCAGCCTGCTGGACAGCCTGCGGCGCCTGGGCAAGCAGCCCATCGGCAGCTTCTTTACCTGCCTGGTGATGGCCGTCGCCCTGAGCCTGCCCATGGGGCTGTCGTTGCTGCTCAACAACGTCGAACGCCTGGGCGGTTCCTGGCAGCGCGCGGCGCAGATTTCGCTGTACCTGGAGCTGGGCGCCTCGGCGGCCGAGGGCGAGAAACTCAGTACAGAGATCAGGGGTCTGCCCGGGGTGGCGGATGCCGAGTTCATCAGCAAGGAAAAGGCACTGGAAGAGTTCCAGCAGCAGTCCGGGCTGGGCGAGGCCTTGCGCGAGTTGCCGCACAACCCGTTGCCGGGTGTGGTGCTGGTGACGCCGAACGAGGTGGACAAGGCTACGCTTGAGGCCTTGCGCCAGCGTCTGGCGGACATGCCCAAGGTGCAATTGGCGCAGCTGGACCTGGTCTGGGTCGAGCGACTGGCGGCGATCCTCAAGCTGGGGGACCGTTTTGTCTTCGGTCTGACGGTGCTGTTGGTTTCTGCATTACTTTTGGTGATAGGCAATACCATTCGTCTTCATATTGAAAACCGCCGCACCGAGATAGAAGTGATTAAACTCGTCGGCGGCACGGACAGCTATGTGCGACGTCCCTTCCTTTATATGGGCGCGCTGTATGGCTTCGGTGCGGGGATTCTGTCCTGGGGCGTACTGGCGTTCGGCCTGGACTGGCTGAACGACGCGGTGGTCGGTCTGGCTGGCCTGTATGGCAGTGATTTTGCCCTTGCGGGAGTGCCGGTCGCCGATGGTCTGTCGCTCTTGCTTGGGGCGGTGCTGTTGGGTTATATCGGTGCGTGGATTGCGGTGGCCCGCCACCTGAGGGAGCTGGCACCGAAGTAATGTCTTTTTGCTTGTATTGACCTTTCAGAATATTTGGGAACTTGTTTCGCGGTTCCCGGTCAATTTTCGCAGTGCTGAACTGCACGAGTTATGTGAGTCGGAGGTTTTTTCGTATGACCACTTCTTTGCAACCTGCTTACGCATTGGTTCCAGGCGCCAACCTGGAGGCCTATGTGCACACGGTGAACAGCATTCCATTGCTGACGCCCGAGCAGGAGCGTGAACTGGCCGAGAGTCTCTACTATGAGCAGGATCTTGAGGCGGCTCGGCAGATGGTGCTCGCCCACCTGCGTTTTGTCGTCCATATCGCCCGTAGCTATTCCGGCTACGGGCTGGCCCAGGCTGACCTGATCCAGGAAGGCAACGTTGGCCTGATGAAAGCCGTGAAGCGCTTCAACCCGGAAATGGGCGTGCGCCTGGTGTCCTTTGCCGTGCACTGGATCAAGGCAGAGATTCACGAGTTCATCCTGCGTAACTGGCGGATTGTCAAAGTCGCGACCACCAAGGCCCAGCGCAAGCTGTTCTTCAACCTGCGCAGCCAGAAGAAGCGTCTGGCCTGGCTGAACAATGAAGAAGTGCATCGCGTGGCGGAAAGCCTGGGCGTCGAGCCCCGTGAAGTGCGCGAGATGGAAAGCCGTCTGACCGGCCAGGACATGGCCTTCGACCCGGCCGCTGAAGCGGACGACGACAGCGCCTTCCAATCGCCGGCCAACTACCTGGAAGACCATCGCTACGACCCGGCGCTGCAGCTGGAAGATGCCGATTGGAGCGACAACTCCACCCACAACCTGCACGAAGCGCTGGAAGTGCTGGACGAGCGTAGCCGCGACATTCTCTACCAGCGCTGGCTGGCCGAAGAGAAAGCCACGCTGCACGACCTGGCGCAGAAGTACAACGTTTCCGCCGAGCGTATCCGCCAGCTGGAAAAGAGCGCGATGAACAAGCTGAAACTGTCCATCGCCGCTTAAGCCTGAAGCGTCATGCAAAACGCCTCGAGATGATCGGGGCGTTTTTGTTTGTGCGGTTGTCGCAGGAGCCGGCTTGCCGGCGAATCCCCAGCCCGGCGCCCCTCTCGAACCTGCTCAAGAAGAGCAGGTGCAAAACCAGTCTCGGGTTACTCCGCCCAAGGCGCCTTGCGCGACTCGTTCAATCGATTCAGATACTCGGCGCCGCCCAACAGGCTCATCTGCCGCCGAACCCAGCCGGCCCGCTGCAGTACATAGGTGCTGGGCCGCGCTGCGCTCCACACCCGTGGATTGGGCAGCACCGCCGCCAGCAGGCTGGCCTGCTGGCGCGACAGGCTGGCCGCGCTGACGCCGAAATGATGGCGCGCAGCCGCCTCGGCGCCGAATACCCCTTCATCCCACTCGGCGCTGTTGAGGTAGACCTCGAGAATCCGCTGCTTGGGCCAGAACACCTCGATCAGGGCGGTAAACCAGGCTTCCAGGCCCTTGCGCAGGTAGCTGCGGCCAGACCACAGGAACAGGTTCTTCGACACTTGCTGGCTCAGGGTGCTGGCGCCGCGGATCGAACCGCCACGCTCGTTGTGGGCCAGGGCCGCCTGGATCGCATCGATATCGAAGCCCCAGTGGTCGGGGAATTTCTGATCCTCGCTGGCGATGACCGCCAGCTTGAGGTTGTCGGAGATTTCGTCCCAGGGTGTCCAGGTGCGCTGCAGGTCGATGGGATCGTCGTCGATCCAGGATTCGATCTTGCGCTCCACCATCAGGGCAGTGCCCGGTGGCGGCACGAAACGAAACAGCAGCACCAGCAGCACGCTACCGACCACGAACCACATCAAGGCTTTTACAAGGCGACGAAACAGATAACGCAGCATAGAGATGGCTTGGCCGAACCCGTTGAGCGCGCCATTATACAGACCCTTTGCGCTGAATCTGACTGGAGTTCCTCATGCTGCGTGGCTTCCTGATGCTGGCCGCCTTCTTCGGTTTCACCGGGGTTGCCCTCGGCGCCTTCGCCGCCCACGGCCTGAAAAACCGCCTGAGCACGGAATACCTGGCTATTTTTCATACCGGCGTGACCTACCAGTTGGTGCACACCCTGGCCCTGTTCGGCGTCGCCTTGCTGGCGGCGCATGTTCCCGGGCGGCTGGTGACCTGGGCTGGCGCAGCCTTCACCCTGGGCATCCTGCTGTTCTCCGGCAGCCTGTACCTGCTGACCCTGAGCGGCATCGGCAAGCTGGGCATCATCACCCCGTTCGGCGGTCTGGCCTTCCTCGTTGGCTGGTTCCTGCTGGGGCTCGCCGCCTGGCGCCTGCAAGGGGCCGCCTGACGCTTATAGCTGACCTTTAGGTCACGATCGGGCTAGAATGCTGGCCCCTAAAAATGATGGCGGCCTTGAGCATGCGCATTCAGTTGAACGGTGAATCCTTTGAACTGCCCGACGGCTCGACCGTTGCGGCCCTGTTGAGCCAGCTGGAGCTGAGCGGACGGCGGATCGCGGTGGAGCTCAACCTGGATATCGTTCCGCGCAGCCAGCACGCCGAAACCGCCCTTAACGAGGGCGACCAGGTGGAAGTGGTCCACGCCATCGGCGGCGGCTAGTCACTGGCCTCAACAGCGCTGGCGCTGATCTGCGCAGCGCCCTGGCCCGACTCCGGGCCCTCTCATGGACGACATGCTTTCACCGGCCCGGGATCGTGGGTCACCAGCGCCCCGGGCCTGATAAAGAATTCTGCAAGAACCTCACCCCAACAGAGGATTTCCGATGAGCAACGTTCGTAGTGACAAGCCTTTCGTCCTGGCCGGTCGGACGTACCAGTCGCGTTTGCTGGTAGGCACCGGCAAGTACCGCGACATGGAAGAAACCCGCCTGGCCATCGAGGCTTCGGGTGCCGAGATCGTCACCGTCGCCGTGCGCCGGACCAATATCGGCCAGAACCCGGGCGAACCGAACCTGCTGGATATCCTGCCGCCGGATCGCTACACCATCCTGCCCAACACCGCCGGCTGCTATGACGCGGTCGAAGCCGTGCGCACCTGCCGCCTGGCCCGTGAGCTGCTCGATGGCCACAACCTGGTGAAGCTGGAAGTCCTGGCCGACCAGAAGACCCTGTTCCCCAACGTGCTGGAAACCCTCAAGGCCGCCGAAGTGCTGGTCAAGGAAGGGTTCGACGTGATGGTCTACACCAGCGACGACCCGATCATCGCCCGCCAGCTGGCGGAAATGGGCTGCATCGCGGTCATGCCGCTGGCCGGCCTGATCGGCACCGGGCTGGGGATCTGCAACCCGTACAACCTGCAGATCATCCTCGAAGAAGCCAAGGTCCCGGTGCTGGTGGATGCCGGTGTCGGCACCGCTTCCGACGCCACCATCGCCATGGAGCTGGGCTGTGAAGCGGTGTTGATGAACTCGGCCATCGCCCACGCACAGCAACCGGTAATGATGGCCGAAGCCATGAAACACGCGATTGTCGCAGGCCGCCTGGCGTACCTCGCCGGTCGCATGCCGAAGAAACTCTATGCCAGCGCCTCCTCGCCGCTGGATGGTCTGATCAAGTAAGAGCCATTGATGACTGAATCAAACGACACGCCAATCCAGCCGGAAGCCGGCGACGAGCGCCAACACCGCCGCATCAAGAGTTTCGTGATGCGCGCCGGGCGCATGACCGAAGGCCAGCAGCGCGGCCTGGATCAGGGCGCGCCGCTGTACGTGCTGCCCTTGGCCGACGCCCCGGTGGACTACGACCAGGTGTTCGGCCGTTCGGCGCCGCGCTCGTTGGAAATCGGCTTCGGCATGGGCCACTCGCTGCTGGAAATGGCGGCGGCGGCCCCGGAGCAGGACTTCATCGGCGTGGAAGTTCACCGTCCGGGTGTCGGCGCGCTGCTCAACGGCGTGCTGACCCAGGGCCTGACCAACCTGCGGGTCTACGATTGCGACGCGATTGAAGTGCTCAACCGCTGCATCGCCGACAACAGCCTGGACCGCCTGATGCTGTTTTTCCCCGATCCGTGGCACAAGAGCCGGCACCACAAGCGCCGGATCGTCCAGGCCTCCTTCGCCGAGCTGGTGCGCAGCAAGCTCAAGGTGGGCGGCATTCTGCACATGGCCACCGACTGGGAGCCTTATGCCGAATACATGCTGGAAGTGATGAACGTTGCCCCGGGTTATCGCAACCTGGCCGAAGACGGCAAGTGCGTGCCGCGCCCGGCCGAGCGCCCGATCACCAAGTTCGAGCGTCGTGGCGAGCGTCTGGGTCACGGCGTGTGGGACCTGAAGTTCGAAAAAATCGACTGAGCCCCGCGCAGCCGCTGTTGTAGGCGTTGGTTTGCTAGCGAAGGTGCCTATAAGGACGCCTTCGCCAGCCAGCTGGCTCCTACAAGGCTTGGATGAAACTGACCGGCACCTGGTCGGTCAGCCACACCCCATTCTCCGCCTGATAGAACCTGAAGCCCTGGGCCTGCATGGCCTGGGCGTCGATCTGCAGGATCACCACCTGGCCGTAACGCTGGCCCACGGCCCGGGCGGTGTCGATCTCCTGGGACAGGTGCACGTGGTGCCGTGAACCCGGGATCAGCCCCTTCTCATTGATCGACTCCATGAAGCGCGTGGCGGTGCCGTGGTAGAGCACGGCGGGCGGTTGCTTTGCCTCAAGCTGCAATTGCACGGTCTTGTTGGAATGCCCCTGAACGGCGCGGATGCGCTGGCCGTCAGCCGAGAGGGCGAAGCGCTTCTTGTCGTTGCCTTCGACCACCCGCTCGATCAGTTCCCGGCTCAGTTGCCGGCCGCCCTTGGCGGCGCCGCTGATCAGCGCGTCGATGTCGCCCCAGCCTTGGCTGTCCAGTTCCAGGCCGATGGCCTGGGGCTCGTGGCGCAGCACGTAGCTGAGGAACTTGCTGATGTCCTCGATGACTTTCTTGCTCATGTTCTTCCTTGATAGCGGGAGCGGCCGTTGGATTGCGTTCGCCGGCTTGCCGGCGAAGGGGCCTTGCGAATCAGCGACGATCAGCGATCACGCCGATCAGCACCAGCACCACCAGCAACACCGGCGCCAGGCTGTAGTTGTTGAACTGGCTCAGGCCGCGGACGATCCACGGCGTGGCGTAGATCAGCGCCAGGCCGCTGCCGACCATGCACAGCAGGGCCATCAGCGGTACGCGCAGGGCGCCGGCGATGCCGCCCAGGCGTTGCTCGACCCAGCCCTTGATGTCCGCGCCGAACAGCACCAGCAGGCAGCCCACCAATGCCAGGGCGATTTCCGAGAGGTTGCTGCGACTCCAGCGGGACACGGTGGCAAGCAGGTCGAGTACCAGATCCATGTGATTTCCTTAGATCAGAAAGTATTGCAGCAGGTCATTGAGGAAGAGTTGCCCGCGGGCCGTGGCCGCCAGGCGTGACGGTTCGACCTGCAACAAGCCGCTTTGTTCGGCCTGGCGCCGGCCTTCGGCAAGGCTGCTCAGGTCCAGGCCGGTGCGCTGGGCGAACAGTGCGGCGTCCACACCGTCGGTGAGGCGCAGGGCGTTCATCAGGAACTCGAACGGCAGTTCTTCGTTGCCCAGGTCTTTCTCGCCGGCCTTGAACGGTTTGGCCGGGTTCAGGTAGTCCTTGGGCAGGCGGGTCTTCCAGGTGCGCTGGATGCGCCCGTCCGGGTGGCTGAGCTTGCCGTGGGCGCCAGCGCCGATGCCGATGAAATCGCCAAAGCTCCAGTAGTTCAGGTTATGCCGCGCCGCGCGCCCGGGCTGGGCGTAGGCCGAGACTTCGTACTGGGCGTAGCCATGCTCGGCCAGCAGCGCCTGGCCGGCTTCCTGGATATCCCACAGGGTGTCGTCTTCCGGCAGCACTGGCGGCTGGTTCCAGAACACCGTGTTGGGTTCCAGGGTCAGCTGGTACCAGGACAGGTGGGTCGGCTTCATGGCGATGGCCTGGCGCAGGTCGTCCAGGGCATCGTCCAGGGACTGGTCCGGCAAGCCGTGCATCAGGTCCAGGTTGAAGTTGTCGAACCCGGCCTGGCGTGCCATGCCAGCGGCGCGGATCGCTTCGTCGCCGTTGTGGATGCGTCCCAGGGCCTTGAGCTTCTGTTCCTGGAAGCTCTGGATGCCGATGGACAGGCGGTTGATACCCAGGGCGCGGTAGGCGGTGAACTTCTCCTGCTCGAAGGTCCCGGGGTTGGCTTCCAGGGTGATTTCGATATCGCCAGCGAAGGGGATGCGCTGTTCCACGCCCTTGAGCAGCCGGCCCAGGGCCTGGGCGCTGAACAGGCTCGGGGTGCCACCGCCGAAGAAGATCGAACTCAGCTCGCGGCCATGGACCGCGTGCAGCTCCAGATCGAGGTCGGCGAGCAGGGCGTCGACGTACTCTTCTTCCGGCAGCGTCGGGCTGGCGGCGTGGGAGTTGAAGTCGCAATAGGGGCATTTGCGTACACACCACGGGATGTGGATGTACAGCGCCAGGGGCGGCAACTGGGGCAGCGCCGCCCGAGGCGTTGGCGCGCCGCCGAGAATCAGCGGCGACGCGGATCGGTCTTGGCTCATTGCAGGCCCAGGCGTTGCCGCAGGATGGCCATGGCGCGGGCGCGGTGGCTGAGCTGGTTTTTCTCCACGGGGCCTAGCTCGGCGCTGGAGCAGTCACGTTCCGGCACCCAGAACAGCGGGTCGTAGCCAAAGCCATGCTCGCCGCTGGCGGCAGTGAGGATGCGCCCTTGCCACAGGCCTTCGCAGAGGATCGGCAACGGATCGTCGGCGTGCCGCACCAGGGCCAGGACGCAGACGAACTGCGCGCCACGCTGTGCTTCTGGCACGTCCTTCAAGGCTTCCAGCAACTTGGCGTTGTTCGCCGCGTCGCCCTGGCCGTCGGCGTAGCGCGCCGAGTAGATGCCCGGCGCGCCGCCGAGAAAGTCCACGGCCAGGCCGGAATCGTCGGCCAGCGCCGGCAAGCCGGAAATGCGCGCGGCATTGCGCGCCTTGAGGATGGCGTTTTCGACGAACGACAGGCCGGTTTCTTCCGGCTCGACGCTGCTGAACTCGCCGATCGAGCGCAATTGCACCGAGGCGCCGAGCATGGCCTGGAGTTCTTTGAGTTTGCCGGCGTTGTGGCTGGCCAGTACGAGTTGCGTAAGGTTCATTATTCGCCCGGGAATAGCTCTTGGTTGAAGCTGAAGCTGTTGGTGTCACCACCCGTTTGCACGGTGATGGTGAAGGTACGGGTTTCCTGCTGTTCCACCGGGAACTGGGCGATGTAGTAGATCGCGCCCTGTTCGCTGATCTGGCGGAACTTCAGCGGGATGCTCTTGCTGGTCAGGTCCTTGACCGTGCCGCTGACCTGGCCGACCAGCGGCTTGCCATCCTTGATCAGGGACACGTTGATCACGCCCTGGTTCTTGCTGCGAACCAGCTCCGCGGCCCTGGCGACGTCAGGTTGCAGGTAGGTGGAGTTGAAGGTGTTGTAGTGCACGGTGATGTCACCGAACACCTCCTTGCGTTCGCTCTTGATCGGGTCCGCGGCCAGGGCGCTGAAGCTCAGGCAGGCAGCCAATAGAAATGTCACCAGACGTCCCATGATGGTTCTCCTCGATGCAACGTGGTTTATACCGCGACTTTGTGCTCTTGCAGACCGGGACTGCTGACGCGGTAGATGCCGATCTCTCCCAACAGATTAGGCCATAGCTTACTGGCCCACCCGTGGCGGTGTTGTTGATCGACGGCAAGGCGGTTGATCACCCGGGCTTGGCGCTCGCGGCACAGCTCTTCGAAGTCCTCGAAGGTGCAGAAGTGGATGTTCGGCGTGTTGTACCAGGTGTACGGCAGGAACTCCGAGACCGGCATCCGGCCCTTGCTGGCCAGGTACCAGCGGCAGCGCCAGTGACCGAAGTTGGGGAAGGTGATGATGCATTGGCGACCGACCCGAAGCATCTCGTCGAGAATCTTGTCCGGGTAGTGCACGGCCTGCAGGGCCTGGGTCATGACCACGATGTCGAAGCTGTTGCTGGCGAAGTTGCCCAGGCCCTTGTCCAGGTCCTGCTCGATCACGTTGATGCCCTTGGCCACGCACTCGGCGATGTTGTCCGGGTCGTTTTCCAGGCCGTAGCCGGTGACTTGCTTGTGTTCCTGCAGCCAGCTCAGCAGCTCGCCGTTGCCGCAGCCCAGGTCGAGGACGCGGCTGCCGGCGGGGATCCATTCCTGGATGATTTCCAGATCGGCTCTCATCGTGTCCTCACAGCGTTATGCGGTTCATGTAGTGACTAAAGGCCTGCAGGTAGCGCGGGATCGGGATCAGGAAGGCGTCGTGCCCCTGGGGCGCGTCGATCTCCAGGTAGCAGACGTCCTTGCGCGCGGCCATCAGCGCGTCCACCAGCTCCCGGGAACGGGCCGGGGAGAAGCGCCAGTCAGTGGTGAAGGACATCACGCAGAACTTGGCGCTGGCGTTGGCGAAGGTCTTGGCCAGGTCGTCGTCGAAGTTCGCCGCCGGGTCGAAATAGTCCAGGGCCTTGGTCATCAGCAGGTAGGTGTTGGCGTCGAACCGCCCGGAAAACTCTTCGCCCTGGTAGCGCAGGTAGCTTTCCACCTGGAACTCGACGCTGTGGAAGTCGTAGTTGAGCTTCTCGCTCTTGAGGCCACGGCCGAATTTTTCGCCCATGGAGTCATCGGACAGGTAGGTAATGTGCCCGACCATGCGCGCCAGCATCAGCCCGCGCTTGGGGATCACGCCTTGTTCCTGGAAGGAACCGCCGTGGAACTCGGGGTCGGTGAGGATCGCCTGGCGCGCCACTTCGTTGAAGGCGATGTTCTGCGCCGAGAGCTTGGGCGCCGAGGCGATGGCCAGGCAGTGCCGGACCCGGTCCGGGTAGGTGATGGTCCATTGCAGGGCCTGCATGCCACCCAGGCTGCCGCCGATCACCGCCGCCCACTGGGCAATGCCCAGGCGGTCCGCCAGGCGCGCCTGGCTGTGCACCCAGTCTTCCACGGTCAAGACCGGGAAGTCGGCGCCAAACGGCTTGCCGGTGTCCGGATTGATACTGCTGGGGCCGGTGGAGCCGTTGCAGCCGCCGAGGTTGTTGAGGCTGACCACGAAGAACTTGTTGGTATCGATGGGCTTGCCCGGGCCGATGCAGCTGTCCCACCAACCGGGCTTGCGGTCATCGACGCTGTGGTAGCCGGCGGCGTGATGATGGCCGGACAGGGCGTGGCAGATCAGCACCGCGTTGCTGGCGCTGGCGTTGAGCTGGCCATAGGTTTCATAGATCAGGTCGTAGGCGGGCAGCGAGCGTCCGCAGGCCAGGGCCAGGGGTTCGCTGAAGTGGGCCAGTTGCGGTGTGACCAGACCAACAGAATCGGGGGGGAAGGCAGTTGGCATCGATCCTGCTCTCGTTCAAATGAGGCGTAAGTCTAAAGACCGCTGCCCCCAGCGGCAAGCAAAGCCCGGGGCTGTGTTTCGTCGGGGAAAATGGCGGGGGAGCTTCGCTGGCAAGCCCGCTCCTGCGGCGGACATGGGGCGCAGGCGCCGGCTTGTCGGCGAATCAGGCTGGGCGCGCCAGCCCCGGCAGATCCGGCAGCTTCTTCGGCGCTTGCAGGCGCACGCGCTTCTGCCGGTTCAACTCGCCGCTGACCAGGCTGACGTGGCTCTTGGGGATGCCGAAGGCCTTGGCCAGGAACGCCATCAGGTGCGCATTGGCCTTGCCCTCCACGGGCGGCGCGGTGAGGCGGATTTTCAAGCGCTCCCCATGCAGGCCAGCGAACTCATCGCTGCTGGCCTTGGGTTGCAGGTGACAATCGAGAATCAGATCGTCACCGTCCCAGCGGAAAAAACTCATCAGATCAGCCCGAACAGCTCGCGGGGCATGAAGGTGTAGAACGCCAGGCGGGGAATCAGCCACTGCTGCAGCAGCTGAATCACGATAAAGGCCAGGATCGGCGAAATATCCAGGCCGCCCAGGTTCGGCACGATGCGACGGAACGGCGCCAGGAATGGCTCGCTGATCTGGTAGGCCAGCTCGGCGCCCGGACTCTGGCTGCCGGGCGCGACCCAGGACAGGATCACGCTGATGATCATGGCGAAGAACCACACCTTGAGCAGCAGGGCGAAGATGCCGATCGGCGCCCAGAGCAGCAGCCCGAGGACGTTGAACGGGATGTAGCTGAGGGTGAGGATGATGGCGAACAGCAGCATCTGCACGATCAGCGCCAGGACCAGCGACGACAGGTCCAGGCCGAACACGCTGGGAATGACCCGGCGCATGGGTTTGAGCAGCGGTTGGGTGGCGCGCACGATGAACTGGCAGATCGGGTTGTAGAAGTTCGCCCGTACCACTTGCAGGATGAAGCGCAGCAGGACCACCAGCAGGTACAGACTGCCCAGGGTCTGAATCACGAAAATGGCAGCGTCGTTGAGTCCGAACATTATGGGTTCCTTTGTGGGGGCGAATTAACGACCGAGTTGTTCGGCCATCTCGGCCGAACGGTGCGCGGCGGCAGCCAGGGCTTGCTCCACCAGGGCTTCGAAGCCGTTGGCCTGGAAGGATTTGATGGCCGCTTCCGTGGTCCCCGCCGGCGAGGTCACGCGGCGGCGCAGTTCGGCGGCGTCGACGTCGCTGGAAACGGCCATGTGGGCCGCGCCCAGGGCGGTTTGCAGGGTCAGTTGGGCGGCGGTTTCCCGTGGCAGGCCGAGTTTCTCGCCGGCGGCGGTCATGGCTTCGATCAGCAGGAAGAAATACGCCGGGCCGCTGCCGGAGACGGCCGTTACGGCGTCCAGTTGCTGCTCTTGATCCAGCCACAGGGCGATGCCCACGGCGGACAGCAGCTCCTCGGCCTGATGGCGCTGTTCAGGGCTGACCCGGGCGTTGGCATACAGGCCGCTGACGCCCTGGCGCAGCAGCGCCGGGGTGTTGGGCATGCAGCGCACTATGGGTTGTTCGCCGAGCCAGTGGCTCATGCTGGCGCAGGTGATGCCGGCGGCGATGGACACCACCAGCTGCTGCGGCTGCAGGTTTGGACGCAGGGCCTCGCACACGGCTTTCATGGCCTGGGGCTTGACCGCCAGGACGATCACGTCGACGCCGGCGATGGCCTCGGCGTTGTCGGCGAACACCTGGATGCCGTGCTCGGCCGCCACCTTGGCCCGGGTTTCGGCTCCGGGGTCGCTGGCGCGGATCTGCGCCGCCTCCAGGCCTTTGGCGCGCAGGCCGCCGATGAGGCTGGCCGCCATGTTGCCGGCACCGATAAAAGCGATACGAGTCGTGTTCATGACAGGTCCTTATGAGAGGTCAGGGTCAGTCGCATCAGGACTGACTGTAGTCGCGGGCGCCAAACAGCGCGGTGCCGATCCGCACCCAGGTGGCGCCTTGGGCAATGGCCGCTTCGAGGTCGTGGCTCATGCCCATGGAAAGGGTGTCCAGGGGCAGCTTGAGGCTGTCCCGCAGTTGATTGTTCAAGGCCTGCACCGCGGCGAAGGCAGCCTCCTGGGCGGCCCGATCCTCGGTGGGCTCGGGTATCGCCATCAGCCCGCGCAGTTGCAGGCGCGGCAATGAGCTGATGGCGCTGGCCAGGGCCGGCAGGTCGGCCGGGGTGCAGCCGGATTTGCTGGCTTCGCCGCTGACGTTCACCTGGATGCAGATGTTCAGCGGCGGCAGCTCGGCCGGGCGTTGCTCGGACAGGCGTTGGGCGATTTTCAGGCGATCCACGGAATGCACCCAGGCAAAGTGCTCGGCGATGGCACGGGTCTTGTTCGACTGAATGGGGCCGATGAAGTGCCAACTCAAGGGCAGGTCGGCCAGTTCCTGTTGCTTGCCCAGGGCTTCTTGCAGGTAGTTCTCGCCGAAGTCCCGCAGGCCGGCGGCGTAGGCTTCGCGCAGGGCGGCGGCGGGCTTGGTCTTGCTCACGGCCAGCAACTGGACGCTGGCCGGGTCACGCTGTACGGCCTGGCAGGCGCTGTGGATGCGCTCGGCGAGCTGGGCGATGTTGTCTGCTATCGTGGACATTCGATTTCTTCTCAAAAGTACCGGCGGCCTCGGCCTGCCGGCTGCCGCGTGAATCCACCAGACCCTCACCCTCCACTGGCCAGAGCATTGCTCGATGGCCGTGGCGGACCTTGCCCTTGCATCGGGCAATGGCCGGCGCCCAGGGGCGGGCGGGTCTGAAGCTCGCGGCATTCTACTGGAATTGGGGGCCACTATGGACATCACCGAACTCTTGCTCTTGAGCGTCGCCCGAGGGGCTTGCGACCTGCATCTGTCCGCCGGACTGGCGCCGCTGTTGCGGATCGACGGCGATATCGGCGCGCTGGAAGGGCCTGCCCTGGACGGGCAGCAGACGCTGGCCTTGATCCACGGCCTGATGAGCGAACCCCAGCGCCAAGCTTTCGCCGCTACCCGGGACCTGGACTTCGCCTACGAGCTGCCGGGCGTGGCGCGCTTTCGGGTCAATGCCTTCCAGCATGCCCGGGGCGCCGGCGCGGTGCTGCGCCTGATTCCTGCGCGGGTACAGAGCCTGGAAGCGTTGGGGCTGGGGGATGTGTTTCGGCAGATTGCCGAGACGCCCCGGGGGCTGGTGCTGGTGACCGGGCCCACCGGCAGCGGCAAGTCCACCACCCTGGCGGCGATGATCGATCACCTGAACCGGCATCGGCGCCAGCACATCCTCACCATCGAAGACCCCATCGAATTCGTGCATCCGCAGCACAGCTGCCTAGTGCACCAGCGTGAAGTGCAGCGCGACACCCAGAGCTTCGCCAGCGCCTTGCGCGCGGCGCTGAGGGAAGATCCGGACGTGATCCTGCTGGGTGAGTTGCGCGACCTGGAGAGCATCCGCCTGGCCCTGACCGCAGCCGAAACCGGGCACCTGGTGTTCGCCACCCTGCACACTGCATCCGCGGCCAAGACCATCGACCGGCTGGTGGACGTGTTCCCGGGGGAAGAAAAGGCCCTGGTGCGCTCGATGCTGGCCGAGTCGCTGCAGGCGGTGATTGCCCAGGTGTTGCTGAAGAAGGTCGGTGGTGGCCGAGTGGCCGCGCACGAAATCATGCGGGGCAGCCCGGCGATTCGTAACCTGATTCGCGAGGACAAGGTGGCGCAGATGTATTCGGCGATCCAGACCGGCGGCGCCCAGGGCATGCGCACCCTGGACATGAGTCTCAAGGCCTTGCTCGGGCAAGGGCTGATCAGCCGAGAGCAGGCGCGGGAGCAGGCAAGGATGCCGGAGAGCTTTTGACCGGGCTGGAAATGCATTCGCCGGCAAGCCGGCTCCTACAGGTGGGCGTAGGAGCCGGCTTGCCGGCGAATGGGCGAATCAGCAGATTAGCGCTGCACGACTCGCAGAGGCGCGTGTTCCTTGGGCAGGACCCGCTTGGCAACCACATAGTGGCTCTGCCAGTAGGGCTTCTTCAGGGTGTCGATGGTCACCGCCTTGCCGCGCCGCGGGGCGTGGATGAAGCGGTCTTCGCCCAGGTAGATGGCGACGTGGTTGACCTTGCGGCTCTTGATGTTGAAGAACAGCAGGTCGCCCGGCTTCAGGTCCTTGCGTTCGACCTTCTGCCCGTGGCCGCTGGCCATGGCGTTGGAGGTGCGCGGCAGATCCACGGCGGCAACGTCGTTGAAGGCGTAACGCACCAGGCCGCTGCAATCGAAGCCTTTACTTGGGCTGCTGCCGCCCCAACGATAAGGCGTACCGAGGACGTTGACCGCGCGGCTGAGGACCGTGGTGCTCGGCCGGCCGGCGTTGTTGGCCACCAGTTTGCTATCGGTCTTGCTCAGGCGGGTGGGGTGCTTGATGTTGCTCTTGTTCTTGGCGGTGACCGTCGAAACATGAGGTTTCGGGGTGTAGCCATTGACGTTGGGAAGTCGTTGCTCACGGTTGGTGGCGTGGGCGGCCAGTGGCATTAATAGGCAAATGGTTAGCCATGTCTTGAAAAATGGTCGCATTAGGCAAGGCTCTTATTTGGTTTGCGCGCAACTTTATAACAGCCTTCAGGTCACTTCCGTGGCCGTTTGTCGATTCAACCTTGGGGTCAACTTCGGCAAAGAGGTGGCAACTTGACGCAGAAAACTGTCAGAAGTCAGGCGGTACAAGGCTTTGACGGGAGAGAAGGTAACATTGCCCACATGTCGAACGCCTGTAAAAAAGTCACAAAGGTTTTAAGAATATTTATCTATCACCTGCAAAGAGGCTCTTAATGAACACCTATCGTCAGGATGCATCCGCCCATGACACTCACAGCAAGGTGATCGGTTACCTGTTGTGGATTTTCGGCTTTACCGGTGCCCACCGCTTCTATTACGGCAAGCCGGTGACCGGGACCATTTGGTTCTTCACCTTCGGTCTGTTGGGCATTGGCTGGCTGATCGACCTGTTTCTGATCCCGTCCATGGACCGGGAAGCGGACTTGCGTTTCACCTCGGGCCCACTGGAGTACAGCGTCGCGTGGATTTTGCTGACCTTCCTCGGAGTCTTCGGCGTGCACCGCATGTACCAGGGCAAATGGCTGAGCGGGGTGATCTACCTGTTCACCGGCGGCCTGTTCTTCCTCGGGGTGCTGTATGACTTCTGGACCCTGAACGATCAGGTGTCGCTGGAAAACGCCAAGCGCCGCTAACCAATCGAGCCGGCCCCACGTAGGAGCCGGCTCGCCGGCGAAAACAAGCGCCGCTGTTTTCAGCCCTGGTAGCTGATGTGTCCGTCCACCAGGGTGTAGCGCACCGCGCCCGGCAGGCTATGGCCGAGGAACGGGCAGTTCTCGCCCTTGGACAGCCAGCGCTCGCCGGCCACGGTGGAACTGGCCGGGTCGAACAGCACCAGGTCCGCCGCGCCACCTTCCACCAGCTTGCCCGCCGGCAGGCGCAAGGCGGCGGCCGGACCGGCGCTGAGGCGCGCCAGCAGGGTCGGCAGGTCCAGCAAACCGTCCTGCACCAGGGTCAGGGCCAGCGGCAGCAGCAATTCGACGCTGCTGATGCCGGGCTCGGTGGCACCGAACGGCGCCAGTTTGGCGTCGCGCTCGTGGGGCTGGTGATGGCTGGAAATGGCTTGCACCACCCCGGACTTCACCGCCTCGCGCAAGGCGTCACGGTCGGCCCGTGAACGCAGTGGCGGCTGCACGTGATACAGGCTGGAGAAGTCGATCAACGCCTCGTCGGTGAGGATCAGTTGATACAAGGCAACATCGGCGGTCACTGGCAGGCCGCGGGCCTGGGCCTGGGCGATCAACTCAACGCCGCGGGCGCTGGTCAGCTGGCTGAAGTGAGCGCGCACGCCGCTTTGTTCCACCAGCAGCAGGTCCCGGGCCAGGGCCACGGTTTCTGCGCTTTCGGGAATCCCCGGCAAGCCGAGGAAGCTGGCGGTAGCACCTTCATGGGCCAGGCCGCCTTCGGCCAGGTCGCGATCCTGGGAGTGAAAGATCACCGTCAGGTCGAAGGTGGCGGCGTATTCCAGGGCGCGGCACAGGGTGCGGGTGCTGCGGAAACCGTCCAGGCCGTTGCCGAAAGCCACGCAACCGGCGTCACGCAACGCGATCAGCTCGGCCAGCTGCTCACCTTCCAGGCCCTTGCTCAAGGCGCCGATGGGGAACACCTTGCTGTTGCCGGCTTCGCGGGCGCGGTCGAGGATCAGCTCGGCCACCGCCGAGGTGTCCAGAACCGGCTTGGTGCGCGGCGGGCAGCACAGGCTGGTGACGCCACCGGCCGCGGCAGCGCGGGTTTCGCTGGCGATGCTGCCCTTGCGGCTGTAGCCCGGCTCGCGCAGGGCCACGCTCAGGTCCACCAGGCCGGGCGCGGCCACCAGGCCCTTGGCGTCGATGCTGGTAACGGCATTGAAGCCGCCGGGAGCGGCGCCGATGGCGACGATCTTGCCGGCTTCCAGGTGCAGATCAGTGGTTTGATCCAGGCCGCTGCTTGGATCGATGACGCGGGCGCCGAGAATGCTGAGCTTCACTGGGCGTTCTCCTGCTCGAATTGTCGCTGGGCGGTCTGCCCGCTCATGGCCATGGACAGCACGGCCATGCGCACTGCGATGCCGTAGGTCACCTGATTGAGGATTACCGAGTGCGGACCGTCGGCCACCGCCGATTCGATCTCCACGCCACGGTTGATCGGGCCCGGGTGCATGACGATGGCGTCGGGCTTGGCCCCGGCCAGGCGCGCGGTGGTCAGGCCGAACAGGCGGTAGAACTCGCCTTCGCTGGGCAGCAGGCCGCCCTGCATGCGCTCGCGTTGCAGGCGCAGCATGATCACCACGTCCACGTCCTTCAGGCCTTCGGTCATGTCGGTGTAGACCTTGACCCCGTACTGCTCGATGCCGATCGGTAGCAGGGTTTTCGGCGCGATCACGCGGATGTCCGGGCAGCCGAGGGTTTTCAGCGCCAGCATGTTGGAACGCGCCACCCGCGAGTGCAGGATGTCGCCGACGATGGCCACCGAGAGGTTCTCGAAGCCGCCCTTGTGCCGGCGGATGGTCAGCATGTCGTGCATGCCCTGGGTCGGGTGGGCGTGACGGCCGTCGCCGCCGTTGATGATCGCCACCTGTGGGCACACGTGTTCGGCGATGAAGTGCGCGGCGCCGGAGTCGCCGTGGCGCACCACGAACATGTCGGCGGCCATGGCTTCCAGGTTGCGCAGGGTGTCCAGCAGGGTTTCACCCTTGCTCGCCGAGGAGGTCGAGACATTCAGGGTGATCACGTCCGCCGACAGCCGCTGGGCCGCCAGTTCGAAGGTAGTGCGGGTGCGGGTGGAGTTTTCGAAGAACACGTTGCACACGGTCTTGCCGCGCAGCAGCGGGACTTTCTTTACCGCCCGGGCGCCGACTTCGAGGAAGGAGTCGGCGGTGTCGAGGATTTCCGTCAGCAGCTCGCGGTTCAGGCCGTCGAGGGACAGGAAATGGCGCAGCTGGCCCTGATCGTTGAGCTGCAGCGGGCGCTTGGCGTCTAGAGGCGTCATCGCAATGGACTCTTAAAAGGGCGAGTTAGAGGGCGAGGTCTTGGAGCTCGAGTTGAAGCGGCGCAGGACCGGACAATTTTACCCGCTCGTGGGCGGCCAGCGACAGGGTCGCGCCCACCACATTCGGACGGATCGGCAGCTCGGCGGCGTTCAGGTCCAGCAGGCAGACCAGGGTCACGCTGGCCGGGCGGCCGTAGTCGAACAGCTCATTGAGGGCCGCGCGCACGGTGCGGCCGCTCATCAGCACGTCGTCGATCAGCACCAGGTGCTGGCCTTCGATCTCGAACGGCAGCTCCGAAGGCCGCACTTGCGGGTGCAGGCCGTTCTGGCTGAAGTCGTCGCGATAGAAGGACACGTCCAGGGTGCCCAGGGGCGCGTCGCTGCCCAGGGCTTCCAGCAGGGCCTGGGCCACCCACACGCCACCGGTGCGGATACCGATGAAGCGTGGTTCGCTGATGGCGCGCTGGGTCAGGTAGGCGTTGAGATCAGTGGCCATCTGGCTGATCAGGGCGGCGGGATTGGGCAGGCTCATGGTGGCTCCTTCGTGGGCTCGCGCCTGCTGCCGGGCAGCAGGGCACGGGAACTTACGGCTGGTGTTGGGCCAGGAGGCGCGCAGCCCGGGGCCGCGCATCTTCAGGATTCGGGATCTCAGGTATTCAACAGCGTGGCGTTTTCATCGAGCCAGCCCTGCAGCAGCAGGGCCGCAGCGATGGCGTCCACCGGGTTGTCGCGGTAACTGCCTTTCTGCCCGCCCCGGGCCAGGCGCTCGCCCTTGGCCTCGAAGGTGGTCAGGCGTTCATCGTGGGTATAGAAGGGCACATTGAAGCGGCCGTTCAGGCGCCGGGCGAACTTCTCGGCGCGCACGCACATGTCGCTGGGGCTGCCGTCCATGTTCAGGGGCAGGCCCACCACCACGGCGTCGGGTTTCCATTCCTTGATCAGGGCCTCCACCTGATTCCAGTCCGGCACGCCGTTCTGCGCCTTGAGGGTGCACAGCTCGCGGGCCTGGCCGGTGATGGCCTGGCCCACGGCGACGCCGATCTGCTTGGTGCCGTAGTCGAAGCCGAGGATCAGTCGCAAGGCCATCAGGCGTGGCCCGCCTGGCTGGTGAGCAGGCTGAGGTTGACCCCCAGGTGCCGGGCGGCGGCTTCCAGGCGCAATTCGCTGCTGGTGTTGAACAGGATGTCGGCGTCGAAGGGGCAGGTCAGCCAGGCGTTGTCCGCCAGCTCGGCTTCCAGTTGCCCGGCTTCCCAGCCGGCGTAGCCCAGGGCGATCAGGCTCTTGGCCGGGCCGACGCCGTCGGCGATGGCGAACAGCACATCCTGGGAGGTGGACAGGGACAGCCCTTCGAGCTCCACCGTGGCCTGGTAGACCGGGCCGCTGGGGTGCAGGACGAAGCCGCGATCGGTCTGCACCGGGCCGCCGCTGAAGATCGGCACGTGCTGGCACAGCAGCGGCGGTTCTTCGTCGGGGCGCAGTTGTTCGAGGATATCCGCCAGGTTCAGGTCCTGGGGCCGGTTGATCACCAGGCCCATGGCGCCACTGGCGTTGTGCTCGACGATGTAGGTCAAGGTCTGCGCAAAGTTCGGGTCGGCCATATGGGGCATGGCGATCAGGAAGTGATGCTTGAGATAGCTTGGGCTGACATTTTTCATGAGCGCTAGTGTGGCGGTGGCGGGCCCGGCTGACAAGCGTCACCCGGTGGGTGCCGGCTTATCGGCGAAGGCGTCGTTGGGGTTTGCGCTGGGCGGGCCTTTTCGCCGGCAAGCCGGCTCCTATGGAAGATGGGCTCTTGCCCGCGGAGGCGGGTCAGTTGCTCGACAGCTTGTCGCCCCGGGCGAAGCGCCAGGTGCGGATGATTTCCAGGCGGTCGATGTCCGCCAGGTCGCCGGTGAAGGGCGCGAACGGCGCGGCCAGGCGCACGATGCGCTGGGCGGCCTGGTCCAGCAGCGGCTGGCCGGAGGATTCCAGCACCAGCACTTCATACAGCGAGCCGTCGCGGTTGATCGAAACCATCAGCCGCAAGTTGCCGTAGATCTGCTTGCGCCGGGCCTCCTCGGGGTAGTTGAGGTTGCCGATGCGCTCGACCTTCTTGCGCCACTCGTCCTTATACCAGGCGCCCTTGTCGCGCATGGTCGAGGCGGCGCTCAGGCGGTGGATGCGCGGGCGCTTGGCGTACAGCTGTTGTTCGTTGGCCAGTTCGGCTTCCAGGCTGGAAATCTCGCTGGACAGCTGGGAGCTGTCGAATGTCGGGGTGTCGGCCTTGGGCGTCGGGTCTTTCTTGACCTCTTCGCGCTGGGTCACGGTTTTTTTCGGTTTCGGCGCGGTGGTGGCCACGGCCGCCTTGGGCGCGGCTTCCTTGACCTCGGGCTTGACCGACGGCGGAGGCACGACTTTTTTCACCGAATTGTCCTGGAACGGCGCCACTTCGGTGGTTTTCGGAATGGCCTTCTTGTCCAGGGTGCCGCTGCCTTCCTGGTGCTCCTGGGCGAGAAAGTCAGCCTTCTTCGGCTTGGTCTCGCTCTTGAAGGTGGCCAGGGTGATTTCCAGGGTCTTGCTGATGGTCTGGGGTTCGGCGAAGGAAAAACCCAGGCCGAGGATTAGCGCCAGGTGCAGCAGCGCCGCCAGGAACAGGGTAAATCCCAGGCGATCGGCCGCGCGCACGCCGCCATGGGCTAGCTCGGGGGGCAGATCGGACGGCAGGCTCATGGGCGGTTCGACATCACGGCAGGCATCACACAACCAACATCACGTTTTCACAGGCGGCGCATGATAACGCAATGTTGGTTTCAAGCCTTGAGTGCCAAGCTTCAAGCGACAAGCTGCAGATGACGCAGATCAAGCTTGCGGCTTGTTGCGGGCGGCTTGCAGCTTGCGTTCGATGGCATCCATCAGCCGCGCGCCGATCTGGGTGCCGAAGGCGTTGTCGATCTCACGGATGCAGGTGGGGCTGGTGACGTTGATTTCCGTCAGGTGCTCGCCAATCACATCGAGGCCGACGAACAGCAGGCCCTTGGCCCGCAGGGTCGGGCCGACCTGGGCAGCAATCCAGCGGTCCTTGTCGCTCAGTGGTCGGGCTTCGCCACGACCGCCGGCGGCCAGGTTGCCACGGGTTTCACCGGCGGCGGGGATGCGCGCCAGGCAGTAGTCCACCGGTTCGCCATCGATCATCAGGATGCGCTTGTCGCCGTCCTTGATCGCCGGCAGGTAGGCCTGGGCCATGATCTGCTGGCTGCCGAGCACGGTCAGGGTTTCGAGGATCACCGACAGGTTCGGGTCGCCGGCGCGGTGACGGAAGATCGAGGTGCCGCCCATGCCGTCCAGGGGCTTGAGGATCACGTCGCCATGCTCGGCGGCGAACTCGCGCAATACATCGGCGCGGCGGCTGACCACGGTCGGCGGGGTGCATTGCGGGAACAGGGTGGCGAACAGCTTTTCATTGCAGTCGCGCAGGCTCTGGGGCTTGTTGACCACCAGCACGCCGGCGCTTTCGGCCTGTTCCAGCAGGTAGGTGGAGTAGACGAACTCCATGTCGAACGGCGGGTCCTTGCGCATCAGGATCACGTCCAGATCGCTCAGCGGGCAGTCGATCTCGGCGTCCAGCTCGAACCATTTCTCCGGGTTGGCGAACACCTGCAGCGGCCGCATGCGCGCCCGCGCCACGCCGGCGCCCTGGTACAGGTCGCGCTGCTCCATATAGAAGAGGGTCCAGCCGCGCTCCTGGGCGGCCAGCAGCATGGCCAGCGAGCTGTCCTTCTTGTAGGAGATGCTGGCGATAGGGTCCATGACAATCCCGACGCGAACGCTCATGGGTGGATTCCTTAAAAAAATGAGTGGGAGCAAGGCAAAAAAAGTGGCGTCAGAGTGGCGCTGACAGGGGCCTGGGTCAAGGAAAAACCACTGCCTGGCATGGTCCATAGATTGCAGGGGGGAGAGTGTGCTAAAAAGGCTCGCAGGCCGGGCCGAGGCCTTGAAGTTCAAGGGTTTGGGGCGTTGGCCGGCGGTACCGGATCAAATCATTCGCTGGGGCGATGGCAGAGCAGATATGGAACAGCATTCCAACGCCTTGAAGGTGATGGTGATCGACGATTCGAAGACGATTCGCCGCACGGCCGAAATGCTGTTGAAGAACGTCGGCTGCGAGGTCATTACCGCCGTGGACGGTTTCGAGGCCCTGGCCAAGATCGTCGATCATCATCCCGGCATCATCTTCGTCGACATCATGATGCCGCGGCTCGACGGCTATCAGACCTGTGCGCTGGTGAAGAACCACAGCGCGTTCAAGTCCATCCCCGTGATCATGCTGTCCTCCAAGGACGGCCTGTTCGACAAGGCCAAGGGGCGCATCGTCGGCTCCGACCAGTTTTTGACCAAACCCTTCAGCAAGGAAGAACTGCTGAGCGCAATCAAGGCCCACGTTCCGGACTTTGTCGCGCTTGCGCCACAGTAGACACGCACAATGGCGCCCGGCCCGTGGGCCGCGCGCCCATACCGTATGGGGAAGACCATGGCTCGTATTCTGATCGTCGATGACTCGCCGACTGAAATGTACAAACTCACCGGCATGCTGGAAAAGCACGGCCATGAAGTGCTCAAGGCCGAAAACGGCGCCGACGGCGTGGCCCTGGCCCGGGAAGAAAAGCCCGATGCGGTGCTGATGGACATCGTCATGCCCGGCCTCAACGGCTTCCAGGCCACCCGCCAGTTGACCAAGGATGCCGAGACCAGCCATATCCCGGTGATCATCATCACCACCAAGGATCAGGAAACCGACAAGGTCTGGGGCACCCGCCAGGGCGCCAAGGACTACCTGACCAAGCCGGTGGACGAAGAGACCCTGATCAAGACCCTGAACAGCGTCCTGGCCGGCTGATCGCCCGGCCATGAGCGAAACCCAGACCGCCTTCGAGCTGCTGCTGGAAATCGACCAGCGCTGCCGCCTGCTGGCCGCCGACCTGCCGTCCCAGGAAACCCGCCAGCACGGCTGGAGCGGCATCGGCTTCCGCCTCGGGGAGCATTGGTACGTGGCGGCCATGGGCGAAATCAGCGAAGTGCTGCACGAGCCGCGCTACACCCTGCTGCCCGGGGTCAAGCCCTGGGTCAAGGGCGTGGCCAACCTGCGCGGGCGGCTGCTGCCGATCATGGATCTGTGCGCCTTCTTCGGTCATGAGCTCTCGCCCCTGCGCAAGCAGCGGCGGGTGCTGGTGGTGGAGTACAAGGAGCTGTTCGCCGGCCTGCTGGTGGATGAAGTGGCGGGCCTCAAGCATTTTGCCCAGGACAGTCTGGAGCCGGGCCCCGGCGACTTTGCCATTGCGGCGATCAACCCCTACCTGCAGGGGCAGTTTCGCAGCGAGCAGCTCTGGCAGGTCTTCAGCCCCTTCGCCCTGGCCCGCTCGCCGGCGTTCCTGGAGGTGGCGGCGTGAGCCTCGCCCGGTCCTGCTTGCCCTGCGTTCGCTGTACCACGGCCAGCCCGTGCTGCCCTGGTTCCATCCATGCTGCCCGAGCGTTGCATGCGCCCCGGGCTCCTGAAAGCGGGATCGCCCGCTCGCCACAGGCCTGATCGATGACCAAAGCCAAAACCGGCAAGCCCCTGGAAGGCTCCCGCAGTCGCTCGCAGATCATCGTGCTGTTCATCGCACTGATCGTGTTCATCATGCTGCTGTTCGCCAACTTCGCGTACCTGAACACCCAGGCCACCTACGACAAGCAGTACATCGGCCACGCCGGCGAGCTGCGGGTGCTGTCCCAGCGCATCGCCAAGAACGCCACCGAAGCGGCAGCCGGCAAGGCCGCGGCGTTCAAGCTGCTGGGGGATGCGCGCAACGACTTTGCCCAGCGCTGGAGCTACCTGAAGAAGGGCGACCCGGCCACCGGCCTGCCCGGGGCACCGGTGGTGCTGCGCCAGGAAATGCGCGCGGTGCAACTGGACTGGGAAAAACTGCTGAAGAACGCCGACGTCATCCTCGGCAGCGAGCAGACGGTGCTGTCCCTGCATCAAGTGGCGGCGACCCTGGCGGAAACCGTGCCCCAGCTGCAGGTGGAATACGAAAAGGTGGTGGAGATCCTGCTGCAGCGCGGCGCTCCGGCCGCCCAGGTGGCCATGGCCCAGCGCCAGTCGCTGCTGGCCGAGCGGATTCTCGGGGCGGTCAACACGGTGCTGGCCGGCGATGAAAATGCGGTCCAGGCCGCCGACGCTTTTGGCCGTGATGCCGCGCGCTTTGGCCAGGTCCTCAACGGCATGCTGCAGGGCAACCCCGGGTTGAAGATCAGCCAGGTCGAAGACCCGGACGCCCGGGCCCGGCTGGCGGAAATTTCCGAATTGTTCGAGTTCGTCTCCGGTTCCGTGGACGAGATCCTCGAAACCTCTCCCGAGCTGTTCCAGGTCCGCGAATCGGCGAGCAACATCTTCAGCCTGTCCCAGACCCTGCTGGACGAAGCCTCGCTGCTGGCCACCGGCTTCGAGAACCTGGCCGGCAGCCGCAAGCTGGACACCATCGGCGGTTATGTCCTGGGCCTGCTGGCCCTGGCCTCGATCATCCTCATCGGCCTGGTGATGGTCCGCGAAACCAACCGCCAGTTGCGGGAAACCGCCGAGAAGAACGAGCGCAACCAGAACGCGATCATGCGCCTGCTGGACGAGATCGAGGACCTGGCCGATGGCGACCTGACGGTCACCGCCTCGGTCACCGAAGACTTCACCGGGACCATCGCCGACTCCATCAACTACTCCGTGGACCAGCTGCGCGACCTGGTGGCCACCATCAACCTCACGGCGGGTCAGGTGGCCGGCGCGGTGCAGGAAACCCAGGCCACCGCAATGCAGTTGGCCGAAGCGTCGGAGCACCAGGCCCAGCAGATTTCCGAAGCCTCCATGGCGATCAACGAGATGGCCCAGTCCATCGACCAGGTGTCGGCCAATGCCGCCGAGTCGTCGGCGGTAGCCGAGCGTTCGGTGGAGATCGCCAACAAGGGCAACGAGGTGGTGCACAACACCATCCACGGCATGGACAACATCCGTGAACAGATTCAGGACACCGCCAAGCGCATCAAGCGCCTGGGCGAGTCCTCCCAGGAAATCGGCGACATTGTCAGCCTGATCGACGACATCGCCGACCAGACCAACATCCTGGCCCTCAACGCGGCGATCCAGGCCTCCATGGCCGGTGATGCCGGGCGCGGTTTCGCCGTGGTGGCCGACGAAGTACAGCGGCTGGCGGAGCGCTCCTCGGCCGCCACCCGGCAGATCGAGACCCTGGTGCGGGCGATCCAGACCGACACCAACGAAGCGGTGATCTCCATGGAGCAGACCACCACCGAAGTGGTGCGCGGCGCGCGTCTGGCCCAGGACGCGGGGGTGGCCCTGGAGGAGATCGAAGGCGTGTCCAAGACCCTGGCGGCGCTGATCCAGAGCATTTCCAACGCGGCCCAGCAGCAGACCTCCTCGGCCGGGCAGATCTCCCTGACCATGAACGTGATCCAGCAGATCACCTCGCAAACCTCGTCCGGCTCCACCGCGACCGCCGAGAGCATCGGCAACCTGGCGAAAATGGCCAGCCAACTGCGCCGCTCGGTGTCCGGCTTCACCTTGCCGGCCACCCGGGCCCCGGCCCCGAATGACAATCGCTGACGCAAGGCCTTGACGGGAGTGGTGATGGTGGACCGGCATGACTATGTGGCCCTGGAATGGGTCAAGGGCGAAATTGCCGAAACCTTGAAGCAGGCGCATCAGGCGTTGGAGCACCTGGCGGATGATCCCCAGGACCCGGATGCCCTCGGCCAGTGCCTGGCGGGGATCCATCAGGTCCATGGCAGCCTGCAGATGGTGGAGTTCTACGGCGCCGCGCTGCTGGCCGAGGAAATGGAAAAGCTCGCCCTGGCCCTGCAGCAGAACCGCGTGGCCCAGCGCGACGAAGCCCTGCGCCTGCTGCGCCAGGCCATCGGCCAACTGCCCCAGTACCTGGACCGGGTGCAGAACGCCCGTCGCGACCTGCCCCTGGTGGTGCTGCCGCTGCTCAACGACCTGCGCAGTGCCCGTGGCGAAGGCCTGCTCTCGGAAACCAGCCTGTTCAGCCCGCAGCTGCCGAGCCTGCCGGCGCTGTCCGACAAGGCCCTGGCGGCCCTGGAGCCCCTGGAATTTCCCACCCAGATGCGCAAGCTGCGGCACCTGCTGCAAACCGCGCTGGTGGACCTGCTGCGCGAGCAGGACGCCGATCAATGTCTGGGCCACATGGCCAAGGTCTTCGAGCGCCTGGAGGCGCTGTGCCAGGACGCGCCGCTGGCGCCCTTGTGGCACATCGCCTCGGCCCTGGTCGAAGGCATGCGCCAGGGCGTGATCGCCAACAGCCCGGCGGTGCGCAGCCTGCTCAAGGACGCCGACAAGGAACTCAAGCGCCTGCTGGAACAGGGCATGTCCGGAATCAACCAGGCCGCGCCCGACGAATTGCTCAAGAGCCTGTTGTTCTACATCGCCAAGGCGCGCCACCCCACCCCATTGATGCTGACCATGAAAGAACGTTACGGACTGGACGACGCGCTGCCCGACAGCGCGGTGGTGGATGAGGAACGGGCCCGCCTGGCCGGGCCCGACCGCGATGCCATGCGCTCGGTGCTGACCGCGGTGTGCGATGGCCTGGTGCGGGTCAAGGAGCGCCTCGACCTGTTCGTGCGCAGCGACCGCCAGCACACCGGCGATCTGGACAGCCTGC
>Ga0194135_10000307_pt1 | contig 28359 bp, 23 predicted proteins | sample LitLau_LLRF_2013_FD_134024 | JGI IMG/M metagenome (GOLD analysis project Ga0194135, IMG submission 134024) | Freshwater sediment microbial communities in response to fracking from North America - Little Laurel Run_MetaG_LLRF_2013 (version 2) | ecosystem: Environmental > Aquatic > Freshwater >... | reverse complement strand
TGCCGAGCTAGCCGCCACCCGGCCATGGATGGCCGGTTGGCGGCGGGCCCCCGGAGCAATGCCGGAGCTCGGGCACCCCGAGCCCTAGCGAGGGGCCGTATGGAGGGGCAAGCCCTTTTGGTTACTTTTACGGCGTTTGGTAAAAGTGACTCGCCGTAAGGGCGAAACCGCCAGCCACCACACCCGCAGCAACGGATATGTCCCCTTCAGATCCGGCCACCAGACAGTCGACACAACCACTCAAACATAACCTTCAATGCCCAATTGCACCGCTCTGGCATCCCCCCCTATAGTTCGCCCTCGCGGCAAAATCCGCGAGCGACCTTGGCCGGTCGAATATAGGAACGCATCCACTTTCAAACATCCTCGCAGTCGCTTTTGTCCCTGCGATCAAAGGTTATGACGGTGGTGCGCGGGACACCTCAAGGTGTGCTGTTGCCCTATCCCAGGCCAGCCTGCTCGCGCATCACTGCCCCAATCCTGACGGTCGGCAAAAAGGCGATTGCTCTATAAGCAGGAGCCGTACCTATGACTGACCATCACCTCCCCCGCTTCACCCCCATCGACACCCACGACACCGAACACCCGGTGTTCTACCTCGATACCCAAGCCCCCTTGAGCGACCTGGCCAGCAGCGCCGCCCACCGTTTCACCGTGGTCCGCGACCTGATGGACAGCCTCTCCACCCTGGGGCTGAAAGACATCAGCGATTGCGACCTGACCCGCATCACCCGTGGTGTGCATCTGCTCACCCGAGAAGGCTGCGCGGTGCTGGAAGTGATTCAGTGGCGGGTCGCGTAGGAATCCTGTTCGCGAACCTGTGGCGAGGGAGCTTGCTCCCGCTTGGGCCTCAACCCCATGCCACCTGATGCACCGCGTGCATCAGGGTTTGGGGCCGCTGCGCAGCCCAGCGGGAGCAAGCTCCCTCGCCACAAAGAGCAACTTGCATACAGATAACTGAGCCTCAAGCTCCAAGCTCCAAGCTTGCGGCTTTCAGATATGGCAACTGCTCAGGCCATTCCTCTCCAGGTAACGCTGGTGCGCTTCATCCGCCAGGTCGAAGCGCCCCAGGGGCACGATCACCGTGGCCACGGGTTTGTTGAGGCGTCCGGAGTCTTGCAGGGCGGTCTTGGCCGCCCTCGCCTGTTCGGCCTGTTCGGCGTTGGTGTGGAAGATCGCCGAGCGATATTTCACCCCGCCATGCTCGCCCTGGCGATCCACCGAGGTGGGATCGTGCAGGCCCCAGAAGTGTTGGATCAGGGTCGAATACGCCAGCACCTGCGGGTCGAAATCCACCTGCACCACTTCAATTTGCACCGCCTCGTCCCCGGCTTCCACGGCGTAGCCGACGCGGCTGTCGATAACGCCCGGCAGCGCCCGGAACGCGGCTTCCGCGCCCCAGAAGCAGCCGGCGCCGAAAGTCGCCTGTTCAACTCCACTCATTGAATCGCTCCCACTTTCTCACCGCTGGCACCCAGCCAGCCATCAACGACCTGCGGATGGGCCGCCACCCATTCCTTGGCCGCCTGCGCCGCCGGTTGCTGTTCCTTTTCGATCTTGAGAATCAGGTCGTTCAGGGCCTGAGGCTCGATGCTGAAGTTCTCCAGGAACGCGGCAATTCGCGGCGCGCGTTTTTGCAGGGCGCTGGACGCCAGGACATACACCCGGGCATCCGGGTAGGCGCAGGTGATCTTGCTCTTGCTCAGCCAGTCGGCATCCACCGTGGGGCTGATGAATGTCCAGCAGCCGTCGGCCTTGTACAGCGGGTCGCCCTTCTTGTTGTCCTGGGCGTAGCCGTCGAACGCCGGTTCATCCAGGCGGCGCAGGTCGAAGGCGGAGAAGATCCAGTCCGGGGTGTAGGCGTAGAACACCACGCCGCGCTGGGCCTTGTAGGCCGCGGCGAGCTTGGCGTAGGTCACCGAGGCTTCGGTGGACACCGATTCGAATTTGTCGGCAAAGCCGAAATCCTTGGCCTTGATCTGGCCGATGTAGGTCGATTCCCAGCCCGCCGGGCCCACCAGCAATTGCGCCTTGCCGCCGCCCAGGGGTTCGAAGAGTTTCGCCACTTCAGGCTTTTGCAGGTCGTAGACCGACTTCACGCCGTATTTGTCTTGCAGGTAGCCGGGGATGTAGAAGCCCTGAACCCCCAGGTACGGCTGCTTATTGGGCACCAGGGAACGGGTGCCGCCGGTGACGTATTTGGCCCAGGCGGCGGACTGGTTGGGCAGCCAGATATCGGTGAGCACGTCCACCGAGCCGTCGCCCTTGGCAGCGGCGGCGAACAGCACCGGTACGTCACCGGCCAGGTAGGAAACCTCGCCGTCGAGGCGGCTCTTGATCACTTCGCCAAGGATGTTCTGGATGGCGATGGCGCCGGTCCAGTTCTGCTCGCCGATGACGATCTTGTCCTTGGCCAGCACCGGCAGGGACAAACCCAACAACAGCGCGGCGGCGCCAAGGGTACGGGTAAACGACTTGTTCAAGGGACACCTCATGCTTTTTACAATGTGCGATCCCGCTGGCGCAGGGTCGCTTGAATGATGCGGTCGGGAATCAGCGCGCAGAACACGATCGCGGCGCCGGCCAACATGCCCTCGCCGCCCTTGATGTTGCGCAGCGCGGTCATCACGTCGTAGCCCAGGCCGCCGGCGCCGATCAGCGCCGCCACCACCACCATCGACAGGCTCATCACCAGGGTCTGGTTGATCCCCAGCAACAAGGAGCCCGCAGCCAGGGGCAGTTCGACCTTGGTCAGGATCTGCCACGGCGTGGCACCGTGGGCCAGGGCCGCTTCGACGGCGGTCTTGGGCACTTCCTGAATCCCCAGGGCGGTGAGGCGGATCATCGGCGCCAGGGCGAAGATCACCGTGGCGATCACTGCCGGGGTCTTGCCCACCGAGAAGAACGCCACCGCCGGGATCAGGTACACGAAAGTCGGCAGGGTCTGCATCACGTCCAACAGCGGAGTAATGAGGCGCCGGGCCAGGGCGCGCTTGGCCAGGAGGATGCCCGCGGGTACGCCGATCAACAGCGAGATCAGCACCGAGGAGCCCACCAGGGCCAGGGTGGCGATGGTCCGCTCCCAGAAACCGAACAGGCCGATGTAGAGCAAGGCCGCGGCGCTGGTCAGGGCCAGGGCAGCGCCGGCGCTGCGCCAGGCCAGCAGCACCAGGGCCAGGGCCGGCACCGGCCAGGGCAGCCAGCCCAGCAGGCTTTCGGTGCTGTCGATCACCGTGCGCACGGCGACTATCACGCCGACGAAGGTGCTTTCGAAGGTGACCTGGGACCAGCCGATCAACTGGTCGATGGCCGCCGCAGTGCCCAGCAGCACTTGGCGGTCGGCGGGAAACTGCAGCCAGGGGCCCGAGGCATCGGCGGCCAGAACCCGCCACAGCACCAGGGCCTGGGACAGCAGCAACACCAGCCACGGCAGACGCCAGTCGGAACGTCCCAGGCGGCTGGGGCGGCGGGCCAGGGTCAGGCTCAACAGGCGGCTGAGCAGCAAGCCGATCAGCGCCAAGGCAGCCCAGGCAAAACTGGCCGTGGCCAGCCCCTGCCCCAGGGCCGCAGCCGCGCCCAGTTCCAGGGCGAAGCCCAGCCAGTACAGGCCACCGCGACCGCTAGCGGCCAGGGCGGCGGGCCCCAGCAGCAGGGCCTGGGCAAAGGACAGTCCGGGGCTGACCGGCGCCGGTGTCGTCGCGCTCTTGCGCGGGGCAATCGTCGCCACCGGCGTGGTGCTGCGGGCGCCGTGGTCCTGGAAGAAGTCCGCCACTTCGGCATCCGCTGGCTGCTTCAGCAATTCCTCGGGCGTGCCGACCTGAATCAGCCGGCCGTGGCGCAGCACGGCGATGCGATCCGCCAGACGCAGGGCTTCCGCCGGGTCGTGGGTCACCAGCAAGGTGCTGATGCCGCGCTCGCGCACCACCCGCAGAAAGTGGCTTTGCAGGTCGCGGCGGATGGTCGGGTCCAGGGCGCTGAAGGGTTCGTCCATCAGCAGGATGTCCGGCTCGCTGACCAGCGCCCGGGCCAGGCCGACCCGCTGCTGCATGCCGCCGGACAGCTCATGGGGGTAGTGATCGCCCCAGCCTTCCAGGCCCATGGCCTGCAACTGCACGTCGGCTGCGGCATGGCGCAGGGCTTCAGGCTCGCCGCGCAGCTCCAGGGGCAAGGCGACGTTGTCGCGCACGCTGCGATGGGGCAGCAGGCCAAAGTGCTGGAACACCATGCCGATGCGCCGCGAACGCAGGGTGCGCAGTTCCTGGGCCGACAGCTGGCTGATGGCTGAACCGTCGATCAGCACTTCGCCGCTGCTGGGCTCGATCAACCGGTTGATATGCCGCAGCAAGGTGGACTTGCCGCTGCCGGAGGTGCCCATCAGGCACAGCACTTCGCCACGGCGTACCTTGAGGCTGACCTGCTCAACCGCTGGCGGCGCGGACTGGCCACGGCGGCGGGCGTAGTGCTTGGTCAGATTGCGTAATTCCAGCACCACGTCGGCGTTATCCGCGGGCGGGCTGACGGAGGCTGGGATGGCAAAGGCCTCTTGGGGGTGAACGGCAGACACGGGAACTCCTGACGCCGGGCGCGGGATGGCGTAACCGGCGGTGAACAAGAAAAAAGGGGGGACCTGCTTCGCTGTAGGAGCCGGCTTGCCGGCGAAAGCGATCTAACGGTCAATTACAACGATTTCGGGCTCCACAACTGCACCGCCCGGGCATCCACAGGCTTGGGCAACAGCTTTTCCTGGTAGAAGGCATCGGCGATTTTCTGCTGCTCGCCCAGAGCGTCCGGCTTGACCGCTTCGACCTTGTAGGTACGGCGGCTGTTGGCCAGTTCCACCGTCGGCACGTCCAGGTTGCCCCACAGCGGGCCCAGCAGTTTGGCCGCCTCGGCCGGGTGCGCCTTGACCCAGGCGCCGGTCTTCTGCAGCTCGGCGAACACTTGCTGCAGCACCTCGGGATGGGCCTTGGCGTAGTCGTTGGAAGCCAGGTAGTAACGGCGATAACTGGCCAGCCCCTGGCCGTCGTGCAGCACCCGCGCGCCCTGCTGGCGCTGGGCGCTGGCGACAAAGGGTTCCCAGGTGACCCAGGCATCGACCTTGGCGGCTTCCAGCGCCGCGCGGCCATCGGCCGGGGTCAGGTACACCGGCTGGATATCGGCGAAGCTCAAGCCCGCTTCGCGCAAGGCGGCGATCAGCAGGTAATGGCTACCAGCAGCCTTGGTTACGGCGATGCGCTTGCCCTTGAGGTCGGCCAGGGATTTGAGCGGCGAATCCTTGGGAATGACGATGGACTGAGCGGCGGGCGACGGGGTTTCAGTGGCGAAATAGGTCAGCTTGGCCCCGGCGGCCTGGGCGAAGACCGGCACCGTGTCGGCGACATCGGCGCTGATATCCACATTGCCCACGTTCAGCGATTCCGCCAACGGCAGGCCACTGGTGAACTCGTGCCAGGTGATGTTGACGCCCTGCCCCGCCAGCTGTTTTTCCAGGGTGCCCTGGGCCTTGAGCAGCGCCAGCAGGGTCGAGGATTTCTGGTAGCCGATGCGCAGGTCGGTATCGGCCTGGGCATTGAGGGCCATGCCCAGCGCCAGACCGGCCAGGGCGGTGATCGACAAGCTACGACGCAAAGCAAAGGGCAGGCGCATGGGGGCAAACCTTCTGGGAGACAGGAAAGTCGCTAAAAGCTAATCGATCTAATAAATAGAAAATAAATACTTTTTAGGAATTAGCTTAGGTTCGTGCGGTTGAGCGGTGTTAACGGCCGCAGGGCACCGATCCACCGAACTTCGACTGTCGCATACAGAAGTAGCTGTGCTTCTTCAAGGTGACCGGGGCTGCCGCACAGGGCAGCAGGGCCTGATTGACCTCGATCGACAAGCGCTCGCCCTGCAGCTCACGAGCGTCCAGGTGGATGCGACAGCTGTTCGCCAATTGACGGGATGGATAGCCAATAGGGCTGATGACCCGGTTATCCATCTTCAACACCAGGGGGTTCTCTGCCGATGAAGTGCAAGTCACCAGGCCCGGGTGACTGGCACGGATTTCCACGGAGTCGTCATCACTGAGCGAGGCGGAAAACAAGGGAATCAGAAACAGCGAGACCAGTTGGTGAGGAGTGCTGGACTGCACACTCACATAGAGCGGCTCGGCCCCGCAGGCCAGCTTGAACGAAGTGCCCTGGTCATAGTTGCCGGTGCTGGCATCCTGCCAACCGCCGAGGCTGTCGGCCTTCCAGTCGTGGCCCCATTTGTAATCGATACAACCGCCCAGGCTCAGAGCCAGGGCCAGACAGAGCACCATCCTGTGCATATTCGGCATCCCATGGGAAAAGTTCGCCAGTGTACGCCAGGCAAAGCGGCTCACGCTGCCCCGTGCAGGAGCTGGCTTGCCAGCGAAGACGTCGGCATGGGCGGTGCACGTCTGGCGGGCCCCTTCGCCGGCAAGCCGGCTCCTACAGAAATGGCGGTGTGGGCGGGTTCGTGAAAACACCGCAGGCCCACGGTAGGAGCTGGCTTGCCAGCGAAGGCGTCGCCATGGGCGGCGCACATCTGGCGGGCCTCTTCGCCGGCAAGCCGGCTCCTACGGAAATGGCGGTGTGGGCGGGTTCGTGAACACCGCAGGCCCACGGTAGGAGCTGGCTTGCCAGCGAAGGCGTCGCCATGGGCGGCGCACATCTGGCGGGCCCCTTCGCCGGCAAGCCGGCTCCTACGCCTGGCGCTGGGCGATGGCCTGGGAGGCGGCGAGCATGGCCCGCAGCAGCACGGCGCAGCCGGCGGCGAGGTCGTCGGGGTCGGCGTTTTCGATTTCGTTGTGGCTGATGCCGCCTTCGCAGGGCACGAAGATCATCCCCGCCGGGCCCAGCTCGGCGACGAAGATCGCGTCGTGCCCGGCGCCGCTGACGATGTCCATGTGCGACAGTCCCAAACCCTGCGCCGCACCGCGCACGGCTTCGACACAGACGGGATCGAAGTACAGCGGCGGGAAGTCCGCGGTGGGGGTCAGTTCGTAGCTCAGGCCGTGCTCTTCGCAGGTGTTGTCGATCACCTGGCACACTTCGGCAATCATCGAATCCAGGCGCGCCGGTTCCAGGTGGCGGAAGTCCAGGGTCATGCGCACCTCCCCCGGAATCACGTTGCGCGAGCCCGGGTAGGCTTGCAGGCAGCCAACGGTGCCACAGGCGTGAGGCTGGTGGCCAAGGGCGGCACGGTTGACCGCCGCGACCACGGCGGCGGCGCCCACCAGGGCATCCTTGCGCAGGTGCATCGGGGTCGGGCCGGCGTGGGCTTCGACCCCCCGCAGCTTGAGGTCGAACCACTTCTGCCCCAGAGCGCCGAGGACAATACCGATGGTCTTGCGCTCGTCTTCCAGGATCGGGCCTTGCTCGATATGCGCCTCGAAGTAGGCGCCCACCGGGTGCCCGCTGACCGGGCGCGTGCCGGCGTAGCCGATGGCGTTCAGCGCCTCGCCGACGCTGACGCCGTCGACGTCGGTCTTGGCCAGGGTGTCTTGCAGGGTGAACTTCTCGGCGAACACCCCGGACCCCATCATGCACGGCGGGAAGCGCGAGCCCTCTTCGTTGGTCCACACCACCACTTCCAGGGGCGCTTCGGTTTCCAGCTTGAGGTCGTTGAGGGTGCGCAGCACTTCCAGCCCGGCCAATACGCCGAAGCAGCCGTCGAACTTGCCGCCGGTGGGCTGGGTGTCGATATGGCTGCCGGTCATCACCGGTGGCAGGTGCGGATTGCGCCCGGGGCGGCGGGCGAAAATATTGCCGATGCCGTCCACGGTGACGGTGCAACCGGCCTCCTCGCACCACTTCACGAACAGGTCGCGGGCCTGGCGGTCAAGGTCGGTCAGGGCCAGGCGGCAGACCCCGCCCTTGACCGTGGCGCCGAGCTGGGCCAGCGCCATGAGCGACTGCCACAGGCGGTCGCGGTTGATGTGCCGATGGCTGGATTGCAGAACTTCGACGGCAGCGTTCATGGTGATCTCCTCAGGCTTCTTCTGGTTGTGGTTGACGGGATCGGGCGCGTCTTGAGTGGCGCGGTTTTCGGTATCCCTGTAGGAGCGAGCTTGCTCGCGATTGGCCGGCAGACGTTACCTAACCCGCAGAGAGGCAGCGTTGTCTGTGCCTTTATCGCGAGCAAGCTCGCTCCTACAGAGTCGGTGTCTTGGCGGTCGCCACCTGGGGGCTGCGCCAGGTGCACAGGCCGTAGTAGATCAAGCCGCCCAGGGCCGAGCCGGTGAACCAGCCGTAGCTGTAGAACCAGTTGAAGGCACTGCTGCCCAGGGACATCAGGGTCAGGGCCACCGGCACGCCGAAGGCGATGAAACCGTGCCAGTTCCACGCCGGGTAGACGTCGTCGCGGTACAGGCCGGCCAGGTCCAGGCGCTGCTGCTTGATGATGAAGTAGTCCACCACCATGATCCCGGCAATCGGCCCCAGCAGGCTGGAGTAGCCCAGCAGCCAGTTGGAATACACCGTCTCCAGGCTGACGTCGGAAATCAGCAGGCCAAGCTTTTTCAGCAGCTCGTGGCCCATCAGCGCCAGCCCCACCAGGCCGGTGAGGATCACCGCCGTGGTGCGGCCGATCAGCTTGGGCGCCAGGTTCTGGAAGTCGTTGGTGGGCGAGACGATGTTGGCCGCGGTGTTGGTGGACAAGGTGGCGATGATGATCAGCGCCATGGCCAGGGCCACCCAGCCCGGGCTCTGGATATGGCCGATCAGGCTCACCGGGTCGGAGACGGTGACGCCCACCAGTTTCACCGAGGCGGCGGTCATCACCACCCCCAGGGCGGCAAACAGAAACATGGTCAGCGGCAGGCCGAAGATCTGCCCGAGGATCTGGTCCTTCTGGCTTCTGGCGTAGCGGCTGAAGTCGGGAATGTTCAACGACAGGGTGGCCCAGAAACCCACCATCGCCGTGAGCCCGGCCATGAAGTAACCGGTGACGCTGGCGCCCTCCGGACGCTTGGGCGGGATCGCCAACAGCTCGGTCAGCGACACGCTGGGCAAGGCCCACACCAGCAGGCCGATACCCACCGCCACCAGCAGCGGCGCGGACAGGGTTTCCAGCCACTTGATCGACTCGGCTCCGCGCAGCACCACCCACAGGTTGAGGGTCCAGAAGATCATGAAGCCGATCACCTCGCCGGTGCCGCCCAGGGCCTTCCAGCCCTCGAAGATCGAGCCCAGGAACAGGTGGATCGCCAGCCCGCCGAACATGGTCTGGATACCGAACCAGCCACAGGCCACCAGGGCGCGGATCAGGCACGGCACGTTGGAGCCGATGATGCCAAACGAGGAGCGCAGCAGCACCGGGAACGGAATGCCGTACTTGGTGCCGGCAAAGGCGTTGAGGGTCAGGGGAATCAGCACCACGATATTGGCCAGCAGGATCGCCAGCAGCGCCTCGCCGACGCTGAGGCCGAAGTAGGCGGTGAGCACCCCGCCCAGGGTGTAGGTGGGCACGCAGATCGACATGCCGATCCACAGCGCGGTGATGTGCCATTTGTTCCAGGTGCGTTCCTGGACCTGGGTCGGTGCGATGTCGTGGTTGTAACGGGGGCTGTCGAGTACGTCGCTGCCGGCGTCCAGCTCGTACAAGCCTTCGCGCTCGGTCACCTGGGATCTGATCTGTTGCATGGCCGCTCCACTGTTGTTCTGATTATTTTGCTCATCAGGCCGGCGCACCCAGAAACAGCGCGCCGGACGATGGCCGGAGAACTGACGACTTCCGCCCTCCTGGCCAGCGATCTGCGGCGGCACTCAATAAAGGTGCCAACTACTGCCGGATACGCGCCTGCACAGTGTGCGGAATCCATGTAAACAACTGATGTGATTCAGTTTTATTCAATCAACTTTGTAGCCCCAGGTTAGTTGCGCATTCACTCAGGCCGGGTGTTTGGCAAGTTGTCCGTTCGATCAGGACCCAAAGCAGTGCACGGTTATTTTCTTAGTTGCCTGTCGTTCTTCGCAGCGCCTCCTCAAACGGCTGATTTGACATAGGAAATCTCGACCATTTTTCGATCCTGTCAAGTGCGTCAAAATGGTGATGATGTGCACCATTTTGCGGATTCTGATTTTTATCCTTTTAATATCAATAACTTATAATGAATATAAGCTTATAAAAAATATTCTTGCTGTTTCTTTGAACTGCGGCTAGCTTCTAATCCTGACACCGCTGACAGGATTATTAAGTTGTCAGCGCGTTCAATAAAAAAGTTAGAACCGACAACAGTCGGTCATGCCTGCGAGGAACTCGGAATGTCTCTGTTGATCCGTGGCGCCACCGTTATTACCCATGATGAAAGTTATAAAGCCGATGTGCTCTGCGCAGAGGGTCTGATTCGCGCCATCGGCAACAATCTGGATATTCCCGCCGGCTGTGAAGTACTCGATGGCAGCGGCCAATACTTGATGCCCGGCGGCATCGACCCCCATACCCACATGCAACTGCCCTTCATGGGCACCGTGGCCAGCGAAGACTTCTTTAGCGGCACGGCGGCGGGCCTGGCGGGGGGCACCACCTCGATCATCGACTTCGTGATTCCCAACCCCCAGCAGTCGTTGCTGGAGGCCTTCCACCAGTGGCGCGGCTGGGCGGAAAAATCCGCCAGCGACTACGGCTTCCACGTGGCCATCACCTGGTGGAGCGAGCAGGTACGCGAGGAAATGGCCGAGCTGGTGCAGCACCACGGCATCAACAGCTTCAAGCACTTCATGGCCTACAAGAACGCCATCATGGCCGCCGACGACACCCTGGTGGCGAGCTTCGAGCGCTGCCTGGAACTGGGCGCGGTGCCCACGGTGCACGCGGAAAACGGCGAGCTGGTCTATCACCTGCAGCGCAAGCTGCTGGCCCAGGGCATCACCGGGCCGGAAGCGCATCCGCTGTCGCGACCCTCGCAGGTGGAAGGCGAAGCCGCCAGCCGGGCCATTCGCATCGCCGAAACCCTGGGCACGCCGTTGTACCTGGTGCACGTCTCCACCCAAGAGGCGCTGGACGAAATCACCTACGCCCGCAGCAAGGGCCAGCCGGTCTACGGTGAAGTGCTGGCCGGGCACCTGCTGCTGGACGACAGCGTGTACCGCAATCCAGACTGGCAGACCGCCGCCGGCTATGTGATGAGCCCACCGTTCCGCCCCCGTGGTCATCAGGAAGCGCTGTGGCGCGGCCTGCAATCGGGCAACCTGCACACCACCGCCACCGACCACTGCTGCTTCTGCGCCGAACAGAAAGCCGCCGGCCGCGATGATTTCAGCAAGATCCCCAACGGCACCGCCGGCATCGAGGACCGCATGGCGGTGCTGTGGGATGAAGGGGTGAACAGCGGGCGCCTGTCGATGCAGGAGTTCGTCGCCCTGACCTCCACCCACACCGCGAAGATCTTCAACCTCTACCCGCGCAAGGGCGCGATCCGCGTCGGCGCCGATGCCGACCTGGTGCTCTGGGACCCGCAAGGCACGCGGACCATTTCCGCCAAGACCCACCACCAGCAGGTGGACTTCAACATCTTCGAAGGCAAGACCGTGCGCGGCATACCCAGCCACACCATCAGCCAGGGCAAGCTGGTGTGGGCCGACGGCGACCTGCGGGCCGAACGCGGCGCCGGGCGCTACATCGAACGCCCGGCCTACCCGGCGGTGTTCGACCTGTTGAGCAAGCGCGCCGAGCGGCACAAGCCGACGGCGGTTAAACGCTGAGACCGGGGGCGTTGCCCCCTATCGCGAGCAAGCTCGCTCCTACATAAAAAACACGACCCTGTAGGAGCGAGCTTGCTCGCGATCCGGACGCCCTCGCCCGCTTGTAAACATGCCCGTCAGAGGCAGCCGCTAAAAAAACCGTGAGGCCAAAACCGTGATCAAGACCTTGAACCACTTGCCCCACCCGACCCTGGACGGCGCCACCCTGGCCGGCCATTTCAGCGATCTGGCGCCACCGCTCAACACCCGCCAGGCCCATCTGGAAGCCTCGCGCTGCCTGTATTGCTACGACGCGCCCTGCGTCAACGCCTGCCCCAGCGAGATCGACATTCCTTCGTTCATCCGCAATATCCACACCGACAACGTCCAGGGCGCGGCGCAGAAGATTCTCTCGGCCAACATCCTCGGCGGCAGCTGCGCCCGGGTCTGCCCCACCGAAATCCTCTGCCAGCAGGCCTGCGTGCGCAACAACGCCCAGGAGTGCGCACCGGTGCTGATCGGCCTGCTGCAACGCTATGCCCTGGACAACGCGCACTTCACCGAGCACCCGTTCCAGCGCGCTGCGCCCACCGGCAAGCGCATCGCCGTGGTCGGCGCCGGCCCGGCGGGTTTGTCCTGCGCCCACCGCTGCGCCCTGCACGGCCACGAGGTGGTGATTTTCGAAGCCCGGGAAAAAGCCGGTGGCCTCAACGAATACGGGATCGCCAAGTACAAGCTGGTGGATGACTTCGCCCAGCAGGAGCTGGAGTTCCTGCTGGGGATTGGCGGCATCGAGATCCGCCATGGGCACAAACTCGGCGCCAACCTGAGCCTGACCGAGCTGCACCAGCAGTTCGACGCGGTGTTCCTCGGCCTCGGGCTGGCCGCCAGCAAGCAGCTGGGGCTGGAGCATGAAGACGCCCCCGGGCTGCTGGCCGCCACCGACTACATCCGCGAACTGCGCCAGGCCGACGACCTCAGCCAGTTGCCCCTGGCCGACCGCTGCATCGTCCTCGGTGCCGGCAACACCGCCATCGACATGGCGGTGCAGATGGCGCGCCTGGGTGCCCGTGACGTCAATCTGGTGTACCGCCGAGGCAGCGAGGACATGGGCGCCACCGCGCACGAGCAAGACATCGCCAAGGCCAATCAGGTGCGCCTGCTGACCTGGGCCGCACCGCAAGAAGTGCTGCTGGATGACCAGGGCCGGGTACGCGGCATGCGCTTCGCCCGCACCCGAATGCTGGAGGGACGTTTGCAGACCACCGGCGAAACCTTCGAACTGGCCGCCGACGCGATCTTCAAGGCTATCGGCCAGTCGTTCGACGGCGGCGCCCTGGCCGATCCACTGGCGCGTGAACTGCAGCGTTGCGGCGAGCGGATCCAGGTCGACGAACAGCTGCGCACCAGCATTCCCGGGGTCTACGCCGGCGGCGACTGCGTCAGCCTCGGCCAGGACCTGACCGTGCAGGCGGTGCAACACGGCAAGCTGGCCGCCGAAGCCATGCATGCCCAACTCATGCTTAACGTGGAGGCTGCGTAAATGGCCGATCTGTCGATTGTCTTCGCCGGCATCAAAGCCCCCAATCCGTTTTGGCTGGCCTCAGCGCCGCCCACCGACAAGGCCTACAACGTGGTCCGCGCGTTCGAGGCCGGCTGGGGCGGCGTGGTCTGGAAAACCCTGGGTGAGGACCCGGCGGCGGTCAACGTCTCGTCGCGTTATTCGGCGCATTACGGACCGAACCGCGAAGTGATGGGCATCAACAATATCGAGCTGATCACCGACCGTTCCCTGGAGATCAACCTCAAGGAAATCACCCAGGTGAAGAAGGACTGGCCGGACCGCGCCTTGATCGTGTCGCTGATGGTGCCCTGCGTCGAAGAGTCGTGGAAAGCCATCCTGCCCCTGGTGGAAGCCACCGGTTGCGACGGCATCGAACTGAACTTCGGCTGCCCCCACGGCATGCCGGAACGGGGCATGGGCGCGGCGGTGGGCCAGGTGCCGGAGTACGTCGAGCAGGTGACCCGCTGGTGCAAGACCTATTGCTCGCTGCCGGTGATCGTCAAGCTGACGCCGAACATCACCGACATCCGCATGGCCGCCCGCGCCGCCCATCGTGGCGGGGCCGACGCGGTGTCGCTGATCAACACCATCAACTCCATCACCAGCGTCGACCTGGAGCGCATGGTGGCCCACCCGATGGTGGGCCACCAGAGCACCCACGGCGGTTATTGCGGCTCGGCGGTCAAGCCGATTGCCCTGAACATGGTGGCCGAGATTGCCCGTGACCCGCAGACCCGCGGCCTGCCGATCTGCGGCATTGGCGGCATCGGCAGCTGGCGCGACGCGGCCGAATTCGTTGCCCTGGGCTGCGGCGCGGTGCAGGTGTGCACAGCGGCGATGCTGCATGGCTTTCGCATTGTCGACGAGATGAAGGACGGCCTGTCACGGTGGATGGACAGCCAGGGCTACCACAGCCTGCAGGACTTCTCCGGGCGCGCGGTGGGCAACACCACCGACTGGAAGTACCTGGACATCAACTACCAGGTGATCGCCAGGATCGACCAGCAGGCGTGCATTGGTTGCGGCCGTTGCCATATCGCCTGCGAAGACACCTCGCACCAGGCGATTGCCAGCCTCAGGCAGACCGACGGCAGCCATAAATACGAAGTGATCGACGACGAGTGCGTGGGTTGCAACCTGTGCCAGATCACCTGCCCGGTGCAGGACTGCATCGAGATGGTGCCCCAGGACACCGGCAAGCCGTTCCTCGACTGGCTGCACGACCCGCGCAATCCCTACAGAGAAGCAGCTGCAAGCGGCAAGTAGTAACGGCAGCTACAAGCGGCAAGCCTGGCCCACTTGCAGCTTGTAGCTTGCCGCTGCCCTTCTAGGGTTCCAGGCCAATGCCCCGCAGGATGACGCTGGTGACGGTCTGCACCGCGCGTTCGAATTGCAAATCCGACAGCGGCTGGTGGTCGTTGAGGATCATCACTTGATGATCGAAGTCGGCGTAATGCTGGGTCGAGGCCCAGATCATGTACAGCAGGCTGGAAGGCTCCACCGGCAAGATCCGTCCATCCTCGACCCATTGGCGGATCTTGGCTTCCTTCATCTTTGCCCAGTCGTACAGGCTGGCATCCAGCGCCTCGCCCAGGGTCGGCGCGCCATGGATGATTTCGTTGGCCCAGACCTTGGAGCCATAAGGCCGGCTGCGCGAGTGCTGCATCTTGGCGCGGATGTAGCTGCTGAGCACCACCCGCGGGTCGTCGAACATCTCGAAGCACAGGGCGTCCTGCTTCCACACGTCCAGCAGGTCCAGGAGCACGGCGCTGTACAGCTCGTTCTTGGTGCTGAAGTAGTAATGCAGGTTGGAACGCGGCAGTTGCACTTCTTCGGCGATGTCGGCCATGGCGGTGCCGGCATAACCTTTTTCGGCGAAGATTTTCTCCGCCGCCAGGAGGATTTTTTCCACGTTGCTGCGACGAATCTCGATCTTGTGATTGCCCATGAGGGCTCCTACGGAAACAGTCTGCGGCAAGACTAGCATCCGCCCGCTCACTGCGGGGAGCTATCAAGCCCGCGACAGGGCGGCCCTGCATTGACCTTTCGCCGCCCGACCTTATTGGGTAGGATCGGCCTCCCGCTCATTTGCAGCAGTCACTGCGGTGCTCCGTCCAGGCGTTAATTCGCGACACGGGCATACAGGTCGCTGCCCGAATGCCGGCCCTGCCCCACCGCCGGCCATCTGTCCTGTTACCGATGGAACACACTCATGACGATTCGCCCTCGCGTCGCTGCGGACGACGCCTTGCTGACCGCGCTCTGGGAGCGTTCGGTCCGCGCCACCCATGACTTTATTGCCGAAGACGATATCCAGCGCCTGTACCCGCTGGTACGCGACAGCTACCTGCCGGCCCTTGAAACCTGGGTCTGGGACAACCCCGACGCCAGCCCCGGCGGTTTTATCGCCACCAGCGACGACACCGTACAGATGCTGTTCATCGAACCGGCCCAACGGAGCCAGGGCATCGGTCGAAAACTTCTGGATCACGTGCGCCGTCCGAACCTGAAGGTCGACGTCAACGAACAGAACCCAAAGGCCCATGGCTTCTACCGTCACTACGGTTTCGTCGACTGCGGCCGCTCGGAAACCGATGGCGAAGGCCGGCCGTTTCCGATCATCCACATGCAATTGCAGGATCGTTGAGCCCCTGCTCTCTTTATTGAAGGTAATCCTCGATGTCACTGAAAAACCTCTTCACCACCACCGCCCTGCTCGCCTCGCTGCTGGGCGCCTCCTCGGTATTTGCCCACGCCCACCTGAAAAGCTCGACGCCGGCGGCCGACAGCAACGTGACCGCGCCCAACGAACTGCGCCTGGTGTTCAGCGAAGGCGTGGAAGCGGCCTTCACCCAGGTCAAGATCAGCAAGGATGGCGCGCCCCTCGAAGTGAAAAGCCTGGCCACTGAAGGCGCGGACAAGAAAACCCTGATCGTCATCCCGGCCGCCACGCCGCTGCGCGCTGGCGAGTACAAGGTGGAGTGGCATGCGGTGTCGGTGGACACCCACAAGAGCGAAGGCAGCTACAGCTTCAAGGTGAGCCCGTAAGCCATGGCGACATGGCTGGTGCTGTGCCGTTTCGTGCACTTTGCGGTGGTCCTGACCCTGGTCGGGGCCTGGGTGTTTCGCCCGCTGTTGCTGGGCCGTGATGCCGCGCAAAACGGCCATGGCGTCGTGCGCCAGCAACTCGATCGGCTCAGCCGCTGGCTGGCGCTGATCGGCCTTTGCAGTGGCCTGTGCTGGTTGCTGCTGATCAGCGCCAGCATGGCCGGCTCCTGGCCGGCGGCGCTGGACCCGGCAACCGTGCAATTGGTGCTGGGCAAGACCTTCTTCGGCCAGGTCTGGAGCTGGCACCTGCTGCTCAACCTCTTGTTGCTGGGCCTGCTGCTGACTCCGCTGGGCCGGCGCCTGCCGCTGCAATTGGGGCTCGGTGCCCTGCTCCTGGCCACCCTCGCTCCGGTGGGCCATGGCGCCATGCTCGATGGGTTGGCCGGGCAGATGCTGATTCTCAATCAGATCGTGCACTTAAGCTGTGTCGCCATCTGGTTGGGGGGCTTGCTGGTGTTGCTGCTGGTGTTGCGCCAACCACCGCAGGCCTCCGTGGAACCGCTGTTGCGGCGCTTCAGCGGTGTGGGGTACGGCCTGGTCGCGGGGTTGCTGGCAAGCGGCCTGATCAATGTGCGGGTGCTCACCGGGCAATGGTGGCCGACGCCCTTGTTCAGCGGCTTTGCCCTGATCCTGCTGATCAAGGTGCTGCTGGTGGCGGGAATGCTCGCGCTGGCCCTGTTCAACCGCCTGCGGATTCGCGGCTGCGACCAGCGCCTTGCCAGCCTGCGCAACAGCGTGCAGCTGGAATGGCTACTGGGCATGGCCGCAGTGGCCGCCGTCTCGCTGCTGGGCACCTTGCCCCCAATGCAGGCGGCATAGCCTCCCTGTAGCCGCTGCCGCAGGCTGCGAAAAGGTCCGCAGGACCTTCAGCGATCTCAAGGCCGCCCTAGTCTTGAGCGCCACCCTTGGCGTCTGCTGCGCAGCCGGTCGCAGCCTGCGGCAGCGGCTACAGAGAGTCCGCGACGAGAGGGTTCAAGGGGTGACGGAGGTGTCGATGCTGACCACCACCGACAATCCGGGGCGCAGGCGTTCAAGCTCTGGCTGGTCCGGGTCGACGCTGATTCGCACCGGCACGCGCTGGGCAATCTTGACGAAGTTGCCGGTGGCGTTGTCGGCCTGCAACAAGGCGAATTCGGAACCGGTGGCCGGGGAAATCCGCTGCACCTTGCCGCTGAAGGTGCGGTGATTGAGGGCATCCACGGTAAAACTCACCGGCTGCCCGACCCGCACATTGTCCATCTGGGTTTCCTTCATATTGGCAATCACCCACAGCTGGTTCGGCACCAGGGCCATCAGTTGCGCGCCGGAGTTGACGTAGGCCCCCAGGCGCACACCGATCTGCCCCAGCTGGCCGTCGCGCGGGGCAAGGATGCGGGTGTTGGATAGGTCGATGCGCGCCAGCTCCACCGCGGCTTCGGCGCTGGCCACCGCCGCTTCCAGGGAGCCGCGGTTGACGATCACCGTCTGCAGGTCCTGGCGGGCGATGTCCAGTTGCGCCTGGGCCTGGGCCACGGCGGCGACAGTCTGGGCATTGGCCGCGCGGGTCACGTCCAGCTCGCGCTGGGACACCGAACCGTCGGCGATCAGCGCCTGGTTGCGTTGCAGGTCGGCCGCGCTCTTGCGCGCCTGGGCCTGGCTGTCGGCCAGGGCGGCCTGACGCAGCTTGATCGTGGCTTCGGCGCTGTTGCGCTGTTGCAAGGCATTGGCCAGGGCGGCCTTCTGCACCGCCAGTTGCGCCAGGGACTGGTCCAGGCGCTGCTGGTAGATACGGTCGTCGAGGCGCACCAGCAGGTCGCCGGCCTTAACCTGCTGGAAGTCCTGCACCGGCACCTCGAACACGTAGCCGCTGAGCTGCGGGCCGATGATGGTCACCTGCCCACGCACCAGGGCGTTCTCGGTGCTTTCGATGGCGCTGGAAAACGGCGGCAGCTGCCAGGCGTAGAGCACGATCAGCACGCCGACGATGGCGATGGCGGCAAAGCCCAGGGACGAGAGGATGCGCACCGCCAGCGGTCGCGGCTCGGTCGCCGGAATACTCGGCGGACCGTTGGGCTCGGGAGTCGAGGCGATGGCGTTGGTGGTGGGGTTGACGGTTTCGCTCATGAACTTGGGGCACCACTTTGTTGAACGGGAGCCGCGGGCGCGACCGCTCGGGTCGTGCTCATCAGCCACAGGCTGCGGATGAAGATCCAGAGCATGGTGAGCACGGCGATCACCGCGATCAGCATGAATACATCGTTATAGGCCAGCACGTTGGCCTCGCGGGTGGCCGCAGTGGCCAGGCTGCGAATGCCTTGCAGGGTGCGCAGGTCAGGGTCGGCAATCACCTTGCCGTAGGCCGCGCCGCCGCTCTGCACCCGGGCCAGGACCTGGGGATCGAGCAGGGTCAGTTGCTCGACGATATGGCTGGAATGGTACTTCTCGCGCACGATCTGGAAGGTCCCGAGCAAGGCCGAGCCGATCAGCCCGCCGAGGTTCTGGCAGATGCCGAACAGCACCGAGAAGCTCACCAGGTTGCGCGGGTTGGTCAGCACGTTGCGGGTGCCCAGGACCATGGTCGGACCGAGAAAGAAGGTGCCGCCAAAGGCCAGGAGGAACTGGCTGAGGTACATGTTGGCCGGGCGCGTGAGGTTGCTGGAGAAACTGTCCATCACCGAGCCCACGGCCATCAGCGCCAGGGAAATGACCAGCGGCATCAACAGGTGCGCCGGGTTGATGGTCAGGGCGCTGGTGGCCAGCCCGGCGATGCTGCCCAGCAGCATCACCCCGTAGAGCAGGCGCATCTGCTGGCTGCTCATGTTCAGTGCCTGGAGAAAGCCCACGGCGCCGGTGGACTGTTCCGACAGCACCATGCGGATCAGGATCACCGCCAGGGCCAGGCGGATCATCGCCCCGCTGCCCAGCCAGCGGGTCATCAGCATCGGGTTGCTGCGGTTATGTTCGATGCACAGCCCGGCCAGGATCAGCACGATGGAGGCGGCACTGGCGTAGCCGATCCACGGCGCCTCCAGCCACCAGTCGATGCGCCCCAACGACAGCACCGCGCACAGCAGGGCAACGCCTGTGGCCAGCAGGGCGAAGGTCAGGAAGTCGAGTTTCTCGAAGGTCCGGAAGCGGTCCCCCGGCGGCAGCTTGAGCAGGAACACGCAGCCCAGGGAGGTCAGCGCCAGGCCCAGTTCGAACAGGTACAGGCCGCGCCATTCGGCGATCTGCAGCAGGTCCTCGGAAAACAGCCGGGCCAGGGGCAAGGCCAGCTGCGAGGTGCCCAGCCCCAGCACCAGAGCCTTGAGCCGCCATTTCGCCGGGAAGGCCTGGACCATGTAGTACAGGCCCAGGGAACTCAGCGCGGCGCCGACCATGCCGTGGGCCGCGCGCACGGCGATCGCCGAACTCAGGTCGTTGACGAACAGGTGGCCGAAGGTCACCAGGGCGTAGAGCACCAGGAACACTTCGGTGAAGGCGCGCAGGCCGAACTGCTGGCGAAACTTCACCAGCAGCAGGTTCATCGACACGTTGGTCATCACGTAGGCGGCCGGCAGCCAGGCCATTTCCGCGGTGGTCGCCCCCAATGCCCCTTGCAGGTACGGCAGGTTGGCGATCACCAGCGAGTTGCCCAGGCCGCCGGTGATCGCCACCAGCAAGCCCACCAGGGCATAGGCCAGGCGCTTGTGGCTGGGGTGCAGCGGTGTCGAGGGCGAACCGGGCAAGCTGGGCTTTTCGTGGGGCTGCCAGTGGCGCGGGGCGTAATGATCCATGCCGTGACCTTGTGCTGTGCCGAGCGCTGTTGCTGCGGTCGGCGATGTTCGCGGTGCTCCGGCAGTGTGCCGGAAAATCCCGCCGTCCAGGCAATGCCCGGGCATGCAGGATGAATTTTATTTTAAGGCGCTGGCGCCGGTGGCTTTTTTTCGCAATCCTGCGTTCGCTGGTGGTCGTTGAACCGGCTGCCTGCCCTCGCCTGTCGGAGCCCGAATGCCCCTGAACTTTGTGAAGATGCACGCCAATGGCGACGACTTCGTGCTGATCGATGCCCGTGGCCGCGCCAACCCGATCACTCGCGAGTTGGCCCGGGCCCTGGGCGATCGCCGGCGCGGCATCGGTTTCAATCAGTTGGTGGTGCTCGGCGATTGCCACGAGAGCGCGACGCAACTGACCTTCTTCAACGCCGATGGTTCCAGCCTGGACACCTGCGGCAGCGCCACCCGCGGCGCCGCCGACCTGCTGATGCAGGAAAGCGCCGCCACCTCGGTGCAGCTGACAACCGCCCGCGGCCTGCAACACTGCCTGCGCCTTGCGGATCAGTCGGTGTCCGTGGAAATGGGCCTGCCGTCATTCGACTGGCAGGCCATTCCCCTGGCCCGAGAACTGGACAGCCTGCGCCTGCCACTGCCGGGGGAACCGGCGGCGTGCAGCATGGGCAACCCCCATTGCAGTTTTTTCGTCGACGATCTGGGGCAACTGGACATTGCCGCGCTGGGCCCAAGGATCGAGAGCGACCCGCTGTTTCCGCTCAAGACCAATGTGCACTTCATCCAGGTGATCGACCGCCAGACCATCCGCCTGCGCATCTGGGAGCGCCATGGCGCCATCCCCCTGGGTTCCGGGTCCTGTTCCTGCGCGGCGGCGGTCAATGGCATCCGTCGCGGCTTGCTCGACAGTCCGGTGCGGGTGCTGTGCGACGGCGGGCCGGTGACAGTGAGCTGGGACGGCCAGGGCAAGGTGCGCCTGGCCGGCAGCGTGACCCGGGTGTTCAGCGGGTCACTGTGAAAGGCTCTACATCCAGCCCAGCCATTTCCACCAGGTCATGGCGAACACCAGCATCAGCAGGTAGCCGATCAGCGTCACCAGCAGCCCGACCTTGGCGAACTGCCGGGCATTGAAGGTCTCGGTGCCCAGGCAGACCATGTTCTGCGGCGCGTTGATCGGCAGGATGAAGCCGTAGCTGACGACAAAGCCCAGGAGCATGGTCATGCCCAGGCGGCTGAATTCCCCGGGCAGGGTTTGCAGCACGGCGATCAGGATCGGCAGCAAGGCCGAGGTCAGGGCCGTGGCGCTGGCGAACCCCAGGTGGATCAGGATCAGGAACGCCGCGAGAATCGCGAACACCGCCAAAGGCCCGACCTGATCCAGGCCGGTGTGGGCCACCACCTGCCCGCCCAGCCACTGCCCGGCCTGGGTGCTGAGCAGCGCCGAACCGAGGCTGATGCCGACCCCGAAGACGATCACCGTGCCCCAGGGAATGCGCGACTGCACGTCCTTCCAGGTCATGATGCCGACCCGTGGCAGCAGCAGGATCACCAGCCCGGCGTAGGTGGTGGTCGTGGTGTCGAAGGGGTGCAGCTTGCCTTCGGTGGACCAGGCCAGAAGCAGCAGCAGCGACACCGCCAGCAGGCGCTTCTGCGGCCCGGTCATGGGACCGATGTCCGCCAGGGACTGGGCCACCGCTTGCTTGCCGCCGGGAATGCTGTCGGTTTCCGGCGGCAGCAGTTTCAGCACCAGCCACAGCAGCACCACGGACATGATCAGTGCCCAGGGCGCGCCGGCGATCAGCCAGTCGAGCCAGGCCACGCGCTGGCCGAGCATCTTGTCCATGAAGCCTACGGTCAGCAGGTTCTGCGCCGCGGCGGTCTGGATCCCGACGTTCCAGATGCTGGTGCCCTGGGCCACGACGATCATCAGCCCGGCGGCGATGTTCGAGCGCTTGTCGACGCCGAAGGCGGCAATCACCCCCATCATGATCGGCACCACGCAGGCACTGCGCGCGGTGGCGCTGGGCACCAGCAGGCTGAGGAGGATGGTCACGGCAATGGCACCGATGAGGATGCGCCGGGTGCTGGTGCCGACCCGGCTCAGGGTCACCAGGGCGATGCGCCGGTCGAGGCCGGTGTGGGTCATGGCGGCGGCGATGAACAAGGCACCGGCCACCAGGGCCAGGGCCGAGTTGGAGAACCCGGTGAGGGCCAGGCTGATGGCCGCCGAGCTGCCATAGAGCTGGGTCGGGTCCTGCAGGGTTGGCGCGGTGCCGATCAGGAACGCCATCAGCGCGGTGATCATGATCGCGCTGGCCTCGTAGGACACCGCTTCGCTGATCCACACCACCACGGCAAACGCCAGGATCGCCAGCATCCGCTGCCCCGCGACCGGCAGGTCGGCGGGCAGCGGCAGGAGCAGTACGGCGACCAGCGCCAGCACGCCGATCAACAGCCCGACGGGCAAGCGCGCCCGGGCCTCGGAGGTTTGAATGTCAGGGGGGGTCATGCGGGGTTTTCCTTCTCCGGTTGGGCGTGCACAGCATGCCTGGGTCTTCGGCAAACGGCCTTGATGAGGGTCAAATGGAGCCGCACGAGGGTCGCCTAGACTGCACAAGTGACGCCTGCAAAAAAGGCATTGCCCGGCCTGTCGCCTAGCTGAACAATCGCGAAAATCTAGAAATACTTTTTAATATTTCTACAGATTTTTCACTTCAATGAGATCAGATTGGCATCAAGGCGACAGGGAGTCGAAGTATCAGCCGTACCACTCCAAATAAGCAGGTGCCTTATGGTGACAAGAAACATGAAATTGACCTTGCGTGCGCTAATCAGCTTCGGCTCGATCTGCGTGTTATTGGTTGGCCTGGGAGGACTGGCCCTGTGGAAGATGGGACAGATCCATGACGCCGCGGTAGAACTGCAAACCAACTGGCTGCCCAGCGTGCGGCAAGCCACCCTGATCGAATCCAGCACCCTGCGCCTGCGCCTCGAAACCCTGCACTATGTCACCGAGAATGCGGCTGACAAGGCCGCCACCCTGAACAACCTTGGAACCCTCAAGAACAACCTCAACCAGGCCATCAAGGACTACGCGGCGCTGGTATCCAGCCCCCATGAGCAAGACACCTACGACCGGGTCAAGAACGGCGCCCAGGCCTATCAGGACAAGCTGGCCGTGCTCCTGGAAAGCAGCAAGACCAGCAGCACCGAAGAGGCCACCAACTATGTCAACCAGGTGACGGTGCCCCTGGCCAACACCCTGCAGTCCTCCATCGATGAGCTGATCCGCATCAACGAACAAGGCGCGGCACAATCGGCCACCGATGCCGGCACCCAGTTCACCGCCGGGATTACCCTGACCGGGGTGATCATTGTCGTGGCCATCCTGCTCACCGCGCTGATCGCCCTGCTCTTCACCCGCAGCATCATCCTGCCGGTGCAGACCCTGCTGGCGACCACGCGGAAAATCGCCGAGGGCGATCTGCGCACCCAGGTGGAAGTCAGCGGCCAGGACGAACTCACCGAGCTGCAGACCGCCACCCGAGCCATGCTCGACAGCCTGAAGTCGACCATCCGCCACATTGCCGATTCCTCGACCCAACTGGCTTCGGCCGCCGAGGAGATGAGCGCCATCACCCGCGAGTCCAACGCCGGCATCCAGCAGCAGAGCATGGAGACCGAACAGGCCGCCACGGCGGTCAACGAAATGACCGCCGCCGTCGAGGAAGTGGCGCGCAACGCGGTGTCCGCTTCGCAGTCGACCCAGGAATCCGAGCGCTCCGCCGGGCTGGGCAAGGAGCGGGTCGAGCAGACCATCCACTCCATCGAGAAGCTCACCGGCACCGTGGAAAACACCCGGGTGGAAATGGCCGGCCTGGCGCAACAGGCCCAGGACATCACCAAGGTCCTGGACGTGATCCGCGCCATTGCCGAGCAGACCAACCTGCTGGCCCTCAACGCCGCCATCGAGGCCGCCCGGGCCGGCGAGCAAGGCCGCGGCTTTGCCGTGGTCGCCGATGAAGTGCGGGCCCTGGCCCACCGCACCCAGCTCTCGACCCAGGAAATCGAACAGATGATCCAGGGCATCCAGAGCGGTTCGAACAAAGCCATGCTGTCCATGCAACAAAGCAGTGAGGACGCCAGCCAGACCCTGGCCATCGCCCATGAAGCCGGCTCGGCCATCGGTCACATTACCCAGGCCATCAGCCACATCAACGAACGCAACCTGATGATTGCCACCGCCTCGGAGGAACAGGCCCAGGTGGCGCGCTCGGTGGATCAGAACCTGATGAGCATCCGCGACCTGTCGGTGCAGAGCTCGTCCGCCGCCAGCCAGACCTCCATCGCCAGCAGTGAACTGTCGAACCTGGCGATGGGTCTGAACAAGCTGGTGGCACGCTTCTCCCTGTGAGACGGGCCCAAGCCCGCCTGGAAGTCAGGTAGCACAAGCGCCGGTGTGGTTCGCCGGCCAGCGGTTCCTTGCACGAGCCGCTGGCCGGCGACCAGCCGGTGCCTTGAAATGGAGTGCTGGTCATGTTGAAACACATCTCCATCCACCAGCTGCAAATGGGCATGTACATCCATCAATTCTGTGGTTCCTGGCTGGACCACTCGTTCTGGAAAGCCGGCTTCGTCCTCGACAGCCGGGAAGATCTGCAACGCCTGCAACGCTCCAACCTCAGCGGTCTGTGGATCGACACCGTCAAGGGCCGCGACCTGCCCGAGGCCAATGGCGCGCCAGCGCCAAGCGCCCCGCCACCGCCCCTGCCGGCCAGGGCGGCCACAGTGGCCACGCCCCGGGCGAGCATGGACGAGGAAGTCCAACGCGCGATCAAGCTCTGCGCCCACTCGCGCAAGGCGGTGATGGCGATGTTTCAGGAAGTGCGCATGGGCCAGGCCCTGGAGATGCAGCAAGCCGAGGAGCTGGTGGTGCAGATGAGCGAGTCGCTGCTGCGCCATCCCGATGCGCTGATCAGCCTGGCCCGCCTGAAGAGCGCCGATGACTACACCTATATGCATTCAGTGGCGGTGTGCGCGCTGATGCTGGCCACCGCCCGCCAACTGGGGCTGTCGGAGGAGTACATCCGCCTGGCGGGAATTGCCGGGCTGCTGCATGACGTGGGCAAGCTGACCATTCCCGACAGCATCCTCAACAAACCGCAGAAGCTCTCGGACAGCGAATTCGAACAGGTCAAGCTGCACCCCGAAGCCGGTGGCGCGATCCTGCGGCAAAGTCCTGACGTGGATGCGCTGGTGCTCGACGTGTGCCTGCATCACCACGAGAAAGCCGACGGTTCCGGCTATCCGCACCACTTGGCGGGCAACCAGATCAGCCTGTTCGCGCAGATGGGCGCGGTGTGCGACGTATACGACGCGGTGACCTCCAATCGCCCCTACAACCGTGGCTGGGACCCGGCCGAGGCGATCCAGCGCATGTCCACCTGGACCGGCCACTTCGACCAGCGGGTGTTCCAAGCGTTCGTCAAGAGCGTGGGCATCTATCCGGTGGGGGCCCTGGTGCGCCTGGAAAGCGGTCGCCTGGGGGTGGTGATCGAACAGAACCCCAAGTCGCTGCTCACGCCCAAGGTCCGGGTGTTTTTCTCCACCCGCTCCAACCTGCCCCTGGAGCAGAGCGTGGTCGACCTGGCCAAGGTCCAGGGCCAGGATCGCATCCTCGCCCGCGAAGCCCCGCAAGACTGGGAATTCAAGAACCTGGAGCAGCTCTGGAACCCGCTCCCGGCCTGAGTCTCAGGTGCCCAGGGTCAGGCCGTTGGCCGGCAGCGGCAACGCGGTCTTGTAGCGCACCTGCTTGAGGGCGAAGCTGGAACGGATATTGGCCACCCCGGGCACCTTGGTCAGAAAGTCCATCATGAAACGCTCCAGGGCCTGGATGGTCGGCACCAGCACGCGGATCAGGTAGTCCGGGTCGCCCGCCATCAGGTAGCACTCCATGACTTCCGGGCGATCGGCGATGGCCTCCTCGAAGTGCTGCAAGGCCTCCTCCACCTGCTTCTCCAGGCTGACGTGAATGAACACGTTGACGTGCAGCCCCAAGAGGTCGGCATCCAGCAGGGTCACCTGCTCGCGGATCAGCCCCAGTTCCTCCATGGCCTTGACCCGGTTGAAACACGGCGTGGGCGAAAGATTCACCGAACGGGCGAGGTCGGCGTTGGTGATGCGGGCATTCTCCTGAAGACTGTTGAGAATGCCGATGTCAGTACGGTCCAGTTTGCGCATGAGACAAAACAACCTTTTTTTTATGTTTATGCAGATTTTTTATCTGCAAATGATCTCAAGCGCAATGAAACAGAGATAAATATTCTCCTTCGCCCGGCCTATGATGTTTGTAGGACAAGATTTCTTTTACCCAAAGAATGACTGTCAGCTAGCGCGCCCAATTACAAGAAATCCACAAGATCGAGCGTAGAAAGCCATGACCACCGCGTATGAACCACTACGCCTGCACGTTCCCGAACCCTCGGGCCGTCCCGGCTGCAAGACCGACTTCACCTACCTGCGCCTGAACGACGCCGGCCTGGCCCGCAAACCCCCTATCGATATCGAACCTGCCGACTGCGCCGACCTGGCCCGGGGCCTGATTCGCGTGCTCGACGACCAGGGCAACGCCCTGGGCGACTGGGCCGCGGACATGCCGCTGGAGATCCTGCGCAAGGGCATGCGCGCCATGCTCAAGACGCGGATCTTCGACAACCGCATGGTGGTCGCCCAGCGCCAGAAAAAGATGTCCTTCTACATGCAGAGCCTGGGTGAGGAAGCCATCGGCAGTGCCCAGGCCCTGGCCCTGAACATCGACGACATGTGCTTCCCGACCTACCGCCAGCAGAGCATCCTGATGGCCCGGGACGTGCCGCTGGTGGAGATGATCTGCCAACTGCTGTCCAACGAGCGCGATCCGCTCAAGGGACGCCAGCTGCCGATCATGTACTCGGTGAAGGAATCCGGCTTTTTCACCATCTCCGGCAACCTGGCGACCCAGTTCGTGCAAGGCGTGGGCTGGGGCATGGCCTCGGCGATCAAGGGCGATACCAAGATCGCCTCGGCCTGGATCGGCGACGGCGCCACCGCCGAGTCGGACTTCCACACCGCCCTGACCTTCGCCCACGTCTACCGTGCACCGGTGATCCTCAACGTGGTCAACAACCAGTGGGCGATCTCCACCTTCCAGGCCATCGCCGGCGGTGAAGCCACCACCTTCGCCGGACGCGGCGTGGGCTGCGGCATCGCTTCGCTACGGGTCGACGGCAACGATTTCCTCGCGGTCTACGCCGCCTCGCGCTGGGCCGCCGAACGCGCCCGGCGCAACCTCGGGCCGACCCTGATCGAGTGGGTCACCTACCGCGCCGGCCCGCACTCCACCTCCGACGATCCGTCGAAGTACCGCCCGGCCGACGACTGGAGCCACTTCCCCCTGGGCGATCCGATTGCCCGCCTCAAGCAGCACCTGATCAAGATCGGCCAGTGGTCCGAAGAGGAACACGCCGCGGTCAGCGCCGAGCTCGAAGCCCAGGTCATCGCCGCGCAGAAGGAAGCCGAACAGTACGGCACCCTCGCCGGCGGCCAGATCCCCAGCGCCGCGACCATGTTCGAGGACGTCTACAAGGACATGCCCGAGCACCTGAAACGCCAACGCCAGGAACTGGGGGTCTGAGATGAACGATCACAACAACAATATCCAGCTGGAAACCGCCATGACCACCACCACCATGACCATGATCCAGGCCCTGCGCTCGGCCATGGATGTGATGCTTGAGCGTGACGACAACGTGGTGGTATTCGGCCAGGACGTCGGTTACTTCGGCGGCGTGTTCCGCTGCACCGAGGGCCTGCAGGCCAAGTACGGCACCTCGCGGGTGTTCGACGCGCCGATCTCGGAAAGCGGCATCGTCGGCGCGGCCATCGGCATGGGCGCCTACGGCCTGCGCCCGGTGGCGGAAATCCAGTTCGCCGACTACGTCTACCCGGCATCCGACCAGATCATTTCCGAAGCCGCGCGCCTGCGCTATCGCTCCGCCGGCCAGTTCACCGCGCCGATGACCCTGCGCATGCCTTGCGGCGGCGGCATCTACGGCGGCCAGACCCACAGCCAGAGCGTGGAGGCGCTCTTCACCCACGTGGCGGGGCTGAAGACCGTCATTCCCTCCAACCCCTATGACGCCAAGGGCCTGCTGATCAGCGCCATACAGGACGACGCCCCCGTCATCTTCCTGGAGCCTAAACGCATCTATACCCG
>Ga0194135_10000306_pt1 | contig 28361 bp, 27 predicted proteins | sample LitLau_LLRF_2013_FD_134024 | JGI IMG/M metagenome (GOLD analysis project Ga0194135, IMG submission 134024) | Freshwater sediment microbial communities in response to fracking from North America - Little Laurel Run_MetaG_LLRF_2013 (version 2) | ecosystem: Environmental > Aquatic > Freshwater >... | reverse complement strand
GGCCATATTTTCTATGCCCATCTGTTCGGCCAATTCGAGCAGTTCGGTAATCGGCTTTTGCTTGAGTTCAGTCAGATTCATATAGGAATGACGTAATCATTTATGGAGGGGGGAGAAATTAAGCTTTTGGCTTAATGAGGCCGCGCCGCAGAGAAGGCGACAGGATCGCGTACTTATTCGAAAAGGAGAGCGTCGGCGACAGCTTGCAGGGGGCACTGGAGAAACCAGTGCGGGGCCGAATGTAACACCTGAGTTTCGGAGCGTCTAGCCCTCAATTACGAAAAAGCCCCGCATTTTGCGGGGCTTTTCCAGGGCACTGAAATCGACGCTTAGATGTTGGCGTCGAGGAAAGCGGCCAATTGCGACTTGGACAGTGCGCCGACCTTGGTGGCCTCGACGTTGCCGTTCTTGAACAGCATCAGAGTCGGGATACCACGCACGCCGTGCTTGGCCGGGGTTTCCGAGTTTTCGTCGATGTTCAGCTTGGCGACGGTCAGTTTGCCTTTGTAGGTTTCAGCAATTTCGTCCAGAACCGGAGCGATCATTTTGCATGGGCCGCACCACTCAGCCCAGTAGTCGACCAGTACAGCGCCTTCGGCTTTGAGTACGTCGGCCTCGAAGCTGGCGTCGCTGACGTGTTTGATAAGATCGCTGCTCATGGAATTCTCCAGGTTGTAAGCAAAAAAACGTGGCCCATCATATCTGCCCTTCCCGCGTTCAGGAAGCCGGAGATGATTGACTCTCACTATGGTGACCCATGAGTTTGGGTATAGCTCAGCTCAGGAAGATGCGGGGGTGACAAAGGCGATTCCAGTGCGCAAGGCCGCATTGCGCACATGCTCCTGCATGGCCTTTTGCGCCGCTCCGCAAGCGTGCCGGACCAGGGCCCGGAGGATCTTGCGATGCTCTTGCCAGGTTTCCATGGCCCGCTCGGGGCGGATGAACGGTAGCTTCTGACTCTCCAGAAAGATCTCGGCACTGGCGCTGAGGATGCTCAGCATCGCCTGATTGCCGCTGGCCAGGAGGATCTTCTGGTGAAACTCGAAGTCCAGCCGCGCCGCCGCCTCGAAATCCCCGGCCCGCAACTCACGGCGCATGGCCTGCACATTGTCTTCCAGCACATCCAGTTCATCGGCGGTCAGGGTCACCGCCGCCAGGCCCGCAGCGAACCCCTCCAGGGCATAACGCAACTGAAAGATATCCACCGGCGAGGCCTGGGCGGCGAACGGCCAGCTCAATCCGGCACCGGCAGGCAGGGTTTCCGGCGCCTGGACGAACACCCCCTTGCCCGGCTGCACACTGATCAGCCCCAGGGCACTCAAGGATGACAAGGCCTCGCGCAGCGACGCCCGGCTGACCCCCAGTTGCACCGCCAGCTCCCGCTGCGAGGGCAGCGCATCCCCCGGACCGAAGCCCCGTTCGGTGATCAATTGGCGAATGGCTTGCAGGGCCACTTCGGGTACGGCACGGGTGATCGAATTCATGGATTGGCGGCTGACCGGTGCGGGAAAAGCTCCCTTGTAAAGCTATTCGCCGAACCCGGCAAGTCGTGCCCCACGGGGGTTCGGCGCGACCCCGCGATGCTCGATCCAGGTGCGAAAAGACCTCCAACTGTTCAGACCAGTAAGACCGAAAAACCACTGCAAACCCCGGTTCCACGGCCTTTTCCGGGTCTTGGCATGGCCTGTGCTCTGTCGCCACACAGCATTCACTTCCCAAGACTTGCGGAGATTCGCCATGACCAAACGCTGTTGCGCCCTGCTCTCTGCCCTGTTCGCCAGCCTGCTGCTGAGCCAGGCCCCGGCCCAGGCCAGCGCCCTGGACGAGGTGATCGCCCGCGGCACCCTCAAGGTGGCCGTGCCCCAGGATTTCCCGCCGTTCGGCTCGGTGGGCCCGGACATGCAGCCCCGCGGCCTGGACATCGACACCGCACGCCTGCTGGCCGAACAACTCAAGGTCAAGCTGGAGCTGACCCCGGTCAACAGCACCAACCGCATCCCGTTCCTCACCACCGGCAAGGTCGACCTGGTGATTTCCAGCCTCGGCAAGAACCCCGAGCGGGAAAAGGTCATCGACTTCTCGAAAGCCTACGCGCCCTTCTACCTCGCGGTGTTCGGCCCGCCCGACGCGGCCATCGCCAGCCTCGACGACCTCAAGGGCAAGACCATCAGCGTCACCCGCGGCGCCATCGAGGACATCGAACTGACCGCCGTGGCGCCCCAGGGCGCGACCATCAAGCGCTTCGAGGACAACAACTCGACCATCGCCGCCTACCTCGCCGGCCAGGTCGACCTGATCGCCAGCGGCAACGTGGTGATGGTCGCCATCAGCCAGCGCAACCCGAAACGCATCCCGGCGATGAAGATCAAGCTCAAGGACTCGCCGGTCTACGTCGGGGTGAACAAGAACCAGCCGGAGCTGCTGGACAAGGTCAACCAGATCCTCACGGCCGCCAAGGCCGACGGCGCCCTGGAGAAGAACTCCCAGCAGTGGCTCAAGGAGCCGCTGCCGGCCGACCTTTGACCGCCCGCCCGGAGCTTGAGCATGGCTTATCAGTTCGACTTCCTGCCGGTGCTGGAAAACACCGGCCTGCTGCTGCGCGGCGCGCTGTTCACCCTGGAGCTGACCGCCATCGGCACCTTGCTCGGGGTCAGCCTGGGGATCATCGGCGCCCTGGTGCGGGCCTGGCGGATTCAGCCCCTGGCGACGATCTTCGGCGTCTACGTCGAGCTGATCCGCAACACCCCGTTCCTGGTGCAGCTGTTCTTCATCTTCTTCGGCCTGCCGTCCCTGGGCCTGCAGATTTCCGAGTGGCAGGCGGCGGTGCTGGCCATGGTGATCAACCTCGGCGCCTATTCCACGGAAATCATCCGCGCCGGCATCCAGGCGATTCCCAAGGGCCAGCTGGAAGCCGCCGCGGCCCTGGCCATGAGCCGCTTCGAGGCGTTTCGCCACGTAGTACTGCTACCGGCCCTGGGCAAGGTCTGGCCGGCCCTGTGCAGCCAGATCATCATCGTCATGCTGGGTTCTGCGGTGTGCTCGCAGATCGCCACCGAAGAGTTGAGCTTCGCCGCCAACTTCATCCAGTCGCGCAACTTCCGCGCTTTTGAAACCTACGCCCTGACCACCCTGATCTACCTGTGCATGGCCCTGCTGATCCGCCAGTGGCTGAACTGGATCGGCCAGCGCTACATCCTGAGGAACAGCCGATGAGCGACTTCAGTTTCTGGGACATCCTGCGCAACCTGCTCAGCGGCCTGCAATGGACGCTGCTGCTGTCCCTGGTGGCCTTTGTCGGCGGCGGCCTGATCGGCCTGCTGGTCATGACCCTGCGAATCTCCGACAAGGGCTGGGCCCGCTCCTGCGCCCGCCTCTATATAGAACTGTTCCAGGGCACACCGCTGCTGATGCAGCTGTTCCTGGTGTTCTTCGGCATCGCCCTGCTGGGTGTGGATATCTCGCCCTGGCTGGCCGCCGCCATCGCCCTGACTCTGTTCACCAGCGCCTACCTGGCGGAGATCTGGCGCGGTTGCGTCGAGTCGATTCCCCATGGGCAGTGGGAAGCCTCGTCGAGCCTGGCGCTCAATTCCTATGAGCAACTGCGCTACGTAATCCTGCCGCAAGCGCTGCGTATCGCCGTGGCGCCCACCGTGGGCTTCTCGGTGCAAGTGGTCAAAGGCACCGCGGTGACCTCGATCATCGGTTTCACCGAACTGACCAAGACCGGCAGCATGCTGGCCAACGCCACCTTCGAACCCTTCATGGTCTACGGCCTGGTGGCCCTCGGTTACTTCCTGCTCTGCTACCCCCTGTCCCTCAGTGCCCGCTACCTGGAAAGGAGACTGCATGCCTCTGCTTAGAATTTCCGCCCTGCATAAATACTACGGCGACCACCATGTGCTCAAAGGCATCGACCTGAGCATCGAGGAAGGCCAGGTGGTGGCGATCATCGGGCGCAGCGGCTCGGGCAAGAGCACCCTGCTGCGCACCCTCAACGGCCTGGAGTCGATCAACGACGGGGTGATCGAGGTCGACGGCGAATACCTGGACGCCGCCCGCGCCGATCTGCGCAGCCTGCGTCAGAAGGTCGGCATGGTGTTCCAGCAGTTCAACCTGTTCCCTCACCTGAGCGTGGGCGAGAACGTGATGCTCGCCCCGCAGGTGGTACAGAAGGTGCCCAAGGCCCGGGCTGCCGAGCTGGCGCGGCAGATGCTGGCCCGGGTCGGCCTGGCGGAGAAGTTCGATGCGTTTCCAGATCGGCTGTCCGGCGGCCAGCAGCAACGGGTCGCCATTGCCCGGGCCCTGGCGATGTCGCCCAAGGTGCTGCTGTGCGACGAGATCACCTCGGCCCTGGATCCGGAGCTGGTCAATGAAGTGCTCAGCGTGGTGCGCCAGCTGGCCCGGGACGGCATGACCCTGATCATGGTCACCCATGAAATGCGCTTTGCCCGGGAGGTCGGCGACAAACTGGTGTTCATGCACCAGGGCAAGGTCCACGAAGTGGGCGATCCGAAACTATTGTTCGCCAACCCGCAGACCGCCGAACTGGCGAACTTCATCGGCAGCACCGAGCCGGCTTGAGGCGGCTCGTTCGCAACAGCCGGCTGGCCGGCAAACAGCGACAGCATCGCCTGCCACGGGTTTTGTGCGTTGAATCAACGCATTGGACACTGCGCGTTGGCGCAGGCCGTTGATCGTGGCAGGATGGCGAGGTTATCGACCGAGACCCCCAACCATGCCCCAATCCCAAGCCAAGAATCTGTCCCTGATCGCCGCGATCGATCTGGGCTCCAACAGCTTTCACATGGTCGTGGCCAAGGCCCGGAACGGTGAAATCCGCATTCTCGAGCGGCTCGGAGAAAAGGTTCAACTGGCCGCCGGCATCGACGAAGAACGCCAGCTCAACGAAGAATCCATGCAGCGCGGGCTCGACTGCCTCAAGCGCTTCGCCCAACTGATCAACGGCATGCCGCCGGGCACCGTGCGTATCGTCGGCACCAACGCCCTGCGCGAGGCGCGCAACCGTGGCGAGTTCATTCGCCGCGCCGAAGAGATCCTCGGCCACCCGGTGGAGGTCATCTCCGGCCGTGAAGAGGCCCGCCTGATCTACCTCGGGGTGTCCCACACCCTCGCCGATACCCCGGGCAAGCGCCTGGTGGCCGACATCGGCGGCGGCAGTACCGAATTCATCATCGGCCAGCGCTTCGAGCCCCTGCTGCGTGAAAGCCTGCAGATGGGTTGCGTGAGCTTTACCCAGCGCTACTTCCGCGACGGCAAGATCACCCCGGCCCGCTACGCCCAGGCCTACACCGCGGCGCGCCTGGAGATCATGAGCATCGAACATGCCCTGCATCGCCTGACCTGGGACGAAGCCATCGGTTCTTCCGGAACCATCCGCGCCATCGGCCTGGCCCTCAAGGCCGGCGGCCAGGGCAGTGGCGAGGTCAACGCCGAGGGCCTGGCCTGGCTCAAGCGCAAGCTGTTCAAGCTGGGGGATGCCGAGAAGATCGACTTCGAAGGCATCAAGCCCGACCGCCGGGCGATCTTCCCGGCGGGCCTGGCGATTCTCGAAGCCATCTTCGACGCCCTGGAACTGCAGCGCATGGACCACTGCGAAGGCGCCCTGCGTGAAGGCGTGCTCTACGACCTGCTGGGCCGTCATCACCACGAAGACGTCCGCGAACGCACCCTCAGCTCGCTGATGGAGCGCTACCACGTCGACCTGGAACAGGCCTCGCGCGTCGAGGGCAAGGCCCTGCGCGCCTTCGACCAGGTCGCCGCGGACTGGGACCTGGAAGACGGCGTCTGGCGCGAACTGCTGGGCTGGGCCGCCAAGGTCCACGAAGTGGGCCTGGATATCGCCCACTACCATTACCACAAGCACGGCGCCTACCTGATCGAGCACTCGGACCTGGCCGGCTTCTCCCGGGAAGACCAGCAGATGCTGGCGCTGCTGGTGCGTGGCCACCGTCGCAACATCCCCAAGGAAAAATTCGCCGAGTTCGGCGACGACGGCATCAAGCTGATCCGTCTGTGCGTGCTGCTGCGCTTTGCCATCCTGTTCCACCACATCCGCGGCACCCAGCAGATGCCCCAGGTGAGCCTGCGCGCCAGCGGCGATCAGTTGGACGTGGAGTTCCCGGAACACTGGCTGGATGAAAACCAGCTGACCCAGGCCGATTTCGCCCTGGAAGCCGAATGGCTGACCCGGGTCGGCATCGTGCTCAACGTCCGCTGACCTGCCACGGACCTGCAGGAGCCGGCTTGCCGGCGAACAGGCCCTCAAGCCTTGCAGCGCTCTCTGGGGCGCCTTCGCTGGCAAGCCAGCTCCTACAGCCTCTTGCAAGCCACAATAAAAAGGCCAGCCCGATGATCGGGCTGGCCTTTTTATTAGCTACGACGCTTGAGGCGCTTAGCGCACCGGCAACACCGGGCTGCCAAGACGCTCCAGCAAGGTCGCCTGGGCGCTGCGCGGGTTCTGGTTGCCGGTCGGCGTGTTGCGGATGTAACGGCCGTCGGACTGCAGGCTCCAGCTGTGGGTGTTATCGGTGAGATAGCTTTCCAGCTCTTTCTTGACCCGCAGGATCAGCTTCTTGCCTTCCACCGGGAAGCAGGTCTCGACCCGCTTGTCGAGGTTGCGCTCCATCCAGTCGGCGCTGGAAAGGAACATCTGCTCCTCGCCGCCGTTGAGGAAGTAGAACACCCGGGTGTGCTCCAGGAAGCGGCCGATGATCGAACGCACATGGATGTTGTGCGAGACCCCGGCAATCCCCGGACGCAGGCAGCACATGCCACGCACCACCAGATCGATGCGCACGCCGGACTGGCTGGCCTTGTACAAGGCGCGGATGATCTTCGGATCGGTCAGCGAGTTGAACTTGGCAATGATGTGCGCCGGCTTGCCGTCCAGGGCGAACTGAGTCTCCCGGGCGATCATGTCGAGCATGCCCTTCTTGAGGGTGAACGGCGCATGCAGCAGCTTCTTCATGCGCAAGGTCTTGCCCATGCCGATCAGCTGGCTGAACAGCTTGCCGACGTCTTCGCACAAGGCGTCGTCGGAGGTCAGTAGGCTGTAGTCGGTGTACAGACGGGCGTTGGCCGCGTGGTAGTTGCCGGTGCCCAGGTGCGCATAACGCACGATCTCGCCGGCCTCGCGACGCAGGATCAGCATCATCTTGGCGTGGGTCTTGAAGCCCACCACGCCGTAGATCACCACCGCGCCGGCCGCTTGCAGGCGGCTGGCCATCTGCAGGTTGGACTCTTCGTCAAACCGCGCACGCAGTTCGATCACCGCGGTGACTTCCTTGCCGTTGCGCGCCGCGTCCACCAGGGCGTCGACGATCTCCGAGTTGGCGCCACTGCGGTACAGGGTCTGGCGTACCGCCAGCACGTGCGGGTCCTTGGCGGCCTGGCGCAGCAGGTCGACCACCGGGGTGAAGGATTCGAACGGGTGCAGCAGCAGGATGTCCTGCTTGCTGATGACGCTGAAGATGTTCTCGCTGTTCTGCAGCAGCTTGGGGATCTGCGGGGTGAACGGGGTGTATTGCAGTTCCGGGTGGCTGTCCAGCCCGGTGATGCTGAACAGCCGCGTCAGGTTCACCGGGCCATTGACCTGATACAGCTCGGTCTCGTGCAGGTTGAACTGCTTGAGCAGGTAGTCCGACAGGTGTTTAGGGCAGGTGTCGGCCACTTCCAGACGCACCGCGTCACCGTAGCGACGGGAGAACAGCTCGCCGCGCAGGGCGCGGGCCAGGTCTTCGACGTCTTCGGTGTCCACCGCCAGGTCGGCGTTACGGGTCAGGCGGAATTGATAGCAGCCCTTCACCTTCATGCCCTGGAACAGGTCATCGGCGTGGGCGTGGATCATCGACGAGAGGAACACATAGTTGTCGCCAGGGCCGCCGACTTCTTCCGGCACCTTGATGATCCGCGGCAGCAGACGCGGCGCCGGGATGATCGCAAGACCCGAATCGCGACCGAAGGCATCGATGCCTTCCAGCTCGACGATGAAGTTCAGGCTCTTGTTCACCAGCAAGGGGAACGGGTGCGTCGGGTCCAGGCCGATGGGGGTGATGATCGGCGCGATCTCGTCGCGGAAGTAGCGGCGGACCCAGGTCTTGAGCTTGGTGGTCCAGTAGCGACGACGGATGAAGCGGATCTGGTGCTTCTCCAGTTCCGGCAACAGGATGTCATTGAGGATCGCGTACTGGCGGTCGACGTGACCGTGCACCAGCTCGCTGATCCGCGCCAGCGCCTGATGCGGCTGCAAGCCGTCGGCGCCCGCCTGCTCACGGGCGAAGGTGATCTGCTTCTTCAGACCGGCGACGCGGATCTCGAAGAACTCGTCCAGGTTGCTGGAAAAGATCAGCAGGAACTTCAGGCGTTCCAGCAGCGGGTAGGACTCGTCCAGCGCCTGTTCCAGCACGCGGATGTTGAACTGCAACTGCGACAGCTCGCGGTGAATGTACAGGCTGCTGTCATCCAGGTTGGGGATGACAATGGCCGGCGCCGGCGGCGCCTCGGCCACCGCGGGCGCGGGTTCCAGCTCCGGCGGGGTTTCAACCACTGGCTCGACCACCGGCTGAGCGTCTTTTACGGCAACTTCTGAGAGTCCTTCAGTATTCATCGCGTGTTCCTGGGAGGGCTATTTTTGCTCTCGTAACAATTGAGCAGCACGAACGGCAAAGTAAGTCAGGATGCCATCGGCACCTGCACGTTTAAAAGCGGTCAGGGATTCAAGAATAACCCCTTCACCCAACCAGCCATTCTGGATCGCCGCCATGTGCATGGCGTATTCGCCGCTGACCTGATAGACAAAGGTCGGCACCTTGAATTCATCCTTGACCCGAAAAAGGATATCCAGGTACGGCATGCCTGGCTTGACCATGACCATGTCCGCCCCTTCCGCCAGGTCCGCCGCCACTTCATGCAGGGCTTCGTTACCGTTGGCCGGGTCCATCTGGTAGGAGGCCTTGTCGGCCTTGCCCAGGTTCAGCGCCGAACCCACCGCATCGCGGAAGGGACCATAGTAGGCGCTGGCGTACTTGGCCGAGTAGGCCATGATCCGCACGTTGACGTGCCCCGCCAGCTCCAGGGCTTCGCGGATCGCCTGGACCCGCCCGTCCATCATGTCCGAAGGCGCCACCACCTGGGCGCCGGCCTCGGCGTGGGACAGGGCCTGACGCACCAGGGCATCGACGGTGATGTCGTTCTGCACGTAGCCGAGTTCGTCGAGAATGCCGTCCTGGCCATGGGTGGTGAACGGGTCGAGGGCCACATCGGTGATCACCCCCAGTGCCGGAAAGCGCTCGCGCAAGGCGCGGGTGGCGCGCTGGGCGATGCCCTCGGGATTCCAGGCCTCGGCCGCATCCAGGGACTTGAGCCCGGCCGGGGTCACCGGAAACAGCGCCAGGGCCGGAATCCCCAACTCGACCCAGTGCGCCGCCTCTTCCAGCAGCAGGTCGATGGTCAGGCGCTCGACGCCGGGCATCGACGCCACCGCCTCGCGACGGTTCTCACCGTCAAGCACGAATACCGGCAGGATCAGGTCATCGACGCTCAGCCGGTTTTCACGCACCAGGCGGCGAGAGAATTCATCGCGACGGTTACGCCGCAGACGAGTGGCTGGGAACAGGCGGCTGGCAGGGGTAAAGCTCACGGCGGACTCCAGGGCCCGCGCGGGCGGGCGAGCGGAACAGTTATAAGCGGGCATTATGACGAACAGATGACAGTTGTGCTCAAGCCGTTGACCGGCAGCAACACTCATTGTTATTGGCGCAATTGTTCACGTCGAGACACATTTCGATACTTTCCCGAACGTCGTCGAAGGGGTAGGCTGCGCGTTCATTTCGCCAGCATCCAGACAATGCTCCAACAATTTCTTCAGGATTTCGGCTACTTCGCCCTCTTTCTCGGCACGTTTTTCGAAGGTGAAACCATTCTGGTTCTTGCCGGGTTTCTTGCGTTCCGTGAGTACATGGATATCAAGCTGGTGATGATCGTCGCCTTCCTCGGCAGCTACGCCGGTGACCAGCTGTGGTACTTCCTGGGGCGCAAGCATGGCCGCAAGCTGCTGGCGCGCAAGCCGCGCTGGCAAATGATGGGCGATCGGGCGCTGGAGCATATCCGCAAGCATCCGGATATCTGGGTGCTGAGCTTCCGCTTCGTCTATGGCCTGCGCACCGTGATGCCGGTGGCCATTGGCCTGTCCGGCTATCCGCCGGGCCGCTATCTGCTGCTCAACGGTATTGGCGCGGCCGTCTGGGCCGTGGCCCTGGCCCAGGCCGCCTACCATTTCGGCGCGGTCATGGAAGGCATGCTCGGCAGTATCAAGAAGTACGAGCTGTGGGTCCTGGGCGCCCTGCTGGTGCTGGGCTTCGGCCTGTGGTTGCGCCGGCGTTTCAAGAACGCCCGCCTGGCCAAGCAGGTCTACGAGGCCGAACAAGCCGCCGCGCAGGACAAGACCAAGGCTTCGACCACACCGGTGGAGTGACACGCCCGTCCTTTGGCATGCTGTCGGCATCCTTAACCTGGAGAAACAACCATGAGCAAAAAAGTTGCAGTGATCCTTTCCGGTTGCGGCGTGTTCGACGGTGCCGAGATCCACGAGAGCGTGATCACCCTGCTGCGCCTCGACCAGCGTGGTGCCCAGGTGCAGTGCTTTGCCCCGAACATCCCGCAGATGCATGTGCTCAACCACCTGAGCGGTGAAACCATGGCCGAAACCCGCAACGTGCTGGTGGAATCGGCGCGCATCGCCCGTGGCCAGGTCAAGGACCTGGCTGAAGCCAACGTCGACGATTTCGACGCGCTGATCATTCCCGGCGGCTTCGGCGCTGCCAAGAATCTGTCCAACTTCGCCACCGAAGGTGCGGCCTGCACGGTCCAGGCCGACGTCCTGGCCCTGGCCGAGGCCTTTGCCGAAGCCGGCAAGCCGGTGGGCCTGATGTGCATCGCCCCGGCCCTGGCGGCGAAGATCTACGGTCCGGGCGTGACCTGCACCATCGGCAACGATGCCGACACCGCCGCGGCCCTGAGCAAGATGGGCGCCAGCCACGCCGAATGCGCGGTGGGAGACATCGTCGAAGACGCCGCGCGCAAGCTGGTGAGCACACCGGCCTACATGCTGGCGCAATCGATCAGCGAAGCCGCCTCGGGCATCAACAAACTGGTGGACCGGGTGCTGGAACTGACCCACGAAGGCGAATAACCGCCCCGCCACAAGGACAACCTCCGGTGGCGAGGACAGGGGCTCAAGCCGGGCCGCAAAACGGCCGCACACCGGAATACCCCACTGCAGCCGGCTCCCCGCCGGCTGCACACAGCCAAAGGATTGCTCGGCACATCAGGCCCTTCAGGCCTGACGCGACAGCCGGGTCAGAATCCGATCCAGCGCATTGGCAAATGCCTGCTTCTCCCGATCGCCATAGGGCGCCTGCCCGCCGCTGACCTGCCCCTGCTCCCGCAGATCGGTAAACAGATTACGCACCGCCAGGCGCTCGCCCATGTTCTGCGCGTCGAACTCCTTGCCCCGCGGGTCCAGAGCGGCCACGCCCTTCTTCACCAGGCGGTCGGCCAGCGGCACATCGCTGCAGATCACCAATTCGCCCGGCACCGCGTGCTCCACCAGGTAATCGTCGGCGGCATCCGGGCCGCTGGGCACCACGATCAGCCGGACGCAGGCAAACGCCGGCTTGATCTGCGCCTGCCCGGCCACCAGCACCACCTCGAACTGACGCTTCAAGGCAAAGCGCACCACCTGCTCCTTGGCCGCCTTGGGGCAAGCGTCGGCATCGATCCACACACGCATCGAGTGTTCTCCTTCCAGAATGCAAAACGGGCAAGCCACCCCGTGCAGGAGCGGCTTGCCCGCGATCAACCGCGCAGCGTCAAGAAGCCTGCAAGCGCCGCTTCTCACTCAGGCGACTGCGACTATAAAGCACCACGATCGCCAGGATGGCCACCGCCTGGGCACCCAGCGAGTAAGCGTCGGCGTGAATCCCCAGCCAGTCGAAGTCGAAGAACGGCACTGGCCGGGTGCCGAAGATACCGGCTTCCTGCAAGGCCTTGACCCCGTGCCCGGCAAACACCACCGACAAGGCGCAGAGCAACGCCGCGTTGATGCCGAAGAACAGCGCCAGCGGCAGCTTGGCCGAACCCCGCAGGATCACCCAGGCCAGGCCCACCAGCAGCACCAGGGCGGTGGCGCCACCGGCCAGCACCGCGTTGTGTCCGGCGGGGCCGGCCTGCAGCCACAGGGTTTCGTAGAACAGGATCACCTCGAACAGCTCGCGATACACCGAGAAGAACGCCAGCACGGCAAAGCCGAAACGCCCGCCGCCGCCCACCAGGCTGCTCTTGATGTAGTCCTGCCAGGCCGCCGCATGCCGGCGATCATGCATCCACACCCCGAGCCACAGCACCATGACGCTGGCGAACAGCGCGGTAGCACCTTCCAGCAGCTCGCGCTGGGAACCGCTGACGTCGATCACGTAAGCCGCCAGAGCCCAGGTGCCCAGGCCCGCCAGCAACGCCAGGCCCCAGCCGACGTTGACGCTGCGCACCGCCGATTGCTGGCCGGTGTTACGCAGGAAGGCGAGGATGGCCGCCAGCACCAGGATCGCTTCCAGGCCTTCGCGCAGCAGGATCAGCAAGCCGGAGATAAAGCTCAGCGACCAGCTCAGGCTGTCGCCGCCCAGAAGCCCGGCAGACTCCTTGAGCTTGGCCTTGGCCGCGTCCAGGCGCTGCTCGGCCTGAGCCACCGGCAAGCCGTCCTGCAACGACTGACGGTAGGCCATCAGGGCCTTTTCCGTGTCCTTGCGCACCGTGGCATCGACGTTGTCCAGGGAGCTTTCCACCAGCTCGAAACCTTCCAGGTACGCCGCTACCGACAGGTCATAGGCCTGTTCATGATCGCCGTTGCGATAGGCCGCAAGACTCTTGTCCAGGGTCGAGGCGGTGTAGTCCAGCAACTGCCCCGGACCCCGCTTGACCTGAGGCGGCTGGGCCCGCTGGGCGCGGAAGGTGGCGGCGGCCTGCGGGCCTTGGGCGGCCAGGACTTCGGCGGGCGTCTGCCGGGCCAGGTCGGCCAGGTTGAAGCCTTGCTCGCCCTTGGCCGCCGCCGGATCGGCGCTGAACCCGGCGATGTAAGTGGCCAGATCCCAACGTTGGCGGTCATCCAGCTGATCGGCAAAGGCCGGCATGTCCGTGCCTTCAACACCCAGCCCCAGGGTGTTGTAGACCGCGTACAGGCTCAGGCGATCAAGACGCTCGGCATCCCGCAGATTGGCCGGTGGCGGAGTCATGCCAACGCCGGCCGGACCATCGCCGGCGCCTTTTTCGCCGTGGCACACCGAGCAGTGCTGGGCATACAGCGGCGCACCGCGGCTCGGGTCCGGGGTAATGACCGGCGCCTGGCTGACCTCATAGGCCACCGCCAGCTTGGCTCCCATCTGCCGCGCCAGACGGGCCACCTGAGCCCCTTCGAGCCGATCCTCCACTGCCTTGCGCAAAGCGGCGATGCCCTGCTCCAGCTCGGCCTTCTCCGGTTTGGCCGGCAGCTCGGCGATCAGCCCTTGCAAGACCCCGAGAAACTCCACCTGTTCGCGGTATTCGGACTCGTCGACGACCTTGCCGGCTTCAACCGTGGGCGGGTAATCGGCGCCGATGTAATCCAGCAGATGCAAGGCCTTGGGCGCGCCATCGACGGTATCGGCCAGCAGGTTGAAGCTGCAGAGCGCGAGTACCGGCAGCACCAGCAATGCCAGTAAACGGGAAGGGCCAGTCATGAACGAATCTCAAATGGAAATACGAAGTAACATATTGTTCACTCCCAATGAGTTTCACTCAAGGCTTATCCGTCTGTTGAAACATTTCCGCTGACCAGCGCCTGCCCAACGGCGCCCAGCTGCCGGCCACGCGACAGGCGCCCCGCATCCGCCACCAGGACCCGATAGCCCTTCCCTGCCCACTGTCTGCCCCTGATAATGCGCCACCTCTTGCAGGTCACGTTCCGGGAAGAACCACCATCTATGACCCGCTGCCTTATCTCCTTGCTGCTGTCGATCCTGCTGCTGAGCGGCTGTTCGATCTTTCGCAACTACGACCTGGAACTGCAACAGACCAACCAGCAACTGCAAGCTGGCAACGTCGACGGCGCCCTGGAGCTGCTGGAACAGCACAATCCCTGGCAAGACAAGGACCTGCTCTATTACTTCGAGAAAGGCGAACTGCTGCGGGCCAAGGGCGACCTGATCGGCAGCCAGCTGGCCTGGCGCCGGGCCGATCGGGTGCTGTTCACCTGGGAAGAGTCGGTGAAGTTCGACAGCGCCAAGTACCTGGCCCAGTTCGGCAGCTACCTGATCAACGACAAGGTCCGACGCTACGAGGGCTACGACTACGAAAAGGTCATGCTGACCACCCAGATGGCGATCAACCACCTGGCCCTGCAGGACTTCGACGGCGCGCGCATCGAGATCAAGAAGACCCACGAGCGCGAGGCGCTGATCGCCGAGTTGCGGGACAAGCAGTACCTGCAGCTCGAAGAACAGGCCCACAACCAGGGCATCAACGTGCGCTACCAGGATTTGCAGGGCTATCCGGTCGCCACCCTGGACGCCCCCGAAGTGCTGGAGCTGAAGAACAGCTACCAGAGCGCCTTCAGCCATTACCTGGCCGGCTACCTCTACGAAGCCCTGGGCGAACGGGGCCTGGCCGCTGCCGGCTATCGCCAGGCAATCGAGCTGCGCCCCCATACGCCGTTGCTGGAACAAGCCCTGCGCAGCCTCGATCGCCCCACCGCCAAGGCCGATGAAAGCGACGTGCTGATCATCGTGCAGAACGGCCTGGCGCCGGCCCGAGGCTCGGTGCAGTTGCCGGTCACCGTGGAGATCGAGGGCCAGCCGATCCCGACCCTGGTGTCGTTCCCGATCATGCTCGCCGACACCTCGACCCGCCCGGTGGAGCAGCTCAGCGTGAATGGTCGCAAACAGCCGCTGACCGCCCTCAACAGCGTCAGCGCCATGTCGCGCCGGGCCCTGCGCGACGACATGCCCGGGATCATCCTGCGCACCACCTACCGCGCCCAGTCCTACGCCGCCTTCCAGGCCCAGCAATTGAAGAAGGACCCGCAGCGGGCCAAGGAGAAACAGCGGCTCAACGTGCTGATCGAGGACGCCGACACCCGCACCTGGCGCACCCTGCCGGACACCACCCTGGTAGCCCGTCTGCGCCTGAAGAAAGGCCTGCACCGGCTGGCCCTGGGCAAGAGCGCGCAATTGCCCTTCAGGCTGGACCAGCGCTTCCAGGTCATCAGCCTGCGCAGAGTGGGCGACCAGTTGTTCGTCATCGCCCCCGCGCCGGAGGAACGATCGCCGCTGGCCGCCCTGTTCGGTGGTTAATGCGCAGCGGCTCACATAGTGGCTAACAACTATCAATCTGACCCTAAAAAGCCATTACACCACCCAAAACCACGTCTATAATGCCGCGCCCTCGTTATCGCGAAATGGCATTTAAGCTCCTCTTTTTATGAGGAATTGGCAGGATCGACAGCGCTCCTGCCAGTGGGTTCGTCCAGCCCGACCCGCACGCCCGGCTGTCTCATTCAGGGAAGAAGAAGTACCCATGGCATCCCGCGCCCTCACCACGATTGCCCTCGGCGCAGTCACTTTGCTTGCAGGCTGTTCGGCCTTGCGCAGCTACGACAGCGAACTGCAGGAAACCAACCAGCAACTGCGCACCGGCAACCTCGATGCCGCCCTGACCCTGCTGGAAAAGAACAACCAGGGTGAAGACAAGGACCTGCTCTACTACTTCGAAAAGGGCGAGTTGCTGCGGGCCAAGGGTGACCTCAATGGCAGCCAGGCCGCCTGGGGCCATGCCGATCAGGTGGTGGCCAGCTGGGAAGATTCGGTCAAGCTCGACACCGACAAGTACCTGGCCCAGTTCGGCAGCTTCCTGGTCAACGACAAGGTCCGCCGCTACGAAGGCTATGACTACGAAAAGGTCATGCTGACCACCCAGATGGCCATGAACCTGCTGGCCGGCAATGACTTCGACGGCGCCCGCATGGCGATCAAGAAGACCCACGAGCGCGAAGCGGTGATCACCGAACTGCGCGACAAGGAATACCTCAAGCGCGAGGACGAAGCCGAGAAGCAAGGGATCAAGACCGAGTACAAGGACCTCAAGGGCTACCCGGTGGAAGCCCTTGACGCCCCGGACGTGGTCAACCTGAAAAACAGCTACCAGAGCGCCTTCAGCCACTACCTGGCCGGCTTCGTCTACGAAGCCCTGGGCGAGAAGGACCTGGCCGCCCCCGGCTACCGCAAGGCTGCCGAACTGCGCCCCAACACCCCTCTGCTGGAACAGGCCCTGCTGAACCTGGACGCCCCCGTGGAACCGGTGAAAGTCGAAGCCCCGGGCAAGTCTTCGGCCAAGTCCAAGCGCAAGGCTGCGGCCAAGGCGCCGGTGGTACCAGCCCTGGCGGCGGATGAAAGCGACGTGCTGATCGTGGTACAGAGCGGCCTGGCCCCGGCCCGCGACTCGGTGCGCATTCCCCTGCCGCTGCCGATCAAAGACCATCTGGTGATCACCCCGCTGTCGTTCCCGGTGATCAAGGCCGACACCTCGACCCAGACCTTTGCCCAGATCGGCATCGACGGCCAGCAACACAACCTGACCCTGCTCAACAGCACCACCGCCATGTCGCGCCGCGCCCTGCGCGACGACATGCCGGGGATCATCCTGCGCACCACGGTGCGTGCCGTGACCCGTGGCGTGGCGCAAAAGAACCTCAACGAAGTCAACCCGCTGGCCGGTCTGGCCGTGGGCCTGGCTTCGGCGGTGACCGAAGGCGCCGATACCCGTACCTGGCGCACCCTGCCGGACAACACCCAGGTGACGCGCCTGCGCCTCAAGCAGGGCGAGCACAGCCTGAGCCTGCCCAACGCCCTGGGCGGCACCCAGGTGCAGGTCAAGATTGACCAGCGCTACCAGGTGATCGCCCTGCGGGTGGTCGGCAACCAGGTGTTCAGCAGCGGCCTGGCCGCCCATGTCATCCCGAACAACGCCGGCCAGAACATGGCCAGCAACCAACGTCCTTGAGCGGAGCCCCCTCATGCGCTTGAAACTTCTCGCTGTTGCCGCACTGGCCCTATTGGCCGGTTGCGCCACCCCGCCACCTCCTGCTCCCGGCAGCGCCGCGAGCAAGGTGGTGGTGATGAACAAGTTCAACAACATCGCCATCGGCGCGATGCGGGTCGCCCGTGAAAACGGCTTCCTGACGGTCAAAGTGGCGCTGAACAACACCAGCCACACCAACATGACCCTGTACTACCGCTTCGTCTGGCTGGGCGACGACGGCTTCCCGGTGGCCGATGAAGAAAGCTGGAAAGTCTTCAACCTGTACGCGGCCCAGGCCACCTTCCTGCCGGCCATCGCGCCGGTGCCCAAGGCCACCGACTTCCGCCTGGAAGTCAAAACCCAATAAGCCGTCCCTGAACCCGATCAAGAGAGCACTTCCATGTTTGCACGCTTTTCCTTCCTCGCCGTGGTCGCCCTGCTGGCCAGCGGTTGCGCCAACAACTCCCCGGTACTGGGCGGCAAGAACATCAGCTACGGCGACAGCAAGGCCGTGGAACTGGTGACCAACGAGTTCGGCTCCACCGACCTGCAGATGATTGCCGAGTCCATGACCCGCTCCCTGGCCCAGTCCGGCATCCTCCAGGGTCGCCCGGTGGTGCAGGTCTACGACGTGAAGAACAAGACCAGCGAGTACATCGACACCCGCGAGATCACCACCTCGATCAAGACCCAGCTGATGAAGTCCGGCACTGCCCGCTTCGCCAGCGACAACACTGCCATGCAGAGCCAGGTCGACCAGCTCAAGCTGCAGAACCAGAGCGGCCTGTACAAGAAATCCACGGTGGCCAAGACTGGCAACATGATCGCCGCCAAATACCGTCTTGAAGGCTCCATCAGCTCCATCGTCAAGCGCAGCAGCGACTACAAGGACGTCTTCTACAAATTCAGCCTGCAACTGATCGACGTCGAGAGCGGTCTGGCCGAGTGGATGGACGAGAAAGAGATCCGCAAGACCACGGAGCGCTAAGCAATGCGTGCATGGATTGGCATCCTGGCCCTGGCCTGCGCATTCAGTACGCAGGCGGCCCCGAAAGTCGCAGTCATGGACCTGGCCTACCAGGAACGTGTGCAGGAATACATCCACGTGGTTTCGGCCCAGCAGAACTACCGCGAGGGCTACTACAGCTCCAGCGGCTCGGCCAGCTACAACGAACTGGAAGCCAGCACCAGCTACATCGAGGAAGGCGAACTGCGCAAGTTCACCGGTGATATCAAGGGCGGGATCCTCAAGTCCGGGATGTTCCAGCTGGTGCAGGGTTCGCCCCACACCGACGCGTCCAGGACCAACGTCTACGACATCATCAAGCGCATCAAGGCCGGCAACTTCAAGGGTGCCGACTACGTGCTGTTCGGCACCGTGTCGGACATCGACTTCACCCAGGACATCAACGAGCTGGCCAATACCAACAGCTACTCGGCGGTGCTGGGCCTGACCCTGGTGGCGGACTTCAGCCTGATCAACACCCGCACCTTCGAGATCACCTCGGCGTTCACCGCCATGGGCGAAGGCCAGGACACCAAGCTGGTGAACAGCCGGGATATCCGTGTCTCGCTGAACCGCCCGCGGGTGGTGCGCGAAGTGTCCAAGGCCCTGGGCGAAGACGTCACCCGGCAGATGGCCGAGCAGTTGGGCCGCGGTGGCTACGAGCAACCGGGGCAAGCGCCGATGCGCAACAACCTGCCGCCGGACACCGCGCCGGTGATCCTGCGCTAAGCCGTGCACCAATGAAAAAGGCGACCCGTGGGTCGCCTTTTTTTGTCTCTGGAAAACCTAGGCCGCCGCTTTGCGGATAGTCGCCAGAAAGCCCGCCGCACCGAGGAACAGGCCGGCAAAGGTGCGGTTCATGCGCCGCTGCTGGACCGGGGTGCGCAGCAGGCGCAGGACCTTGGACGCCAGCCCGGTGTAGCCGGCCATGACGATCAGATCGACCACGATCATGGTGGCGCCGAGGATCAGGTACTGCTTGACCAGGGGCGCGTGGGGGTCGATGAACTGCGGCAGCACCGCGAGCATGAACACCAGGGCCTTGGGGTTGCTGATGTTCACCAGGAAGCCGCGAAACACCAGGGCCAGGGGCTTGCCGATGGGGCGAATGGCGGCGTCATCGCTGAGGTCGCTGGGCAGCGCGCGCCATTGCTTGACCGCCAGGTACACCAGGTAGGCCACACCGAACCACTTGATGGCATAGAACGCGGTGGCCGAGGCGGCGAGGATGGCGCCGACACCGGCGGCGACAATGGCAATCTGCATGGCCAGGCCCAGTTGCAGGCCCAGGGCGTTCCAGTAACCGCGCCAGAAACCGTATTGCAGGCCGCAGGACATCGACGCAATGGCGCCGGCGCCCGGGGAAAGACTGATTACCCAACTGGCGGCAAAGAACGCCAGCCATGTCTCAAGCACCATTGCACACCTCGGATCGAATTGGTCGTGACTGCCTAAGCTAATCCTCTGCTTGGCGGCTGACCATATTTTTTTCGCCCAAAGGTCACGCACGCCCCTCTAGCCGCTGCCGCAGGCTGCGAACGACTGCGCAGCAGGCGCCGCGGCGGCACCAAAAGTCCTGCGGACCTCATCGCAGCCTGCGGCAGCAACCACAGAGCAAGGCGTTACTTCTCGCCGCCGACCACAGACAGCGCATCGGTGCCACGCCAACGGCGCACCGAGCGCTGGAAGAACAGGCTGTTGGGCACCTGGACCATGGCGCTGCCGGTGCCGGCCTCTTCGGCTTCGATGAGGGTGGTGTACAGCAGGTTGATCGCCACCACCCGGCCCTTGACCCCAGGCTTGTCGACGGTGTCCACCAGCTCCACCACATCACCCAGGCGGAACGGGCCAACGGTGAAGATCAGGATCGCGCACAGCAGGTTGGAGAGCACGCTCCACATGGCGAAGAACGCCACCGCCGCCACGGCGACAAAGCCGGACAGGGCGGTCCACAGCACCGTGGCGGAAACCCCCAGGCGCTCCAGGACGAAGATCACCGCGCTGCCCATGATCAGCCAGCGCAGGCCGCCGCGCAGGGGCATCAGCAATTGCGGCGGGAACGGGTAACGCTCACCCAGTCGGGTCAGGCCACGGGCGACGAAACGCTGGGCCAGATAGCCCGCCAGCAGAATCAGCAGGATCTGCACACCGATCCACAACGGAGCGATCCACTGCGCCGGCAACGGCAACTGCAACGCCTCCATCAGGACAGCGCCTCCAGCTCGGCCTGCATGCTTTCCAGCAGCTCCAGGGCCTCCATCCAGGCTTCTTCCAGCTCGGACTCACGGGTCTTGAGCCTGGCCTGCTCGGCCAGCAAGTCGCGCAGCTCATCTTTGCGCGCCGCCTCGTACAGACCGCTGTCGCCGAGGCTGGCCTCGATCTTGGCCAGGCGCTCATGCACCTTGCCCAGCTCGGCTTCCAGCTTGTCGGCCTCGCGCTTGTGCGGCGCCAATTGCTGACGCAGGGCGGCAGCGGCCTGACGCTGGGCCTTCTTGTCGGTCTTGTCCGGATTGACCGGCGTGTTGCTGACCGGCGCATTGCGCTGGCGGTAATCCACCAGCCAACGGGTGTAGTCGTCCAGGTCGCCGTCGAACTCCTCGACCTTGCCGTCGGCCACCAGGAAGAAATTGTCCGTGGTGCTCTTGAGCAGATGGCGATCGTGGGAAACCACCAGCACCGCGCCACTGAACTCTTGCAGGGCCATGGTCAGGGCCAGGCGCATCTCCAGGTCCAGGTGGTTGGTGGGTTCGTCGAGCAGCAACAGGTTCGGCCGCTCCCAGGCGATCAGCGCCAGGGCCAGACGGGCTTTTTCGCCGCCGGAGAAATTCAGCACCGGCTCGTCGATGCGCGCGCCACGGAAGTCGAAGCCGCCAAGGAAGTCGCGCAGAGTCTGCTCGCGCTCGGTGGGCGCCAGACGCTGCAGGTGCAGCAAAGGGCTGGCCTTGGAATCCAGGGAGTCGAGCTGGTGCTGGGCGAAGTAGCCGACAACGGTGTTCTCGCCCCGGGTCAGGCGCCCGGACAACGGCTGCAGCTCACCAGAGAGGTTCTTGATCAGGGTCGACTTGCCGGCGCCGTTAGGGCCCAGCAGACCGATCCGCGCACCCGGGGTCAGCTGCAGCTTGACCTTCTCCAGGATCGTGCGCTCGCCATACCCCAGGCGCGCATCGGAGAGATCGATCAGCGGGCTGGAAATCTTCGTCGACTCACGGAAGGTGAAGTCGAAGGGCGAATCGACGTGGGCCGCCGACAGCTCCTCCATGCGCTCCAGGGCCTTGATCCGGCTCTGGGCCTGACGGGCCTTGGTGGCCTGGGCCTTGAAGCGGGCGATGTAGCTTTCCATGTGCGCGCGCTGCGCCTGCTGCTTCTCGTAGGCCTGCTGTTGCTGGGCCAGGCGCTCGGCACGGGCGCGCTCGAAGGCGCTGTAGCCACCGCGATAGAGGGTGATCTTGCGCTGATCGACATGGGCCACGTGATCGACCACAGCGTCGAGGAAATCCCGATCGTGGGAGATCAGCAGCAAAGTGCCGGGATAACCCTTGAGCCAGTCTTCGAGCCAGATGATGGCGTCGAGGTCCAAGTGGTTGGTCGGTTCGTCAAGCAGCAACAGGTCCGACGGGCACATCAGTGCCTGGGCCAGGTTCAGGCGCATCCGCCAGCCCCCGGAGAAGTCGCCGACCTGACGGTCCATCTGTTCGTTGGTGAAGCCCAGTCCGGCCAGCAGCTTGCGCGCCCGGGCATCGGCGGTATAACCGTCGGCGCTGTCCAGTTCGGCATGCAAGCGCGCCTGAGCAGCGCCATCCTGGGCCGCTTCGGCAGCCGCCAGGTCACGCTGCACCTGGCGCAGGCGCAGGTCGCCATCGAGCACATAGTCCACCGCCAGGCGCTCGAGGGTATCGACCTCCTGGCGCATGTGGGCAATGCGCCAATCGGCGGGCAGGAAGCAGTCACCCGAATCCGGGTGCAGCTCCCCGCGCAGCAGGGCGAACAGGCTGGATTTGCCGGCGCCGTTGGCACCGATCAGGCCGGCTTTCTGGCCGGCGTGCAGGGTCAGCTCGGCGTCTTCTAGCAGACGTTGCGGACCACGCTGTAAAGTCAGGTTCTGAAGTCGAATCATAATGGCGGCGGAGTCTACCAGCTTCGTTCGCAACTGGCGCGAGTAGCACTATGTCCTCTGACCTGTGGAGTTTTTCCCTTGGCACCTATGCCCTTCCGGGCGTGCAGGAGGCCTGCCTGCAACTGCAGGACAGCGGGGCCAATGTCTGCCTGCTGCTCTGTGGCGCGTGGCTTGGCCAGCGAGGTGTCAGTTGCGACGCTCAGCGTTTGCAGCAGTTGCAGGCGCTGGCGGCGCCCTGGGATCGGGACGTGGTCCAGCCCTTGCGCGACTTGCGCACCCGCTGGCGCCAAGCGGCCCGCGAGCACAGTGAGTTGAGCGCCTTGCGCGAACAGGTCAAGACCCTGGAGCTGGAAGCCGAACGGCAATTGCTGCTGCGCTTGCAGGAACAAGCCAAGTCATGGCCCGACGCTCAGGCAGCGAACCTGGAAGACTGGCTTGAGGGATTGGCGGCCGGAGCCGCCGAACGCAACCGCGACGCGCTGCAGGTGCTGCGCGTCGCGGTGACCGGCGCTTAGGAAGCGCTGGAGGGAGTGCCGGCGGCAGCCGGTGCAGGCGTGGCGGCAGGCGTGCTCGTCGCAGCAGCTGGGGAAGCTGTTGGCGCTGGAGCAGCAGGTTTGGCCGCAGCAGGTGCAGCCGGCTTGGCCGCTGGAGTCGCGGTTTTGGCAGCGGCAGGCTTGGCGGCGGCCGGTTTTTTCACAGCAGGTTTTGCCGCAGGCTTCGCTGCAGCCTTGGCCGCTGCTGGCTTGGCCGCAGGTTTCGCTGCCGCAGCAGCAGGCTTGGCCGCAGCTTTTGCCGGGGCTTTGGCTACTGCAGGTTTGGCGGCGGGTTTGGTGGCAGCGGGTTTCGCGGCTGCGGGTTTGGCCGCAGGCTTGGCGGCAGCTTTAGCGGCTACCGGTTTGGCAGCAGGCTTGGCGGTGGTTTTGGCTGCTGGCTTGGCAGCAGCGGTCTTGGCGGCAACAGGTTTGGCAGCGGCAGGCTTAGCCGTTGCGGACTTGCTCGCCGCAGGTTTGGCGGCGCTGGCGGCGGCCGGTTTTTTCGCAGCAGGTTTGGCCGCTGGCTTGGCAGCGGATTTGGCTGGCGCTTTGGCAGCAGGCTTGGCTGCCGGCTTCTTCGCCGCCACTGCGTCCGACTGGGCATCACGAGTGCTCAATGCCTTGGCCACCGCTTCCTTCACACGGCCAACGCCTTGAGCCAACTTCAGGCTTTCCTGGGCATCGCGCTTGAGTTGCAGGATGTAGCTGCGGGTTTGGGCCTGACGTTCTTTCAATGCGTCCAACAGGTCTTCGAGTTCACTCACCGCGGTCTTGGCCTTGGCTTGTGCCTTGGCTTTGCCGGCCGCCGCGGCATCCTGCAATTTGGTGCGCGATTTGTGCAGTTTTTCCTGCGCCTTGCCTCGTTGTTTTTCCAGCTTGGCGAGCAGTTTTTCAGCATCAGCCAAGGCTTGGGAACAAGCGTTTTCCAAATGTTCGAGCAGGCTGCCCGACAACTGTTGGAGCAAATGCAACGGAGTATTTACAGGCTTCTTACTGGCCGACATGGTTGACCTCCTGGCTGACGTGAGTTGCGGCTCATACTAGACCTCTGCTGTTACCGCCGCTAGGGCATGTTGACAGTATCGAAAGCCCGGCGTTGCAAGCGACGGAAAATGTTCTTCGCCGCCATCGAAGTTGCTCACCAACCCGCCCTTTGTCGCTGGCATAATCCACCGCTACTCAGGCCGGAGAGTGCCCATGTCGCGTTACCTGTTTTTATCCTTGAGCCTGTTCTTGCCCCTGGCGCAGGCTGCTGCGCAAGCACCGCCCAACGACGCTCATGATCTTGCCTACAGCCTGGGCGCGAGCCTCGGCGAACGGCTGCGCGACGAAGTTCCCGACCTGCAGATCCAGGCGTTGGTGGAGGGATTGAAAGCCGCCTACCAAGGCAAGCCGCTGGCCCTCAAGAGCGAGCGCATCGAACAGCTCCTGGCCCAGCACGAAGCGCAGATCAGCGAACAGTCGGCCCGCTCGCAGATCGAGACGGCGCTGGAAAACGAACGACGGTTTCTCGATCAGGAAAAAGCCAAGCCCGGCGTGCGCCAGCTGGCTGACGGCATCCTGCTGACCGAGCTGGCGCCGGGCAGCGGCAACAAGGCCAGCCCTAACGGTTCGGTCCAGGTGCGCTACACCGGGCGCCTGCCTGACGGCACCGTGTTCGATCAGACCCAACAGCCTCAATGGTTTCGCCTGGACAGCGTGATTGCCGGCTGGCGCATCGCCCTGGCGCAGATGCCCACCGGTGCCAGATGGCGGTTGGTGATTCCTTCGGACCAGGCCTATGGCACCGAAGGCGCGGGCGATCTGATCGCTCCCTACACGCCGCTGGTGTTCGATATTGAATTGCTGGGCGTTGCCGGCTGAGTCGCAGAAACAAAAACGGCACGCCTGGGCGTGCCGTTTGCTGATGCTCGAACCTGTATTCAGGCCTGAGCCACCGCGTCCTGCTTATGGGCGTTGTGCAGCACTTCGATCAGGCAATCTTCCAGCTCGAAGCGTTCGTGCAACAGGCCGCCCAGCTCCTTGAACTTCTGCGCCACACACTGACCCGCATCGCACAGATCGTTGAACGCCAGGAGTTTTTCGGTGATCACGTCGATACGCGGATAGAGGGTATCGGCCAGTTCAAGACCGCGCTTGTCGCCAAAGGCCTTGGCTTCGCTGGTCAGCTGTTCGTAGATTTCAAAATGTCCGGCGGACACATAATCCACCAGAATCCCGCAGAATTCCTGAAGCGGCTTCTTGCTCTTGCTCAACGCCTCGGGCTCGGCGCCCAGCGCATCATAGGCTCGAACCAGTTCGTGACGCTCCTGCAACCAGCGATCGATCAGCAGATGCACTCCACCCCAGCGTTCCTGAGCATTCTGACAACTTTCGAGCATGGTGATCTCTCTTCCCTTATGGGTCATGCCGTCTGCCCGCCGCCCCCCTTGTTGGAGACTCTGGATCCGGTCGGACGCAACAGCATCGAGCAACATAATTCCGGTGACAGGTGCGGGCCAGATTATGCCCGCTCGACAACAGCATCAAGGTACGCAGGAGATAAAGTTCATACAAGCGTTTAATCCGCGCCTTGCCACCAAACGCTGACTCAGGGCAACGCCTCGACCCTGCGTGCAGCCCGCGTCATGCGCAGCAGACGGTAACCGCTGAAGATCAGCATGATCACGAAAAACAGCAGGCTCCACTCGGGCAGGCTCATGTCCAGCAGCGTCCAGGTGACCTCGGCGCAGTCCGAGGTGCCCATGAAGGTCAGTTGCAGCGCCTGCCACCAGGACAGCTGGCGCAGCATGAAAGACATGTCCGGCAGGCAAGCCAGGAGTTGCTCGGAAGGAATGTTCTGCAGCAATACATGACGCCCGGCGGTGATCACCCCGAGCAGGCCCAGCACCAGGTTGAGCCCCCAGTAGAGTACTCGCCCCACACGCCCCGGTCCCTGCACCACCGCCAGCAGGTTGACGCCGCCGAACATCAGCAGCAACAAGCGCTGCATGCCCCACAACGGGCAAGACTCAAGGCCGCCACCGGTTTGCAGGTTGAATGCCGCCCACGAGGCCAAGGCCCCCACCAGGAACACCAGGGAGAACAGCACGCGGGAGCCGGCCAGCGACATGAGATATCCGTAACACAAAGAAACAGGCAGCCACGGTAGAGAAAGCGCTCGCTGCTTTCAAGAAGCGCTATGCCGCAGTCGAGCGACGATAGACAGCGAGCCAGTTGTGCAACCCGGGCAAGGAAAGGCCGGTTGCCCGCAACAGGCAACCGGCCCTGACAGCGCTTCAGGCCCGCGCCGGAACCGGCAACGGTGACGCCAGCAGACGCTCGTCGAGCATGCCCAGGCCCTCCTGGAACAGTTGGTTGCTGCGATCGGTATCGCCCAACTGCGCCAACAACCGGGCCAACTCGGCACAGGTTTCAGGATTGCGCTGCAGACGCAGGCTGCTTTCCAGGTAGTCCCGGGCCTTGCCCCACAGGCTGTTCTGCAGGCACAGGCGCCCCAGGGTCAGCAACAGACCGGGATCGTCGGCGTGCTCCTTCAACCAGTGCTCGGCGGTCTGCAACTGCCGGGAGGGGTCACTGCCACGCACCAGGCCGTAAAGCCGCGCCAGATGACTCTCGTACTTGCGCTTGATGGCGGTGCGCAGCGCCTCTTCGGCTTCGGCACCGGCCCCCAGCTGACGCAACTGCTCGGCGTAGGCCAGCACCAGTTGCGGCTCCTGGCGTTGCGCCGAGGTCAGTTGCTGCCAGGCGCGATTGAGGGACTGCAAGCCCGCCACCTGGTCCTCTTCACGACGCGCCGCCAGGCTCAGGTTCTCGCCCCAGGCCCGACGCTCCAGTTCCTGCAACTCGCTGGCCGGCAGCACCTTGTCCTTGCGCAACTCGGGCAGCAGGCGGATCAGCGCCGACCAGTCGCCACGCTGCTGATGCAAACGCTGCAACTGACGCAGCACCTGAACGCTATGCGGATGACGCTCGTGCATGGCTTGCAGGGTGCTCAGGGCGCCTTCGGTATCGCCGCGATCGGTCTGCAGCTGGGCATGACTCAAGGCCACCGCCAACTCCGCCTGGGGCTGCCGGGTCAGCGCCCGCTCCAGCAGCCGGTCGCATTCTTCGTAATGGCCTTGCTCGTTGGCGGCACGGGCCGCACCGAGGTAGTACAGCAGCGGCTGGCGCTCGGCCTCGGCGGCACGGTACAGGTGCTTTTGCGCGCTGGCCCAGCGACCTTCGGCCAGGTCCATCTGGCCCTGCTCGATAGCGATCTGCACCCGGCGACTGCGATTGCGGCGCGACCAGGGATTGACCACGCCACCGGAAACCATCACCAGCTCGACCAGCAGCTTGATGCCCCAGATCACCAGCCAGATCAGCGCCACCAGGGCCAGGGTCGCCCACAGGCTCGATTCGTAACGGAAATTGCTGTAGGCGATCAGCACGTAGCCCGCATGCTCGGCGATGGCCAGCCCCAGCAAGCCGATAGCGGCGATGACCAACAGCACAATCACGTAGACGCGTTTCATGGGCTGGTCTCCTGGGCGGCGTTCGCGGCAGGTTTGGCCAGAGGCTTGATGGAGTCCTCAGCGTTGAGGTTGCGCCGCTCAAGATAGGCCTGGACCGCGCTCAGGGTCTTGGCCAGGTCTGGAGTGACTACGGTCACCGGCTGCTTGCTCAGTTCGGACAGGCGCTCGAGCATGATCTTGCTCTGTGGATTGTCCTGATTGAAGTTGCTGACCAGCACATCCCGGGCTTCGGTCAGCGCCTGGGTGTACACCGGCGCCTGGCCATTCAAGGCCGCCCACTGCGCCTGCTCCAGCGCCAGGCTCAGGGCCAGGCGCACCTGGGTCAGGCCCTGCCCCGCCAGCAGCGGACGGATGTTCTTGTCGGCATTGAAGTCGATACGGAAGTAGCGGGAGATCTGCTCCCACCACTGGGCCCAGCGGCTTGCGCCATCGCCGTCGGCGGTCAGCCCCAGCAACGATTCGCCGCGGTCCTTGTATTCCGGCGCCACCGCACTCAGCTCCAGGACCTGATCACGCAGGGCCCCCAATTGCAGGAACAGACCGGTACGATCCGGTTGTTCGGTGCTGCGCAAGGCCGCCAGACTCTTGGCCAACTGTTCGCGGGCAGCGAAGGAGCCCGGGTCGTTCTGCTCACGCAGGATATCGTCGGCGCCCTGGACCAGGGCCTGGGCGCTGCTGATGTCCTGCAGAGCGGACAGACGCAGACTGGCCAGGCGCAACAGGTGTTCGGCTTCCGCCAGGCGCCAGTCCTTGCGGCTGGCACCCAGCACGGTTTCCAGGCGCTGACTCAGACGCTGCTGATCACCTTGCAACTGGGCCACGAGACGCCGCCGGTCTTCCAGCTCGTCGGCGGGCGGCAATTGCTCCAGGCGCGCACTCAGGCGCTGCTCACTGAGCTTGAAGCTCTGGGCCTGATCCCCCAGGGCCTGCAACTGACTCAGTTGCTGCTGGTGATTGGCTTGCAGGCTGCGCACCTGCCAGATCCCCCAGCCACCGGCCGCGACACCCGCCGCCCCCAGCAGCAGGGCCAGTATCGCCAACCCGTTGCCACGACGCTCAACGGTTGGGGT
>Ga0194135_10000305_pt1 | contig 28428 bp, 24 predicted proteins | sample LitLau_LLRF_2013_FD_134024 | JGI IMG/M metagenome (GOLD analysis project Ga0194135, IMG submission 134024) | Freshwater sediment microbial communities in response to fracking from North America - Little Laurel Run_MetaG_LLRF_2013 (version 2) | ecosystem: Environmental > Aquatic > Freshwater >... | reverse complement strand
GTATTATATTAATTGGTGAGTTTTATTTTAATCATATTGAGTCATTATTGTCAGGTAAAGTACTTCTGATGATGCCGTGATTGTTATATTTGTAATTAGTCACTTTATTTGGGTTAATTAAATCTCATATATCAATAGATAATTTGATAGGGATTTCATTATGTATGATACGAGTTAAATGAATTAATTCATAGTTTGGATTCATCTCAATTGTTAAGCACCAAAAGTCCCAAGTAATTTAATAGTCTGTTTCAAAATGTATTTTAAATCAAGACGACTGCTCAGTGTTAAATTCTTCGTAGTAATTTGCAGCTTAAGTCAACTGCTCATTTTTCCTAATGAAACGGAGTGTTGTCTGAAGACAGCAGGGAAGGAAGCAGGAATAGAAGCAAGTGTACAATTATCTAGAGTAATTGAAGGGACAAGTGATAAGCTCCTGGTCGCAGTGAAGGACGGAGTGGAAGCGGCAAAGAACATAGTACTAGAAACCCGTGGGAGCATTGCAGAGTTGGCAAAGAGTGTTGACGTGAGACTGAACTCTGGAGATCTTGAGAACATTGGCGAAGTTGCAGCAAGACACCTGAAAGACGCACTTATCGATTTGTCTGATAAGTGGAATGTGGCAGTGAACACTGCAGACATGAAGGACTTTGGATTCTCGGCTGCGTTCTACTTGGGAAAGGCAATTCAAAATGCGAAGGCTCATGTGACATTGAGAGTGGAAGTTGATGAAGGAGTTGTGACTAGTGTCAAGTATATTTCGATTACTACTGGACTGGCATTCATTGTACTGTTCTGTGCACTTGTGGTCTGTCTAGGGATGAAATGCAAGTGCTGTTACTGGTGGAATGAGTCTCAGAATCATAGTTTGTCTCAACAATATGTAGGGAAGCTTAATGGTCATGGGAATAATCAAGCTGGAGGAGAATTGATTTATGTCTCTAGGCCATTAGTCACCAGAACGAAATAATTTTATGGAGCTCAGGTTAAGTTAATATTGCAAAAATGTGATTTAAGTAAACATGCAAGTCTGGATTCATTTTATGAATGGCAGGTGTGCGAGCAAGGAGGATGCATTAGAGAGCTTATAATTTGTTTAAACATTTTGTAGAGTGATTTGTATTTATTTTTTATAGTTATTGTATATATATTTGATTAAGTAGGCGAGACGGAAGAATTGGATGGGTAAAATGATGTCTGAATAAATGTTATTTTATTTGAGAACAAGCATTTAGATGAAATGGACTTTTTGATTATAATTGAGTGCAGGTTTTATTCACACAGTTGTGACAATTGCTTCAACGCGTAAAACGTAGCCATTAGCCGATACTTTTACAGGACAATTTTCTCTGTTTTCTTCCTGTCCAACTGCATTGCTTTGTCTTCTACTGTCAACTGGTTCAATTTCATCGTTTAACTGCTTAATTCTCTCTTCGGGGTGTATTTCCGACAAAGGTGTTAAAGCCGTATCCATTGATGTCGGATCGTCACCACTCTCACCGAGAGAGATTGAATACAACGGGAGCATTCCATTATTCTTACAATTACTGTATTTGTACCTGGAAGTTACACTACTTGGTCGGAACTCATCTTCTTCGTCGTCTTTTACAAGGTCCGTGGGAGATTGGAGGAAGCGTGCAAATCCTTTTGTTATCTCACTCATAACTATTACAAATATTGTGGCAAAGATGAAGTAGCTGAATGCCCAAAAGGTACACGAATAAGTGGAAAGCAGGTAATGGTAAAAGTCTCTTGAACATGAGGGCACTTGAGCAAACCAATCAAGATGATTGTGATCAGGGTAAATGCTTCTAAGGATCACAGTATAAGAAGGTACATTGTTTTTAGATATGTCGTGAAATGACATCAAAACTAAAGATTTCAAAATTTGTCCGAAAATTCCAATGTCTCTGATGGGAGTGGAAGTCTCTTGTTGTTGTTGGCTTGGGTTAAATATTGAACTATGAATCATCACAAATCCAATTGAACTGTAGGTAAGAACTCCAATTAGGTAAAGCAATCCAATATTGAGAACAGGGAGTGAACAGGTCTTGAACAGACAAGTGGACATCAAGGGCTTGACGTGTCTTTGTGTAATATTCATATGGAAGATATTGATTATCCTGAGGAACCGCACAAAATCTGCAGTTATAGGGCCCACTTGTATCTTTACAGCTAAAATATCTAAACAAGCGAAACAACATACTATTAAAAGCCATGACTCATTGTAGTGGTATGAGAATGTTTTAAAGCAGTACCTATTAAACTAAGAGCTACGATAAAACAATCGAACATATTCCATTTGGAACGGAAAAAGTATTTTCTCCATCCATACGCCTTCAACATAAGTTCAACACAATAAATCGAGATGATGACTGGAGGGTATTGCTGCCATACTATTTGCCAATCCTATATGCATTCACCCAGAATAAATCAGTTGCATGATTCTCAAATCAAAAATAAAACGCAGAATAGACAGAGATAAAGGTCACCTTAGTCTCTGCAAGATGACTGAAAGTAATGACAAGACAATCGCAGATAATGGTAAACATGACAGTTACTTCAAACGCATCTGTTTGAGTCATATAGTGTAGTATGTGTGTACACAATCCTTTTTTCGGAAATGGAATGATCAAAGTCTTTTCTTGTGACAGAAGATTCTCTTGCTTGAGATAGAGAACCGCTTGAGCAGAAGTCAGAAATCGATCTACTAACTGGAAATAACAAGTCATGAAATTAAGACATAGTTAAATTATATAAAGAATTCGAATGACTTACTTTCTTGTCTTGAAAGTTAAAGTAGGCCACGCCAAAAACAATCCCAAAAAGAATCGTTTGAACTATTTTTGTTGGAAACATTAATGGGCTTGTTTCAGTCAAAAATTGGGCTTGAGAAGTGAAAGCTCCAAGAGACAAATACAAGATTCCACATGCTAGAATGTATTGCCAAACAACTCGAATCTCATGAACACATCCTGACACGGCAATCTAGACAGAGAAGTAATTCAGATTAGCATGAAATTGGATGTACAACGGCAGCAACCACAACAATAAATTATTATATATATAAACCTTGAGCACATTTATTTTCTCTATTAACATCAATCCTTTTAGACAACTTATCAATGCAATTAATTTGATTCCAGGAAGATCCTGAACTCCCGTAGAACTGCGTAAAGATGTGTAAAGAGTAAAACCAGTGGCCTGTTTGTATATTCCACTCATGTAACTATCTTTTAACACATCTTTTTGAAATTTTCTGTGTATTTTCACTTACCAACATGACCACAAAGTCAAAAGACCATTTTAAAATTCCGTATTTTCTCGCTCCTTGGACCACAAAAATCCAGACGAGATAAACAAAAGTGTATAGAGTGAACACAAGGTCGATAATAAGTCTTGGATTGTGAATTGGGTTAATTCGTTGTTTCTCATCAAAATGAACTGCCTGTTCTCAAATATTATAATAACGCATAAACTTCAAGCTCATCTTGTACTAGTTCTGTATTAAAGTGCAATATTTCAAATCCTTACCTGAGCCAAGAACGCTGATACGACACATATCAAATACGACAACTCCAAGTTAGGGTAGCAAACCCGACCTTGATCGTTATCTGTCCTGCTTGGAGGTTCAAAAGCATTCGTGTGATTATGCGTAGAGTTGTTTTTTAAACTTCCGTTTGCCATAGAAGGGCCACCATTGGTTCCTACAATCTCAAACGACTCATTTGGCTTTTTTGGATCCGTTTCTGCAGATTCATTTGCTACATTTGAACTTTCACTGCCTTTGCCGATGCATTGATGCACTTTAGAAAGTTGAGATTGGATATCCTTCATAGCTTTGCATAAACTCTTGTGGCTTGTGAGTGTGTGATATTCTTCGATTTCCATCTTCACAGTTCGTGCAGTGGCTAATATTGTACCTACCAAAAGAACTACGAGGAAAGTCGATGCGACGATAATTTCCAGCAGAAAAAGACTAAAGCAAATACTATTGCTGTTGACAGATCTGCAAAGTTTGAATGAGACTTCCCAGTTCTTGAAGGCAAAAGAAAATATAGAGAAACTCTCTGTAAAAATTTCAAGCAACAATTTATCTATCATTATGAATCATTTATTAATGAGACCATTTGATATTCAGCATACCATTCTGAATAAACTGTTTGGATGAAATATGAATCGCGCCGAGAAGAATAGTCGTTAGAATCATTACACGGGATGCAAAGGTTTTGTAAGCGATTGGGAATACGGCGTAGAAAGCAGGCCATCTTGGGGCGATTCGAAACGTTCTAATCTATAAAGTACAAAAATTAATGTTTTACAAATTGTTAGCCATTTCATATACAAAAACACTACAGAATGTGATGATTACAGGCAAAATCCATTTGATAGGATGAAGAAGTTCGTTTACAATGAATGCTAGTACCACAAAAATATCTAGGTATGCTCCGGCATTCATAAAATATCTGTATGGCCCAGAAATCAGTTTCAAAATTAGCTCAACAGTGTAGAAGATCATGCAAACCTGAAAATGCAATTTTGAAAGTTACTACCTCTGTATATTTTTTACATAGATTGCTTAAGTTTGGGTATAACAGACTTATCAAAACAAATCCTTACCTTAGAGCCTGCTGTGAACAATGGATGGAAGTTGGTGAAGGCTTGAAACTTGTTATAATCAAGAAACAATAATATTATGTCGATGGCAATCACAACGGTGACCAGTAATTCCGAGAATGGATGGTACAGTATTCCATTTAAGTTAACGAATAAGGCACAACCAGGATCACAGTTGTTTATGCTGCACGAGGTTTTCGGAAGACACGCTCTCATGAAGAACTTTTTGGTGGATTTACTTTTTGTATTTTTATCGTTTATGCGAATACTGAAGGTTTCATTCTCTTTAGATCTTGTCTCTTGCAATACTTCGAAATAGTTGTAAAGGTAGTAAAAGCATCCCACGCTTGAGATCGCTAAGACAAAGGAGCCACAAGTTCCAAACAATAAAACAAGTATCGAATACACGAAACTCATTTGGACGAATTTCACCTGTAAGCAATTTTAGTGGAACATTCTTTGTAAATCCTTAGTTATTGCTTAAATGTACAGAATCTTATTATTTAAGGTTTTACACGTACATTTTCATTTCCTACACCTCCTAATTGGTGAAGAGTCACAAAGTCGATGAAACTTAAAGTTGTGTTGACAAGAGACGCATTTTGTTTGCTAGAACTTTAATTATAAGGCGATGGAATCAGTCAGCCTGTATAAACTAAACCTTGAGTAATAGGTAAAGTTAAAGTCGTTACCAATTAATGGAAGACATTTGAGCAAAGTTGTTCAAGGTAGAATTCGCCTCAATATCAGGAAGTTGAAGAGGATGAGACTCGGTTGACGTATCATTGTCATTTGCGAAACTTGTGTTTGTAATATTGAGTAAAATGTCACCACAGGAAGGTCTCGTGTTTTCAGAATTATAAATTTGAACGTTATAGTTGTAATTGACTATTTTAAAACCTAATACTATCAGGATCCAAAATAAAATTAGTGTGTACAAAAACGGAGGAGTTAGTGTCTTGAGACTTTTCACAAAAAGTCCGAATCCTTCTTTCAGGGCTGAAAGTAAACACAATTAGGAATATTAATAACCAATCGATATATATGTGTTCAAGTAGCATTCGCACAATTCAAAATCATGTTCCATATAGTTTTGCACGATGAAGGTCAACGCATGATCCCCACACCTGAATGACATTGAGGAAAATGCGTGATTGATCGAAAGATATCAATCGGTGTGATTGGAAATGAACGGTAAGTGGAATGTTTGTGACCTTCATTTGAAAAATTGATTAAGCAGAAGTCAAAAAGACCTTATAGCAATTGCGGTGAACACGAGATCGAATAAAGCAAAATTGTAGGGTGTTTTGGCATGAGTTGAATTTTTAACGCACTTTTCATTTAGATCGACTGACACGCAATCAACGAAGTATACATTGAATACTACGGAAGTCGATTGATTCATTGTGTGTGATTCGTGTGTATACTTATCGAATTGATATGTAATAATAATATATTATGCATGTGAGACTCATACATTGGCGAAACACTTACCAGGTACAAGGGGAATGAATTTGAGCAGTGCTATTCCTTGCAAGGAATGTATCAAAGGATGTTTCCAACAATACCCTATTATTCTGGGAATAAAGTGAGACATTTTACTCCAAGCAAAAAGCAGAAAGGGAATATATGCTTGACACGTCATTCAGCTCACAATGAAAGTATCATGATGACATCCAGCCAATCCCACGAGTTGCGGAGGTACGTGAAATTTGTTACAAGAACACCCCGTGCGACGGCTTTCACACATATTTCCCCGAGAACTAAAACTGTGGTGATATATCTGGGATAAAAATGACGACGCGATTTACAACCGATTTAAAGAGACATTAACCATCCTGTCAGTCTGACGTACACGCACATATTTTCAATCTTGTTTCAATGTAAGAGCAGAATGGGAATTTTTGTAAATTGTGAAAAACAACGTGTGTACCCAGCCTGAGAAAACAAAACATACATTGATACAACATTATGTCATTGGAGGAAGCTAACCTGAAAACATTAGCGAGATGAGACTCATCAGAGTTTCTGGCATAATTTGGCAATAGTAAAGATGTGGAGAGGAGAGTCAGTGAGATCCCAATTAGAATGGGTAAATGCCATTGCGACAGAAGATAAATCCCTGCTCTTCGAAGTGGATGACTTGGATTTAAAATAAAAGGAAATTGTCTGGCAGCAAATCGATGGACTCTTCCGTCTCTCCCGATTGTTAAAAAAGTCTAATTAAAAGAGAATAAACAATTTTACGGATTAAGACCCCAAAAATTCATTAAACTAAACTACATAACTACGTAGATTGCTCGTAATTCCGCTTGTGACAAAATGACTCATTCTAACAACGGTTTTAGGTCAGATTTTAAAAGCATTTACACTACGACTGACTTAAAGTACTAAATAACCATAAATCAATCGTCACATTCAACACGAAACTACACAAACTTCATCTATTGAAGATTGTGTGTGTGTGTATCTTTCTAGAAACAAAGTATGCATACCTGAGCCTTGGCATAGTCGACATCCACCTCCTGAAGAGGTTTGCATGCCAATTTATCAAAATCAAAGGAATCCTTCAAATGCTTCGGAAGAAGTTGCCCATCTTCTAATTTTAGAGCCGTGGATAAACCTTTATTACACCACCACGGAGATTCAGGTGAACCTTCATCATCACGCGAACTGTTCGTAACCGGATGATGATGATGATGATGATTTGAACTAGACGAGATTGTGAACGGTTCACTTTCACCACGGCAGGTAATGTTGTTGTCAGTGGTATGGAGATTACTTAACACTGGTAAAGATTCAACTGTTTCACTTGATTCTTGGAGTAATTTAAAAATTTTACCTTGAGACATTACGATACACGTCTTCTTCGGGTCTTGTCCAGTACTGTCAGACTCTACTGTTAGTACTCTTGTTGCAACAAAGAAATAAGCTCAAAGGTCAGGTAATGTCGTACTACATGAGGAGAAAGTCGTTTTCTACCTTTGAGCTCTTTCACTCCCTATGCCGTGCTATTTTCGTAGAGTGGAGTAGTAGAATGAATTGACAATGAGCGAAAGACACGAGAGACATGGAGAAGAACAAGCTGGGGCCTCCAGCTACCATTCAGATGTATACGTGTATATGTGCAATCTTCAGAGAATGTCCTGTGGGGAAGGAATAAAGTTGCGAATTTCTCTTCTATACCTGCAATTCGACTGATGTTCTTCCGAAATACCTAAATAGTGGTATGTGGGTATCCGGATATTACAATGTCCTCTCTATCGATTAATCCAATAAATTATTGATTGTCTGATAATGTCCATACACGCCCGATCCGATGATGTCCCACCTTGAATTCGTAATAGGCCCTGAATTACGATGTGTCTTTGTCTGTGTATCGAGTATTCTTCTTCCTCGTTGCATTATTAATTCTAAACTCTCCTCTATCTTTCTCTTCTTTTCGTTATTACTTCTTCCATTTAACTTTCCCTATGAAGAAGAAAGTGCTTTCTTATTGTTACTCTCCTCTCCTTAGTCCTACTATACTCTTCAGGGCCTTTTATTTTTGTTTTCCTTTGTCGCTTACGTTAGATGGGACTTTCTAAAAAGTTCCAAAGTTAGCAGAGAATGTTTGTCTTTAAATTTTGCACATGGTGAGAAGTGTACTGCAGCGAATGATGAACTGAACATGGAAAGGAAGAAGAAACAGAAACTCTCGAATCCGAAGTGGTTTTTTTGCACAAGATTTTTTGTTGAGACTCAAAATGCAATTCCTCCTCCTGCGTGTCTTGTGAGCTTTTTAGTTTTAGTTTGTTCGTTGTTGTTGTATATGAATTTCCTAGCACAAAATGCGTTCTCAAATTAAATCCTTCGTAGGACACATGTGAAGATCTACTAAAACGAGACTACACAGAGTTTCATGGTTTCATTAGATTCCGTGTCGTCGTTATTCTCACAAGAACTTCCCTGAAGGAAACTGTTTTTCCACGGGCAAAAAACCGAATTCGGAGTTTTGGCATGGAGTAGTAGATAACTACTAAGCTACGGTGTAGTAGACTTTCTCAAGACTTCACTTCAATAATGCATGCTGAGTGTTGCAAAAGAGAGACGCTTTACCATTGGTTCTAATGACGTGTGTGCTCACATAAAGACATTACCATCATTTAGACTTCTCATCTTTCTGCAGTCTTGCTTGCATCCTTAATAGCGATTCCTCACAAAGTTTCATGGTCTCCTTAACCTGAAGGAAAAAGTTTCAAGTTTTGAGACAAACTTTACTGGACCTACTTTGATATTGTAGAGCTTGTGCATGGTTTAGTACAACTCAATTCTACAAAACAATTCGCAGTTGTGAATAAATTAGAAAAGTACCAACAGAATTTCTGTAGTTTCTATTGGGTTAACAAATTCAGGGAAATAAGTCAAGAGTCTCAATCTTAATCTTATATATCTTTATCGTGTTACGTTTGCAAATCAATGCCGTCTCAAGATTACAGAGGTATCTCACAACACCACACATGTAACAAACTGGGAAATGAAGGAAGTTTAATTTATTGTAATACTACAGAGAAGTATCAGAGACCAATCACCGTAATTAATTAGGTGGAACGACCCAACGACTATTTTTGAGATTCATTTCTTCGCATACTCTGTCGTAATCTGATACGGAGGGGAATCAGATTGTAATTTCAATTTAGATTTCACACCCTTGGCTCAAGAAGTGCATGCAAAATCTGGTCTGAATCATAGACACACATGGAGTAGATTACTTCTCTTGTACCAAAAGAGTCAGCAGATGCTGTGACGTTTGAGACACTCTCTCATCTCACTTATCCCAACCTTCTACTTTCTTTTGTTCAAAGTCTACTGTAAATCAAATAGAGATTTTAAATAGTTGTGTACGGAATCAAGTCTAGAGAAGCGAGATTCATAAAATTCTCTGCGAAGTATCCAGTTATTCAAAATCCAGTTTCATAGCCAATTATTTGTTAAAAATTCAATATTTTGAAGATGATGTATGTGAAAAAATGAAGATTAAACTCGTATTTGGTTGCAGAATCATAAATAACAATGTAAACTCACAGATAAGAACAGAATGAACAAATAAGATTTTAGGGCATACAACAGAGTTTTCTGAAAGAAGAGGAGGAGGCTTGTTAATTTGTTTGGTCTTTCGTACTAATAATGCGCCATACCGCTGAAGTGGCTGAGATATGATCTACAAGAAAGCAGTTAGGCCAAAGAGCCATAAAGTTAATGATCATTACGACCTTCGGTGCAAAGGTTTGTCGTCATCGTGTAAACTTGGCATGGATTAGATCTCACCTTTCAAAGATAGTCTTTCTGCTTGCTTCGTACTATACGGAAGCAGAACTTTCAAAACGCTTTTTACTTTGAGAAACTGGCCTTAGTCCCACTCAGTCATCTTGGAAATTTGTACCTGTCAAACCAAATGTACACACAAGTTACCTACAATAACTTTGTGGTTAACTTTTGTGGAATAGACATACACACACATAGAAAGTATATGACATGTATAGTTCGTATGATATTAGCATAAGCGTCATTCATGTAGAAACTGTCCGAATTCAATATTGTGTCTTTTAGAAACGAGACAGAAGTTTGTTTTTAGAAACCATGAAGCATAGCGCGGTTCCGCTTCTGATGTGCCAGAACCCACTCACTTGTACTTTCAAAAACACCCGTGCTCACAATATGAACACACTTATCATGAGAATCGCCATAAAAAGTGCATCGTCCGCATAAACTATCATATCATGACTTTTTAAACACTTTGGACGAGTGTTCAGAGAGGAACTCGATGAGAAAAGAACTTTGAAAAGAAAGCCTTAGCTCATTATTCAGTATCTTCACCAATTATTTTCTCCTCATCAGATTGGTTGGAAAAGATAATGAAGATTTAATCACAAGTCAATATTTTAATTTAATGAAGCCTATACGTGTGTATCTACTTTCTTTGACGATGATGATGACGATGTTATTATAGACAAGATTAATCAGAGTAAAGTAGGCCAGTTGAAATGAGAGAAAAGTTTAAGGCATTTTGTATTGCAAGAGAAACTACTCAAGCAAAATGAGGCAAAGTGAGAATTACACCCAAGCAAAAGCAAAAGCTAAGTAGGAGTTTTGCAGAGTGAGTTTCACATTTCACGTCAAGCTTGCATGATGGAATTATATGACTAAAAGTAGTGAGCCGCAAGAAACTATTTATTTTACTCCATTCATTTCATTGTCTTCCCAAGTGAAATTGAAAATCTATAATATCGAGGAGTGTAACCTGTCAATGTTTACTCAAATGTCTGAGGTTGTTATCAATGTATCAGGCTATCGGATAAAAGAAAGGTGTGTACGTATTTAAGTGGATCGTATTATTCTTAGAATTCTAATGGATGAATGGCCTTATGACAAACACACTGCTTTGTTTCTATATTGGGTTAAAAACGTACAATGGTTGACAAATAGTAGGTAGGCCCGACCTGTGTCCTCGTCAGTTCTGTCAAAAGCAACATATGAATATATTTATTGATTAGTGACATTGACAATAACACAGTTAAACCTAAGTAGAACACGGTGGAGTTGTATATAAACTTGCTCTGTACTCATTGCTGATTGATTATTTGATACATGCATAAGTAACTATATACAACTTTCTCCATAAGCATAAGCTAAACGATTCATGCATATATATATGTTCATGGTAGGTTAACTCGTTTGTTTGGAAAGAGCAAAGTGTGTACTCTATTCTTCGCGATGATGTCTGGAGTGGACGAAGCATATAATGACCGACCTTGTCTATAAATCAGAAAGTGAAATAATTCACAACGTAGTTAATCCAATTGGAAAGCCCTACGAGAAGAGAGCAGGGCATCATTTTGCAAATACCTATATATAGATTTCTCACCCACGAAAACTCTGAAACGCACGTAATTTATTATTCCTATTTACTTGACCAGACCGACCAGACCAAAGTAAATATTTTCTAATAATAAAACCATCACCCAATTTCCTTTCGTATAATTGTTTGCTATTAATCGTATATATTAATAATATGTGAAACGCAAAAATTAGAATTTGACAAGTATTTGGCATTGTCGACTGAATTGTAGCGCACGCTGAGCAAAAGCATATATCATTATAAAAGTGATAATTGATCTAATTGAATTTATTCCAGTTCGCATTTGATGAACACGATTGACAATGACCTTTCTTCCACCTTTCAATAATTTCAACTCCGGTCTCGTATGAAAATGACTGATTAAGATTGTGAGATGAAAAAAGTAAAATTCTGCATTACTGCGGCTTACAAGCTTACTAATACTAAGTATATATGCTTTCAGTCGGGCTCAGTTAATAATTCAACCATCGGGTGAGAGAAATACTGCGATTACATTGTTGCTTTCTGGTGGGTAAGTTATGCGAGTCGTCGGATATTGTACCCGTACGGAAGTCGGTCGGACTTCCTTGTATGTAGGTCGGTCGGGTGTGTTAAATTTCGATTGCTGTGTGCGTGTGGTCGGAGGGAGATCTGTGATTGGACGAGACCAACCCGCCGACGCTTCTTTCTTTCTTCGTCGCCGTCCTTCCCTCTCGCCTCAGTCACTCTCTTCCTTCAGCTTTGAAGACATCACCTTTTATTGAGCTTATCACACCTCGTTGGCGTCGTTGGATATCAGTGATATCACTCGAGTAATTGCCCATTGTACACTGAAGTTGCTATTGAGGGGAGTGCGACTGCCTACGGTAAGTAATTATAATAATTATAATAGTTATTCAATTTTGTAGAAGCTGATAAATCATCAGAGCTTCAAGTTGTCTAAAAAAGTTGCATCATCTTTTTTTTTCTAGGAGTCGTTGAAAGTAGTACGAGTTGTACGAGTTACGAGTGGAGTAAGGTGGTTGATAACGCCAATAACGCGTTGAAATGGAGGGAATAGATGAGGAGTACTATTTGGGACTTGACATTAAGGTCCGAGATCGGACCATGCTGAAAGGATACTTTGAAGAGTTGAAGAACGTGGTCAGCATGGCAGAGAGTAGGGGACTTGCAAATTACACGCTGGCTTCGAGCCGATTTCTACTTTTGAATTTCAATGACTACCAGAACAATTTGGAGAGTGGGATTCCAGCTGAAATGGGGGCTGTTGTGTTTTCTTTAGAGAAAGGCATAATTAAACAATATTCGACATTATTTGATCCGAGTAAGGCTTAGACGTAAATTCAATTAATGTTTACCAGCTAATATCAAGTTTTACATTTGTTTGTGTTTGGTTTTACTTAGGGCTAAAGACATTGGAGGGGACTGCAGAAACTAAGGATCTTATAACCAGCCATGGGCTTCCACCACCAGTATTTGAAAATATGGTAAGATAAGGAACATTTCAAATTCAAACTCCTTTTGATTTCTCCAGCTGTTTTATTAAAAAATATTCAGACACTAAATGCCTGTATTTAATTACCAAGTTGAACATTATTGTCTCCTTTTTGTTTTATATGTAGTACGAGGAGTTTCCACGCTTGAAAGATTGTTCAACGGGGGACTGCGGAACGGTTTTGAGCAAGCTAAAATCTTTGATGATGTACGCAAATGAGCAGGTCATTCTGCCGTACAGGTTTGTTTGTTTCGCTCTTAGGAAAGATCTACAGATTGCAAAAAAATGCCTTGACTGGATTAAGGCTGAAGAGTTAAACGGTAAGAGTAGGCTAGAAGTGTTTTAGTATTGTTTATAAAATACCCTGTAATATTTATGCTTAGTTTGAAATTTGACATAGATTTATTAAACGTAAAAGTGTACGCCCTGGAGGAACTGATGACGGCATTGTTTCTGGCTAGCAAATTTGAGGAGCGTGATCCATTTACGTTTCGGATTAATCGATATCGACTTTCTAAACCCGACTTGTCTCATTACCGGAACTTTATTGAACTTGCTTGCCCGTGGCATCAACAAGTACGTGAGAGATTATTTGACGCTGATTTCAAAGTTATGTCTAACTAATCAAAGTTTTATCTTTAGAAAGACTTCCAGTCATTGATTTCAAAGTGTTCTTTGCATCAATGCAAAGACCAAGCCTACCGGTTCATGCAAGGATTACTTGCTGGGTTTTCTATTAAACCGAAGAAAAGCGTTCATTATCCAGATTACGATGACAAGGGGAAAATTTTGAATCTCGAATCTATTGATGACGATATGGTCGGACTTGACAATACAGAGAAATCACAGGACGTGTCCATGGATGTATCTTCGGAAATGCCTGCAGGGATCAATTGGCTTTCTTTTGGTAGAGACAGGGCTGAAGCTGACACTTCAGAAGTACCCGCTGAAGAATTGCAAGAACGTTTTGAAGGTCTGAATTTGGGTAGTGGCACAGTCGGAATTCGTCGACATAATAACTCTAACGATGTATAAGGTATAATAAAAAAATTGGAGCATTCTTTTCAATAATGCAAGTCGAATTTTATTATTTTTCTTTTAACATAAGTTTCGTGGTTCAGTAAAATTGGATATGGCTTATCCAGCGTAGGGGCCCGTTCGATAAGTTGGGTATCCAGTAGATTGGTATCCAGTGCAAGTCTTGTACATCCAGTTTCTATAAGGATCTTGGTAGTAGGAAGTGTAGCCGACTGGAGGTGGACTGGGGCCAAATTGAGTTGTTCCACCTGCGTCATGATGAGTCAATTTAGTTTGTGAAAGTAAAGTTATGTTTGTTTTGTCTAGAACCCTTTCTTACCTGGAACGTAGTATTGGCTTGAGGCTGTTCCTGGTGGGAAGTAGGTTGGTGCGTATGGGTTATTGTAGTAGTTGGGTGTGGTTGGAGCGGTGTATTGAGGAATGCCATAGTTTTGACCATTGATTGGTTGGTACGTAGTTGTAGTGTTATCAGCGGTTATGAGTCTGAAAGGTATTTAATGCAGTATTAGAATATTAAAATTCATTTTAAATTTTCTTCTAGGAATTAATGATTTGTTGCTTACGTTGTGCCGGGTGGGTACACAGCTGTACTACCTTGAGGATAAGCCACGGTAGAATTGGCAGGGTAGGTGACCGGTCCTGTAGGGTAATACACAGTTGTTGGTTGAGGATAGTTAATGGCTGTAGGGGCATTGTAATACACGTTGGATCCACCCGGGTAACTGATAGGAGTGCCGACGGGGTAGTTTACCTGTTAATACATTTATTCATAGTAAGTATTATAGCTGATGCTGAGAAGAATTTAAGTCTGTTCATAAAGCTATATCTAGCTATCTAGGTTTACCGTAGTTCCTGAAGGATATGCAACAGTACTTCCTGCTGGGAAGGGAGTCTGATAGTAGGGGCCCGAGTATGGTGCGTAGTAAGCACTTGCCAAGTGACCCAAAAGGGTCAATAACACAGCGTACTTCAGCATTTTGATTATAGGAAGGTCCAATAAGTCCAAGTGAAAGTTTTGTAATGTATTTCTCTGTTGCTCGCCAGTTTATATATAGCTGGGAGGAAACTAAAAGCATAGACCACATTTTGCATAAAAATGGGATGCTAAAATCAAATGCATAAAGCTTTAAAATGTGGCACTCCAGTGATGCCCATATAATGACTTCCTTTCGGGTGAATACATTCTACAGACTTCAATTGTGTCAATCCTTGTATAATCACTTTTTTGTATTAGGTCGCTTCTGGTGATTTTGGGTTGTGCAATCCTGTAGAACTATTTTAAAGCCCAGTTTAACACCAAGAAGTGTGACATTTAAAAAGCCGGTGGTATTATTGTAGCCAGCATACATTTTTGCTACACAGTGAAAGGCCGGTCTGTGATGCTTATTGTTCAATTGAAATTGCAATGTGCGTCAGAAATCGAATGTCAAATTCAAAGATGTGCACGTTTTTATTGATTTAGTTTCTGCATTGTGCATAAGTGCTGCATATAAATATTTTGCATAGTATAAGTTATAAAGTTTTATAATTCGTAAAATTACATATAGGATAACCCAGGTATCAGTATCAGAGTTCAGGAGTTGAAGGCTGTATACCAAGAATGACGGCTAATACTGTTATATATGTGTCATTTGTGTCTATTAATGCATTCAATACAATGTGTGCTTCATAGATAAGCACAAAAGTACTAGTGACAGTTCGTCTACGTTAATCCTAAATAGTAGGTACATTTCAGTTACAGTGGCAAAAATGAACTTTAATTGTAGTGGCGTAAACTTATCATATGCACATGCATCATCTGTATATTAATTAGACATTGAATACAGTGTGTGTTTTGCATGAAGTTACAGTTTACTTTTATCATAATTTTACTGTTAAGTTATTATTAATCAGTAGCTTTGAAATATAATCAGGTTAAGTTCTGAGCAACTATAGGCATGCTACCGTCTTGGATGTGTTTTCAGCTACATGACTTGTACAATAATTATTGATACATGGGCAACACTTTCCCAACTTATTCATACGGAGTTCAGTACAACAAATGAAAATTTTGGAATGCTCTTGTGGCACATGGCAGCAGCATAGCAGTTGAAGTTTATCTGTATTGTTTTAAAAAAAACAACAATGCAAAACAGACATGAAAAAAATGCCATGCACCTCTGTACTGTTCATTATGCAAATAACAATTGAAGTGTAAAATCGCAGTGCTTCAGTACTTGTGATGAAGGAAGCAATGCTGGTATATTTTTTGTTACGGGTTAGCTGCAGCTACAGCTAATTAGGTAATAATAATAATATAAAACGTATTATTTTAGTTTGAGTAAGATTTCTGTGTACAGCTACAGTTTACTCTCTAAAATACGATTCAAGTCTTATCAAGTTTCTTTTAAAGTTCGAAGACACGGAGTGCTTTATAATGCTATTAGATCTAGCCGATGGTAAAATATGCTTCATGTTCAAAAAGTTATTATTCAGACTACAAGCGGCTTTGTCTGTTTAAATCATATTATGCAATATATATACTCGTTTTATACATTGTTATAATATGATAATATGCTATTTTTATCTAAGGTACATTGTGAATTTAGAGTTTTAGACACAGTTTATGTCTACATTAAACTTTGGTTAGACGAATTGGTTGTCTTTGTCTGATGTCTTTCTATCAATCTTCCGTGTTTCATTAACCTTCCGGATTTAGGATCAAGGTTAGCAGCATTGCATAGTGGGACAAGGTACATCTCGTTTAGTTCAGTGCTTAGATTGCCGTCTTTTCACCAGGTGGTTGGTAATGGCTAATGCACCTCCTTGCAAGAATCGCACGAAGTTTTCTCCAACAAGTGGTCCAAGAGCATACAAACCAGGTTGTCGAACACTTTCATGCGTGTCAAAATTTACAGCTACAGGATTTCGTTTGCAATCTATAGGCATCCCTGGATGTAATCCTATATTGTGTTCAATCCTTCTGAGGAATGATAGATTAGGGTGTGAGCCGATGGAAATCACCACGTTAGAAATCTGTTCAGAGAAATACAAAAAGATGAAATGATCAATCACTGCTCTTGTCTTGTTAGTCTAACGTATGATACTTGGACAAACTACGTACCTTCATAACACCACAAGAAGTTGGTCCGGCTAATTTAACACGTCTGTCAGGGAGAATTTCAATCACAACATGTTGCTCGTAAACTTTGTAGCCTTCGTATCCTGCAGGATACTGCATCATTTGGAATACTTTATGATACTCTGGGTACATGTTGCCAGGAAGTTGCCGGAAAATGAGGTTTTTATCCTCCACACTCCTTCGGAAGACGTGGATTACTAGAGATATGAATCAAACACCCAATTAATCAGAGCTTTCAGAAAAGGAATGTATGTATAGATATTCCATTGAAGGGTTACAAATGCAGCGTAGAGAAATTTACCTGGGATGGAGTGAAAGCGAGCAGCAATGATAGCATCGGCGGCACTGAGTCCTGCACCAACGACCAAAATAGGGTCGGAATTCGGATTTAGCTTTCCTGATACAATTAGATGCTCCAGTTCGTGTAAGGAATGTAAAACAAAAGGAAGGCTTTCGCCTTCCACATTCAATATATTAGGTAGGTCTGATGCTCCTGTTGCAAGGACGAGATTTCGAGTTAAATAATTAAAAGGCTCTAAAGTATTCGTAGCTCTATTTAAAGTCAATCCTTTGACATTGTACAAAGGACGATTCCTGCAACCAAATAATGCAACATTACATAGTGAGTTATTGATTATTTAGAGTCCTGAATCCATTGACATATACATAACTGGATCTCATGCATATTTAAGCTTACCTCTTTCGCACAGTTTTGCCTACAGGAATTTCGCTAATGGTATGTCTCCTAAAGTTTCTATCTTCTTCACTACTTGAAATATCCGTAGGTAGATTATCACAGTTTTTCGGAAGACATTTATTACTACACAAGGTAACTTCTGTAGTGACTGAGTAATCGCGAAAGTATTGTTGAAGGTTGTGTGCCTCAACGTAGTCACAGTAGTACTGAGCCACGGATGCAACTGTTGCCCGTGACTCGCGAACGCATCGGGCTTCTTGCTTAGCTTCCCAATCTCTGAAATTCATTTCGGGAAGTTCCATCCAGCATCCAAGACTGATCGTAAGGACATTTCCATCCATTGACTGCCAAGCTCCTCCTGGAGGTCCTCTTCCCAAAACCACATGGTCTATTGCACGATTGCTGTTGTGTTTCCAGGTCAGAAGTGATGGCAGTTCAAGTCCTAAGTCTGCTTGCGGATGGTTGAGAATGTCGAATAACAGTGCTACTGGATTCGAAGATCGACCTTCTAGACTCTGAAACATGGAAATACACATTTAAATGATAGATCGAGATGATTACGGAAATCATAATTCATAAAACTTCCTTCTAAAAACTACATTCAACTTCATACGTGATCAAGTCATACAAAGACTTGCATAAAGAAAAGCACGTGCTCAGCACATGCATAAATTCCAAATACAAGAAGCATCTGTCACAAAAACTCGGAATCTCAGCAAGCTCCAAAGATCATCATTTTGCCTCTTCTGATAGTTAGATCACTAAATTCTGTTTATTTGACGAATCTTTCATATCGAAGGCGCTCTACCAATGAAAAACATAGAGGCTGGGTCCAACAAATTAATTACATGAAAGTGTAATGGTTCAAACACAAGGACTGCCTTATTGTCTGCAATGTTGGTTGGATGGAATGTATAAAACCCTAACATGACTGCAGACGAACCTCTTTTATAGGTTGATTACAAGCTCATAAATCAATAATTAACTCTTGATTCTCAGCCGATTCAAAATTTGGGATTAACTAATTGTAATTCTCTCAAATACATAGAAAATAGTAAGTTTCAGTAAGACTGCATGTGACAACATTACATGATCGTCCTATTCCACAGAGCTAAATGAGTTCAAAACCTTCTTCTCATGGTTTACTCTCTTGACTCTTGTTCTCATCATATCGAACAAAGCATGTTGACTTAACTGACAAAATGCCAAAGCTTCTTTCATTACCAGTCAACAGTGATGATGCGATGAGTATTGGACGACTAAACTGACCTACTTTCGTGATCTAATTAAACCCCGGAGTTGGTTGTGAACAGAAAGACGCTTATTTGCATTACATGTCATGAGAAAAAGTCCTGCGGGAGAAAGCATTCAATTGCTGGGAACATATTCCCAACGGAAATGCGAATGAAAAAACACATGAACGAGTTTCCTTACATCATCATCATCATCTCATATATAGTATACTTCATATCGTCAATTATGAGCTTACCTGAGAAATGAAGGATAGATCTTGTTCCACAAGGCTTACATTGTCTAAGCCTCCAGCTGCCTCAGTAGAAGAGAGAAGTCGATAATGCAACATTTCGTTTATTTCTTCACCCTGTCCATTGTAATAAGGCCAATTTCCAGCAAGGAAGTACGAAAGAATGATTCCCGATGGACCATTCCCTACGATAACTACTTCCTTGTAAATCGGACTTTGCGTTGACGAGACTTCATGATGATGATGCACTAGACTTTCCTCGCTGATGACGCCATCATTGACCTCTTCTTCAACGTCCATTATGCCTTGTTGCTGCGAGGAAGAGGTTTTATTGAGACATGATGGATTATTGTTATCATCATTCATGTCGCTGCAGTTCGGACTTGGAGCAGGCTTGAAGAGGGCATTATTATTATTTCCAGAGCTACTGCTTTCTCCATTGAAGAGTACAGCAGCAGCCGTCGAGTGACTGTCATTACTACCTCTGGCACTCTCCTCGTCTTCCTCTTCGTGTTCAACGCACTTGTTGAAAAGGTCTTCAGGTACAACTGCTACCATCGTATTGTGTGGATTTTCCCTGGAGTTCTTACTGGGATCGATATCGTGTATGACTTGGTAGTTGGTGCTTTACTTCTTCTCCTCGTCAGATTGATCCACTTTCCTTTCTTACATGACTTACATTACTGTGAAACAACAATATAAAAGGAATTATGTACTTTGGAGTGAGATTAATGAACTGATTCCTTTCTCCAGATTAAGTGGAGCAGTGGCAGCAGTACACTATGAGCTAGTGAGTGGGATGTATTATTACTGCCCGGTTGTAATTGTAAATTGAACCATACCTTTCTCGCTGCCTAACCTGAAATTTTGTAATTTTGTTTTGATACTGCTATTTATGTCACCTTGCTTGTGGTTCATCTTTTCTTTCATAGTATTTCATTTGTTCGAATTTCACGAGAAACCATGGGTTCCTATTTGTTATTTTCTATTCACCGAGTTCGCTAACACCATCATCATCAATATAGCTGTCATACATTATTATTGCTGATGTGATGTATTGTAAAAGGGCAGCAGAGACGGAATGAATGCTATTTATTAGCTAAAGAGTTCATAGTCATTCATGCATTAGAAGAATTGTGACCATATTATAAACACTGTAGATGGTTTGTTATTGCATTATGCAGTGCTGTGAGAAATGTCACAATTTGCTCTCCAGTTTCTGGCCATATGCACGTGGACTTTCGTCAAAGTCAAATAAAAGTCAAGTAGAATGAAACGACTTATTTACTTTCTTGTAGTTTTTAGAAAATCAATCTCAAATCACCCTTCCCAATTTACAAGCCTATCATTATTACAACACCTTACTTGAAATCGAGTTGTGTATTGCACGCTTGCTCAAATTACTATTTCGCCTTGCTCTTGAAGTGTTCGATTTATTCCAAAAACACTTTTTATAAAAATGTAATGAGATCTTGTTGATCACTTGACTAGCTCGATTAGAATGAATATGTTTATTTCTAAAATGAAGTCATTCCATTGGTAAAAATCTGAATTTCTTTACGAATGAATTGCAGTTGTTGTGAATGTAATCTCGGTTCGGATGTCAAATTGATTGATGCGTATGATGGAATAAGTAAAGGAGAGCTCACTCGAAGACCTTGAACTTAGATTTACATAAATTGTAAATCACGAAGTTGTGTTCGTGCTTCACGTACACCAATAAACTAAATATGGTATTATATGTACAGGGAGCACGTTCGACTATGCCATCTCTACTGAATCTTGAGTTGAGGTCTTACAAGATAAAGGGTTGTTGAATGTTGTGGATATCCGAAACCTGAGTCAGCCCCTATGACAGTAATAAGATCTCTTTCATACTACAGAATGAATAGTACCATTGAATAAATATAGTAAAGTAAGGTGGACATCTTAGCTAATCTCAACCTTTTAGCATTATGTCACTCCATTAAAATTCTATAATTGCTCGTAGTTTTTATAATTATCAGCATTCCTGTGAATGATGATCACTTGCTTTGTGCTCCACACATTCACGTATATTTAATAGCTTTGATAATTTTCTATTAATGGATATGGAAGCCGTCTGAAAGATCTCCTTTCAGATGATTAGACAGCAAACTCTCCACTTCTATACTAATCTTGCCACTTGAGTTTATGCAATACATTTCGGATCAAGATCCAAAAATGCATATCCGAATTCCAGTAACTGCATCTTTGTATAATCCGTAGCTTGCCAACTTTCCTAGTGCGTGGGAAGCTCTTTTGCTGCAGTCCCTAAGACTGCATCTCTAACTCTAAATTCTCATTGTTTCATGATACAAAAATCATGCTTGCTTCAGTTCTGACAGTTATGCTCCTTTAGTCTCACATTTAGATCAAGTAGTAATATTGTACTTGCGTTTAATGAGATCATTAGTGAACGAAATAACTAAATCGTGTATACTCTATTTACAGTTTTGAGTCAACAGAATCATAAAAGTAGAAATGAATCAAAAGGAGAGTACATTACCGACCATTTCGCCAAAATAAGTATCCACTTTTTTTACTTTTTAACTCTGTGGTTTATATAATGATACATTTACAGAAATCTGCGCAAATGGAACTGACTCGTTGATTAATAATCCCAAGAATGAACACGATGAGAGTGAACAAGTCCGAAAATGAATTAATGAATATTATAGCCTGCCTTATTGTGTCACTTCTCCGAGACTTCTGAGATGATTATGTTGAATGGGAAACGAAAACTTGAGAAACGTGCGACGAGTGAACATTTGAGGTTTGTTCTAGTTTTTAAAATAACCTGAGATGATGCAACTGCTTTCGTTCCATTTTTCTTCTAAAGTGTATAGTATGTCCTTATTTTGAACGCTCATTAAACACTTGAAGGTCCATGGTCTGAGTGAGAAAGATGAGACGTGTGTGAGTGTACAAGGAAGTCAAAGTAATCTACATGCTCAGGTTTACATTGTGTCTTATTATTCCTTTAAGTAAAAAGTAAATAGGTAAACAACCTTTTCAGTAAACTATTAGAGACTTGCTGTTATAGATGATACACTTATGTCACTTCTCTCTACAAACAAAACGGATATTTTTCCAGGGTTGAGGAATCAGACAGTTTCAGTTCTGTCTAGCCGGTTCAATGGTTTCACGTCAACTGCTGCCTTTAGTGTGGCAGTCGTCTGGTTAGTTAGTCTTGTGTTCACTCGATCTTTCGTTACTTTGATGGTACTTCATGGGAATGGGATGGAATCCTCTCGTATTCATTACGAAACAGAGCGATAATACGTTAATATACATCATATCGGCTTAGAACATTATCTCACGCATATTATTACTTCAACACTTCCAAGAACACAGCTTATCCTTCAGCAGAACTGTGTTTGGCCACTAACTTCACCCAAAGTTCTGTGTTCATGATTTAATGCTCCATTCATTCTCATTTTCCTCAAATATATATTTTACTATCTAAGCTTGTTCTTTTGTCAGGACTTCGGTGCATGATTGCCGATTGCATGATTTCTTCACTCGTCAGACAATACCAGCACGTAGTTTGTGCTGGTATTATTGTCTGAGAATCGTTGTAAAAATCGTGCATGGCAATCGGGTTTAATGCAGAATACTTTATTTCTTTGTCAAATCAAACTATTGTTACTTTTTGGGTTTTGTATTGCTATACAAAATATCTTCATTTCGGAATCCGATCTGTGTAAAATACTATTGGACCATGATTGTAGGCTATATAGTTGTCTAGTGTGTACTGATGCATATAGCTTTCTACTTTCTATGTGATCTCAAAATGAATTGTCTGTTGATAAATGTCAATTGTAGTAACTTATTGTCATTCAGCGGGGAATTTCTCATTATGAACTCCAATTATTAAGGACACCAATTATCATACATCTGGTTAAAAGGAGTGTTTGTTCTAATTCTTTAACATTGCATTCATATAGATCCATAAAGAAAACAGTTCAGCAAGTTCCACCAATTGCTTTTTTGTTTGACGCAAAAATATGGGTTCCATAGAATGTTTCATGTTGACAAATGACGAGTGCCTGTATGTATGGTTTACCGCAAACAAGAAAAAATAACCCCTAATAAACGGAACTTAATAAGAACGACCACCAAATTGCGTCATTCATTAACTTCAATAATATATGAGGTCTGGAGAGGTACATTCTGATTCTGATCCATACGTGCAAAAGCGCGGTTGGGATCCTGAAATGATGGTAACAAGGATTTTTTTGGTTCAAGGTTTGACGCTATATTCTACGGGTGATATGCAATAAGTCTGGTAATTGTTCGTTTTGTGGAAAGAACTTGATAACGCTTACAATGTTGTTCGTTGAATTACCTGGATTTTATCAAACTTATGATAAAGGTCTTCATTACTTCCTAACCATTATACATGCATATTAAAGTATTGTACTGGCAGTCGCACCAACATTGTATGAATTTTTTGCAACTCTTTCAGTTCGGACCTCTTCATGGATGATGACTCATCATCAGGTTCACTTATCACGGGTTATCTGATACTACCGCAAGTTGAGACGTAGACGATGACGAAAAGTTTAGTGTTAGTTTATGTAGATTATATCTAGTTACCCATGCTGCAAAAATACTGCAACGTATTGCAAAATGCAAAAATGAATCTATAGAAGATACCTGCTAATTAATATTTAAGAATCGATTGGTCAACGGAACTCTACTTTTTGAGCTTTTTACTTCTGAGAATTATTCCGTGAGAATGCTATAAATTATTTCCATTCACATATAGGCACGTAAAGTGCATTACTTATTTGTAGCTCTCTGAAACTCACTTTGACAGTATGCCACAGAATTTCTAGATAACCAGAATTTACGATGCCATACAAAGTCAATAGTGAGCATTACGCTTTGGCGAAACGACGCACAGACTGCTAGGTTGTAAACTACTCACAATCAAAGATGGAAAATTATTGATGAAATACACTATTATTAATTGATGCTTGATTGCAATTTGAGGTAGATATATCTATGCTTATGGCTGACAAGGTTTTCGATTTGCAAGTAGTACAAGAAAACTCAAGCCTCATCATCATTACAAGATACTTTCAAGAACATCCAACATCAAAGGAACTGTAATATAATACATTTTTGATGAAGCAACCTTTGAATAATGATTGTAATGGGGTACACTGGATTGGCCCGTGGGAATTAAAGAGACAGTAGATCGTATAATTTAAACAAATGTGTAATATCGAGGGAAGACTGGCTAAGAGGGATAAAGAAATGTACACACGGGTCTTCGAGTGCTATATAGACGCTGCAGTATGTAGTAGCGTAATAAAAACGAAGTACCCACTTTATCGATTATTCCATTGTGGAGGAACCCCGACCTTTATACTAGTTTCAAGGATAAAGCTTCATGGACTGACGCCCAGTTATAGTTAGGGCTCAATCGATGATAATAAATCCTTCATGAATATACACAACCCTATAACACAGAAAGGAAAAAAATGCTTTCTCTCGCGTTCTCCTCTAATTAAAAGAGCGAAGGTGTGAAGCAGCTTACTAGGAAAGCATATACGGTGGATTCTTTGCTGCGACACAGTACTCGGACATTATTATTAGGCTGCATATTGTGTCTTCGGTAAAGATGTCTTCAGTTGCCCCTAAAAATATATTGTCATACTACTCTAGCTTATAGATTTGCAAGCCTGTCTCAGATTTGTGAGCGAGTATGCTTTCCGTATGCTTATGCCAGTTTGAGCCATATATCTATTCCTTGTGAACCGTTCTTCTTCTTTTAATCCGGAGTGTTACGTAAAGTATGGTTCTGCATATGTATCTACAATGTTGGCTGGCTTCCAAATATCTATCTTTGAAATGCTTGAGAAAATGACTGTCTAGTTTCACGTTAAAAGACAGCAAGAACGGCTCAAGAGACCGGTACTACATATCCACATGTTCCGTATCTCAAAATCAGTAGCTTGTACATATAAACCGTAGGAAACTTTGCAGACATTATGTAACCACTGAACCACTAGCTCTCTCCAATGACGCAGAGCCACATGTATTTGACATTTTTTCTTTCACCAGACTTTAAAATATTTTTATGCAGATTAGCTAAATAGTAGTTATCTTGAAAATATTAGAAAGTGAAAATGAAAAACTGTGTAGCACGAACAAAGTGTATTATTACATTGCAGTAAAACCTCATGATTACTTACCTTAATGCAATAGGGAAAAATGTATTGGTAATGATTGCTGTAAGTGAGATAACTATATAGCTGAGCGAGCACAGAGCCTGAATAGAATTGTTTCAAATCGGTTTCACTTTCACCCGGATTCTTATCGATAGTAATAGTAGCATGTCTGCTTGCTGCTGCTTGTAGTAATGTTTGAAATACAATAAGTCAATTAATACCTCCAGAAGAAAGTATGGTACGTTTTGCTATAAATACTGTAAAACAACCTTGCTTTCACTCTCAGGTGGAACCGAGCAGCCATGTGGGAATGATGAATTGGAAATTGACGGGATTGATTTTCGTACGGGGGGTTTCAGTTAAAGTTTAGACTAACGACGAACTTCACTTTTACGAAGTGAACCTGCCGTGTACATGCCGTGCCATGTACGTTTCGTCTATAGGCCACATCCGATATTACTCTAGTCTGGTGGGGAGTAGGAAGTCTTGCTTACTCTTTGCTGACTACCCGGGTACTGACTCACTCATGGAGAGAGTTGTAACTTTCCTGGATAAGTAGGAATATACACAACTTACTATATAGTACTCCCAGGCATAGTCCTCTGATGCATTTGCGTACTACGATCTAACTGGAAAATGGCAGTGCTACTTGATACTGTAGGACGGAATAGGACCTCAACGGAATAATCACTGACGTCATTTCTTTAGAAGCCTATATGGGTGAAAGAAATTGGCAGAGAAAGCAATTTAGGTTGTATTGAACCACATAGTTAACTATGACAAAAGTGAAAGCAAATAAAGCAGCTTTTTTGTTCCTTTCGCAGGCTTAGACATGCAGTGTTGACATTTACTTCTTCCAATATTTCAAAAGTAACTCTTCATGACGTTTTAGTAATTTTTTGTTTTCTGTATACTAATAAAACATAGTTCTTTTCAAAAGCAAATATGTTGAGAGACTCATTGTTCTATTGTATAGAATTCATTTCGAACATGTTTGCAGTTTTTTTCATGTAATCTAAAATTATCTTCGACAATCTCGGAGTAGATATTAAGAATTTATATCTAAGATGTTTAAGGTCTTCTCATTCAGTGAATTGTTGAGATATTCGCCTGTGGTTGCTCTGAATGGTAATAAGCCTAACGTTTAGCGTTGAGTTAATTAATATAAGCTTGAGAAAAAATCGATTGAAATCCTAACGTGAAATAGCACATGAACTCCTTATGGATCGAACTACCGTAATAAAGAAGTTAGCATAAAGTTGGAACAATGATAATTCCGGTTGGCTAAAAGATACACAAAAAAATCACAAAATCAAAAAAAATCAAAAAAATCAAAATTTTAATTCTTCATCCAAATATACTGACTACTGAAAAGGTAACTTGGGAAGAATGACAAAGTTAATATATTTCTCCAGGATTCTGATACTTGTTTTCTGTTCAGGAGAATCTTGTTTTCTGAACCATGACTAGTTAACAACTTTTTGTTCATAGTTGTCTTTGAGGGAACAGAATAAACAAGGATTCATTCATTCCATACATAAACCAGATATACGACCTTTGTACTTATGCTCATGTTATCGAGTAGCAGAGACAAAATGGATTGAGCTTTTTTAAATGACACATCATTTCAAATGAGTACACTGTGGGGGAAGTTCTACTTCTACATAAACCCTATCTCAATAAATTCTATCTAAAAGCTTCTTTCTACGACACTCACTGATATGAAATAAATTAGAAAGGGACTAAAAACTGTATCAAAACTTATTTAGACAACATTTACTTCATTTATTTCTTTTTCAGTAACAAAGACTCCATAAATTGTACTAATGATCTATGAAAAATCTATCATCACTACATATTATCTTTCCACAAACTTTGATTCTATTGCATTTGTGGTTATCAATTTTTTTCTCACCTTCCAATCTCAATAAAAAAATCAGTGGGACTTTGTAACATAAGTAACATAGATTCACTATAAAGCTGAACAAGGTTGGATTGGAACATCCTAAACGACAAGAGAGACTAACTCATTAACACTTTGATACCACTTTAACACTCATACATCTTCAGATTTAAAAGTGCCTTGACTGATCTCGCTTCAGTTCTTCAATTTAGCTAGAATATCATGTTCCCTGTACAGGAAGAATTCCTTGTCTTCCAACTCGACTTTCGTTCCCCCGTATTCAGGAAGCAATACAGTCTCACCCACCTGAACAGACAATGGCACAGTGTCTCCTCGCTGAAACATACAATTTCACAAATCAAATCAACTAACTATCTCCCAATAATAAAACTATCGTTTAGCAATACTCATCAAGTTCCCACTCACCTCGTTTCTTCCTCCAGGACCAGTAGCAACAATAGTTCCAGTCACCACTTTCCCTTGTGCTTTCTCCGGAATGTACAATCCCCCTTTAGTCTTCGCAACTGCTTCAGCTTTTTCGACTAGAACTCTATCGAACAATGGCACGACTCTTTTCGCCACCGTCTCAATTGCTGCTCGAGCTGCTGCTGCTGCCTAAAAACCATATCAAACATTTCAAATTCCACTCCAATCCATTAGTGTATCCCACAATCATTACAGGTCCCCCTACAAAGTACAAAATAGTACATAACCCCAAAAATACGTACCATCTCTTCACTGCTTTAACTTTTCCTTGAAAACTTCTTCGAAACTCGACACTGTCGACACACCACACGAACGATAAAGCTTGTCTGAACTTGAAATTCGACCACACCGGTACAAGTCTACCTTGTCTACCTTGAATGTCGCTAGTATAATATTGATGGTGCGTCTGACGAAACTTCGGGAAGAGTGATCATCCTTCGAGATCTTCAAATGTGGAGGCAACGGGAAGGGCTGTTCACACTGGACGACCAGCTGGCGATCCCTCTCC
>Ga0194135_10000304_pt1 | contig 28449 bp, 29 predicted proteins | sample LitLau_LLRF_2013_FD_134024 | JGI IMG/M metagenome (GOLD analysis project Ga0194135, IMG submission 134024) | Freshwater sediment microbial communities in response to fracking from North America - Little Laurel Run_MetaG_LLRF_2013 (version 2) | ecosystem: Environmental > Aquatic > Freshwater >... | reverse complement strand
GGGTTTGCAATCCCAGGCTCCCGCCGCGGAGACAGTACAGTCATACTGCTCGGCGGCCACCGCGAACGGCACGGCCAGGGGTTGCATCGCCAGCAAACCGCCGGTGACCAGCAACGGGAATTTTTTACGAAACGCGGGGGATTTCAATGCCATCTTATTAGTCCGGGCTTCCTGCGTGCCATCTGCCCGCGGTGGGGCCGCACGCCTCTCGATGGTCTGAAAAAGATGCTGGATAATAAAGCATGACCCGCTTGACGGCTAGCGCCGTCGGAGACCCTTGTAATGCCTGACCAAGATGTACGCTTGCAACACCTGAAAGTTTGGCTCGATGAGCAGTTGGCGATTGTTTACGCAGAGCAAGGCTGGGGCGAAGTGCCCCCGGCGACATTGACCGCGGCCAGTAGCGACGCGAGTTTCCGCCGTTATTTCCGTTGGCAGGGCGCGCACCGCAGCTTTGTGGTCATGGATGCCCCGCCCCCCCAGGAAAATTGCCAACCCTTCGTGGATGTCGCCCATTTGCTGGCGACTTCAGGCATCAACGTGCCGAAAATTTATGCACAGGATCTGGCTCGCGGCTTCCTGCTGCTCAATGACCTGGGCAACAAGACCTATCTCGACGTGATCGACGAGCACAACGCCGACGCGCTGTTTGACGATGCATTGCAGGCGTTGCTGGCGTTTCAGCAACTGCCGATGGACGCGCCGCTGCCCAGCTACGATGTGGCTCTCCTGCGCCGTGAGCTCGAGCTGTTTCCGGAGTGGTACGTCGGGCGTGAACTGGGGATCACCTTCAGCGCGCAGCAACGTGAGCAGTGGCAGCGGGTCAGCGATCTGTTGATCGACAGCGCGCTGGCGCAGCCCAAGGTGCTGGTACACCGCGACTACATGCCTCGCAACCTGATGCTCAGTGAACCGAACCCCGGCGTTCTGGATTTTCAGGATGCGGTCTACGGCCCCGTGACCTATGACGTGACGTGCCTGTTCAAGGATGCCTTCCTCAGCTGGCCGGAGCCTCGGGTCCACGGCTGGCTCAACGACTATTGGAATCGTGCCCGGGCGCTGGGAATTCCGGTGCAGGACGATTTTGCAGCCTTTCTGCGCGCCAGCGACCTGATGGGCGTGCAGCGTCATCTTAAGGTGATCGGGATCTTCTCGCGGATCTGCCATCGCGACGGCAAGCCGCGTTACCTGGCGGATGTGCCGCGTTTCTTTGCCTATATAGAAGCGGTGCTGGCCCGTCGTCCCGAGCTGGCCGAACTTGAACAGTTGCTGTGCAGCCTGCGCCAGCCCGCGGGGAGCGAGGCATGAAGGCGATGATTCTGGCGGCCGGCAAGGGCGAGCGCATGCGCCCCCTGACCCTGACCACCCCCAAGCCACTGTTGCCAGTGGCCGGCGTCCCTCTGATCGAATACCACCTGAGGGCCCTGGCACAGGCGGGCTTTCGCGACATCGTCATCAACCACGCCTGGCTCGGCCAGCAGATCGAGGATGCTCTGGGCGATGGCCAGCGCTGGGGCCTGAACATCCGCTACTCGGCTGAAGGCGAGCCGCTGGAAACCGCGGGTGGGATCTTCCAGGCCCTGCCATTGCTGGGCGAGCAACCGTTCCTGGTGGTCAATGGCGATATCTGGACCGATTACGACTTCGCCACATTACGCCGCCCCCTGACCGGGCTCGCCCACCTGGTGATGGTGGACAACCCGGCGCATCACCCCAGCGGTGGCGATTTCTGCCTGGAGGACGGGAGGTTGCACGACGCTCGCCCTGGGGTGGCGGCCCTGACCTTCAGCGGCATCTCGGTCCTGCATCCGGACTTGTTCCAAGGCTGCGTGGCCGGTCCTTCCAAGCTCGCGCCATTGCTGCGCGCCGCCATGGCCCGGGACAAGGTCAGCGGCGAGCACATGCAGGGACAGTGGATCGACGTCGGTACGGTCGAGCGCCTGGCGCAGGTCGAACGCCTGCTGCAAGCGAGTCGCTGATATGTGGTGGCCAGGGACTCTGATCGGAGCCGGAGCGGGTTTTGCAATTGCCAGCATTCCGGGGGCCATGCTTGGGGCATTGTTGGGGCAGGCGCTGGACCGGCGTCTGCAACTGCACAGCTGGGCACATGTGCGTGAGCGTCTGGGTGGACCCTCTGCGTTGCGCAACGATGAACTGTTGTTCGTGCTGTTGGGGCGCCTGGCGAAAAGTGACGGGCGAGTGGTGGACGGGCACATTCAGCAGGCACGCCAGGAAATGCGCTCGCTGGACATGAATGATGCGGCGCAGCGCAGGGCCATAGCGGCTTTCAACCGGGGCAAGTCGGGCAATGACCGTCTGCACGGTTATCTGCGGCGCCTCAGAGCCCAGCCCCACGCCGCGGAAGGGGTGTTGCGCGCCTGTTGGCGCATGGTCTGGGCCGATGGCCGGGTAGGGCCGGCCGAGCGTGAACTGATCCAGCTCTGGGGCAAGTGGCTGGGCTGGACGTCGGAGCAGATCCAGGCCCTGGCACAGGAGTATGGTCCGGCAAGGCGCGCGCTGGCCGAAACGCCGCTGACCTATCAGGAGGCACTACGCTTGCTGGGTGTCGCCGCCACCAGTGAGCCATCGCAGATCAAGCGCGCCTATCGACGACTGCTCAGCCGCCATCACCCGGACAAGATTGCCGGCAGTGGCGCCAGTACGGAGCAGATACGTGAGGCCACGGAAAAGACTCGGGAACTGCACAGCGCCTATGCCCTGATCCGCCAGCGCCGGGACTTTCGCTGAGATCGATAAGCCGGGGCCGCGCCGCCGTCGTTACTTGGGCGATGGCGGCCGGTGCCTTCAGCTGTCGGTCTGTTGTGGGTTCAGCCAGCCGCGGACCCGGCGGAACAATTGCTCTTGCTGGGCGGCAGCATTGCCGGGCAGGGCCTTGAGCGGGATCTGGCTGAAGTTCGAATGCTTCAGGCGCTTGCTGGCTTGCAGTCGCTCCAGGGCGGCTTTCTGTGCGGTGCTCTTGTCGGTGTAGAAAAAGTCCGCGGTGGCCAGTTTCAGGGTGGGTGTCAGTTCCGCCAGTTGCGGTTTGCCATTGGCCGGCGCTTGAGCGGCCACCATCACCAGCTTCTGTACTTGCGAGGGCTGCTTCTCGCTCAGGTAGCGGGCGGCCCAGTAGGCGCCTGTGCCATGCCCCAGAAGCACGATGCTGCGCGCATTCTGTTGTTCGGCGAAGGCCAGGGCCGCGTCGATCCGGGTAAAGATACGCTCGGCATCGGCCTTGACCTGTTCCTCGGTACTTTCCGCGACCACGCGATCGGCCACCTCGGCTTCGCCGCCGGCCACCTGCTCGATGGGCTTGGCTTCAGTGCTGGCATCCTTGGCGGTGTTGCTCTTGTCGGTGGGCGCCGGAGCCGCCTCGACCACCCGCGCCTGGGCGGCTTCGCTGAGCATGTCCGGCAGGGTCAGGCTCAGGCTGCCCCAGTCGGTGTCCGGCAGTTTGTTGCGCAGTGGCGCCACGGCTTGCGGCCAGTCAGCTGTTTCACCGGCGCCGGGGAGGATAATCACCACGCCCTTGGGGTCGCTGGCGTTGGCTGGCTTCCACAGGGCCAGGAAGGTGTCGCCGCCGGCTTGCAGTTGCTGTTGCTCCTGGGCCGGCAACTGACGTGCCAGGGCGCTGGCATCTTCCTGGCTGCGCTCGGGCAGGGGTTGGCGTTGAGCCGGTTGTTCCTCGGGGGCCTTGGTTTCCGGAGCCGGATCGGCGGCTTGCGCAGAAAAGGTCCAGGGCAGGATCAGCGACAGGCACAATGCAGGCAGTGCCGAGCGGTGGACAAGGGGCATCGGATATTCCAGGCCAGAAGTAATTCCGGCAGCCTAATGGGTTGGTCAGTATTTGTCAGGGTGTGAGACTTCAGATGATGCTTTTTCGCTGCCTTTTGCTTATCGGCTGTGTCGGCCTTCCCTTGATAGGCTGGGCGGCGCCGACGCCCCATGGGCCCATGGCGGCCTTGAGCCAGGAGCAGCGGCAATGGCTTGAGCAGCACCCGGAGTTGCGCGTGGGGCTGGTGCTGCAGGCGCCTTTCGCGCAGTACGACCGGCGCTTGCAGCGTTTGTCCGGAGCCAACGTCGAACTGATGCAGGCGCTGGCCCAGGCGCTGCAGATCGAGCTCAGCTGGCGCAACTTTCCCGATCAGGCGCAACTGGAAAGAGCCCTGCGTGACGGCGAAGTGGACATGGCTCCGGGCCTGACCCAGACGCCGGCCGGCCTGCGCCTGTGGCTGTTCAGCGACCCTTACATGCGTGTGCCGCAACTGGTGGTGGGGGAGCGCAAGGGGGCCGGCGCGGTAGAACTGGAAAAGCTCGACAGCCAGGCCCGGGTCGCCGTGCGGATGCCCAGCGCGGTGGCCGACTATCTGCGTCAGACCTATCCCAATCTGAACCTGCAAGGGGTGCCCCTGGAGCGCCAGGCCCTGCAGTTGCTGCTCAGCCAGCAGGCTCGTTATGCGGTAGTGGACGAGGCCCAGCTCAGCCGCTTGTCGGCGGAGGCGGAGTTCGCCGGGCTGGCGGTGGTGGGTGACATTGGCCTGCCGCAGCTGTTGCGGGTGGCGACCCGGCGCGACTGGCCGGAGCTGGCCAGCATCGTCGAAAGAGCCTTGCATGCGATCCCGGCCAAGGACTTGGAACAACTTCACAGTCGCTGGCTGCAGCCCAAGTACCCGCGGCTGGGGCAGTCCCCCGGCGTCTGGCAGAACCTCAGCCTGCTGCTGGTGATCCTGCTGCTGGCCAGCCTGGCGATCGTTTTCTGGCAGCGCCGTCAGCAACGAGGACTGGAGCAGCGCCTGTTGGCGGCTCGCGAGGACATCGCCCTGCGCGCCGCCAGCGAAGAGGCCCTGCGCCTGACGCAGTTTTCCATCGACCAGAGCACCGTGGGCATTCTCTGGGTCAACTGGGACAGCCATGTGCGCTACGCCAATCGCGCCGCCGAGGAGATGCTGGGTTATCCGTCGGGCGGGGTGATCGACCGGCCGCTGATCGATTTCGAACCCAACCTGCACATGGACCGCTGGCTCAACCTGTGGAAACGCGCCCGGGCCAGCGAAGACGGCGCGCAAAGCTTCGAGACGGAGTGCGTGCGCGCGGATGGCAGCATCCTGCCGGCGGACGTGTCATTGAGCTTCCTGCGCTTTCGCGACAGCGAATACCTGGTGGTCTATCTCAACGACGTCACCGAGCGCCGTCGGGCCCTGGCGGCCCTGCGTGAAAGTGAGGCGCGTCTGCAGGGCATCGCCGCCAACGTTCCGGGCCTGGTGTTTCGCCTGGAGCGGGCGCCGGTCACCGGGCAGATCGACTTTGCCTACATCAGCGAAGGCAGCGAAACCCTGGTGGGCTACCCGCCGGCGGTACTGGCTCACCGGGACACCGGCCTGCGCAGCCTGGTGCACCCGGATGACAAGGCCAGTTACCACCAGACCCAGGACCAGGCCCTGGATACCGACAGCGACTGGTCCTGGCAGGGCCGCATCCTGACCCGTCAGGGCCAGCAGCGCTGGGCCGAGATCAAGGCCATTACCCGGCGCCTGGACGACGGCGCCTTCGTCTGGGACGGCATTGTCTGGGATATCAGCGAAAGCAAGCGCATCGAGTTGGAACTGGCCAGCTCCCGGGAGCAATTGCGCGAGCTGTCGGCGCATCTGGAGAGCGTGCGCGAGGAAGAAAAGGCCCGCATTGCCCGGGAAGTGCATGACGAGCTGGGGCAGATGCTCACCGTGCTCAAACTGGAAACCTCCATGTGCGAGCTGGCCTATGCCCAGCTCGATCCGGGCCTGCATGAGCGCCTCAACAGCATGAAGCGCCTGATTGCCCAGCTGTTCCAACTGGTGCGGGACGTGGCCACGGCGCTGCGGCCGCCGATCCTCGATGCGGGCATTGCCTCGGCCATCGAATGGCAGGCCCGGCGTTTCGAGGCTCGCACCCAGATTCCTTGCCTGGTGCAGGTGCCGGACAACCTGCCACGCTTGAGCGACGCCAAGGCCATTGGCCTGTTCCGCATCCTCCAGGAGGCCCTGACCAATGTCATGCGTCATGCCCAGGCGCATACTGTGGAGCTGTCCCTGACCCTGGAAGGCGCGGAGTTGTGCATGAGCATCAGCGATGACGGTCTGGGCTTCGATACCGCCTCAGCGCGCCCGACCTCCTTTGGCCTGGTGGGCATGCGCGAGCGGGTGTTGATCATGGGCGGCAGCCTGGTGCTGCACAGTGAGCAGGGCGAAGGCACCACCTTGAGCGTCCGGGTGCCCCTGGATCCAGAAGAATAACGAGGAGAAGCGCGTGATCCGTGTACTGGTAGCCGAAGACCACACCATTGTCCGTGAGGGCATCAAGCAGCTGATCGGGCTGGCCAAGGATCTCACGGTGGTGGGGGAGGCGAGCAACGGCGAGCAACTGCTGGAAACCCTGCGCCAGGTGAGCTGCGAAGTGGTGCTGCTGGACATCTCCATGCCCGGGGTGAACGGTCTGGAGGCGATTCCGCGGATTCGCGCGCTGCACAACCCGCCAGCGATTCTGGTGCTGTCGATGCACGATGAGGCGCAGATGGCCGCCCGGGCGTTGAAGATCGGCGCTGCCGGCTACGCCACCAAGGACAGCGATCCGTCGCTGCTGCTGACCGCGATTCGCAAGGTGGCCTCGGGTGGGCGCTACATCGACCCGGACCTGGCGGACCGCATGGTCTTCGAAGTCGGCCTGACCGATGCCCGGCCTTTGCATTCGCTGCTGTCCGAGCGGGAATTCTCGGTCTTCGAACGCCTGGCGCAAGGGGCCAATGTCAACGACATCGCCCAGCAACTGGCGCTGAGCAGCAAGACCATCAGCACCCACAAGGCGCGGCTGATGCAAAAACTCAACGTCACGTCCCTGGCCGAGCTGGTGAAGTACGCCATGGAGCACAAGCTGCTCTGACGCCCGCTGCAGTGCCCTACTCACCTGCCGGGAGGGCACTTATCCATTTACGACATCCCCGCTGTCGGGCTTTTGCCGTTTCTTGCCGCTTGCAGCTCGCCGCTGACCACCGCCCTTATCCAATCCCGCCATCCTTGTAGGGCAATCCCTACAGGCAACCTTCCAGGCGGCTGAGGCGAATCTCTCCTGAGCCCCGATTTGCCTGATCTGCGCGCTCCACTAGGCTTGCTCCACAGCCGTCTAAAACAAAAGGTGTGGGTATGAGCGAGGTCGTTTCAAGCGCTGGGGCCAACGATGTTCTGGTCAGTTTTCGTGGTGTGCAGAAGAGCTACGACGGCGAGAACCTGATCGTCAAAGACCTCAACCTGGAAATTCGCAAAGGCGAGTTCCTCACCCTGCTGGGGCCGTCCGGTTCCGGCAAGACCACCAGCCTGATGATGCTGGCCGGTTTCGAGACGCCGACCGCCGGTGAGATCCAGCTGGCCGGGCGTGCCATCAACAATGTGCCACCGCACAAGCGCGACATCGGCATGGTGTTCCAGAACTACGCCCTGTTCCCGCACATGACCGTGGCCGAGAACCTCGGCTTTCCGCTGTCGGTGCGTGGCCTGGGCAAGACCGACATCAGCGAGCGGGTCAAGCGCGTGCTGAGCATGGTCCAGCTCGATGCCTTCGCCCAGCGCTACCCGGCGCAACTGTCCGGCGGCCAGCAACAGCGGGTGGCCCTGGCCCGCGCCCTGGTGTTCGAGCCGCAGCTGGTGCTGATGGACGAACCCCTCGGCGCCCTCGACAAGCAGTTGCGCGAACACATGCAGATGGAGATCAAGCACCTGCACCAGCGCCTGGGCGTGACCGTGGTCTACGTGACCCACGACCAGGGCGAAGCCCTGACCATGTCCGACCGGGTGGCGGTGTTCCACCAGGGCGAGATCCAGCAGATCGCGCCGCCGCGCACCCTCTACGAAGAGCCGAAGAACACCTTCGTCGCCAACTTCATTGGCGAGAACAACCGTCTCAACGGCCGCCTGCACAGCCATAACGGCGAGCGCTGCGTGGTGGAGCTGGGGCGTGGCGAGAAAGTCGAAGCGCTGGCGGTGAACGTCGGCCGCGTCGGCGAGCCTGTGACCCTGTCCATCCGGCCGGAGCGCGTGAGCCTCAACGGCTCCAGCGAAAGCTGCGCCAACCGCTTCTCCGGGAGGGTGGCGGAATTCATCTATCTGGGCGACCACGTCCGGGTGCGCCTGGAAGTCTGCGGCAAGAGCGACTTCTTCGTGAAACAGCCGATTGCCGAGCTCGATCCTGCGCTGGCGGTGGGTGACGTGGTGCCGCTTGGCTGGCAAGTCGAGCACGTTCGCGCGCTTGACCCGCTTCTAGAGGCGAACTGATCGCCCCCCTGCAACACCAACCAGCACGTGGAGAACACAATAAATGTTGAGATCCCTGAAATTCACCGCCCTGGCATTGGGCATGATGGGTGCGGCGCACGCCATGGCGGCGGGCCCGGACCTGACCGTGGTGTCCTTTGGCGTGGCGAACAAGGCGGCACAGGTCAAGGCGTTCTATGCCCCTTGGGAAGCGGCGGGTAATGGCAAGATCGTGGCCGGCGAGTACAACGGCGAGATGGCCAAGATCAAGGCCATGGTCGACACCAAGAGCGTGTCCTGGGACTTGGTGGAAGTCGAGTCTCCGGAACTGTCCCGCGGTTGCGACGAGGACATGTTCGAGCAACTGGACCCGGCCCTGTTCGGCAAGAGCGAAGACTACGTCAAGGGCGCTATCCAGCCGTGCGGCGTGGGCTTCTTCGTCTGGTCCACGGTACTGGCCTACAACGCCGACAAGCTGAAAACCGCTCCGAGCAGTTGGGCTGATTTCTGGGACGTCAAGCAGTTCCCGGGCAAGCGTGGCCTGCGCAAGGGCGCCAAGTACACCCTGGAATTCGCCCTGATGGCCGACGGCGTCGCGCCCAAGGACGTGTACAAGGTGCTGGCCGGCAAGGACGGTCAGGATCGCGCCTTCAAGAAGCTCGATGAGCTCAAGCCTTACATCCAGTGGTGGGAAGCCGGCGCCCAGCCGCCGCAGTACCTGGCTTCCGGCGACGTGGTCATGAGCTCGGCCTACAACGGCCGGATCGCCGCGGTGCAGAAGGAAAGCAACCTGAAAGTGGTGTGGAACGGCGGCATCTACGACTTCGACGCCTGGGCCATTCCAAAAGGCCTGGACAAGGCTCGCGCCGAAGCGGCGAAGAAATTCATCGCCTACTCGGTCCAGCCGCAGCAGCAGAAAACCTATTCGGAAAACATCGCCTACGGTCCAGCCAACACTCAGGCCGTGCCGCTGCTGGCCAAGGACATCCTCAAGGACATGCCGACCACCCCGGAAAACATCGCCAACCAGGTGCAGATCGACGTCAGCTTCTGGGCTGACAACGGCGAGCAGTTGGAACAGCGCTTCAACGCCTGGGCAGCCAAGTAACCATCTCCAGATGTTGTAGGAGCGAGCTTGCTCGCGAAGGCGCCATCAGCATCGACCTTGATGTTGAAGCACGGCCTTCGATGCGCGGCCAAGCCCGCTCCTGCCGCCCGGTGGTTTGTATTCGAAAGATCGATTCGCGGAGTTTGTCATGACCATCACCGTTCCCCTGAACGCGGTCACCGGCCCGACCTTGAAGCAGCGGCTGGCCCGCGCCGAGCGGGTCAACCGCTGGAAGGCCCAGGCGCTGATCGCGCCCCTGGTGCTGTTTCTGTTGCTGGTGTTCCTGGTACCGATCGTGGCGCTGCTGTACAAGAGCGTCGGCAACCCGGAAGTGGTCGGCGGCATGCCGCGCACGGTGGCGGCCGTGAGTGCCTGGGACGGTCGTGGCCTGCCTGCCGAAGGGGCCTACAAGGCCTTGAGCGAAGACCTGGCGGACGCCCGCAAGAATCAGACCCTGGGCGATCTGTCCAAGCGCCTGAACATGGAACTGGCCGGCTACCGCAGCCTGCTGACCAAGACCGCCCGCGCCTTGCCGTTCAAGGCCGAGCCCCAATCCTATAAAGAAGCCATGGAAAGCCTGGACGAGCGCTGGGGCGACCCGGCCTACTGGCAGGCGATCCGCCGCAACACCAGCAGCCTGACCCCGTACTACCTGCTGGCGGCGGTGGACCATCGCATCGATGACCTGGGCGAACTGGCCCCGGCCACCCCGGACCAGGCCATCTACCTGGACATCTTCGCCCGGACCTTCTGGATGGGCCTGGTGATCACCGCCATCTGCCTGGCCCTGGCCTATCCCCTGGCGTACCTGCTGGCCAATCTGCCGGCGCGCAAGAGCAACCTCTTGATGATTCTGGTGTTGCTGCCGTTCTGGACTTCGATCCTGGTGCGGGTTGCGGCCTGGATCGTGCTGCTGCAATCGGGCGGCCTGATCAACAGCGCGCTGCTGGCCATGGGGGTGATCGACAAGCCCCTGGAGCTGGTGTTCAACCGCACCGGGGTCTACATCTCCATGGTGCACATCCTGCTGCCGTTCATGATCCTGCCGATCTACAGCGTGATGAAGGGCATTTCGCCCACCTACATGCGTGCGGCGATCTCCCTGGGTTGCCACCCGTTCGCCAGCTTCTGGCGCGTGTACTTCCCGCAGACCTACGCCGGGGTCGGCGCCGGCTGTCTGCTGGTGTTCATTCTGGCCATCGGCTACTACATCACCCCGGCCTTGCTGGGCAGCCCCAACGATCAGATGGTCAGTTACTTCGTCGCCTTCTACACCAACACCAGCATCAACTGGGGCATGGCCACGGCCCTGGGCGGCCTGCTGTTGCTGGCGACCGTCGTGCTCTATCTGATCTACAGCTGGCTGGTGGGCGCCAGCCGCCTGCGCCTGAGCTAAGGAGAGAATCGAAATGCTGAGCCCCTACATGTCCCCCGTCGAACGGGTCTGGTTCTACAGCTTGCGGATTCTCTGCGGCTTGATCCTGTTGTTCCTGGTGTTGCCGGTGCTGGTGATCATCCCGCTGTCGTTCAACTCGGGGAGTTTTCTGGTGTACCCATTGCAGGGTTTCTCGCTGCACTGGTACCAGGACTTCTTCGCATCAGCCGAATGGATGCGGGCCCTGAAGAACAGCATCATCGTGGCCCCGGCCGCGACCTTACTGGCCATGGTCTTCGGCACCCTGGCGGCCATCGGCCTGACCCGCGGCGACTTTCCCGGCAAGTCGCTGGTGATGGCCCTGGTGATTTCGCCGATGGTGGTGCCGGTGGTGATCATCGGTGTCGCCAGCTACCTGTTCTTCGCTCCGCTGGGCATGGGCAACAGTTTCTTCTCGCTGATCATCGTGCATGCGGTGCTTGGGGTGCCGTTCGTGATCATCACCGTGTCGGCGACCCTGCAGGGCTTCAACCATAACCTGGTGCGCGCCGCGGCCAGCCTTGGGGCCTCGCCTTTGACCACGTTCCGCCGGGTGACCTTGCCGCTGATCGCGCCCGGGGTCATCAGTGGCGCGCTGTTCGCCTTTGCCACCTCGTTCGACGAGGTGGTGGTGACCCTGTTCCTCGCCGGTCCCGAGCAAGCGACCCTGCCACGGCAGATGTTCAGCGGTATTAGGGAAAACCTCAGCCCGACCATTGCCGCCGCGGCGACGTTGCTGATCGCCTTTTCGGTGATTCTGCTGCTGACCCTGGAATGGCTGCGCGGACGCAGCGAGAAGCTGCGTACCGCCCAGGTCTAAAGCGCTCGCTTCTTTCGCCCGGGCCACTGACGGTGCCCCGGGCGAGGGGCGGCAGGGCATTCGTCCGCTGAATAGGCGACAACCGATCATCCGCGTCTACGCTTGTGCCAGCTTCCCCCTTCTATATAAGAGGCTGCGCACATGAGTATTTCCTCTTTCAAGATCGCTCATAAGCTGCTCACCGGCAGTACCGCCATCGAGCAACTGGCGGCTGAGCTGACCCGCCTGGATGTCGACAACCCCCTGATCGTCACGGATGCCGCGCTGCTCAAGTCGGGCACGGTGGCGCTGGCGCTGGCCCATCTGGGGGAGCGCGATTACGAGATCTTCGATCGGGTGCTGCCCGATCCGGAAATCGCCATCGTCGAGGACTGCATGCAGGTTTACCGCGAAGGCGGGCATGACGGGCTGATCGGGCTGGGGGGCGGCAGCGCCATCGACATTGCCAAGAGTGTCGCGGCCTATGCCGGCTATCACGGCGCCCTGGAAGACCTGTTTGGCATCGACCAGGTGCCGCGCAAGGGGCCGCCGCTGATCGCCATTCCTACCACCGCCGGCACCGGTTCGGAAGTCACCAACGTGGCGATACTGTCCGACCGGGCCGCGCAACTGAAGAAGGGCATTGTCAGCGACTACCTGCTGCCGGACGTGGCCCTGGTCAGTCCGCAGATGACCCTGACTTGCCCGCGCAGCGTGACCGCCGCCAGTGGCGTCGACGCCCTGGTGCACGCGATTGAAGCCTATCTGTCGCTCAATGCCTCGGCGATCACCGATGCCCTGGCCATAGGGGCCATCCAGTTGATCGTCAAGGCGCTGCCCAAGGCCTATGCCAACCCGGCCAACCTGCAGGCCCGCGAGGATATGGCCACCGCCAGCCTGATGGCGGGCATGGCCTTCGGCAATGCCGGGGTCGGGGCGGTGCATGCGCTGGCCTATCCCCTGGGGGGGCGTTTCCATATGTCCCACGGGGTCAGCAATGCCTTGCTGCTGCCCTATGTCATGACCTGGAACAAGATGGCCTGCGTCGAGCGTATGCAGGATATCGCCGAAGCCATGGGGGTACGGACCGCGCACTTGAGTGCCAGCGAAGCCGCCGATCGAGCGGTGGACGCGATGACGGCCTTGTGCGCCGCGGTGGAGATTCCCAGTGGCTTGCGCAGCTTTGGCGTGCCTGAGGAGGCGATTCCCGCCATGGCCGTGGAGGCCGCGGGGATCGAGCGTCTGATGCGCAACAATCCGCGCAAACTGAGCCCCGCCGATATCGAGAAGATCTATCGCGCGGCTTATTGAACATCGCGGTTACGGTGTGCGCCCCAAAGCATGAGGTATACAATGCGCGCCATCGTGATTCTGCTCAAAAAAGGTGCGTCATGCAGCCCTTCGCTATTGCTCCGTCGATTCTCTCCGCCGACTTCGCCCGTCTGGGCGAGGAAGTGGACAATGTCCTGGCCGCCGGTGCCGATATCGTCCACTTCGACGTCATGGACAACCACTATGTGCCGAACCTGACCATCGGCCCGATGGTCTGCTCCGCGCTGCGCAAGTACGGGATCACCGCGCCGATCGATGCGCACCTGATGGTGACTCCGGTGGACCGCATCATCGGCGACTTCATCGAGGCGGGCGCGACCTACATCACCTTTCACCCGGAAGCCACCCTGCATGTGGATCGCTCCCTGCAGATGATCCGCGAAGGCGGTTGCAAGGCGGGCCTGGTGTTCAACCCGGCAACCCCGCTGGACGTGCTCAAGTACGTGATGGACAAGGTCGACATGGTGCTGTTGATGAGCGTCAACCCGGGCTTTGGCGGGCAGAAATTCATTCCTGGGACCCTCGACAAACTGCGTGAGGCGCGGGCCCTGATCGATGCCTCTGGCCGCGATATCCGCCTGGAAATCGACGGCGGGGTGAACGTCGGCAACATCCGTGAGATCGCCGCCGCTGGCGCTGACACCTTTGTTGCCGGTTCGGCGATCTTCAATGCGCCGGACTACCGTGAAGTCATCGAGAAGATGCGCGCCGAACTGGCGCTGGCGCGCTCATGAGCGCATTTGAGCAGTTGTTCCCGGGGCGTCTGCCGCGGCTGGTGATGTTCGACCTGGATGGCACTCTGGTCGATTCGGTGCCGGACCTCGCGGCCGCCGTGGATCAGATGCTGCTCAAGCTGGGGCGCAAGCCTGCGGGTATCGACGCGGTGCGCGAGTGGGTCGGCAATGGCGCGCCGATGCTGGTGCGTCGGGCCCTGGCCAACAGCCTGGATGCCCAGGGTGTCGATGACGTCGAGGTCGAGCACGCCCTTGAGCTGTTCAATGCGGCCTATGAAGACAGTCATGAGCTGACCGTGGTCTATCCCGGCGTGCGCGAAACCCTCAAGTGGCTGCACAAGCAGGGCGTGGAAATGGCCCTGATCACCAACAAGCCCGAGCGTTTCGTTGCCCCCTTGCTGGATCAGATGAAGATCGGCCGGTATTTCCGCTGGATCATCGGCGGCGACACCCTGCCGCAAAAGAAACCCGATCCGGCTGCGCTGTTCTTCGTGATGAAGATGGCCAGCGTGCCGGCCTCGCAATCACTGTTCGTCGGCGACTCACGCAGTGACGTGCTGGCGGCCAAGGCCGCGGGGGTCAAGTGCGTGGCGCTGAGCTACGGCTATAACCATGGTCGGCCGATTGCCGAGGAATCGCCGGCGCTGGTGATCGACAACCTGCGGGCGCTGATCCCCGGTTGCTTAGAACCTGCCGCTGAGATAACGTTGCCCGACGCTGTTCCATCCCCTTCTGGAAACTCCATCGTGGTGGTCACTCGCAAACTCTGGATGAAAGTCATCAAGGCCTTGGCCCGTTGGCGTTGGCGCGCCTGATTTTTGTCTGGCCGGCACTGCCGGCGTGTTTGCATACCTGACTGTTAGACCCTCAAGCCACGAGGCATCCCATGATTCGCGAAGAATTCCTGCGTTTGGCCGCAGCCGGTTACAACCGTATCCCGCTGGCCTGCGAAACCCTTGCCGACTTCGACACGCCGCTGTCGATCTACCTGAAACTGGCCGATCAGCCCAACTCCTACTTGCTGGAGTCGGTGCAGGGCGGCGAGAAGTGGGGGCGCTACTCGATCATCGGCCTGCCGTGCCGCACCGTGTTGCGCGTGCATGGGCACCGGGTCAGCGTGACCCATGACGGCGTCGAGATCGAAAGCCATGAAGTGGCTGATCCGCTGGCCTTCGTCGAGGAATTCAAGGCTCGCTACAACGTACCGACCATCGCCGGCCTGCCGCGTTTCAACGGCGGCCTGGTGGGGTATTTCGGCTATGACTGCGTGCGTTATGTCGAGCCGCGCCTGGGCCAATGTCCGAATCCGGATCCGATCGGTGTGCCGGATATCCTGCTGATGGTTTCCGATGCGGTGGTGGTGTTCGACAACCTGGCGGGCAAGATGCACGCCATCGTGCTGGCCGATCCGAGCCAGGACAATGCCTTCGAAGCTGGCCAGGCGCGGTTGCAGGAATTGTTGGCCCAGCTGCGCCAGCCGATCACCCCACGCCCCGGGCTGGATTTCAGCAAGCAGTCGGCGGCGGAACCGGTGTTCCGCTCCAGCTTCACCCAGGGCGACTATGAGCGCGCGGTGGACGCTATCAAGGAGTACATCCTGGCCGGTGACTGCATGCAGGTGGTGCCGTCCCAGCGCATGTCCATCGATTTTTCGGCCGCGCCCATCGACCTGTACCGGGCGCTGCGCTGCTTCAACCCGACGCCTTACATGTACTTCTTCAACTTCGGTGACTTCCATGTCGTGGGCAGTTCGCCGGAGGTGCTGGTGCGGGTCGAGGACAACCTGATTACCGTGCGGCCGATTGCCGGCACCCGTCCGCGGGGCGCAACCGAGGAAGCCGACCTGGCCCTGGAACAGGACCTGCTGTCGGACGACAAGGAAATTGCCGAGCACCTGATGCTGATCGACCTGGGGCGCAACGACACCGGTCGCGTATCCGAAATCGGTAGCGTGAAGCTCACCGAGAAGATGGTCATCGAGCGTTATTCCAACGTGATGCACATCGTCTCCAACGTCACCGGTCAATTGAAGGCCGGGCTGACAGCGATGGATGCCCTGCGGGCGATCCTGCCGGCGGGGACGTTGTCCGGGGCGCCGAAGATCCGGGCCATGGAAATCATCGACGAGCTGGAACCGGTCAAGCGCGGCATCTACGGCGGCGCCGTGGGTTATTTCGCCTGGAACGGCAACATGGACACCGCGATTGCCATTCGCACCGCGGTGATCAAGAACGGTGAGCTGCATGTACAGGCCGGCGGCGGGATTGTTGCCGACTCGGTGCCGACCCTGGAGTGGGAAGAGACGCTGAACAAGCGTCGCGCAATGTTCCGTGCCGTGGCACTGGCTGAACAAACCCCCGCATCCAAGGCTTGAGGAGTTTCCACTATGTTGCTGATGATCGATAACTACGACTCCTTCACCTATAACGTCGTCCAGTACCTGGGCGAGTTGGGTGCCGAGGTCAAGGTGGTGCGCAATGACGAGCTGACCGTGGCTGAAATCGAGGCGCTCAAGCCTGAGCGCATCGTGGTTTCGCCCGGTCCTTGCACACCCACCGAAGCCGGTATCTCCATCGAGGCGATCAAGCATTTCGCCGGCAAGCTGCCGATTCTCGGCGTGTGCCTGGGTCACCAGTCCATCGGCCAGGCCTTTGGCGGCCAGGTGGTACGTGCCCGGCAAGTGATGCACGGCAAGACCAGCCCGGTGTTCCATCGTGACCTGGGGGTATTCAGCGGCCTGAACCTGCCGCTGACGGTGACCCGCTACCACTCGCTGGTGGTCAAGCGGGACAGCCTGCCCGACTGCCTCGAAGTCACTGCCTGGACTCAACTGGAAGACGGTTCCGTCGACGAGATCATGGGGCTGCGCCACAAGACATTGAATATCGAGGGTGTGCAATTTCACCCCGAGTCTATTCTCACCGAGCAGGGCCACGAGCTGTTCGCCAACTTCCTCAAACAGAGCGGCGGCACGCGCTAAGGACTTTTCATGGATATCAAGACTGCCCTGAGCCGTATTGTCGGCCATCTGGACCTGAGCACCGACGAGATGCGCGATGTGATGCGCGAGATCATGACCGGTCAATGCACCGATGCGCAGATTGGTGCCTTCATGATGGCCATGCGCATGAAAAGCGAAAGCATCGACGAAATCGTCGGCGCGGTGTCGGTGATGCGCGAGTTGGCGGACAAGGTCGAGCTCAAGACCCTCGACGGTGTGGTGGATGTGGTAGGCACCGGCGGTGACGGTGCGAACATCTTCAACGTGTCCACGGCTTCTTCTTTTGTGGTGGCGGCGGCCGGCTGCACGGTCGCCAAGCATGGCAATCGCGCGGTGTCCGGCAAGAGCGGCAGTGCCGACTTGCTGGAGTCGGCCGGGGTCTACCTGAACCTGACGCCGGTCCAGGTGGCCCGCTGCATCGACAACGTCGGTATCGGCTTCATGTTTGCCCAGTCTCATCACGGCGCCATGAAATATGCCGCTGGCCCGCGTCGCGACCTTGGTCTGCGCACCCTGTTCAACATGCTTGGCCCGCTTACGAATCCGGCCGGCGTGAAACATCAGGTGGTGGGCGTGTTCACCCAGGCGCTGTGCCGGCCATTGGCCGAGGTTTTGCAGCGACTGGGCAGCAAGCATGTGCTGGTGGTGCACTCCCAGGATGGCCTGGACGAGTTCAGCCTGGCTGCGCCGACCTATGTGGCCGAGCTGAAGAATGACCAGATTACCGAGTACTGGGTGCAGCCCGAGGACCTGGGCATGAAGAGCCAGAGCCTGTTTGGCCTGGTGGTGGAGAGCCCGGCGGCGTCCCTGGAGCTGATTCGCGATGCCCTGGGACGACGCAAGACCGAGCATGGCCAGAAGGCCGCCGAAATGATTGTGCTCAATGCCGGTGCGGCGCTGTATGCCGCCGATCATGCCAGCAGCCTGAAAGAGGGCGTGGCCCTGGCTCACGATGCCTTGCACACGGGCCTGGCCCGGGAAAAGCTTGAGGAACTGGGCGCCTTTACCGCGGTGTTCAAGCAGGAGAATGAAGGATGAGTGTGCCGACTGTTCTGGAAAAGATCCTCGCCCGCAAGGTGCAGGAGGTTGCCGAGCGTAGCGCGCGTGTCAGCCTGGCCGAGCTGGAAACCCTGGCGCGAGCCGCCGATGCCCCGCGCGGTTTCGCCAGGGCTCTGCAGGAGCAGGTCAAGCTCAAGCAGCCGGCGGTGATCGCCGAGATCAAGAAGGCCTCACCCAGCAAAGGTGTGATCCGCGAGAACTTCGTTCCGGCCGACATCGCCAAGAGCTATGAGAAGGGCGGCGCGACCTGCCTGTCGGTGCTCACCGACGTCGACTTTTTCCAGGGGGCCGATGCTTACCTGCAGCAGGCTCGGGCGGCCAGCAAGTTGCCGGTTATCCGCAAGGATTTCATGATCGATCCCTATCAGATCGTCGAAGCCCGCGCCTTGGGGGCCGACTGTGTGCTGCTGATCGTCGCCGCGCTGGATGACGCGCGAATGGCTGAACTGGCCGCGGTGGCCAAGGGCGTTGGCCTGGATGTGCTGGTGGAAGTGCACGATGGCGACGAACTGGAGCGGGCACTGAAAACCCTCGACACGCCGTTGGTGGGGATCAACAACCGCAACCTGCACACGTTCGATGTCGATCTGGAAACCACCCTCGACCTGCTGCCGCGGATTCCCCGCGACCGCCTGGTGATTACCGAGAGCGGCATTCTCAATCGTGCCGATGTTGAGCTGATGGAAATCAGCAACGTCTATTCGTTCCTGGTGGGCGAGGCGTTCATGCGCGCCGAGAGTCCGGGCAGCGAGCTGCAACGCCTGTTCTTCCCTGAACGCGGCGTCCCGGTCAGCGGTTCGACCCTGGACTGAACCTGAAACACTGAACAAGCCGGCGATGCCGGCTTTTTCATATCCACTGCCAAGGACTTTCCCTGTCATGACTCAACCCCTTGCCTTGACCGTCGAAGCCGGCCTGCAGGCCGAGCAGGATCTGCTGGCTCAGGTGTGTGCCACAGAGCAGGAGTTTGGCCTGCTGTTCTGGCAACCCAGTGACCGGGCGCTGGTGATGCCGCGGCGCCTGAGCCGCCTGCCCGGATTCGAGCAGGCTTGCCAGGTGTCGGCTGCCAATGGCTGGCCGGTGTTGCTGCGGGAAACCGGTGGCGAGCCGGTGCCGCAGTCGGCGGCCACGGTGAACATTGCGCTGGTCTACGCGCCGCCGCGTAGCGAGGGGGATCAGGGGCGGATTGAAACGGCCTATCGACGCTTGTGCCAACCGATTTGCGACCTGCTCACTGAGCTGGGAGGCAATCCGTCGTTGGGAGAGGTGGACGGTGCCTTTTGCGATGGGCGCTTCAACGTCAATCTGGACGGTCGCAAACTGGTCGGCACTGCCCAGCGCTGGCGCCAGAGCAAGGGCGGGCAGCGGCCGGTGGGGCTGGTACACGGAGCCTTGTTGCTGGATAACGAGCGCGCCTCGATGGTGGGGGCGGTCAATACCTTCAATCAGGCCTGTGGCCTGGAACAGCGTTGCCGGGCCGAGAGCCATATCGCCTTGCATGAGGCTTTTGCCGCCCCCGATGCCATTGGGCGGCTGGACAGTCTCTACCGAGAGATGCTCCAGGGTTTCCTGCCCGGCTAGCGGGTGCCGAACACCACCATGGTCTTGCCTTGACGTGAACCAGATTGCGTTCTTCCAGATCCTTGAGGACGCGACCGACCATTTCCCGTGAACAGCCGACGATCCGACCGATCTCCTGGCGGGTGATCTTGATCTGCATGCCGTCCGGATGGGTCATGGCATCCGGTTGCTTGCACAGCTCCAGCAAGCAGCGGGCAACCCGTCCGGTCACATCGAAGAACGCCAGATCGCCGACCTTGCGCGTGGTGTTGCGCAGGCGCTGGGCGATCTGCCCGCTCAGTACATAGAGAATGTCCGGATCGATCTGCGACAGTTCACGGAACTTGGCATAGCTGATTTCCGCCACTTCGCATTCCACCTTGGCGCGTACCCAGGCGCTGCGTTGCTGCTCCTGCCCGGCTTCTTCGAACAGGCCCAGCTCGCCGAAGAAGTCCCCGGCGTTGAGGTAGGCAATGATCATCTCCCGGCCGTCGTCGTCTTCGATGAGGATGGTCACCGAACCCTTGATGATGAAGTACAGGCTGTCTGACGCATCGCCGGCGCAGATGATGTTGCTCTTGGCCTGATACCGGCGGCGTTGACAGTGCATCAGCAGCTTGTCGAGATTTTTGATCCTGGGGGTGGGGGCAATAGCAACCATGGTTGTATCCCGAAAAGACTGCACGGTCTGAGGTGTTTGTTATGGGGTGAAAAGCGAAGCTGTTTCACGCTGGCGATGCGCCATTCATTTGGCGTCAGCTTAACAGACACATCCTAAGCGGATTTAAGATTTTTCTGATTAGGGATCGGTAATAGGCCTAGAGCGAGCAAGGCGCGGCCCGGGCCAGACCCTGTGCTAAGCTGGCGACCCTTTTTTAGCAGTGGAGTCTTGGCGATGAAGGCACGCATCCAATGGGCTGGCGAAGCCATGTTCCTCGGTGAGTCGGGCAGCGGTCATGTCGTGGTGATGGACGGCCCACCAGAAGCCGGTGGACGTAATCTGGGTGTTCGCCCCATGGAAATGCTCCTGCTGGGCGTGGGCGGTTGCAGCAACTTCGATGTGGTGAGCATTCTGAAGAAATCCCGTCAGGCCGTGGAAAGCTGTGAGGCCTTCCTCGACGCCGAGCGCGCGACCGAGGATCCCAAGGTCTTCACCAAGATTCACATGCACTTCGTGGTCAAGGGGCGGGGCTTGAAAGAAGCCCAGGTCAAGCGCGCCATCGAACTGTCGGCGGAGAAATACTGCTCGGCCTCGATCATGCTCGGCGCCGCCGGTGTGGTCATCACTCACGATTACGAAATCGTCGAGCTCGGCTGATTGGCGACGATTGCTTCGGGCAAAGCAAAGGGCGCTCATGGAGCGCCCTTTTTTGTCGGCGGCAGTAGCGGCGTCAGATCCGGTAGGTGCTCTTGGTCATGACCTTGGCCAACAGGCTCATGCCGAACTTGACCGGTGCCGGGAAGCGAAAGCCGCCGGCTTCAAGGGCGGTTTCGGCGTGGTGTTCTTCGTCGATGCGCATCTGCTCGAGAATGGCTCGGGACTTTTCGTCCTCGGCCGGGAGTTGTTCCAGGTGCTCGTTCAGGTGCTTGCAAACCTGATCTTCGGTGGCGGCGACGAAGCCCAGGCTGACCTTGTCGCTGATCAGGCCGGCCGCCGCGCCGATGCCGAACGACAGACCGTAGAACAACGGATTGAGGACACTGGGATGGCTGCCCAACTGACGGATGCGTTGCTCGCACCAGGCCAGGTGATCGATCTCTTCTTCGGCGGCATGTTCCATGGCCTGGCGTACCTGAGGCAGCTTGGCGGTCAGCGCCTGGCCCTGATACAGCGCCTGGGCACAGACTTCCCCGGTGTGGTTGATGCGCATCAGACCGGCGACGTGCCGGGTGTCCTCGTCACTCATCTGCGCTTCCGGCTGCACGATGGCCGGCGACGGGCGATAAGGTTGGCCACTGAAAGGCAGCAGCGTGCGCATGGCCATATCGGCTTGCAGCAGCAGGCGGTCGATCGGCGAGTAGTGACGTTGGGTAGTCATGCTTATCTCCGGAGGGAATCTCGGCGGCCAGTTTACTCCAATCGATGGGGCTAAAACTGCGCTGGATCAGCGCACCCTCGTCGCAGACCGGACGAGAGGGCGCCGTGCACGGGCGTGGGCGGGGCAATCAGCCCGGAGGCCAGTTCATCTGACGTTGACCCAGCACATGCATGTGAATGTGGTAGACGGTCTGGCCGCCCAGCTCATTGCAGTTCATCACCACTCGGAAGCCGTCTTCACAGCCTTGTTCCTTGGCCAGTCGCTGGGCGGTGAACAAAATGTGTCCGGCCAGCGCCTTGTCGTCTTCGGTGAGATCGTTGAGGGTGCGAATGGGCTTTTTCGGAATCACCAGGAAGTGCACCGGCGCTTGCGGGGCGATGTCGTGGAAGGCCAGAACCTGGTCGTCCTCGTAGATGATCTTCGCGGGTATTTCTCTGTTGATGATCTTGGTGAACAGAGTATCCACAGCTGTTTCTCCATTGGGTTGGTCCGGGCTGAGTGTACTCAGGCTCATCCTGTGCGCCCAGCCCCGGCATCTAACGTGGGCAATAGGCCCGATTGACGTAACCGACGATCTTGCGGGTCAGCCAGCGCGAGCCCAGGCGGCTGCTGAACGCCATCCAGCGATTGAGCCGGCCGGGAATGATGATGGCGCGGTTCTTCTCCAGCGCGCGGACCGCGTACAGGGCCACTTCCTCGGGGCTCATGAGCAGTTTGCTGTCGTTGAGCTTTTGAGTGTCCATTTGTGCGGTGCGGAAAAAGCCCGTGCGAGTCGGACCGGGGCACAGCACCGAGACTTTGACTGCGCATTTTTTCAGTTCTTCGCGCAGGCCCTCGGAGAAGTGCAGGACGTAGGCCTTGCTGGCGTAGTAGGTGCTCATCCACGGGCCGGGATAGAAGGCGGCTACCGAGGCGACGTTGAGAATCTGCCCGCCGCCCAGCAGCGCCATGCTGTTACCCAGGGCATGACACAGGCGGGTCAGGGCCAGGATGTTGACCTCGATCAGGTCCTGTTCGGTCATCCAGTCCTGGGCCAGGAAGGGGCCGCAAGTGCCGATGCCAGCGCAATTGACCAGCAGGTCGATCTGGCGCTCGCCTTCTTCCAGCTCCAGCAGGAAGCCGGACAAGCGCAGGGGCTCGCCCAGGTCGCAGGCGCGAAACAACACTTCGACACCAAAGCGCTGGGTCAGCTCCAGGGCGATGCTTTCCAGCTGATCACGCTGGCGGGCCACCAGAAGCAGGTTGCGCCCACGCCGGGCCAGTGCTTCGGCCAGGGCCAGGCCTATGCCGCTGGAAGCACCGGTGATCAGAGCGTAACGGGTCATGCATTTCTCCATCGCAACGGCCGGCTGCCTGCGACAGGAAGGGTCGCAGGCTCGGACGCGTTTATTCTTGCTCGGATTCTACAGGGGCCGCGGCGCTGTCGGCGGGTTCTGCGTCCTCGTCAACGCTGGCGGAGTCGGCGCTTTCGCTGTAGCTGGTCTCGCTGTAGCGATCTTCCAGCGAGCTCAGGCCGCCGGCCACCATGGCAACGATCAGCGCCACGATCAGCACCACCCACATCCACGACAGGACTTTGACCGCGGTGGTATTGGGCGGTGGCGGGGCGCCGTAGCGGTTGGCGACGTTACTGCCCGGACTGACCATCAGCACCAGGGGGAAGATGCTGCCGACGATCGGCACGAAGTTCAGCAACCATAGCCATCCGGACCAGCCCAGGTCATGCAGGCGCTGCACGCTGATCTGGATGCTGACGACGATGAAACCGATGAACACCACGATGCCGCCGATGATCCCCAGTCCGGTGAGAAGCGAGGAGTTGAGCACTGCGGCGGAAAGGATGCCGAAGAACGCACCGACTCCGATCACGGCCAGCATCGCGACCGTCAGGACCAGGGTCCAGGCCAGGTAGCGCAGGCGGCCGATGCGGCCCTCGAAGCTGAAGACATTGAGCGTGGCGTATTGCGGCAGAGCTTCGCCGACCGTGGCTTGTGGCGGCGCGTAGGGCGACTCGCTGAGCGGGGCCGGGCTCGGGGCATGGGTGACCGCGTCGAGGTTCAGGTCCAGGGCGTGTTCAGCTTCGATACGGGCATCGATCCCGGCGTTTTTCAGGGCTTCCAGGTAACGCTGGGCGTCCGCCTGAGTCAGATCGCGTTTGAGTTCTACCCGTTGACCGCTGAACAGACGCTCCACTGCGGCAGCATCGCTTTTGAACAGTTCGGCCAGGTTCAGTTGGGCGGTGGACTTCTCGACGCCGGGCAGTAGCGTGCCGTCGAAAACAATCTTGTAGCGGGTTTCGCTCATGGGGGCATCCCTGTCTCTTGAAAAGAAGGCTTACATAAAAGGCGGCTAGTTTAAGGCCAGCGCCCCCCCGCTGGCCAAAAAACAATGAGAACGGGTTAACGCGGCCAGCGATTGCCCAACTGCGCGGCGCGCGCCTGGGCGGCCCGGTATTCGCTGTCCAGGCGGGCGATCAATTGATCGATGCTGGGCAGGTCGTCGATTTCGCCTACGCCTTGGCCGGCAGACCATACGGTTTTCCAGGCCTTGGCCTCGTCGCTGATGGGCTTGAGCTTGGAGCCGAAGTTGATTTCGCCCTTGCCTTGCAGGGCGGCCAGGTCGAAACCGGCATTTTCCAGGCTTTGGCGCATGAAGCTGGCGGGCACCCCGGACACGGCGGCGGTGTGCACGATGTCCGCAGCGCGGGAACTGAGCAGCATCTCCTTGTAGGCGTCCGGCGCGTGACTTTCGCGGGTGCCGATAAAGCGCGTGCCCAGATACGCCAGGTCGGCACCGAGCAATTGAGCGGCGAGAATCTCGTGGCCGCGGTTTAGGCAGCCGGCCAGCAGCAGGGTCTTGTCGAAGAACTGGCGGATTTCGGCAATGAGGGCAAAGGGGCTCCAGGTGCCCGCGTGCCCGCCGGCGCCCGCGGCGACCGCGATCAGGCCATCGACTCCGGCTTCTGCGGCTTTCTCCGCGTGCCGGCGCGTGGTCACGTCATGAAACACCAGGCCGCCGTAGCTGTGTACGGCGTCCACGACTTCCTTGACCGCTCCCAGGCTGGTGATGACGATCGGCACTTTGTGCTCGATGCAGATCTGCAGATCGGCCTGCAGGCGCGGATTGCTATTGTGCACGATCAGGTTCACTGCGTAGGGGGCAGGGTTCTCCAATGTGCCCAGCCCCGTCTCGATCTCTTCGAGCCAGGCCCTGAAGCCACTGCTTTCGCGCTGGTTCAGGGCCGGGAAGCTGCCGACCACGCCATTGCGACAACAGGCCAGGACCAGCTCAGGGTTGGAGATCAGGAACATCGGCGCCGCCACCAGAGGCAGGCGCAGGTGTTGCTCGAGCAGAACGGGCAGTGACATTGGAGTACCCCTAGGGAATTGACTAGTCAGTGTTAGAACGGCCTGACAACGACCAAAATTACGATAGCCAGCAATAGCAGAACCGGTACTTCATTGAACCAGCGATAAAAGACATGGCTGCGGGTGTTCTCGCCACGGGCGAAGCGCTTCACTTGCGCGCCGCACATGTGGTGATAACCGATCAGGATCACCACCAGGGTCAGCTTGGCGTGCATCCAGCCACCCTGGCCGAAGTAGGCGCTGGGGTTGAGGCTGATCAGCCAGATGCCGAAGATCAGCGTCGCGATCATCGCCGGGCCCATGATGAAGCGGTACAGCTTGCGCTCCATCAGGCAGAAGCGTTCGCGGCTGACGTTGTCTTCGCTTTGGGCGTGATAGACGAACAGGCGTGGCAGGTAGAACAGGCCGGCAAACCAGCAGACCACGCTGACGATATGAAAGGCTTTGAGCCATAGATAGAGCATTTTTAGTTATTCCCAGATTCACGGTGGCGAGGATAGTAGAGGGTAGAGCGGCCGCACGTCACCTTGACGGTTGTCGCAGGGGCGCGCCGCCCCTATTATCGGCAGCCTTTCCAGTGGGTTCGTTGAGGGCAGGTTTATGGTCAAGGTCGGTATCGTCGGCGGCACGGGTTACACCGGTGTCGAACTGCTGCGTCTGTTGGCACAGCATCCGCAAGCGCGAGTGGAGGTCATCACTTCGCGATCCGAAGCCGGCCTGGCCGTCGCCGACATGTACCCCAACCTGCGCGGCCACTACGATGGCCTGGCCTTTAGCGTGCCGGACATCACGACCCTGGGGGCCTGCGATGTGGTGTTCTTCGCCACGCCTCACGGGGTGGCCCATGCCCTGGCCGGGGAATTGCTGGCGGCGGGAACCAAGGTCATCGACCTGTCGGCGGACTTCCGTCTGCAGGACGCCGATGAGTGGGCCAAGTGGTACGGCCAGCCCCACGGCGCTCCCGAACTGCTGGAGGAGGCGGTCTACGGGTTGCCTGAAGTCAATCGCGAGCAGATCAAGCAGGCTCGGCTGATCGCTGTTCCGGGCTGCTATCCAACCGCCACCCAGCTGGGCTTCCTGCCGCTGCTGGAAGCGGGTCTTGCTGATGCGTCCCGTCTGATCGCCGACTGCAAGTCAGGTGTCAGCGGTGCCGGCCGCGGTGCCAGCGTGGGTTCGTTGTATTCGGAAACCTCTGAAAGCATGAAGGCCTACGCGGTCAAAGGGCATCGTCATTTGCCGGAAATCCGCCAGGGCTTGCGGCGGGCGGCGGGCAAGGATGTGGGGCTGACCTTCGTTCCGCATTTGACCCCGATGATTCGTGGTATTCACTCGACGCTCTACTCGACCGTGGTGGACCGTTCGGTTGATTTGCAGGCGTTGTTCGAGAAGCGTTATGCCAATGAGCCTTTTGTCGATGTGATGCCCGCTGGCAGTCATCCTGAAACCCGCAGCGTGCGTGGCGCCAACGTTTGTCGGATCGCCGTGCATCGTCCGCAGGACGGTGATCTGGTGGTGGTGCTGTCGGTCATCGACAACCTGGTCAAGGGCGCTTCGGGCCAGGCGGTGCAAAACCTCAACATTCTCTTTGGCCTGGATGAGCGTCTGGGTCTGTCTCACGCGGGCATGCTGCCTTAGGGCCGTTTTAGCGTTGAACAGAAAGGCCCGTCTGACGGGCCTTTCTGCGTTATGCGGGTAGCTGTACGACTATTGATATACCGTAACAATAGTTGACCGCTTTTCTAGGAGAAGCGGATAATGCGCGTCATTACGCAGTATGGCGGCTTAACGCCGGGAGATAGTCAGCATGAGTGTTGAATCCTTCACCCCCACGGCTTTGCAATTCACTCAAGGTGCAGCGCACAAGGTGAAGACCCTGGTCGACGAAGAGGGTAATGATCGCTTGAAGCTGCGCGTATTCGTTACGGGCGGCGGTTGTTCGGGGTTTCAGTACGGTTTCACTTTTGATGAGGAAGTGGCCGAGGATGACACCATCGTTGAGCGCGAGGGTGTGAGCCTGGTCGTGGACCCCATGAGTTTCCAGTACCTGGCCGGTGCCGAGGTGGACTATCAGGAAGGTCTGGAAGGTTCGCGTTTCGTGATCAAAAACCCCAATGCCACCACTACCTGTGGTTGCGGGTCATCGTTTTCGATCTGATCGGTCACTCAAAGCCGTTCGCCTAGCGCCGCAGGGTCTGACGATCCTGCGGCGTTTTGCTGTCTGCTGTTCAAGCAGGGTAGATGGCGCCCAGTATGCGCAGGCCGCGGGCACCGGTAACGCTGGGGCGGTTGGCGGCAATGCCTTCCATGCAGCAATGGGCCAGCCAGGCGAAGGCCATGGCTTCGACCCAGTCGGGGTCCACGCCATAGACAGCGGTGCTGCTGACCCGAGCCCCGGGCAGTAGTGCCGCGAGGCGCTGCATCAGGGCGCTGTTGTGGGCGCCACCGCCACAGACCAGAAGCTCCTGGGTGTCGCTTTGTGCCGCTTGCAGCGACTGAACGATTGTCAGGGCGGTCAGTTCCAGCAGAGTGGCTTGCACATCTTCGGCGGGAAGCGGAGGGTGCTGTGCCAGCTGCCGTTGCAGCCACTGTAGATTGAATACCTCGCGCCCAGTGCTCTTCGGCCCCTGGGTGGCGAAGAACGGGTCGCTGAGCAGGGTTGTCAACAAGGCCTGGTCGAGTTGGCCGCTGGCGGCCCACTGACCGTTGCGGTCAAAGGTTTCTGCGCGTTGATCCTGTATCCAGGCATCGAGCAGCACATTGCCTGGGCCGCAATCGAAGCCGGTCACCGGTTTGTCTGTCTCGATCAGGCTCAGGTTGCTGAAGCCACCAATGTTCAGAACCGCGCGGCTTCCTGGGCGTCGCTCAAACAGGGCTTCGTGGAAGGCCGGGACCAGTGGTGCACCTTGGCCGCCGGCGGCTACATCGCGACTGCGAAAGTCACTGACGACGCTGATGCCGGTGAGTTCGGCGAGTAGTGCTGGATTGCCGATCTGCACAGTAAAACCGCGGCTCGGTTCATGACGTACTGTCTGACCGTGACTGCCGATGGCGCGAATGTCCTGAGCCTGCAGTTGTTGCTGTTGCAGAAGGCTGTGAATGCCCTGGGCCGCCAGCTTGACCCACTGCTGCTGGGCGATGGCGGAGCGGGCAATCTCGTCAGGGCCGCTGGCGCACAAGCTCAACAGCTCGGCGCGCAGGGTTTCTGGCATGGGGATGTAGTGGGTGGCGATCAATCTGATCGCCGGATCCTGCTCGATCAGGGCGATGTCCAGGCCATCCAGGCTGGTTCCGGACATGACTCCTATATAGAGCGCCATGATTCAGCGCTTGCTCGAGGCCAGCATCGTGGCCTTTTCCTGCTCCATTCGAGCCATCAGAGGCTGGCTCTGCTGGAGGAAGCGAGCACGTTCAGCCTTGGCAATCGGATCGGCCATTGGCAGTTTCTGGCCCAGCGGGTCTACGTGGACGCCGTTGACCTGAAACTCGTAATGCAAGTGTGGGCCGGTGGACAGGCCTGTGGTGCCGATATAGCCAATGACCTGACCCTGCTTCACCGAGCCGCCGGTCTTGACGCCTTTGGCGAAGCCTTGCATGTGGCCGTACAGCGTGCGGTAGGTATTGCCGTGCTGGATGATCACGGTGTTGCCGTAACCGCCACGACGCCCGGCCAACAACACCTTGCCATCACCCGCCGCCTTGATTGGCGTGCCGCGAGGGGCTGCATAGTCGACGCCTTTGTGGGCGCGGATCTTGTTCAGG
>Ga0194135_10000303_pt1 | contig 28527 bp, 23 predicted proteins | sample LitLau_LLRF_2013_FD_134024 | JGI IMG/M metagenome (GOLD analysis project Ga0194135, IMG submission 134024) | Freshwater sediment microbial communities in response to fracking from North America - Little Laurel Run_MetaG_LLRF_2013 (version 2) | ecosystem: Environmental > Aquatic > Freshwater >... | reverse complement strand
GTGATCTTCGTGTCCGGCGGCCCGATGGAAGCCGGCAAGACCAAACTGGCCAGCCACGGCCTGGACCTGGTCGACGCCATGGTCATCGCCGCCGACTCCAGCGCTTCTGACGAGAAGGTTGCCGAGTACGAGCGCAGCGCCTGCCCGACCTGCGGTTCGTGCTCCGGCATGTTCACCGCCAACTCCATGAACTGCCTGACCGAAGCCTTAGGGCTCGCCCTGCCGGGCAACGGTTCGACCCTGGCAACCCACAGCGACCGCGAAGAGCTGTTCCTGCGGGCCGGGCGCACCATCGTCGAGCTCTGCCAGCGTTACTACGGCGACAACGACGAGTCGGTGCTGCCGCGCAATATCGCCAACTTCAAGGCGTTCGAGAACGCCATGACCCTGGACATCGCCATGGGCGGTTCCACCAACACCATCCTGCACCTGCTGGCCGCCGCCCAGGAAGCCGAGATCGACTTCGACCTGCGGGACATCGATCGCCTGTCGCGCCATGTGCCGCAGCTGTGCAAAGTGGCGCCGAACATCCAGAAGTACCACATGGAAGACGTGCACCGCGCCGGCGGCATCTTCAGCATCCTCGGCGAGCTGGCCCGTGGCGGCCTGCTGCACACCGACCTGCCCACCGTGCACAGCAAGACCCTGGCCGAAGGCATCGCCCAGTGGGACATCACCCAGACCAGCGACGAAGCCGTACACCACTTCTTCAAGGCCGGCCCGGCGGGCATCCCGACCCAGACCGCGTTCAGCCAGTCGACCCGTTGGGACAGCCTCGACGACGACCGTGAAAACGGCTGCATCCGCAGCGTCGAACACGCCTATTCCAAGGAGGGCGGCCTGGCCGTGCTCTACGGCAACATCGCCCTGGACGGCTGCGTGGTGAAGACCGCCGGTGTCGACGAGTCGATCCACGTGTTCGAAGGCAACGCCAAGATCTTCGAAAGCCAGGACAGCGCCGTGCGCGGCATCCTCGCCGACGAAGTGAAAGAAGGCGACATCGTGATCATCCGTTACGAAGGCCCGAAAGGCGGCCCGGGCATGCAGGAAATGCTCTATCCGACCTCCTACCTGAAATCCAAGGGCCTGGGCAAAGCCTGCGCCCTGCTCACCGACGGCCGCTTCTCCGGCGGCACCTCGGGCCTGTCCATCGGCCACGCCTCGCCTGAAGCGGCGGCCGGCGGCGCCATCGGCCTGGTACAGGACGGCGACAAGGTACTGATCGACATTCCCAACCGCTCGATCAACCTGTTGGTCAGCGATGAGGAGCTGGCGGCACGCCGGGTCGAGCAGGACAAGAAAGGCTGGAAGCCAGTGGAAGCGCGCCCACGCAAAGTGACCACCGCGCTGAAGGCCTACGCCCTGCTGGCCACCAGTGCCGACAAGGGCGCGGTGCGCAACAAGGCCATGCTCGACGGCCTTTGATCGTCGCCCGTAAATGAAAATGCCCCGCCAAGTGCGGGGCATTTTTTTGACCTTGCATCGCCCTGGCGGACGCCTTCGCTGGCAAGCCAGCTCCTACGGCAGCATTCGGGGAGCCGGGGCCGGGGCTCAGGGCATGCGTTCGCCCAACTGCCCGCGCAGGAAGCGGTACAGGCCATCGGCGCTCTTGCGGTAGCCGTCGGCGGTCAGGTGCACCAGGTCGTTACGCGCCAGGTCGCTGCCCTGCCATTTGCTGATGGAGCAATCCCCGCCCATGAACGCCTGCCAGTCCCAGAACAGGGTGCGGCTGGTCTTCGCCACGTCCTTCTGGATCTGCACGATCTGCCGCAGCGGTTGCGGCTGGGAAGCCGCGCAGCTGCCGGCATTGCGGCGCTTGATGGAATCCGGCGGACCCACCAGCAGGATCACGGTCTTGGGCAGGTTCTTGCGCAACAGCCTGACCTTTTCCTGCAACTGGCTGCGGTAAAGCTGCAGGTCCAGGTCGTCATCAAAGGCTTCGTTGGTGCCGTAGGCCAGCACCACCATGTCCGGGCGCAGGGCCTTGAGGGTTTCCAGCCAGCCGGGCTGCCACTTGTCCAGCACGTCCAGACGCGCGCCATTGATGCCCAGGGCGGAATAGATCACCCCGGCGCTCTTCTGCCCGAGGATGTTCCAGCCGCCCAGGGCCAGGCCCTGGTTGTTGGCCACGTTCAGGTCCAGGGGCAGGGTCAGGTTGTTGAACGGCGGACTGAAGCGCCACTGGCCACCGGTAGCGGCCAGCATGCGGCTGCTTTTGTTGAGGTTGTCCCGGGCGGTCAGGGTGTTGTTGCTGGACGCCTGGTACAGCGCGGAAATCCGGTACTGCTGGTTGCTCGGCTGGCGCTCGGCGATATGCACCCGGGCTCCCGGGGTCATGGGCAGCGACAGATAGCCGCCCAGGGGGAACTGGTTGCTCTGCTGGTTGCGTGCCGACACCAGGGACCACTGGCGCTTGGCCGCCCCCAGGATCACCCGTTCATAGCGGGTGCCGGGCACCGGTGTGGCCGCCACGAAACCAATGCCGCCATCGCCGTACTGCGCTTGCAGCAGGCGGCGCATCTCGCCGCTGAACAGGTCGGCGGCGGTATGGGAGTCACCCAGTTGCACGATGTTGATCGGCGTGCGGTCGGAGGTACTGAACTTGCGCGCCAGCAGTGCCAGGTTCGGGTCGGTGCCAGTGGTCACGACTTTCTTGGTTCCGCTCCCGGACCGGGCCAGGGCCGAGGCCGGAGTGGCCTGGACCTCGGTGGTCGGGCTGCAACTGCTCAGCAAGGTGATGCCCAGCAACAGCGCAATGCCTTGCAGTCGCCCCATATCAGTGCTCCGTCAATTGTTGGCTGGGGAAGTTGATCAGCGAGATCACGCGCTCAGCGATCAACTTCTGCCCAGTGGTGGTGAAATGAATACCGTCATCGACCCGGGTCTTGACCTTCTTGCCGTCGCCGGTGGTGCGGTAATAGGAAAACTCGTCGTTCTGGTAGCCGAGAATCTCGTTGGCCGAGACGAAATGCTGCTGATAGCGCTCGATCTGGCTCTTGTACAGGTCGCTCAGGTAAGCCATGGCCGTCGACAGCTTGGGCTTCTCCATGTTCGGCGGGCCGACCCAGATCACTTGCACATTGTGGGCCTGGGCGGTGTCGAGGATCGAATCGATGCGCTGGCGATAGGCGTCTTCCCAGTCCGGGGTCTTGAAGCGCAGGAACGGCTTGCCCTTGGCCACCGGCATGTCCCACGGGTCGTTGGGACCGAGGAAGATCACCATCAGACGGATATTCGGGTTGCTGGCCAGGGTGCTTTCAACGGTCTTGGGCCAGTTGAAAAAGCTCGGATAGGCAAGGCCGGTGCTCTGTTTGCTGAGGTTCAGGCTCTTGACGTTGTAGCGCTTGCGCAGGGTGTTGGCCATGTGCGGCGCCACGCCCTGCATCAGCGAGTCACCGACAAAGAACACCTCGTCGCCGGTGGCCAGACTGGCCATCAGCGGCGCCATTCCTGCCTGCTGAACCTTGGGCCCGTGGCTGAGCGCAGGAGCCACGGCCACCGGCTGCGGGGCAACCGGGGCCGGGGCCTGCGCAGCGGCATGGGCGGGGGCGGCATGGGCGGCGCTCAGCGGCGGATGCTCCGGCACCGGCGTGGCGGCCAGCTTCGGCAAGGGTTCCGGCTCGTCGTCCACCGCCGCTTCGGCCTGGGCCACCGTCAGGTCGGCGGTGGCGGCAAAGCTGCCGACAAACGCCACCCGGGCATTCTCCAGGGCCTGGTTGAGCTGGGCGCCATAGCGCCACTGCGGGTTCTGCGACAGCCCAGGGATCTCGCAGTCATCGTGGTACTTCTGCTGGCAGTAGAGACGGATCGACTGCTGGTTGAACCACACCAGCAACAGGCTGGTCACCACCAGGGCATAGAACACCTTGGCTGCGCTGCCGAGGCTGACCGACAAGGGCGAACGGTTAGAAACTGGCATAGATGAACCCCGGCACGCCCGACGGTGAGGCGAAGATGACCACGCAGATGAACAGCCCCAACGGCACTGGATAAAACAGCCACGGCAAGCTGGTGGCGGCGGCGAACAGGCGCTGCAGCAGGGCCACGATCCGTGGATAAAAGGCGACGAACAACAGGCAGCCCAGCAGGCTCAGGGCGCTGCCGGCCAACCCGGCGAAGGACAGGCCACCCAGGCCACTGAGCATGTCCATGGCATCGGACAAAGTCGCGCAGCGGAAGAAGATCCAGGCAAAGGCCACGTAGTGGAAGGTCAGCAGGCGAGCCATCAGGTCCGAGCCGATCCAGCTCGGCCCCCGGGCCAGCAGCGGGCTGCAGAACTTGTACAGCGCCAGGCCCACGCCATGCAGCGCGCCCCAGATAATGAAGTTGGCGCTGGCGCCGTGCCACAAGCCGGAAATCAGCATGGCTAGCAGCATGTTCAGGTTGCCGCGCCACACCGGCCCACGGTTGCCACCCAGGGGGATGTACACGTAGTCACGGATGAAGGTCGACAGGCTGATGTGCCAGCGTCCCCAGAACTCCTTGAGATTGCGCGCCGCATAGGGGTAGTTGAAGTTCAGCGGCAGGCGGAAGCCCAGCAACAGGGCGATGCCGGTCACCAGGTCGGTGTAGCCGCTGAAGTTGAAGTAGATCAGGAACGAATAACCGTAGACCGCCCGCAGGATCTGCTCGGCCGAGAAGGCCACCGGGCTGTCGAACACCGGATCGACCCACTCGTTGGCCAGCCAGGAGCTGAGGAAGAACAGCTTGACCACCGCCACCGCGATCAGGCCCAGGGCCCGTTGCGGCTCCAGCACCTGGCGCAGCTGCGGCGGGTTGATCTGCTCCAGCATCGGGATCGCCCGGTTCACCGGGCCGGCGATCAGGCTGGGGAAGAAGGCCAGGTACAGCGCCAGGTCAAAGGGCGAGCCCGGGGTCAGCTCACGGCGGTTGATCGACACCAGGTAGCTGACCGAGTGGAAGGCATAGAACGACAGCCCCACCGGCAGCAGCACCTCCAGCAGCGGCAGCGACACCTCGACGCCAAACTGGGCGAAGGCGTTCTGCACCGTGCTGGTGAAGAAGTCCTGGTACTTGAACAGGTAGAAGGCCCCCAGCACCAGCAACAGCATCAGGCCATTGACCCAGCCCCTGCCGGGATATCGCTGGCTCAACAGGCCGAGCAGATACACCAGGGCCGTGTAGCCCAGCAGGATATAGAGGAAGTTCAGGCTGAAGCTGGCGAGGATCGCGTAGCTGGCGGCCAGCAACAGCGCATTCTGCAAACGCAGGCTGAAGCCCAGGCCCCAGTACAGAACGAAGAACAGGATGAAACAGAGGCCGAATTCGATCGAGAGATAGCTCACAACGTAGTCCATTACGTGCAATCGGGGACAAACCCGGCACAAGGGAGAGCAGGCGGGGGACAGGAAACGGGCGCGATTATGGCAGAGGGGGTTTGACGGTCACAAGTTGAAACATTCTCCGCCTTCAGCGAACGCCGGCTGCGCAACAAACGACAGCCCCCCCTTGTAGGAGCTGGCTTGCCAGCGAAGACGTCCACAAGAGCGACGCCAGACCCAAAGGCCTGTTCGCCGGCAAGCCGGCTCCTACGAAGGGCCGGCGTAGCGGGCGGGGTTACTGGATGTCTTCAGGCTTGACGATCACCCAGTTCTTGTCGGCGGTCACCGGCAGGCCTTCCTTGGCCTGGGCCGCGGCATGCTTGGCCATCATGCCGTTGAGCTGGGTCATGTACTTGTCCTTGCGGTTGATCCACAGGTGGATGCCACCCTTGGCCACGTCCACCCCATGAAACAGCATGTAGCCGTCGCTGGTCGGGGTGTCGCCGCCCACCAGCACCGGTTTCTTCCACTCGTCGATGTAGGTCAGGATCGCCGCGTGCTTGCCCGCCATCCAGGTGGCCGGGGTCCACAGGTACGGCGTCAGTTCCAGGCCGAGGTTGGCCTGCTCGTCGTACTTGCCGTCGGTGATCTGTTTGCGCGCGGTGGTCAGGGCCCCGGTCTTGCGGTCCTTGAGCAGGGTGGTCACGCCAATCACGTTCTGCGGCTTGACGTTGTAGCCGTACTTGGGATCGGCGGCGACCATGCGCACCAGCTCTTCGGAGGCGGCGGTCATCACGTAGACCTCGATGCCGTTCTCCATCAGCTTGTTGTATAGCTCGGCCTGGCCGGTGAAGACCTTGGGCGGGTTGACCTCGATGGTCTTGACCACGTCACCGTCGTAATAGGTGCTCGGCACCGGCTTGCCGGAGGCCATCAGCTCGTCGACGTAGCCCTTGAGCTCCTTGAGGGTGAAGCCGGAGAACACCTGGGCGACCCAGGGGTAGCAGACCATGTCGTCGATTTCACACAGGCGGTAGTAGTAGCTGAACAGGCTTTCCTTGTGCTCGGCGGTGTCCTTGAACGGGATCAGCTTGAGCGACGGGTCCAGGGTGTCGCGGGTGATCAGGCCCTTGTTTTCCATGAAGGGCAGCAGGGACTCTTCCAGGTCATAGCGGTAGCTGGTGTTGTCCATGTCGAACACCGCGAAGTTGCCCTTGTGGGCGTTGGCCGCGATCATCGCGTCCAGCTGCTTGGCCTGTTCGGCGGGCCAATGCTTCAACTCGGTGGCCAGGGCCTGGCCGGCGAGGCCCAGGCAGAGTGCGACTGCGAGCAATTTCGGTGCGAGTTTCATCGACGGTTTTCTCCCTGAGTGAAAGCCTTCGACGCTAACAAATCCCTGTGACAGTTCTCGTCTCCACGCGACCGCTTGCATCCCGAGAGCGCCAGCCACATGCGCCTGAGCGTCAGCGGCTTATTCCAAAAACGACAGTTGCCATGCGATATCGTTATTAATTCATTAGATTTCAAGCTGTTAGGCTTGCCGGTTCGCAATCGCCCCGAGCCGCGATTGGCACACGTCTTATCGGAGCCTCAATGAATCTGCCGCTGATCCTCAACCTGCTGGTGTTCCTGGCCCTGCTGCTGGGCCTGGCACAAACCCGCCACACCACCTGGAGCCTGGCCAAGAAGGTCCTGCTGGCCCTGGTCCTGGGCGTGGTGTTCGGCACCGCCCTGCATAGCATTTACGGCGCCGGCCATCCGGTGCTCAAGGCCTCCATCGGCTGGTTCGACCTGGTGGGCAATGGCTACGTGCAATTGCTGCAAATGATCGTGATCCCCCTGGTGTTCGCCTCGATCCTCAGCGCCGTGGCCCGCCTGCACAACGCCTCGTCCCTGGGCAAGATCAGCTTCCTGACCATCGGCACCCTGTTGTTCACCACCGCCATCGCCGCGCTGGTGGGCATCGGCCTGACCAATCTGTTCGGCCTGACGGCCGAAGGGCTGGTGGCCGGCACCCAGGAAATGGCCCGCCTGCAAGTGATCCAGAGCGATTACGCGGGCAAGGTCGCCGACCTCAACGTGCCGCAGCTGCTGCTGTCGTTCATCCCGCAGAACCCTTTCGCCGACCTGGCCCGGGCCAAGCCGACCTCGATCATCAGCGTGGTGATCTTCGCCGCCTTCCTCGGTGTCGCGGCCCTGCAACTGCTCAAGGATGACGCCGACAAGGGCCAGAAAGTGCTCAACGCCATCGACACCCTGCAAGCCTGGGTGATGCGCCTGGTGCGCCTGGTGATGAAGCTCACCCCCTACGGCGTGCTGGCGCTGATGACCAAGGTGGTGGCCGGCTCCAACCTGCAGGACATCATCAAGCTCGGCAGTTTCGTGGTGGTGTCCTACCTCGGCCTGGGCCTGATGTTCGTGGTCCACGGCCTGCTGGTGGCCCTGGCCGGGATCAACCCGCTACGCTTCTTCCGCAAGGTCTGGCCGGTGCTGACCTTCGCCTTCACCAGCCGCTCCAGCGCCGCGAGCATTCCCCTGAGCATCGAGGCCCAGACCCGGCGCCTGGGCATTCCCCAGTCCATCGCCAGCTTTGCCGCCTCGTTCGGCGCCACCATCGGCCAGAACGGCTGCGCCGGCCTGTACCCGGCGATGCTGGCGGTGATGGTCGCCCCCACCGTGGGCATCAACCCGCTGGACCCGCTGTGGATCGCCACCCTGGTGGCCATCGTGACCTTGAGTTCCGCCGGTGTGGCGGGCGTGGGTGGCGGCGCGACCTTCGCCGCGCTGATCGTGCTACCGGCCATGGGCTTGCCGGTGTCGCTGGTGGCGCTGCTGATTTCCGTGGAGCCGCTGATCGACATGGGCCGCACCGCGCTGAACGTCAGCGGCTCGATGACCGCCGGCGCCATCACCAGCCAGGTGATGCAGCAGACCGACAAGGCGCTGCTGGACGCCGATGAGCATTCGGAGTTGGAGCACGCGTAAAAGCAGCTACAAGCCGCCAGCTACAAGCTGCAAGCAGAAGCCGACGGGCTCTTGCTTGCAGCTTGAAACTTGAAGCTTGCGGCTGCCTGCCGTCAGCTTCTTTCCCACACCTCAAAGCTGTACGCCGGCTTGCCCCCTTCCGCCGGGTTCGGCACCTCCGACACCCGCTTCCACTGCTGTTCATCGAACTGCGGAAACCAGGCATCGCCTTCCGGGCTCAAGGCCACCCGCGTCAGATACAGGCGATCGGCCTGCTCCAGCCCTTGGGCATAAAGCTGCGCGCCGCCGATCAGCATCAGCTCGCTGGCGCCCTGCTCCAGGGCCCATTCCTCGGCCCGTTCCACCGCGGCCTGCAAAGACGGGTAGACCTCGGCACCTTCGAGCACCAGGCCGGTCTGACGACTGACCACGATGTTCAAGCGCCCCGGCAACGGCCGGCCCAGGGAATCCCAGGTCTTGCGCCCCATGATGATCGGCTTGCCCAGGGTGGTGGCCTTGAAGAATTTGAAATCCCCCGGCAAATGCCAGGGCATGCTGTTGTCGACGCCGATCACGCGGTTTTGTGCGAGGGCCGCGATCAGGCTGAGAGGGAGAGATTTTTTCATGCCGGCGAGGATACCAGAGGCCCCAGGCCTGGCAACTTCACCCGACCGCCGCTGCAGCAGTTATGCTCAGCGCACTTTTAAGCGATGGAATGACGCGTGACTGCACTGACTCCCCTGCAACGCCTGTGGCTGACCGAAACCGTGCGCCTGCGCGAGGAGCACGCCGGCCCGCTGGAGGATCAGGAAGCCAATCGCCTGGCCCGCAACCAGGGCGGCGACCTGGCGACCCGCATCCAGAACCGCGCCCTGTGGCTGGCCCAGCGCGACGGCTTGCACGATGCCCTGCGGCACTGGCACCAGGGCGCGCGCCTGGCGTTGTTGCTGCTCTCGCTCATGGCGGTCCTCAGCGGCGCCGGCCTGGCCTTCAGCGCCCTGGGCAACACCCAGCAACCGGTCAATGTGTTCTGGGCCTTGGGCAGCCTGCTGGGCCTGAACCTGATCCTGCTGCTGAGCTGGCTGGCCGGCCTGCTGTTTGCCGGCGAACACGGGGCGGGCCTGGGCCGCCTGTGGCTGTGGCTGAGTGAAAAATTCTCCCGCGATGCCAAGGCCGCGCAGTTGCCGCCGGCGCTGCTGCTGTTGCTGCAACGGCGCAAGCTCAACCGTTGGGCCCTGGGCAGCCTGATCAACGGCCTGTGGTGCCTGATCCTGTCCAGCGCCGTGGTCATGCTGCTGGTGCTGCTGACCACCCATCGCTACAGCTTTGTCTGGGAAAGCACCCTGCTGGGCAGCGATGCCTTCGTGGCCATTACCAATGCCCTCAGCGCCCTGCCCCGCAGCCTGGGCTTCGGCGCGCCGAGCGTGGCGACCATCCAGGCCAGCACCCGGGACGTCTACAACACCGAACTGATCCGCCAGTCCTGGGCCATCTGGCTGGTGGTGCTGGTGGTGATCTACGGCGTGCTGCCGCGCCTGCTGCTGATGCTGTTCTGCCGTTGGCGCTGGCGGCACGGCAAGGCGCGCCTGCAACTGGACCTCAACCTGCCGGGCTACGCCCAGCTGCGTGAACGCCTGATGCCCAGCAGCGAACGCCTGGGAGTCAATGACGCGGCCCCCGAGCAGTTGCACCGGGTCGAAGGCGGCGTCAGCGCCGAGGACAGCAGCGGCGCCTTGCTGGTGGCCATCGAACTGGACGAGCAGCGCCCCTGGCCGCCGCAACTGCCGGACGGCATCAAGAATGCCGGCATCCTCGACAGCCGCGAGTCACGCAACCGCCTGCTGGAGCAGATGAGCCGCTTCCCCCCGGCGCGCCTGCTGATCGCCTGCGACCCGCGGCGCTCGCCGGACCGCGGCAGCCTGGGGCTGATCGCCGAACTGGCGCGCAACGCCAGCGCCACCCGGGTCTGGCTGCTGCAAGCCCCGCCCGGCCAGGCCCTGGATGCCGACCGCCTGGGCGACTGGCACAGCGCCCTGCAACAACTGGAACTGCCCTTCGCCGATTGCGCGCCCCTCGACTGGCTGGAGAACGGTCATGACTGATGCTCGGCAAAAGCCGCTGAAACTGGCGGTGGTCGGCCACACCAACGTCGGCAAGACCTCGCTGCTGCGCACCCTGACCCGGGACGTGGGCTTTGGCGAAGTCTCCCATCGCCCCAGCACCACCCGGCACGTGGAAGGCGCCCGCCTCTCGGTGGATGGCCAACCCCTGCTGGAGCTCTACGACACCCCCGGCCTGGAAGACGCCATCGCCCTGCTGGATTACCTGGAGCGCCTGGAACGCCCCGGTGAACGCCTGGACGGCCCGGCGCGGCTGGCACGTTTTCTCGATGGCAGCGAGGCTCGGCAACGCTTCGAGCAGGAAGCCAAGGTCCTGCGCCAACTGCTGGCCTCGGATGCCGGCCTGTATGTGATCGACGCCCGCGAGCCGGTGCTGGCCAAGTACCGCGATGAGCTTGAAGTGCTCACGGGGTGCGGCAAGCCGCTGCTGCCGGTGCTGAATTTTGTCAGCAGCGCCGACCAGCGCGAAGGCGACTGGCGCGAAGCCCTGGCGCGCCTGGGGTTGCACGCCCTGGTGCGCTTCGACAGCGTGGCGCCACCGGAGGACGGCGAACGGCGCCTGTATGAAAGCCTGGCTCTGCTGCTGGAGCACGCGCGCCCGGCCCTGCAACGGCTGATCGACGACCAGGAGGCCCAGCGCCGGGCGCGCCAGCACAGCGCGGCACGGCTGATTGCCGAGTTGCTGGTGGATTGCGCCGCCTGCCGCCGCAGCGTGGCCAGCGATGCCGAGCTGGAGCAGCAGGCCATTGGCGAACTGCGCCAGACGATCCGCCAGCGCGAGCAGCGCTGCGTCGAGGCCCTGCTCAAGCTCTACGCCTTCCGCCCCGAGGACGCGGCCGCCAGCGACCTGCCGCTGCTGGATGGGCGCTGGGGCGACGACCTGTTCAACCCGGAAACCCTCAAGCAACTGGGAGTGCGCGTCGGCGGCGGCATCGCCGCGGGCGCGGCGGCCGGCGCCGGGGTGGACCTGCTGGTGGGCGGCCTGACCCTGGGCGCCGCGGCCCTGGCCGGGGCGATTGCCGGTGGCGCCCTGCAAACCGCCCGCAGCTACGGCAGCCGCTTGCTGGGCAAGCTCAAGGGCCAGCGCGAGCTGACCGTGGACGACAGCGTGCTGCGCCTGTTGGCCCTGCGTCAGCGGCAGTTGGTGCAGGCGCTGAACCGGCGCGGGCATGCGGCGCTGGACAGCATCCGCCTGGCGATGCCGGAAGACAAAAGCTGGCGCGAGGGCAAGTTGCCGGAAGCCTTGAGCAAGGCCCGGGCGCATCCGCAGTGGTCGTCGCTCAACCCGCAGAAACGCCTGAGCCAGGCCGAGCGCCAGGAGCAGATCGAGGCGCTGGCGCAACATCTGCTGTAGCCGCTGCCGAGCCCGCGAGGCTGCGCAAAGGGCCGCAGGACCTTCAACAAGCCCAAAAGCGGCGCCTCCTGCGGAGCCGTTCGCAGCCTGCGGCAGCGGCTACAAAAACCAAGCCTGTACCCGCTAAAGCAGCGCCAAAGCCTTGTCCTTGAGCACCTGCAAATCCATTACCGGCACCCACATTTCCTTGGCCTGTTCGTCCCAGTGGCGCAGGCGCAAACTCAGCGCGCACAACGGGTCGAGTTCGAAGGCTGCCGCCTCTGCCGCGCTCATCGCCCCGCCCTGGTATTCCAGGGTGCGCCGGCTGGCTTCGCTCAGCCGCTGGTAGTAACCGGGCTCCTTGAAGGTCAGGTAGCGCTTGGCCTGGACGTGATACTCCACCAGCCGCGCCAGGCGCTCGCTGAACCCCGCCCGGCGCAGATAATCCGCCCCCAGGCGCTCATGGCTGACCACGCCGAAACCGCCCATGTTCTCGGCATCCTGCTGGCAGATATGCCCGATATCGTGGAAGAACGCCGCCAGCACCACTTCATCGTCATGACCTTCGGCCAGGGCCAGTTGCGCGGCCTGGGACATGTGCTCGATCTGCGACACCGGCTCGCCAATGTAGTCACAATCGCCAAATCGCTCGTACAGGCCGAAAACCTCGTCAATCACCTGCTGCCGACGCATCACGCCTCCCCCAGCAGCCGGGCGATATTGCCCTCGGCCATGGCCGGACCGACGCTCATGCCCACGCCGGTATGCATCAGCGCCGCATAAACCCCGGGCGCTGCCTCCAGGAAGGAGAACGGCCCGGGCCCACGCGCGCCGTACACGCCCTGCCAGCGCTCCACCACCTGGACCTTGCAGCCCAGGGTCTGTTCGGCCAGTTCGATCAGCCAGTTGTCCACCTGTTCGGCGTTGAACGGCGACGGATCGCTGCCGTAGTCGTGGGAATCACCGATGATCAGCTCGCCGTAGGGGGTCGGGCTGATCAGCAGGTGAATGCCGTGCTCGTGCAGATGGGGTGCCTCGCGCAGGATCTGCGCCTGCACCGCCGCCGCTTGCGGCAGGTCGGCGAAGGCGCCGTAGTGCACGCAGCTGAGCCCGGTGAGCAAGGCATGTTGCAGGTTGAGGTTGACCTGGGGCCGGGCGCGGAGCATTTGCAGGCGGCAGATCTGCGGCTGCAGGACGGCGATCTGCTCGGCCAGCAGGGTCTGATAGTCGTGGCCCGAACACAGCACGATCTGCGGCGCATGAAAGCTGCCGGCGGTGCTGTGCAGTTGCCCCGGCTGGATATCGCGCACCAGGGTCGAGAAGTGGAACTGCACCCCCAGGTCGCGACGCAGGTAATCGATCAGCAGCGGCAGCGCCTCGCGGGAATACAGTTGCTGGTCATCCAGGCCGTGCAAGGCCGCGCGGTGATGGCGGAACTGGCCGCCGTACAGGTCATTCAGGGCCGCGCCCCGCAGCAGTTCGACACGATAGCCGTGCTCCCGCGCGCGACCGGCGCAGAAGGCTTCCAGCAGTTGTTCTTCGGCTTCGTTGCGGGCGAACAGGTAGGAGCCGTTGCGCTTGAGCTGCAAGCCGGCCAGCTGTTGCCAGTCGGCCCAGATATCGCGGCTGGCGCGGGCCAGTTCCAGCATGATGCCCGGCGGCTGGCCGGTGACCAGGGCCTGGCCGAAGTTGCGCACCGAGGCGCCCAGGGGCGTGGCGCTGCGCTCGAATACCTGTACCCGCAAACCGCGCTTGGCGGCCGCGTAGGCGTGGGACAGGCCGAGGATGCCGGCGCCGACGATCAGCAGATCGCTGTGATGGGTCATGTTCATGTCTCGTTGTTTTTGACGAGGGGGCTTGCTCCCGCAGGAGTGCGCAGTACTCCCAGGCAGTTGCACCGCCCGGTCGGGATTCAGGGCCGCTGCGCCGCCCAGCGGGAGCAAGCTCCCTCGCCACAGCAGCCCCTGGCGTTACTGCGCGGCAACCTTTTCCGACTTGCCGTCATAGCGCTTGCGCCACTCGGCGAGGATCTGGTCGCGGTTCTTCGAGGCCCAGGCAAAGTCGTTCTTGATCAAGCGCTGCTCGTAGTCGGCCGGCAGTTCGGTCTGCGGCTTGGCGATGCCCGGCTGGGCCAGCACGGCGAAGTTTTCCTTGTACAGCTCCATGGCCGCCGGACTGGCGGAGAAGTCGGCGAGCTTCTTCGCTGCCTCTTCATGCGGCGTGCCCTTGATCACAGCCGTGGCTTCGATTTCCCAGCCCAGGCCTTCCTTGGGCAGGATGATGTCCAGCGGCGCGCCCTGGCGCTTGAGCTGCACGGCCGGGTATTCGAAGGAGATGCCGATCGGGAATTCACCGGCGGCGGCCAGCTTGCACGGCTTGGAACCGGAGTGGACGTACTGGCCGATGTTCTGGTGCAGGTCATCCATGTACTGCCAGCCCTGCTTCTCGCCGAAGGTCTGCAGCCAGGCGCTGACATCCAGGAAGCCGGTGCCCGAGGACGCCGGGTTGGGCATGACGATCTTGCCCTTGTACTCGGGCTTGGTCAGGTCCTGCCAGCTCACCGGCTTGCTCAGGCCCTGCTTTTCGGCCTCCACGGTGTTGAAGCAGATGGTCGCGGCCCACACGTCCATGCCGACCCAGGCCGGTGGGTTGGCGGCGTCGCGGTAGTTCGGGCCGATCTGGCCCAGGTCCTTGGGCGCATAACTTTGCAACATGCCTTGCTGGTCGAGAATCGCCAGGCTGGACGCCGCCAGGCCCCAGACCGCATCGGCCTGCGGGCGGGCTTTTTCCGCCAGCAGCTTGGCGGTGATGATCCCGGTGGAGTCACGCACCCACTTGATCTCCACGTCCGGGTTGGCCTTTTCGAAGGCTTGCTTGTAGGACTTCAGCTGCTCGGCTTCGAGGGCGGTGTAGACCGTCAGCTCGGTTTTCGCAGCAAAGGCGTTCAGGCTGACAGCAGAGAGGACGGCAGCGACAAGAGCCAGGGGCTTGAACATGGTGCGGTTCCTTAGTGAGTGCAAATCAGGGGGTGGGTGAGCAAGAAATCAATGACCCGGCGCGGTTTGCCGCCAGGCCTGGGAGCGGCGCAACAGCCCGCGCGACGCCCAGGCCAGCAGCAGCGAGACACCGGCCGAAGTGAACAGGATCAGGGTCGACATCGCCGCGGCGCCGCCGACGTTGCCGGCGTCGTCCATGTTCAGCACGGCGACGGCGGCGAGGATGGTGTCGGGGCTGTAGAGGAAGATCGCCGCCGACACCGTGGTCATGGCCGAGACGAACAGGTAGCGCACGATGTCCAGCAGCGCCGGCAGGCAGATCGGCACGGTGACCCGCAGGTAATGCCGGTACAGCGGCGCCTTGAGCGACAGCGCGGCGGCCTCGAACTCGGCATCCAGCTGGCGCAGGGCGGTGGTGGCGGTCATCTGCGCGGTGGTCAGGTAGTGGGCGATGGTGCACACCACCAGCAGGGTCATGCTGCCGTAGAACACGTGCAGCGGGTTGCCGTTGAGGTTGAAGAAGAACACGTAGCCCAGGCCCAGCACCAAGCCGGGCACCGCCATCGGCACGAAGCTGAGCAGGCGCAGCGCCAGGTTCAGGCCGCGCTGGCCGCGGGTTTTCTCCATCAGATAGGCGCCGGTGAAAATCAGCAGGCTGCCGATCAGCGCCGTGCACAGGGCCATGCTCAGGCTGTTGCGATAGGCCAGCCAGCCACCGCCGGCGGTGTCGTCGAACTGGTAGTGGTTCAGCGACAGCGACAGGTTGTAGGGCCAGAACTTCACCAGGGAGGAATACACCGCCATGCCGAACACCAGCAGCAGCGCGGCGCAGATCAGCAACACGATGGCCAGGTAGCAGGCGTCCCGCAGCCGCGATGGCGCCGGCTTGAACACCTGGGCGCGACCGCTCATGGCATCGCCATGACGGCGGCGCAGCCAGGCATCGACGCCGAAGCTGAACAACGCCGGCAACAGCAACACCATGCCAATCAAGGCGCCACGGCCGAACTGCTGCTGACCCACCACCGCCTTGTAGGCCTCCAGGGCCAGCACCTGATAGTCGCCGCCCACCACCACCGGCACGCCGAAGTCGGTGATGGTCAGGGTAAACACCAGGCAGAACGCGGCGAACACCGCCTGCCGGGTGGCTGGCCAGGTGATGCTGCGAAAGGCCCTGGCCGGGCTGGCGCCCATGCTCGATGCGGCGTCGAACAGCCGCGCATCGGCCAGGGACAGCGCCGAGAGCAGGATCATCAGGGCGTGGGGAAAGGTGTAGATGACTTCGCCGAGGACGATGCCCCAGAAGCCGTAGATGTTCTCGGCGAACAGGCCACGCAGCAGGCCCTGGTTGCCGAACAGATAGACCAGGGCAATCCCCGGGAGCATCGATGGCGCCATCAGCGGCAACAGCGACAGGCCACGCCACAGGCCCTTGCCGGGAATCAGCGTGCGTTGCAGGGCGTAGGCGAACAGGTAAGCCAGGGGCACCACGATGGCGGCGACGCTGAGGGAGACTTTCAGGCTGTTGCCCAGCAGCCAGTGGAAGTTGGCGCTGCTCACCAGCTCGCGGGCCGCCAGCCAGCCACCGCCCTGCCCGGCCTCGGCGCTGAAACCGCGCCAGAAGATCGCCAGCAGGGGCAACAGCACCGCGACACCCAGCAGGAGCAGAAGCAGAAGCTTGCCGCCGACGACAAAAATACGGTCGCCGATCTCGGCACGCGAAGCCTGGCGCGCCCGCTTGGCAGGTAGCGGCAGGGACATTGGCACACTCATCTCAGGCAAACACCTGGAGGCTGCGCGGCGGCAAGGCGACCCAGATGTCCTGGGCGCCCAGGCGCGGCATGGCGTCCGGGGCCAGTTCCGCCAGCAGCGCATGCCCCGGCAGCTCGTTGAGCTCGAAGCTCATGCGGCAGCGGTTGCCGAGGAAGGTGATCTCGCGGACCTTGGCCGGGAACAGGTTTTCCTCATGCACCGGCGGGTTCACGCTGATCGCTTCCGGGCGGCAGAACAGCCGGCCCGAAGCGGTCTTGGCCGAGCCGTCGGCCAGGCGCACCTTCATCCCGCCAACCTGGGCATGACTGTCGCTGTTGCGGCTGAAGGGCAGCCAGTTGCCCTGGCCGACGAACTCGGCGACGAAGGGCGTGGCGGGGCGATCGTAGATTTCCTGGGGCGTGGCGTATTGCTCGACCTTGCCGTTGTTCATCACGGCGATGCGGTCGGCCATCAACATGGCTTCGTCCTGGTTGTGGGTGACCATCAGGGTGGTGATCCCCAGGCGCCGCTGCAGTTGGCGCAGCTCGGTGCACAGGTGCTCGCGGACCCGGGCATCCAGGGCCGACATCGGCTCGTCCAACAGCAGCAGCGACGGCGCCGGCGCCAGGGCGCGGGCCAGGGCCACGCGCTGCTGCTGGCCGCCGGACAACTGGCCGGGGTATTTCTTCTCGCTGCCGCTCAGGCCCACCAGTTCCAGCATCTGCGCCACGCGCTGGCGCGCTTCCTCGCGCCCGCTGCCGGCCAGGCCGTAGGCGATGTTGGCTTCCACCGTGAGGTTGGGAAACAGCGCATAGGACTGGAACAGGATCCCGTAGTCCCGGGCTTGCGGCGCCAGCAGCGACACGTCCCGATCCCCCAGGTACAACTCGCCCTGGTCCTGGCGCTCGAGGCCGGCGATGCAGCGCAGCAAGGTGGTCTTGCCACAACCGGACGGCCCCAGCAGGCACACCAGCTCGCCGGCGGCGACGTCCAGGGAGACGTTATCCAGCGCCGTGAAAGCGCCGAAGCGCTTGCGCACGCCGCGCACTTTCATCGGTGCGCCAGGGTTGCTCAGGGCAGTTGCGATTGCAGGGTTCATGGACAGGCCTCATCAAGCAGATGAGGCCAATCCTAGAGTTGTAATGAGTCGGTCATATGGCAGTAAGGCAAAAACGACCGATAGTGGTATTTGGGGATTTTGGTTCAACCTGCCGGTGATGTGCTGGCTGATCGGACGCCTTCGCGAGCAAGCTCGCTCCTACATTGAAATGCATTCCCCTCTGTAGGAGCGAGCTTGCTCGCGAAGCCCTCGGCATGGCCGATGCAGATCCTTCAGGCGGGAGCCATTTCCTGCGCCAATCCGAGAAACGCCGCTGGCAAGCGCGCGTTCTTGCGCTCCTTGAGGCAGTACAGGTACTCGACGATCTGCGGCGCGTTTTCGATGCTCAGCACTCGCAACTGCGGATCGTGGGGCACTTCCTGGCGGGCAATGATGCTGATGCCGATGTTGCGCAGCACCGCCTCGCGGATCGATTCGCGGCTGCCGATTTCCAGCAGCGGGCCGAAGCTGACGTTGGCGTCCTTGAGCAGGGTTTCGGTGAGGCTGCGGGTGGTGGAGCCCGGCTCGCGCATCAGCAGGGTATGCCCGGCCAGGGCGTTGAGAGGCACGTGCTCCAGCGCCGCCAGGGGGTGGTTGCGGTGCACCGCCAGCACCAGCGGGTCGCTGCCCAGCACCCGACGGACCAAGCGCGAATCGTCCAACAATTGCGAGGAGGCGGCGACATCCACCCGATAGTCCTCCAGCGCCTCCAGGACTTGCTGGGAATTGCCGATTTCCACCGATACCTCCACCTGGGGCAGGCGCTCGCGGAAGGTCTTCACCAGATCGAGGATGTAGTACGGCGCCGTGGCGGCGATGCGCAAGGTGCCCTGTACCTGACCGCTGTTACGCAGGAAGAACTCAATGTCGGCTTCTTTCTGCAACAGGTCCTTGACCATCGGCAGCAGCCGCGCGCCCTCGTCGCTGAGGCTCAGGCGGCGGCCGCCGCGGTAGAACAACTCCACCGAATACTGGCTTTCCAGGTTGCGGATCTGCGTAGTCACCGTCGGTTGACTGAGGCCGAGCTTCTTCGCCGCCAGGGTGATGCTGCCCAGGCGGGCGACCATGTAAAAGGCCTTCAGCTCCGCGCTCAGCATGGCGGCTTGCCAGAGCTGCAAGCTTGCAGCGGCAAGCCGCAAGCTGGAGCGGGTGGGTATGGGTTCATCACTCTGGTTCTCACCTCAATTGCTTGTCGCTTGCCACTTGCCACTTGCCACTTGCCGCTTGCCGCTTGCCGCTTGCCGCTACCGTGTCCTATTTGCGCAGCAGGCGCAGGCCGTTGAACACCACCAGCAGGCTCACGCCCATGTCGGCGAACACCGCCATCCACATGGTGGCGAGCCCGGCAAAGGTTACCCCAAGAAAGATCGCCTTGATGACCAGGGCCAGGGCGATATTTTGCTTGAGCACCACCGAGGTCTGGCGCGACAGGCGGATAAACGCCGGGATCTTGCGCAGATCATCGTCCATCAGCGCGACATCCGCGGTTTCGATGGCGGTGTCGGTGCCGGCCGCGGCCATGGCGAAGCCGATCTCGGCCCGGGCCAGGGCCGGAGCGTCGTTGATGCCGTCGCCGACCATGCCGACCCGGTGGCCCTGGGCGTACAGGTCTTCGATGGCTTGCAGCTTGTCGCTGGGCAGCAAGTCGCCCCGGGCCTGGTCGATGCCCACCTGGGCCGCGATGGCCTGGGCAGTGTGCGGGTTGTCGCCGGTGAGCATCAGGGTCTTGATCCCCAGCTCATGCAACTGCTGGATGGCTTCGCGGCTGGATTCCTTGACCGTATCGGCCACGGCGAACAGCGCCAGCGGGCCGTTGCGATCCAGCAGCAGGACCACGGTCTTGCCCTGCTGCTCCAGGGCAAAGAGTTTTTCTTCCAGGGCCGGGGAGCACAGGCCCAGCTCTTCCACCAGGCGGTGGTTGCCCAGGTGATAGAGCTGGCCGTTGATTTCCCCGCGCACTCCGCGCCCGGCCAGGGCTGCGAAGTTATCCACAGGGTGCATGGCCAGCTGTTTATCCACAGCCGCCCGGGCAATGGCCAGGGACACGGGGTGGTCGGAACGCCCCGCCAGGCTCGCGGCCAGGGCCGGAGCCGTGTCCTGTGCCAGTGGGTCCAGGGCCAGGAAATCGGTCTGCACCGGCTTGCCGTGGGTAATAGTGCCGGTCTTGTCCAGGGCCAGGTAATCGAGCTTGTAGCCACCTTCCAGGTAGACCCCGCCCTTGACCAGGATGCCCTTGCGCGCCGCCGCTGCCAGGCCGCTGACAATGCTCACCGGGGTGGAGATCACCAGGGCGCACGGGCAGGCCACCACCAGCAGCACCAGGGCGCGGTAGATCCAGTCGAACCAGGCGCCGGCCATGAACAGCGGCGGGATCAGCGCCACCGCCAGGGCGAAGGCGAATACCGCCGGGGTGTAGATTTTCGAGAAGGTATCGACGAAGCGCTGGGTCGGCGCCCGCGCGCCCTGGGCCTGCTCCACGGCGTGGATGATCCGCGCCAGGGTCGAGTTGTTGGCGGCGGCGGTCACTCGGTATTCCAGGGAACCGGCCTGGTTGATGGTGCCGGCGAACACCTTGTCGCCCACAGTCTTTTCCACCGGCAGGCTTTCACCAGTGATCGGCGCCTGATCGATGGTGGATCTGCCGGACACCACCTCGCCGTCCAGACCGACGCGCTCGCCGGGACGCACCCGCACCAACGCGCCCAGCTCGACGCTTTTCGCTTCCACTTCGCGCCAAGTGCCATCGGCCTGCTGCACCGTGACCTTTTCCGGGGTCATCTGCATCAGGCCGCTGATGGCGTTGCGCGCCCGGTCCAGGGAGCGGGCCTCGATCAGCTCGGCGACGGTGAACAGGAACATCACCATCGCCGCTTCCGGCCACTGGCCGATCAGCACCGCGCCGGTCACGGCGATGCTCATCAGGGCATTGATGTTGAGGTTGCGGTTCTTCAGGGCGATCCAGCCCTTCTTGTAGGTACCCAGGCCGCCGCTGAGGATCGACACCAGGGCCACCAGCGCGATCACCCAATCGGGCGCGGCACTGGTGAAGTGAATGACTTCGGCGGCCAGCGCGCCGATACCCGACAGCGCCAGGGGCCACCAGGCTTTCTTCACCGGCGCGGCGGCAGGCGCGACTTCGGCGCCCTCCTGCTGCAGCGGCTCGGCGTGCATGCCCAGGGATTTGACCGCCTCGATGATCGGCGCGGTGCTCGGCAGGTCGTGGGTCACCCCCAGCACGCGGTTCATCAGGTTGAATTCCAGGGCCTGGACCCCCGCCAGCTTGCCCAGCTTGTTCTGGATCAGGGTCTGTTCGGTGGGGCAGTCCATGGCCTCGATGCGAAAGCTGCTCAGGCGCGCGCCGGCGCTCGGGGTTTCGCTCAAGGTGACCCTGGACGGCGCCGGACCGGCGGCACCGCAGCAGGAAGCGCCATGGGCGGCGTGGTCGTGAGCCTTGACCGGCTGCAGCTTGCCCGCCGGTGGGTGGGCATGGCCGTGATCGTGATCGTGATCGTGATCGTGATCGTGATCGTGATCGTGATCGTGATCAGCATGGGCGTGCTGGGCGTCGGGCTTGCGCGGGTTGTGAATGGAGTCGCTCATCGGGGTCGCGTCCGTATAAAGGTGCTTGTTGCCAAGTGAACACCCTGTAGCCACTATAGGGTCAAGCACCCATTCGGAGACGACGGCAATGAAGATTGGCGAACTGGCGAAACTCACCGACTGTCAGGTCGAGACCATCCGCTACTACGAGCGCGAAGGACTGCTGCCGGAACCGGCCCGCAGCGAAGGCAACTACCGCCTCTACACCCAGGCCCACACCGAGCGCCTGACCTTTATCCGCAATTGCCGCAGCCTGGACATGACCCTTGAGGAAATCCGCAGCCTGCTCAACCTGCGGGACAGCCCGGAAGGCCAGTGCGCCAGCGTCAACGCCCTGATCGACGAGCATATCCATCACGTCAAGGCGCGCATCGACGGGCTCCTGGTGCTCCAGGAGCAACTGCTGGACCTGCGCCAGCGCTGCAGCGAAGGGCCGGACCAGGATCACTGCGGCATCCTCCAGCGCCTGGAAGTCAGCGGTTCGGTGGCCCCCAACGAAGCCGAACCCTCGCACGTCGGCCGCAGCCACGGGCACTGAGCCCCGGGCGCGGCCTCAGGCGCCGCGCCGCGCGCTGCCGATCAGCCGCAGATAAGTCCCCTCGAGCAGCGCCAGCAGCCGCTGGTCAAACTGCCGCCAGGCCAGGCCCTGGCGCACCAGCCAGGCGCTGAGCAGCCCCACCAGGCAGCCACCGAGAATATCGAAGGGGAAATGCACCCCGAGGTAGACCCGGGCCCAGCCCACCAGCAGCGCCAGGCCCAGCATCACCAGCCCGGCCTTGCGCAGGCGCGCGAGGATCAGCGCGAACGCCATGGCGAACATGCCGCTGGCGTGATCGCTGGGGAAGGACGCGCCGGGCGCATGGGCGAGGAAGTTCTGCCCCAGGCCGATCATGAAGGGCCGCGGATGGAACCACAGCTCACGGATCAGCCAATTGCTGGCCAGGGCCAGCACGATGCCGAGGGTCGCCAGCAGCACGATCATGCGCTGGCGGCGCTCACCGAAAACCCAGAGCACCGCCAGCAGTAACGGCACGCTGAGCACCAGCCATTGCGCGAAGAAAACCGCCAGTGTACGCATCGGCATTGACGCACCGGCACTGGCGTTGATGGCCAGGAACAGGCTGTGATTGAGTTCTTCCATTCGCGGCTCACGTTGAAGTTCACAAGGGCGACGCCCGGTGTCTGGCAGGGCCACTCCTCAGAGCGTAGCTGGCCGCCAGGCACAGTCATGCCCGGAACAGCTCCGGGCACGGGTCGATAAAGGCAACAGGGTCAATCGACAAGGGCCGCGCGGCATCAGCCACGCGGCCCCTGGCACAGCAGGTGGGGGCTTAAACGGCCATCGGCGCGGTCATTGGCGCGTGGTGCTCGTAGCCTTCCAGGGAAAAATCGCTCGGTTCGATCAGTTCCAGCCACTCGGGCTGGTAGACGCCGGTCTTGGCGAACTCCGGCACACGCTCGGAAATCACCAGTTTGGGCATCGGGAACGGCTCGCGCTTGAGCTGTTCGTTGAGCATGTCCAGGTGGTTTTCGTAGACGTGGGCGTCACCGATGAAATAGGTGAACCAGCGCGGTGTGTAGCCGGTCAGGCGGCCGATCAGGCTCAGCAGCGCCGCGCCCTCGGTGAGGTTGAATGGCGTGCCCAGGCCCAGATCGTTGGAGCGGATGTAGAGGGTCAGGGAGATTTCCCGGGTCTCGACATTGGGGTGGAACTGATACAGCAGATGGCACGGCGGCAGGGCCATTTCATCCAGCTGGGCGCAGTTCCAGCCGTGGAACAGGATCCGCCGGCTGCCCGGGTCGTTGATGATGGTGTCGACGCACTGGCGCACCTGGTCGATGGCCTTGTACAGCACCACGTAGCCCTGGCCGTCTTCCTCGCCGGCGGCGATCTGCCGGTAGCCCTGGCTCAGCGCCAGGTCGATGGCGGCCTGGTTGCTGGTCTTGATCTGCTTGTAGGCTGGCCATTTACGCCATTGCACGCCATAGATCTCGCCCAGGTCGTCGTCGCCCTGGCGAAACGGGTTGGCTAGCCACTGGGCGTTTTCGTTGGCGTTCTGGTCCCAGACCTTGCAACCCAGGGCGCGGAATTCGGCGGCGTTGTTCACCCCACGCAGGAAGCCGACCATCTCGCCAATGGCCGACTTGAAGGCCATCTTGCGGGTGGTGATGGCCGGGAAACCTTCCTTGAGGTCGTAGCGCAACATGGCCCCGGGGAAGCTGATGGTGTTCACACCGGTGCGGTTGGCCTGCTTGGTGCCGTTGTTGATGACGTGGGCCACCAGATCGAGATATTGCTTCATGAATTACCTGCATCCTTGAACCCGGGGCACGCCCCGGGATTCGAATTTATTGCGCCGCGCTCTGGGCCGGAGCGCGATGATAAGCCAGCCAGATCAGCCCCAGGCCGCCGAGGATCATCGGCACGCACAGCACCTGACCCATGGTCAGCCAGTTCCACGCCAGATAGCCCAGTTGCGCGTCCGGCACCCGGACGAACTCGACGATGAAGCGGAAGATCCCGTAAAACAGCGCGAACATACCGGAAACCGCCATGGTCGGCCGCGGTTTGCGCGAGAACAGCCAGAGGATCAGGAACAGCGCCACGCCTTCCAGGGCGAACTGATACAGCTGCGACGGATGACGCGGCAACTGCGCCGGATCGCTGAACGGCGGGAAGATCATCGCCCACGGCACGTCGGTGGGTTTGCCCCACAACTCGGCGTTGATGAAGTTGCCGATCCGCCCGGCGCCCAGGCCGATCGGCACCATCGGCGCGACGAAGTCCATCAGTTCGAAGAAGCTCTTGTTGTTGCGCTTGCCGAACCACAAGGCCGCCAGCATCACCCCGATGAAGCCACCGTGGAACGACATGCCGCCCTTCCACACTTCGAAGATCAGGGTCGGGTTGGCCAGGTAGGCGCTCAGGTCGTAGAACAGCACGTAACCCAGGCGGCCGCCGACGATCACCCCCATGGACATCCAGAACACCATGTCCGAGAGCTTCTCCTTGCTCCAGGTCGGATCGAAACGGTTCAGCCGGCGCGAGGCCAGCAGCCAGGCACCGCCGATGCCGATCAGGTACATCAGGCCGTACCAGTGGATTTTCAGCGGGCCGATGGCCAGGGCCACCGGATCAATCTGCGGGTAAGGCAGCATTGCGACTCCTCGTCAGGGTTAGAACTCAAATATTCCCGGGCAAACTGCCAGCCCGGGATTAAGCCAGGATTGCGTCATCGCTCAGAACAGGAAGCTGATCCCCACGCAAAACAGTAGCGCGGCGAACATCCGCTTCAACAGGCGCGGCGACAGTTTATGGGCCAGGCGCGCGCCGATCCGGGCGAACACCATGCTGGTCAGGGCAATGCCCAACAGCGCCGGCAAATACACGAAGCCGAGACTATGAGCCGGAAGCTGCGGATCATGCCAGCCCAGAATCATGAAACTTAAGGCGCTGGCCAGGGCGATGGGCAAGCCGCAGGCCGAAGAGGTGGCCACGGCCTGCTGCATCGGCACGCTGCGCCAGGTGAGAAACGGCACGGTCAGCGAGCCACCGCCGATGCCAAAGATCGCCGAGGCCCAGCCGATCACCCCGCCGGCCGCGGCCAGGCCCCATTTGCCGGGCACCTGGCGGCTGGCCTTGGGCTTGAGTTCCAGGGTCATCTGCAGGGCCACCAGCAGGGCAAAGACGCCGATGATCTTCTGCAGGTGCGGGCCGGAAATGGCTTCCGCCGTCAGTGCGCCGAAACCGGCCCCCAGGAGAATGCCTGCGGCCATCCAGGCAAAGATCGGCCAACGCACCGCGCCGCGCCGATGGTGTTCACGGACCGCATTGACCGAGGTGAAGATGATGCTGGCCAGGGAGGTGCCCACCGCCAGATGGGTCAGTACCGAGGCATCGAAGCCTTGCAGGGTAAAACTGAACACCAGTACCGGGACGATGATGATCCCACCGCCCACGCCGAACAGCCCGGCCAGTACGCCCGCGCAGGCGCCCAGCAGCAGATAGAGCAGAAATTCCATGGGAGCATCCGAAAATGAGAGCGGCATGGTAACGGAAGCGCTACCCCGGACTCCACTGGATGGCGATGGATACCCCGGGGTTGTGTGCGTAGAGTGAGCAAAAACACCCAGGGGGTCACCTCAATGTGCTTGATCGTTTTCGCCTGGCGGCCGGGCCATGCCCAGCCCCTGATCGTCGCGGCCAACCGCGATGAGTTCTACGCTCGCCCCAGCCTGCCCCTGGGGCAATGGCCGGAGTCGCCGCAGATCCACGCCGGACGCGACCTGGAGGCCGGCGGCACCTGGCTTGGGGTCGGTGCCCATGGCCGCTTTGCCGCCCTGACCAATATCCGCAACCCGCACCAACCGCCCGCGCGGCGTTCCCGGGGCGAACTGGTGGCGCGCTTTCTCGCCGGCGACATTGCCCTGGAAGACTACTTGCGCGATGTCGTCGGCCGTTCAGTGGAGTACGCCGGCTTCAACCTGCTGCTGGGCACCGGCGATCAACTGTGGCACTACAACGCGCAGGACCTGGAGCCCCAATTGCTCAAGCCCGGGGTCTACGGCCTGTCCAATGCCGGGCTCGACACGCCCTGGCCAAAGCTGCTCAAGGCCAGGGCGGCGCTGCAGGAAGTGCTGCATGACCCCAAGCCCCAGGCGCTGCTGGCGCTCTTGAGCGATCCGCAGACCGCGCCCTTCGCCGAGTTGCCGGACACCGGTGTCGGGCTGGCCACGGAAAGCCTGCTGTCCAGCGTGTTCATCGCCAGCCCCAGCTACGGCACACGGGCCAGCACCGCGCTGATCGTCAACGCCGACGGCTCGCGGCATCTGGTCGAACGCAGCTTTGGCCCTTATGGCGGGCATCTGGGGGAGGTCGAGCTGAAGGTGTGAAGCGCGTTCGCCGGCAAGCCAGCTCCCGTGGGAGCCGGCTTGCCGGCGAGGAAAATACTTCGATTACAGGGTCTTGTTCGACGCCGGATTGATCATCCGCGCCAACCCGAGCTTCTTCAGGGCCAGTTGCAGCGAGCTGTGGATAACTTGCGGGTTGTCGATGGTCATCATCTCGTCCAGCAGTTCCTTGGCCTTGCTCAGGCTGATCTGGCGCAGCATCCACTTCACTTTCGGCAGGTTGGTGGCGTTCATCGACAGGCTGTCGAAACCCATGGCCATCAGCAGCACCGCGGCCGCCGGATCGCCAGCCATCTCACCGCAGATGCTCACCGGCTTGCCTTCGGCATGGGCGTCACGCACCACGTTCTGCAGGGCTTGCAGCACCGCCGGATGCAGGTAGTCGTAAAGATCGGCGACCCGCGGGTTGTTGCGGTCCACCGCCAGCAGGTACTGGGTCAAGTCGTTGGAGCCCACCGAGAGGAAGTCCACCTGGCGCGCCAGTTCCCGGGTCTGATACACCGCCGCCGGAATCTCGATCATCACCCCCACCGGCGGCATGGGCACGTCGGTGCCTTCGTCACGCACTTCGCCCCAGGCACGGTGAATCAGGTGCAGGGCTTCTTCCAGTTCGTGGATGCCGGAAATCATCGGCAGCAGGATACGCAGGTTGTTCAGCCCTTCACTGGCCTTGAGCATGGCCCGGGCCTGCACCAGGAAGATTTCCGGGTGGTCGAGGGTCACACGGATCCCGCGCCAGCCGAGGAAGGGGTTGTCTTCCTTGATCGGGAAGTACGACAGCGACTTGTCGCCGCCGATGTCCAGGCTGCGCATGGTCACCGGCTGAGGATGGAATGCCGCCAGTTGCTCGCGATAGATCGCCAGCTGCTCTTTTTCACTGGGGAAGCGCTGGTTGATCATGAACGGCACTTCGGTACGGTACAGGCCTACGCCCTCGGCACCGCGCTTCTGCGCCCGAGCCACATCGGCCAGCAGGCCGGTGTTGACCCACAACGGCATGCGGTGACCATCGGGGGTGATGCAAGGCAGGTCGCGCAAGGCGTCCAGGCCCTGGGCCAGTTGCCGTTCCTCTTCCACCACATCGGCGAATTGCTTGCGCAGTACCTCGCTGGGGTTGGTGTAGACCTCGCCGTGGTAGCCGTCGACGATCATCTGGATGCCGTCGACCTTGGAATACGGCAGGTCCACCAGGCCCATCACCGTGGGAATGCCCATGGCCCGGGCCAGAATCGCCACGTGGGAGTTGCCCGAACCCAGCACCGATACCAGCCCCACCAGCTTGCCTTCGGGCACTTCGCCGAGCATGGCCGGGGTCAGTTCTTCACTGACCAGGATGGTGTTGTCGGGGTAGACCAGGGTCTGCTGGCGTTCTTCCTGCAGGTAGGCCAGGAGCCGGCGCCCCAGGTCCTTGACGTCCGAGGCGCGCTCGCGCAGGTAGGCGTCGTCCATCAATTCGAAACGGTTGACGTGATCGGTGACCACCTGGCGCAAGGCGCCCTGGGCCCATTGCCCGGTCTTGATCACGGTCTTGACTTCGCTGCCCAGGGAGGCGTCGTCGAGCATCATCAGGTAGACGTCGAACAGCGCGCGCTCTTCCGGGCGCAGCTGGGTGGCAAGTTTTTCCGACAGCGCGCGCATGTCGGCACGCACCCCTTCCAGGGCGCTCTTGAACAGCGCCAGCTCGGCATCGATGTCGGTGATGTGTTTGTCCGGCACCACGTCCAGGTCGGCCGGCGGCAGCATCACCACCGCGCTGCCCACCGCGGCGCCGGGGGAACCGGGTACGCCGACGAACTTGGCTTCCTGGATGCCCTTGCCCTGGCGTCCCAGGCCGCGGATCGAACCAGTGGCCTCGGCATGGGCGATCACCCCGGCCAGCTGGGCACTCATGGTCACCAGGAAGGCTTCTTCGCCCTCGTCGAACTGACGGCGCTCTTTCTGCTGGATGACCAGTACGCCCACCACCCGACGGTGGTGAATGATCGGGGCACCGAGGAACGAGGCATAACGCTCTTCACCGGTTTCGGCGAAGTAGCGATAACGCGGGTGATCGGCGGCGTTTTCCAGGTTGAGGGGTTCTTCCCGGGTGCCCACCAGACCGACCAGGCCTTCGTTGGGGGCCATGCTGACCTTGCCGATGGAGCGCTTGTTCAAGCCCTCGGTGGCCATCAGGACAAAGCGGTTGGTTTCGGGGTCCAGCAAATAGACCGAGCAGACCTGGCTGCCCATGGCCTCTTTGACGCGCAATACAATAATGCCCAACGCCGCCTTGAGATCCTTGGCGGCGTTAACTTCCTGGACGATCTTGCGCAGCGTATTGAGCATGGCTCGGGGTCGAACTCCGTGTCAGTCGCGCGCTAAAAGGCGCGGGGCAAGCTCTTTGAGCGCGCGACGATAAACCTCGCGCTTGAATGTCACCACCTGGCCCAACGGGTACCAATAGCTGACCCAACGCCAGCCATCGAACTCC
>Ga0194135_10000302_pt1 | contig 28530 bp, 27 predicted proteins | sample LitLau_LLRF_2013_FD_134024 | JGI IMG/M metagenome (GOLD analysis project Ga0194135, IMG submission 134024) | Freshwater sediment microbial communities in response to fracking from North America - Little Laurel Run_MetaG_LLRF_2013 (version 2) | ecosystem: Environmental > Aquatic > Freshwater >... | reverse complement strand
GCAGGTGTGTGTGTGTGTGTGTGTGTGTGTGTGTGTGTGTGTAGTGTGTGTATATATTTGTGTGTGCTCAGTGACAGTCATTCCTTAAAAGTCAAAAGTTCTTCTCGCTCAGTCACTCTAAAGCATTAGGTAGAGAGGACCCGAGGGCCATCCCAAATGAATAATGAATATCCGTGGCTTTTACTCTGAATTGAGTGTGTAACACACCAAAGTAAAAGTTTCAAAAATACTCTTCGAATGTCCATTGAGACAAGGATCACCGCTTCTTCCTATATCTAAGAAACAACATGAAATTTTAATGAACCACTCGACTTGTATAAATATACACACACACACCGATGCAAAACTTCGCAGTTAAGGTGTATATATAAAAGTAGTAATAGTAACATCAATCTGGTTTAAACAAACCGTACGTACGTACACACACTTACACACACAGCTTACTATTTCTGAATTGTCCTTCACATTTTCATTATCATCATCATCAAAGTTCCTATTGTCTTTTTGCACGAACAATACCACCACCTCACGGCTCATGGTAATTCTCCCACAAAAGATTAAGTCACAGGTCATACAACAAACAATAAGCTATATGGAATGAATAAACCACCCACATATAATGCTATCTCTCCCCTGTATATGCATTCACGAAGAATAGCATATGGAACAAGGGAACGTAAGGCATGCAAAACCTTCAAAGCCTATCATCTCCACAAACATGGAACATCACAGACAACAACAACTGGAGATGAGTGGTGTCTGGTGAGTTTTAAAAGTCTCTTAAAACTCCTGACACTCGCACACATAGTGCACACACAAACACAGAACAACCAGATAGAAACAACTACACGCGATACATAGACGACGAGATGCTGAGCTCCTTATTGCTACATATGACCCTTCGTAGTCATTGTTGCCAGTTAATCTGAACCATACATATACCGTACATACAGAGGATGATAATATCTGAGGGTACAAAAGAACTTTCGCTTCCTCTCTCTCTTGCTTTCTTTTGCTACAGACTGCGGCAATAAGTAACTCATTCAACGCATCAGAGCGATATCCTTTCTGCCTCCACAATTTGCAGGGCTCGTGGTGGCATGCATACTAACGAAGTGTTCTGTAACATACGCGCGCTTGCTGGTATTCAGTAATGATGCCTCAGAAGCCGTGAGTGTTTTGTACAAAGACAAGAGAAGGAGGAGGCTTAGAAATAGCTGGATCATGCATGGAGAAAAGACTCCAATTATACGGGAGCGTAGTAAAAAATCATCCGTTCTTTGAAATGAATCTTGCTCGTGTGACGACGATTAGTACGTGTGAATTGTCTTGGGATAGTGAAAGAAGTGGCAGGAGGAGCAGTAGAAACAGCTCCTTCACTTTAATGAACGGTTTCCATCTCTCTCTCCATGTAGACTTTCCTCGTGTGTGATTGATTGCGTTCCTTACTGCTATCCTTCTGCTTTGCTTTTCACTTGTGTCGATGTATATATACATATATGTGTGTTCCGTAGAAAGACATTCAGTACAGATTTGCCAATGAATCATTCGATTGTGTAGGTCAGTGGTCATCTCCCAGCTCGACAATGAGCTCTGACGATGACTTCCAGTACCGAGGAGGTAACAATAAGAACAAGTCGGGACCTCCTCCTCCGCCACCTCCTCCAGGAATGAACAACGGTCGATCGGGAAGCTCGTCTCCAGCAGATATGCAGCAACGACGAGGAGCCAAAAAGAAAACAGGTATGCTCATCATTCTAGGAATCCATTTCGAGTGTGTTTGCCTTCACAGTGAGTAGACAATTAGCCAGGGTTACCAATACTCTCGTGCTCAGCACTCACGTTGACGCTAGAGACCGAGTGAAGTGGTCACTTTAGAGTGAAAGCATTTAGGTGAGTTTATTTAGCCTGGCTTCCAGTTTTTTGTTGTCTGGAAGCCACTTAAGTTGAGGAATGAGTGTATCAGAGGAGCAGATTAGGTTAAACTAATGCACGAGATGAGAGGAAATGAAGTCGATGAATGCTTGAGGGCTCATCGAGACAGTGATGGAATATCCTCCTCTCCGCCAGTAAATTTGCCCATGGCTCAATATCCGTTCCAGTCGCTTTGTTCAAGTCTCAAATAACCGTCGAATAAAGTCGACGGGTGTGACGACGCCATTCTTTTTCGCATCGGAGGAAGTTCAATTACGGTGAGAGTGGAAAATGCACTAGGCAGTTCCAAAAAACCTGATACCATTTTATGACAATCGGAAACACATCGTTTTCCCTTTAAAAAAGACATACAAGCAGAGATAGAGAGAGAGAGAGAGAGGCCGGAGGAGTCCTGATGGACGCTTCACCGTTTCAGCCATCAACTCCCCTATTACTTTCCTATAAATAGACTTCTATTTTTCAACAGGACAAACTTCCTCTTCGCACAAGTAAATACACTTTTACTCGGGTATTCTCTCAAATCTGCGGACTTTGCTGCTTTCCACAAGGACCATTTCTTGTTTCGAAAACTCACAAAATGGCTTGTATCGATTTAGAAATTCCATTCTTCCTTATGGCTCTCTCTCTCTCTATTCACATACAAAGTACTCCCCCCTATATATACACTTATACTACGCGTTCTCTCCAATAAGTGGCTACCACCACAAAGTCTACTGCTACCACTACCCCAGGTCGATCATATATACACAGGGAGTATATATATATAGAGAGTGCTTTACATCATCGTAGAAAAACTTTTTGCATTCCATAAATGAGACAAGAACAAGAACAAACTTTGAGACTCACAACTAGCAAAGAGAAGTAACTTGAAGACGACGACGACGACTAAGACGAGGTTATGTGTGTGTGTAGTAGTAAAGACTTTCAACTAATAGCAATGTACTTTAATACTCACGACGATTCTCGTCTAAAAGTTAAGTCATCTCGATTCCCCGTAGAGAAATCATCATCGCGATCATTTCATATTTATTTGTTTTGTCCAATCCATTTCACTTCAGCCGAGTATAAAGATGAGAACGATACTTTTAACGACCTACTTTTACGCTTTTTACTCCACCGAAACTATTTCCCAGGCATATTGACGAAAGTATATGGCAGTGCACTTTGTAATGAGATGGTACGCGAGGAGACATTCGCCACTTTCTCCGGTGTAGCTTTGTAGTAATTCAAAGGAAAGGGGAAAAGTGATGGAAAAAAGTAGTGGTTTTCTTCATGGTGGTGGTGGTGGTGGTGGCAGTGGCAGTGGTGGTGTTTATAAGATGGTCTTCTTGTATGGTAGTGAGGCAAATCGGGAGAAGAAAGTTAAGAAGCAGCAGCAAACTCCGATACATAGTTTAGAAGAAGAATTCAGAAAAAAGAAACGTGAGACTGGAAAGCTCCTCAGAGGTACTCGAGCTCATACTCGTTCGCTCCATCTTGAGATGAGGAAACCAAAGAATTCTTTGGCCGTTGCTACTACTCGAGAATAATTGCAGATTTATCGTGAAGCACTCAACAGAGCGAAAGTGATCCCAAATAATGCAACCTGTTTTTTACGCTTCTTTTTTATTACAGCACGAGATGATGACTTGATGCAGCAAGAGCTCAAGAACGTCTTGACCATCTTCAGGGAAAAGCGAAAGATTGAAATTCAACGGACACCGGAAGTGTACGTGAGCCAGAATTCGTCCGAAGCTGAAGTCCAAGAGTGGCTGAAGCAAAAGGGATTTTCGGACAGGATTCGCAAACAACTCTCCGGCATGAATGGCAATGAATTGTTCAAACTGAAGCGATCCCAACTAGAGAATTATTGTGGACGGGAAGAAGGACGGAGGTTGGATTCGCAAATCACCATTTCCAGAACCACTACTGGGGTACTTAATAAAGTCATTCGGTAGTCCGCGCACTTTATGTTTCCTTACCACACAAACCTTGTTTTCTTTGCAGTATAAAACCGCTCGGTCTTCGGAGCTCCGTTCCATTTTAGCTAAAGCTCGTGCCAGAATAGAGCAATCGAATTTCGACAACGGCTCTTCAGGAGGAGGAGGAGGTGGAGATGGTGGAAGGCCCAATTCATCATCTTCTTATGGCAATGGCAGGAACGAAGTTTACAGTGTTCCTCAAAAAGCTGGAAAGTCTAGTGAGTCAAGCAGCAGGAACTCATCCACTCCGACCAACAACCAAAGAAGCAACGAACGGATGAACAAGTCTCGTTACGACGAGGACTCTGAGCCTGAGGAAGAGCCTGATATTAGTTTCGGACTTACAGACGAATCTGACACGGACTCTTCTGATGACAACTCTAACAACAAAGGGACACTGGGAAAGATGCTGAAGAAAAAGAGAGGCGAAATCCTAAGGAAATAACTACATAACACTACATTTGCATACACACTATACATACATATGCGCTTACTACTTAATTTATGCGAAAAACTTCATTTCGAGTTTACGATAAACTTTCCCCTTCATTTCCATCACTAGAAGAAGAGACTCATCCTTCATCTGTCTTTCTCTGTGCAAATAAGTTGACTGTGTGCCAAGAAGCCTCTCTGATGATGCTAATCATACAATATATATATATATAATACACGCTGAACAATCATCATATGTACAACCACCACCAAAAAACATTACCAAAGATAACATTGATACTATGTAACAGAGTTTAATGAAATAATAAAGAATACACGTCGGTGATAATCGAGATTAGCCACGCGATTTTTCCGCCTCATTCTTCAGAAATCTCTGCACGTACTTGTCCCACGTGCGATGATTCAAGAGTGAGTTAAGGCCCTGGATTTGTTCAGAAGTGGGTTTAGTCAAAGCCAATATAGACTGCTGACAATCTCTTATGTTTTTCGGCCCATGGGAAGCTGGCACATCTTTCAGCAAAACATAAACTTCCCCGAGAAAGTCGTCCTTCCCAAACCCAAAGTAATCGTGATGTTGATCATACACAGCTATCCGGAGGTAGCCCGAGTACTTCAAGTCCAACACTCCTCTGCTCACACAACTATATACGTAACAAAAGACACATGCATATATACATACACATAATAGGGTACTATTACATGAGATGGTGTTGTGCACAAGGCGTAATAAGTGGATAATTAAATCGTAATCTCCTAAACTAAAGAATGCAATTACAATCTAAAAGTTTGATCAAAACAAGGGAACGATGTTTCTTTCACAACGCTCGTCTTCGCTTTAGTCACTCCACTGGGAAATAATTCGTATGGCTCAAGTTGTAGCTCACAATATGGATCGCAGGTCCCTGGAAAGTGTCACAAACAACAGCAACACAGTCTCATTAGTCAAACAAACCGTGTCTCTCTAATTAATTTACTCCTCCATGTCCCATGTACATAGTGTATACATGTACACAATATACAGCAACTAAAAAAACATCCTCCATAGTCTCTCACCATTTGAGTTATTAATCGGCACGAGTTTTCTTGCATTGAGCAACTCTACCGTGAGAACCTCTCCCTCGGTGTCGTAGTAAAAACGTAATGCCACCATTCCTAGGTCCCCACTTGCTTCCTTCTGACTCTCATGACGCCCTGCAAAGTACTGACTCTTCAATTCTCCACTCTTCATCCCGTAAATCTCAAGCGACTTTAAAAAGTCACAGGTCGACTTCCTTCCTCCATCAAGGACACTTATTGTCGATGACGACGAAAATGAACTCTTCGAACTCAATCTCGCCAACACTGAACTCTTGAAGTAACTCTTTAGGTTCTCCAAAACTGACTTTAATTTCTCAAAGTACGTATAAGGCTTGTGATCCTTTAAACAAATAATATACAATTTCGTGTCAAATACACACAAACACTAATTCAATTCACCTCATATGCACAATCTCAATAACTCATTTTGTAATTTAAAACGATGTCAAACCTGGAGTCCCACAGCTACAATTGCCTTTGCAGCACCTAAGGTCTCTTCCCACATCATCAGAATGGCATCATCAAAGTGCTCACTCACCAAAGCTCGGCCAATCATTCCCAAGTTCTCGCCGATGTATTCCAGGAACTCACCAACCAGATCGGTGTCTTTTCGCCTACTCGATGGAACATTTGCTGACCTTTCATCGTTTCCCTTACTAGTCGTCCTTGTCACCGTTGAGTCACAGATACGCTTTAAGTATTCCGTCAATCTCGGTCGAAGCTAAACATCAAAAGTCATTACAAAACTCTCAATCTACCCCAACAATAATAACATTCACACAAATGCACAAACACACACACACACACACTCGTAATGCAATGAAAGCTCTCTGAATGCCATTTCATGTTCATCATTATTATTATTACTTGCTTTCCGAGAGATCGAAGCATTCCTTCCACAATAATGCTGTGGAGCCCAGATCTCTGAATCTCAACTTGCTTCTCGATGAATTCACGTTGCTTCGTCTTCTTGCCTTCGTCTTCCTCTTGCTGGTGAAGTGCCAGTTGTTTGATAATGTCACTCGTATGACGTCCCACGTACACTACGTTGTTTATCGATCTACAAAACTTCCCATCCCTCTTCATTAAACTCCTCATCTTTTAGTCACACATGAAAGCTCTATGGGGAAACCACACTACCTGTTCTGCTATCAACCCCGACCTTTCAACCATCACACTCCTTTTCGAAACCGTAGCTACCAAATCTCCAAACGAAATCGAGTAGTGGCTCACTTCCTATAACCACATCAAATAATATTATTGCTCCCATCCATATACACGTATACAGATACAAACACACACACTCTCATCTTTCTCACTTTCTCCATCTTCCCCATCCACTTTAAGCCGTTACCATAATACAAAACCTTCATTCTAATTATAATAACAATAAAGTCAAGGGATTTACTTGAATTATACTTTCCACTATGGAGACAGCAGACTCTTCAGCCGGAGGCCATGAAAGATTCGCCCAAAATCTGTTAATCTAAATTGCGAAGAAGTCATTTCTCCTTACTCATGCACACACACTCACATAGAGAAAGTCGAGTCATTCGTGTGTAAGTTTGTGTGCAAAATTGTATGCACACACATGCAAGGAACACACAATATATATTTTAACTTGTTCCTTGTGATTTTCCCTACCTGAGATATAATGTCAGTCGCATCTACCGCACAAGAACTTATTTGGTAACCGTTATATTCCAAAACTTCGCGTTGAATTACAGGCGTTTCTTCCGAGTAATCCTTCTTTACAGCTTTTTCCATCCAACCCTTCCATACGAAACTGAATATTTCTAGGAGATGTGTTACCGCAGGGTACATCCATTGGAATAACGAATTCGTTACTCTCCACCCATGAGAAGACCTCGACTTTGGAGCTTGTCTGTATATAGTTTAGAAAGTAATAACGTCGTCATGAGTCATAAGTACACAGACAACGCATCTACACACACACCACACATACAAAAATGTAGAGAAGTGTCTTCTTTCAAACTCACTCTGAGAACTGCTTAAGGGCCATATAAAACTTAAAGAAAGGAGACGCAATGTCACACTGATTAGTTGAGGAGTCTGCTGTACTGGAGGAGTCGGATATACTCCTCAAATACTTTCCCTTCCCAGATTGACAAGTTGATTTAAGGACCGAACAGAACTCTTCAATTGCTGGCTTCACGAGTTTACTCAACTGTGAAATTGTCAAACAATTCCTCTCTAAAGTCACTCAGCAAGCAGTAATTTTTCATACTCAACTTACTTCTTCGTCATAAGCGTGGTACGTTATCATATGATAGTCGATTCCTAAGATTCTGCACAAAAGAAAGAACAAATGTTATAAATTCACTTTTCCTTCCACCTGTAAACCTTTAAAAGCCTGCAAAGAATTCACCAATCCCATTTGCTCACTGTTTAAATTCATTCTGAACCAGTTTTCCCCCATCGTTTGTCAAATCTTCATTAAGGAGAGTACAAAAATCGACGTATTCCGAGATTCGCTTTTCAACATCTTTGTAGTAGCTCTCGGTTGTCTCATGCGGTAGATCGTTGTCTCTCCGAACCAGAGTCTTCTTGAGTATCCTATCAAATCTAAAGAGCACAGAGCACATTGCATGCAACGCCTTGTCTTTCACACTTTAACAGCTTGTCACAACATATCATTAACATTACGATTTCAAAGCCGACTTCCTAATGGCTCCTTTCAACCCTGTGAGAATGTACGTTTCATTTACATACGTCTTTGCTGTGTGCTGGTAGTTAACGATTCCATCCACAGGTCTTAAGAGCAGCTTGAGTGTCCTAATAAAACCATAATTAGTAGTAATACACGTACTAAATGTAAATTAGACTTTGCTATTATCTCCAAAGTTGAAAGGGCTATTCAACCTCAAAATATAGTACAGCTGGGAAATGGTGTTCACACAAGAGAAGAATAAATGCAGCTTTTCTACGTAAGATGTGAAGAATCCCACCAACTCCTCCGTTGAGCTCCATATACATGCAACCTTTGCACATCCATAACCATAAAGATTCTCTCATATCATTACCACACGTATAATATGAACGGGAAATCTCGAACCTCCTGGGTGTTGTAATACTTTGACTCTGACACTTTTTGGAACACATCATTCGCCAGCATTGGAAATAGTCTTCCCTTCAACGGAAAAATTGTATGGATTCTGACGTAGGCTTGCCATTTGGCAAGAAGTACCTCTTTCTCAGAAATACCCCAGCCAGTTCGAAGTTGTCGGAGGACATACTCTGCCCACGGCTCCTTGAAGTCTTGCCACTCAAAAACTACTGCTGAACTTGCAACTTCGTGAATCAGAAGAAGCTGCAGCATCAGTTGGTATTGCTGAACTGCCTTGTCTCCCATCTTCTCGATTCCTAATGCTGTCTCGATGTATAGTTCTCCTCTCTTTTCGTGGTTCCTCAGGGAATACCACTTTTCCACTGTTTCCATTGAAATCTCCTGCAAACAATAACAATTTTAATAATAAATTATTTTACCAGATTACTCACACACTTTCATTTCTTTGCTCATATAACGTTTTCAGATCAATTACAAACTCACTTTCAGAGGAATTGAAACTTTCCCAATGAGTTCTTGGGTCGCACTTCTTCCATGACTAAGATCTGCGATAAAAGGTCTAATATTTTTTGGTCTCAGTTGCGTTACGCGTCCCAGTTTATCTCGGATTCGTTCTGGAGGGTCTTGGTCCCTAAGATAAATTAATATCGTTAGAATTATCCCTACACTCATGATACTAAATAGCAATAAAATTATTGTTTTAAATCTTTCATTATGAGCTCATCTTTTCCATACCAAACTTTGATTCGTAAAACATCCTCAACCAAGTTATTTACGGGACTGAAAAATAGTTAAAAATATTAGCAATTAAATAGTCAATCAACATGAACTACTAAATAATAACCAAAATCATTCACAATTTAAAAGTCTCATTCCATTTTGGATGGAGAGTCTCCTTTGCAACTTGGGTCCTCTTGGACTGCTCCCTCGACGTGAGATAAAGTGTACAGAACGGATCACTGAATCCTATTTTCAGGAAAGGCGATAAAGCCGTCCGTAAAATATGCTTATACCATATCCATACATTATGAGAGTCGACAACTAACCATTTACATCTTTTGCTGGAAGGTCTTTTGCTTCTACAAGCTTTACGTACAATACTCTCGCTTTGTCCTGTAAACCAAACTGTTGCATACTTCAAGCAATTTTAATACAATTCTCAAACTTACTTTAGCTGAAGACTGCTTCGTTGCCTTAAGCAATTTCAAGTGAGTCTCTAAATCAAATGCGAATACTTTTTTCAAAAATTGAAGCAATGGTTTTGCCGTATTTGCCTCCACGTCTTTTTCAGTTGGAAATAACAGCAGAAGAACATCTTTGTACAGTTCAATTAGCTACAGAGTCCAATATAAATTCAAATGTTACAGCTTCCTCTATAATAATAGGTTCGTAAATGAGTTTTTAAGCAGTGAGCATACATTCTCGTATTCTAATGTCTCTCGAAGCAACTCAACTATTTCGTCTTTTGGTTTGAAGAAAGTCACCTCTTCTGAGTCGTCTACATATACGGACTTGAACTTCTGAAGTGTTCGCCGCTTGTCTTTCTCGTACTCAACTTTTATTGAAGACAGTCGCTTAAAAAATTTAGCTGTTGAGTCATTTTCTCTGTTGAAATGGGGAAAGATAGAAGTGAACAACAATTCGAATGACTCTGTATGAAGTTCTTAATATTCTTGTGTAAGTAACCGTGTCACGGGTCGTTCAGAGGAGATCTCAGACTGATCCATGCTTTCTTCGGTACCTATTGTTAAAGAGATAAAGGCTTTATCCTTAGTAGAGAATGAATTAGTGGATGAAGTCCACTACTGTAACTTATGTTACACCACTGCTAAAATTGGCTTTTGGTTAGACAGAATACAACAAAAACCATGTAGCATTACTCAGTCAATGCATACGTACATTGAGGAAAACCGCAAACTAGTGGAAAGATATGAGTGAAGTGGTATATTGTGTATAATTATAATATGTAAATGAGAGCATGCTTGCAATCGATTCTATCTGTCCATTATAAATATTTCGTAAATTATTTAAATCTAGCGTTGTTCAAGATAATACTTAATAAGAAACAAGGTACTTCCAAACACTCGATGTAAACTTTATATGAGTAATGCAGATTATGTTTTTATTATTTCCTTAAAATCAGTACAAACGCCTACTAGTTCATAATAGCAAACTCATCATAAATATAATCTCTGCGATATCTATATTGCTCGAAAATATTGTAAATACATGTGGTTAAAGCTAGTAACAAGTTCATCAGCTACACATTTCTATGTGAACTCCATATTATCGTTTATTGAAGTGAGGTCATTAGTAGGTGGTCGCGATAGGACCGGATCGTCGTGTCCTCCACCCAGCATTACGTTTCCATTGCCTTGAAAAACGTCCTGGGCATCATGATCCATGGGCCATGGTTCTAGAAGTTGTAAGTCACATGAAAGAAAGGTCTTGTCTTCGAACGGAACCGGCTCCTGAGGAAGGTCATTTAAAAAAAGAATTGTTATTCATTGAAGAATGAACATAAAATTAATCTAAATGTTGAAATACAAATATCTAGAGCAAAAACTTACTAACAAATTAATTTTACTCACTTGTTTGATTTGAGGCTCCATCTTCAATGGCACAACAATACCTTTGCTTTGACAAATCTCTTTGTATATCTGCAAATTAAAATTAGCTTTGCATTTCCAACCCAAAAAATAAAGATAATTGCACCTAAAATAAGCTTAGTCTTACTTGAAGTTCGCTTTTAACTTCCTGTAACTCTTGCTTAAGCTTGTTGTTCTCTTTTTTCACGTCACTATTTTCCTTCTTTAATTCCTTGACGTACTGGACCGTATTGCTGAGGACGGCCCCTTTACTAATAGGAGTTTTCAATTCTCCAACTTTATCAAAATGACTGAAATAATAATAAGAGTAGTTACATTAATTTTAATACAATCTCAACCACTGGAATTATACTCTATTTTATGCGTGTTAAAACGTACTCTTCACCAGGCTTAGGCAGCTCAGTTGACAGTTCAAAAATGCATTCATTGATTTTTTTGCGACGGTTCTGTTCAACTAGGAGATAAAAGTTAACCAATATATTTTTAATAATTTGCATCTGAAGAATAATGTTGGTAAGTGTTGAAACATACTCTTATTGTGATTGTCTTTCTTTTTTCTATCCTTGTCCTGGGACTCCGGAGAGATTTGATCCGTTGCTGTTGGACAACTTCGCGCGGTCGCCGAAGATGATCCTTTCACCCGTAATCTACCTTCTCCAAAATGTCCGCGGCCTGTTGTTCCTCCTCCACTTGGAAATTGCGGGGGCAAAGATACCACACTGTTTTTACTATCTTGTCCGTCCGTGAGTTGAATGGTGCCCTGTAAGTTAACCACAAAACCATTGAATTGAATTTAAAATTTTACTTTTACTAAAATAAAAAGCTCGTCCAACTCAAAATCTCAACACACTGCCAGTCAAAATACCTTCAATAATCTCTGATGGGCCCAATCGCTACCGACTGGCCCTATTTTATTTTCGAGGCTAAACACAACTGAGTTACAAAAAACTGCAGATGATAGCATGACGTACTTTACTAAACATTCACATCACACTGACACATGAATTTAACTGAAGATCCGTCACATCTGGGATCTGGACTTGTTTACTACATCGAGAGTCTATTTAAGAGGATTGAGAGATTATAAGTACACACCCCCACCAAATGTCAATTAACCGATCGATAAACACAGCTTGCTCAGGTAATTATATGCAGACAGTTGATAGTAACAGAAAAATGTATTAATACTTACGAGTCCTTCATTGAGAAGATCATCATTGGTAGGATATTCTGAAGTATTGTCACTGCACCCACTAGTGACACTATTGACGCTCCTGACCGACTCTGGGTGTAAAGGTGACGCTGGAACGCTGTCGATCCCTGAATAAACATTGGGTGGAGCTGATCCATGCAGAATTACTTTTCCTCCTGGTGCTCCAAGAGAGTTGAAGCCATGACCATTATGCATGGCAGTAGTGGACGCGTACCCAGGGGGTACGGAGCCCCCACCTCCACACGCGTTTGAGTATCGACCCATTTTACCTCCTCCTTCCGCCTTCGCTATAGCTTGCAGGTGGTAAAGCGTGGGGTTAGCTAAAACAGAGCCTTTCTGTAAAAATAAATGAAAAATTTTTCACATAAATACTACTAGGCCATTACTAAACATCATTTTTCATGTTGGCAGCTCACATTGACATTTTGTCCAGGCTGAGATGCCACTTGTAAAGGAGTAGTGGCCAATTGGATGTTAACTGGATGAGACGATTGCGATGATTTTCCAATATTTTTCCCCGAAATTTCTTCTCTCCTTTTTTCATTGAGAGCTTTGTCTCGCTGAAGCTGCATCTTCAGGTCAGTCCTGAGTTGATAGTGTTTAACGGACGTTCCTGGTGAGGAAGTAACTGGCACACTGTAAGACACAAAGTTATGCAAACTTTATCATTTTCATTCACCAAATGCAGTCTCATTCAATTAACATCATCGTCAGTCATCACAACCAACCTACTCGAATATCACCGATTTTTATTATCCTGTGAACTGATACGCTACCTAAACTTCCATTACCTCTTCAAGTTTCCTCATCTAATTATTATTCACTCATTATAATTATCGTCACACAAAAAACTTCACAGTGCACCACAGCGTATAGTAATGAATACACGTTACACAGATCAATACACACACATAATATACTATATATATACTTCGCACCTATCTCAATGAACACTAAAATTTAAATACAGAATTATTCGACAGCAAACGGAAACTCATTAGTATTAATCCATACACTTGTTACGTAGACGCTGCCAATTTGTGTTTGTCTGCTCTAGAACTGCATTTCTTTAATGATGGTAATCAAAAATCTGTATTCAACAATGTCACACTGAACTTCACTTTCTGGATAATCAAGGATAATCAAGTTTGCATTTTTATTAAACTATCACAACTACAACTCTGAATTAGTCTAGTAAAACTACTTGCTTTTCTTATAGAGAGGGGAAATCATTTGATTCAGCATAGTTTGTTTTTAAACTCAAGAAACTCATCATCCATCTAATTAATTTATGTTTGATTTTCCACACTATTTCTGTCCTACTATTTAATAATGGTTGTCCTTCTATCAAAGACTAATCGACACTAATTGAAAAACAATATTGTATTGAACTATTATGAAACTTAAATAAAGTTTTTGTACGAATAAAAATTTAAAAAAATTTATAAGATTCCCTTAGTTAAAGATTTGAAAGCAGATAACAAGCAATTCTTCATTCCCATTTTTTTCCAGTCAATTCATACTTGATAATATTATTTTTTCATTTATGACTATTTAAACCATTAGGTAGAGCTGCATAATAGACAAAATAGATCGACGAAATAGAAATATATTATTTCTTTATGGAACTGTATGAATTTTAAAAAGCCTACTATCAAAGTGAGCCATACAGTACAAGAACTAGATCTGAAGCAAATATAGCTACAAACAAACCCATCCGTCACTCCCTTATCATCGGTTGTTCAACAAGTGTCTATATGATATTATCAGCTTCATCGCACTCAATACCCTGTTGTGGTTGATTTACATGACACGCTGACTTCAACGTGCACATGAACCACATGTTGCTGGAAGAATGTCTTATAGCGATGACAGTTAACTTTCTAAATTGTTTGTCAAGATGCAATTAAATGGGGCATGCAATTGATTTTTAAACTAAAAAAATTCAAATGAAACTTGCGTACTTGTTGTAATGAAATGAGTGAAATCTAATTTGTTCTGCAGGCGAATTAATGTGACCTTGAGAAGTTCCCATAATAGTCTCGGCATTTTGTGGGGTCATCTGGAAGTACCCATTACTTGAGGGGGGGACAAGAGCCCCAGAGTTAGTGGTCACAACATTCACAACTTGGTGATGATTGTCGTTGTTGGAAATGTTGGAATTATAAAGCGGAGTTTGCCAATTCGGCTGATTGCCAAAATCCATATTATTCATATTATTAGTGTTTCCAATACTAAAACCATTGTTATCCATCGCTGAATTGAAAGACCAATTGTTGACCATTGTTCGAGAATACTGATCAGTCTCTGCTGAATCGTTATTATTCCTGTGAGAATTGAACCCTGGAACAAAATGTCCATCCCCGTACTCTCCATTGAAAATCTGCGAAGACATCATCGAGTCTCCTATGAAACATCCGTCCATCCTCACTTTCATTGAAATCTCACTCTTTCACAATCACTTGAAACTTTCTCTTAGGAATTTGTCTCAATGTTTTCATTCAATAGAAGTAACGCAGAGGGAAGGCAAGTAGTTGCAGGTAAAAGTGTTCAATTAACTACACTCCATTCTGTTTCTGCACACACAAACTATTCTTGGAGTTTAAACGCAGCGTTCCCAACTTAAAGACTTCAAGATTACGACTGACTCGATCTGTACACTGGATTCAGCTTGATTACCTGCCAACTTTAGACTATCTCAAGGACCTTCGTTCAGTCAGAGCAAATATACCACCACCGACCGAGTATAGAACACTAACTGACGACTCCGTTAAATCTTTCTCGCTCTTCTCTACTACAAATCTGAATCTCTTATCAATTCCCAACTCAGCTCAGTAGCAATACATATTGGACTCACACCACAACAACTTCTATATGGACTGTCATAAATTATCTTTACTAGATATTCCCATCGGTATCTATGAGCTAATTGTATTACAAACTCTTCACCAACTAATCACTTGGCTTTACACCCTCCTTCGTGCATTTTTAATTCTTCATTCTCTTCACAATTATCGGTACTATCATCGTTGTTACCTACCTACCTCACGCAATTCTCTATCGTCCTCAACATGAGCCAAGTACATCTCTAAAGAATGAAAAATCAAAATGATATCATTTAATTACCCATACTGTAAATCAGACTGCTTATATTCAGTATCTCTCCATACTTGAAACATACAATTGTAAAAAAACAGCGCATCCAAACACTTCAGTTGTTAAGCTTGTCTTTAAATCAATTTGCTTTTGTTATAGTTGTGATACTCATATTTTCAGTCTTGGAATGGAATTACAGTGTATTCTAATTCAAGTCTTTCAATAAGCCCAGCTTATCATTTAATTATCAGAGTCAGCTACTATTTTTTTCAGTCTTAATGATAATGATTTCGTAAGACAACAACCACTCCTCATGTACGAGCCAATCATAAGCTCCAAGTTTATCTTAAATACGTGTCTCACCCTTAAAAAAGTCCAATGACATATATCTACATTATGCATCCTCGAAGATTTGGAGCTCATCATCATCAAGCCTCCTCCTCTTCTTGCCACATTTTGTATCAATCCCCTTTCGATTTAAGTTATCTCACCAAGTGATGCAAATTGTGAACAAGTAAACAAACTTAAGTAACAGCTTGTATTTGTACTACTCGTACTAATAAAGAACAACGCATGAATTCATTCCTATTGTAAACATATCGATACCAATTTCTACCGTGTTTTAATTTTTACACGTGAACTGGAGAGTCACGTATCATCTGTCAAAGATAAAATGAAGCACCTCGAACGATTAATACCATCTCGTTGAATCTATTTAACTCAGTCATAGTGTAGGTCTACAACAAATTCGGTTATGAAATGAACAAATGAACTTCAAACATAAGTCGAGCAAAACTAAAAACTACACTTCATTCACAGCACTTCGCATTCATACGCATTTTGTGAGACCTGATTCTTTCACCGATGAATGAAATCAATTACAACTTTACAACGAACGACTCACCTGCCTACTAAATACATTACAAAAGGCTCACTTAACGTACCATTCATTATAGTTGCATTCAAGTCACACTAATTCAGACAAAAATCCTAATTAACGCTGCTTATGAGAATAAACAAGAGTGAAAGCAATAATGACTATATGTATAGATTAGAGTGAACCTCGCTGTTTGACTCCATACTTCTATATGCCATTTCGGAATATTCGGAACTGATTATATGGTCTTCTTTTTTATGTTGAGTAATATAATGTGCTAAATGTTCGAATTATATTCTACAACATGACGTTTCTTACTAGCTCATTTATGCTGACGTTTTTAACATGAATTCTACGACACTTAATTGATAAGTCGTACTAGAATAGAGAAATAGAGATAGCTGAGAAACTCGAACTTAAAAGATTGAGAACACGACGCTATTACATAACATCTATTTTCTCACGGTCGCTGCCTGTCACAGGAACATATATATATTTCAATTCAAAAAACAAAATTGGAAACCTAATAGTGTGCTATTTAGGTTGCAATATAATACCTATAGTCCTAAAAAGGCACATAAGTTATGTTTATTTTACAGAACGAAAATCATGCAGAGAAATCACACAAACATTTCCAGAGCTTCATTTTTCTAAATGGGTAAGCCATTAAAATCGGATCTTAAGTATGTTGGTCGGAGCTATAAATCAATCAGACACTGCTATTAATGCCTGTGTCTATAATTTGAGAATTGCTTGTGTAATGTGCAAACTGCGACTAAATATTTCGTGAACTTAAGACTCTGAGCATTAAAAATTATTTTGAAACCTCACATTAGCACTTGAATTATCATATTCTTTGATTCAGCGTTTTATGCATAAGTACAACAGGGAAATAAACTTTAATGCCACATAAACATGTCCGCTGCTACGATTAGGGTCCCTGGTTATTTCAAGTAATTCGATATGTTATGACTCAAGAAAAACCTAGTCGATTTGGTTCCTCTTATCTTAAATAATAAAAACTCAAATCCGTCGCCTCAATCTCTTCTGTACTTGGACGAAATGGTTTTTATCGTTTTTGGACAAGACAATTCTCAATTCTGGACATGACTCATATTTTACAAGCATCTAACATTCTAATTTTACGTCCATTAACAATTAGTAAAAGATAAATGACTGCATGACCAAGAATAATCTACTGTAAATCATCACAAGATCATTTTCTTAATTTTATACTCTTCAATAATAAATCGCCGCAGGAAACAAGTGTCCATTGAATAGATACAAGATACATTATTCTTTATAAGATAGATTAAAATTACACAACACAAATATCAAACGATTTAGTAAAAATCTGTCACATTCTACTCAACAGAATATTAGTTCGTTAGTCATTACTTTCCAGACAAAATATTTAGATTTTAGATACTCACACATACACTCAAAACTTTAACCAGCTAAAAAGAAAAAAGACTTACGATAGTTTTATTGGAGAAGGAAGGACTTTGGAGGCTTCACTTTCATTTAGAACTGAGGCATCCGGACTTACGGGCATTACATGCGGTTCGGCAGCAAAATGATTTGAGATATCACTAGAACTAGGAAGCAATTCTTCTTCAGGAAACATCGGCTCATCATCCAATATCCAGTCGATCAAATCTAAATCTGCCAATTCAACTCCTGAATCTTTATGACTCGTCATTTCCGCCTTTAAAATCATACAAGGAAAAATCATCGCATTAATTTTAACATCCATAAACACTACATAAGTATCAGACAATAACATGTGAATTTAACTTACAAGGAGGTCTTTGTCTGGGGAACGATTAGCTAGTGAACTGTCCATATTGACTTGTCTTATTTCTTTAAAATCTTTTAAGCTAATCTTTGTTTATCAGTCAGGTACTTATTTCGTCAGATACAAACGTCAGCTTAGCTGGAGATTCAACTGTAATAATGCAAGGATATAAGTCAAAAACTTGTTACATAATATTTACATAATAACTCGGATTGAAAGATTGCTTTGTCACTTTTACGCTTACGTAATCTCACCTTTTTTCCTTTCGACGACCTTTTAATTCCAGAGACTACAAATACATGTAATCAATACTTACTGTGTGGGCTCAATTTCTCATATAACTTAATTATTATAATTATTAATTACTCTCAACTGTCTCAACCAAACGAATTTCCATTTCAACAGCGACCTTTTTTACTTTGCCTTAATATCATTTTAATTAAATCTGTTCTAGCTATCTGCTTGTTTAATTGATTTATCACCGCAAACTCTTTGTCTAATTCTTTGATTGAACATTATTATTGTCTATAATTTGACTGTCAATAATATCAATCTAGCACCTAATTATCTTCCACCTGACTCAGGTCTCAAAACTGTCAAATTTGATCTCGCAATATAATAAACTAGTTAAACTGTTTACTAGTTAAAGTTCAGCCTCATCATCACGCAGTCTTATCACACAAAACACACACACTATATAGCTCTTTATCAATTCACACACTTCGTATGGCCTTCTTATCTCTCGACTATTACTCATTTCTCGAACCAATAAACTTGAAAGAGAGGCTGCTTAATACTCGTTTATACTCTTTTCAATAGTTATATTATTTCTACCAATACAGATATATTGATTCCAAGTGAAAGGGCATTATTCTATTAAAGTAAAATATTCAGATTCGGTGTTATTATTATTGTTTGGGATGGTCCTAATAGAAGAACGTGGAAATGATGATGATGATGATGCAATTCTTGATCGAGCGAACCCGGTCCTGGATTGTGTAGAAGAATTGGCAACAAAACTTTATTCTTGCACGGGAAGAAGTTCAATATCATCACCAGAGAAGAACAACTCGATGGCCAGGAGGAACAGATGATTTCCTCGTAAAGGATGTGCCTTCAAGTGATGACTCACCCGGTCTCCATAATATATTCTTCATGAATTGTCCCTCTTCTTTGCTTCATTGAAGTTCATATTGTGATATTGTGATGGATTTCACATAAAGTAATTTTGTAATAGCAGCCGATTGACGTCAAATGCTCTCATGCAACTTTATATTGCTACTACTACCACTAATTGTTTGGGAAGGATGACACTGACACTGCTACTGACTAGGACTAGGCAGTACTCTATACCTTTAGTGCCGAATTGTAACCTATGTGGAATTACTCTACTTGGTACACTGTTCATGCATTAGTACGCTGTATTGATTTACCTCGTACGCCCTCAACAAAGTCCTCCAATTCAAGTATATATTATGTAATATGTACACCCAATATTCAGGGGTGGTCCACCAATAATGACTAGATTTGGCATATATTGCATTGTATTCAAAGCCGTGTAGGTGATCAAGTTCTTTAATAAGGTTGGTTTTAGCAGAATTCAGTTTTTATTGATGAATAGAGATCTCTGTAGGTGAAGGTTTGCATATTTTCAGATTTTTGCAGTTTCAATTTCATATAGTCGATAGTAATCTATTCATCATTCTGCATGTATTGCTTTAGCTGATCAATAGAAAACATGGAAAAGTGGATGATGGAAAGGAAGGAGACTGGCTATTAATGCTGTTAGGATAGGAACTTACAATTATAATACAAGCAGGAATGGCTATGCCAGGAATAATGGCTATTCAATTGAGAGATACAATTTGTATCTGAATATAATCCAGATTTGAGTTACAAGCTGTAAATTAAGCCATTTCTGATCTTGATTTTCGTATCAAAGAGGTGAATACGGAGTGGTATACTTGATTCAATTTGTGTGATAAATGCTACATACTAAAGTAAACTCAATTGCACGCACGGTAAGCTCATCTTTCGCATATTGCATCTTCATAATTAACCTCAACTACGGCCTCAGACGGGCCTCAGCAACAATCCTTTCTAATGAAGACCATATTAGGATTTCCAGGGTAAATCGTTATCACGGCTCAATGGTCTAGGGGTATGATACTCGCTTAGGGTGCGAGTGGTCCCGGGTTCAAATCCCGGTTGAGCCCTTTACTTTTTGCTTTTTTGGGCTCGGTTATCTAGACGTTATCTCTGAGTAGAAATAATATTTAATACTTTGCACCTTATATTTTTATGATGGGTAGCATGGAGGCTGGAAAATTGTGGTATGGGTGCAAGATGATCCTTTTTTGGCAGAGATCACTAAATTGTTCTTCTTGCTAACGAACTCTGAATTTTGACGAGAGATTTGACTTATGAAAAATTACGAGTAAAGGCTAGAACAAGATGTTTGTTAAGGTCTACTGCTTTATTAATATTTAAGGAATGTATTCAAGTCATCCAAAACCACATTTGCTTCTCGGATACTCCCAAAATAAGCTCCAGTTGCTTGTTTCCTGAATATTCAAAATGAAAGTAAAAAATACATGACGAGATGTACATTTAACTGAAGACAAGAAATGTTTACGTAATACATCATTGATGATTCTTACATATCTAAATCAAGACCATAAAATGTTTTCTGTCCAGAACAAGCTCCATTTTTCGCCGTGTACTCCTCTACGGACTCGCATTTTTCGAATAGCATTGGATGCAGCATAGTCCATGCGTAATATTTGGGACACATATTGTGGCTGCACATTGTAAAATCTTCAGAACTGTTTCGATTACCTATTACCTGGGGCTCACATTGGGGCATCGTATTCTGTTTGGGAACTGCGTTTGGAAAGAATTCTACGTGACCTATCTGCTGATTAATTCCTAAAGTTCCCATGTTGCAGTGATAGACATCTACATACTGGGCGTCTGATGTCTGCAATACTCTTCCCAACGGTTGGCTTTTTTCTGAAGGCTGGAACGCGGGTCCAGCTGGATCTAGCCCTAGATTCGTTGTCCCCAAAATATTTTTATAGCTCTTTGTTGTAGGATTTCAATTAAAGATCTAAGTAAGCACTGTTGGAAAATTCAGACATACCAGAAATACGACCGAGTTTAACTCCTCTTATTTTCATCAAACTTACAGCAACATATCCATTTACATGGCTTCCCAAAGATTGACCAATCAAATGTATTTTATTCGGGTTCGATATGGAACCTTCGCTTAGTAGCCAGTCGATTATCTCCGCAGTGCGTTCTCCAACCAGTTTCATGTGCCCAATTGCTGTCAAATATGAACCCCCAGATATCTTGCCCCAGTCGACTACTGCTACATTCCAGCATTGTTCTGATGCAACTTTAGTCTTACTCATGCGAGTCAGGAAAGCTGAAATAACAAAAATCATTCGTACTATTCTGCTTCCAAGATTTTCGATTAATGTATCAAATAATTTATATCTTAAGTTACCATTTTTGACATTCTGAGGGAACATAGCATCTTTAGTTTGAAGGTAGCCATGAATGAGGATTTTCCAGTCACAATCTCTATTAACTTGAGCGTCTTTCAATGACTTGGTGTCCTTATAAACAATCTCTTTCCTCTTCTCCGGAATTTTAGCGTATTTATTGGAGTAGATGTGAAATCCAATGCTATCCTTCCTCTGTTGGTCAGTTTTTAAAGAGTCTATAACTCCATTTATAGCTGCCTGCCCCCCTGTATGAATCAAGCAGAAATGACATCTTGTTGATCACTGAAATATCAACTCTCATTTTCGTTCTAACTCTAAAAAATGTTAATTGTTCATACACATATTATACTCGTCCTGGTTAAGGGAAGCAAAGGGAAGCTCCAACACAGTGCAAACAAAAATTGCAAGAGTAGAAATTGCAGCTTTCATGGCAAAACTTACTTCTAAATATACAACCAATTTAAAATCGATTCTGTCATGTGTGCCTACTGCATTAAAATGGAATGTATAGTCTTTTTAATCCTTGCTTACTTACGCGAAATATGCACTTGTCTTATAGGTATTAACTGCGTCAGTCAATCTTCCACAAGTCGGGATGTAGAAGATATTGACGTATTCAATAACATTTTTATAATTTGGGACGTTGAAATCGAAAAGTACTAATAAAGTTCCACCATTTATGTATTATGCAATAATCTGCATAATAACAATTAACAATAACTAGCTATGCTTGTCCTTTTGGCTTCGATTTTTAAATTGTACGCACTCAATTTAACTGTTGCGTGAAACTGCATATGGATAATATGAAACCACTTAAAAAGTACAATTCAATAAATTATTCGAATATCTGTCCTGGTCATTTAATTTTCAGCTACTTTCCGGCAATTTCTTAACAAATTAAGGGCAGCGTAAGTAACCAGACTCCAAAAGCCAGTGACTTCAACAGCAAAGTTTTGTATTCTATTTACGGTTCTAAAATGATACACGCCACTAAACAGTCACTTAAGAACTTGGTTTTATAATGAAGATTGTTTAAACAATGCTTGTGCTTAACGTGTTTCACAAAAACTTAATTCGCGTAATCGTATGAAGAGCTATTGTTTTCAGATTCCAAACATATACTTTGATTCCAGAAATTTACTCCAATGCAATGTGTAAAAAATATGCTTCGCATACACAATTAGGTAGACGATAATGTGCAATTGTGCAATAGATGCATTTAAAAATCAAAATATTGTATAAGATTGTCAAGATTATATAATACAAATAACATGATTCCATTTATTGTTCCAGTAACTTCAGTTTCATTGAAGTTGATATGTTGCATTAATGTTTCATTTACTCATTGCTTGGGACCTAATTTTAAACTTCAGGTTTGGATGGATTGAATGAAATGAGACTAGCCTTTGTAATGCATATTAACGATCTTATAGTACTTTATACTACTAGACTAAATCCATTGTCTGGGTTTTATCATGATATGAAACCCAGACTTTCATGATTTACTAACACAATAGAAACCTGCGTCCAATCAACTCTGCACTTTACTCTTTTATAGAATAAAAAGCTACTTTTGAATTCAAAATTTGAGTTCTAATACAATACTACTACTTACAATTAGAGTGGGCAGTGGGAATTGAAGAAAGTTGATGCCATCAATACCATGAAATCAAGTATAGAATGAAGCGTACCACAAGACAAAGGTATGGAACGGTTATTACGGAGTGGTGCAAGGAAGCAGCCCCGGGGCGTCGTGAGACTAGAGAGGGAAAGGCGGGATTCGCAAATTTAGTGACACGACGGCAACCAACTCGAATAAAACTCGACCTCCGTCTGTCAAACTCGAAACCACCACCACCTGCAACAGACACACAGTGACACACACACACACAGGGAAGAAACTAATAAACAATATTGACCTCTCACAACGTCACAACCACTGCATTTAAATATTTACATCTCGACGACGGTCAGGAGGAAGTGAGTGCGTAAGTGTGGCTAGTAAAGACAAGAAGAGTCCCACTTGTCATTGTTGACGGTCGTAATACCGGACAACCTTCACCGCTTCAAAGACGGCCACACGAGATTACTTTGCAAGATGCATAGCGCGTTCACCCGATGTCATGCTCTCGCGGCGTACACCGTGAGTGTCCTCGCAGGCCTCACCTTCGTGTGCTTCATTACCACTGCCTTTCGAGACTACTCCGCAACAACTGACATCAATACCGTCACCGTTCTTGTGTGAGTCCGACAAATATGACTGTGAGGCTTGTTTTGTATGTTAAATTCGGTTTTGGTTTGTTTAGCCGGAATGTACCAGACTACAGTGCATCTCGAGAGAAGAATGACATGGGATTCATGATATTCGACCTCAAGGCTGACCTCCGACCTCTCTTCAACTGGAATGTTAAGCAACTCTTTTTGTACTTGACAGCTGAGTATGAAACACCTAATAACAAGCTCAATCAAGTTGTAATCTGGGATAAGATCATTCAGCGTGGAGAAAATGCTGTCCTTGACCATAAGAATATCAGGCCAAAATACTATTTCTGGGATGATGGAAATGGTTTGAGGTAATAATTTATATTGTTTGCGTCTGCTTTCGATTTCACACTGAAAGCGAGGCAGACTTTTAGCAGTTAATGATGCTTTTGAATATTTTACAGGGGAAACAAAAATGTGACGCTGACATTATCGTGGAATGTTATTCCAAACGCTGGCCATTTGCCAATTTTAGTAGCAAATGGAAATCACCAGTTCACCTTCCCCGACGAATACACCACGACCAAGATGTAGTCAACAGTGTCTCATTTTAAATATTATTAGTATTCTTCCATTTAATTACTACAAATATCATTTGTATTCAAAGAAAAACTTATGATTATTACATCAACCACACTCGACTTCTGTCCAATTTGTACTAGCTGTGCGACCTTTTACAAAACCACACTATATCTCCAGCATCCCTATATTACACGTTTGTTGATTTATGACACGACAACGAGTGACGCGAAATATACCTTCTCTAAAACTGAACAAGTATAAATGAGTACTAAAATTCCACACCCATGTATCATCGTCTTGATAATATTATTTATGTCGAAGATCGTGATTGTCATACTCCACTGAATAAAATATTGATGTTTGTACGGGATCTAAGGTTTGTTGAGTTTAGTAACGATTAAAACTGTAATTCCATATTTTGTAATTGTTTTTATTATAATTCATCGAGCTTCATTACATAGTTCATTTTCTCACTGGCCAACACGACGAAATACCGAAATATCTTTTAGTAGTTTAGCAATCTTCAAAACGACTATTGATTCGAGTAAAAGAGTGCGAAGTCTTTAAGTCGTTATGTGTCTATTTTATTATTAATAAACAGTGCATAAATTGGACGATTAATTGTGAATTACAAATATTTATCACTCGAACTGCTCATCAATTATTACGACGGCTCAAGTGTTCATCAGACATGAGTTGGCTCAGCAGTCAGCACAAACACTCAAGAATTCACTAAAATAATAATGTACGTTTAAAAACCTTACTCGACAACTACGACGGTTACTTACGATTAGGATAAAAACCACCTAAACAATAAATTTAAAAGCATAATTTGTCTAAAAATTGCAGTTGGTTCACAGTGCACAAAACTAATCTAGGATAGATAAAATTGACAAATTAAAATTCATTTCTGTATTATTGCAACTGGTTATTCTTAGGAAGGAGAACTTACAATAAATATTATTGGACTCTGATAAGATACACTAGGAGTTAAATACTTTGCATAAAGTTGAATAATAGTATATTAATTTGCATAAGATAAGGTTGAATAATATTCTTAAGGCAAAAATCGCTACTTAATATATCGACTAGAAATGTCTTCATTCATGTTATGCTTTTGGTTGCTTGTTATTTTTCGACTTTGACATAATCCAGGTTAGGATTTATCATAATAATTCTACATCTCTGGTACCTTCACAATAAAAATTAAAAATAAATATAAACATTCTCTAACCTGACATGTGTATTAAAATAATCACTGAAATGTGAGGCAAACAACAACGAACCTTCATTAATTAATATAGCGGTCGTGCATAATCGGAAACCTTGTATCACTAAATGGTGAGACCTGTTTGAAGTAGGACTACAAACACAAAAACACTACTGTCTAGAATTTTTAGGTCTACTAACCAAAAAATTGCCTAAATTTATCACTATTTCATATACGTGTCATTCACTGTATATAGTCCTCGTTCATATTCAAGAGGGGCTTGTCAAGAATCACATTTAATCATCATCAGCTTAGACCCGATACTGTACTTCATTTAGATACCGTCTTCATACGCCCATTTTGTAAAAGGCTAACTTGTCATAATTCGAATTCATCTGTGAAATATCATTCCGCCTGAATATTAAAAACCTGCAGCTTTGGTGAGTCAGTTACAGACTGTGGTAGGGTCTGAGTTTTTTCTATACTTGTAAAATTGCGAGATGCGACGACGATTGTCGAAGATACTATAAAAGATACGATGTCTGGATATTGAAGAACAGATAATTTACGACATAAGGCTGCCTTCCATTCCACTTTATATCATCCAGCATAGTCTTTGGATTGGTAGAACAGAATATAACCCGTCTCAGAGGACTTTTGCACGTTAGAAGTCAGTCCATAGAAATCTTCTATAGCGGATGCATCTATTTTCTATTCCCACAATAAGAGAAAATTAATTTACGAAATTATAACAGTAGAAACTTCAAGAAAAATGCTTACATCGACCATATCATCATCGAAAAGAAGCCAAAAGCCATGGCTTTTTACAATACTAATATAGTGGCCCCTGTTAGGCCCACTTCCGCAATGAATCACGACAGCTACTAAGTCGTAAAGCCGATCTGGGTTGACTGCATCGTCCGACTTAATAAACAGAAAGATAAATTACTCCGTTGTTCACAATAATATCATAAGAAAACATACAACTTACTGTATTGAACAGTCGAAGCTCCAATGGAAATACAACTCGATGGGAAACTTTTATGTGCCTGTTGTACTGTTCTACGTACTTAAAGCGCTTAAGATGAAGAGCTAATATTACAGGAAGTTTTTTTACACGCATGCGTTTCTGTAATATGGGGGAAAATTTAGTTTATAACTTAAAATAACACTATTTCTTAATGCTGAAAAATTGCAAACAAACCTGAGCTTCTTGATAGCTGCAGCAATTGTCACATTTGAATTTATTATCTCCACACAGCATTTCGGTATTGCTGAAGCACCTCAGGCAATGAGTGATACTCGTATTTTGGTCGATATCAACTTGCAGGTCTAGAAAATCTTCGTCTTTACTGCTTACCTGTATCAACATAATGACCAAACTCAATACAAATATGCTCCATTAATCTCATTTCAAACAATTATTTACGTTACCGTTTCACAATTCAAGCATCTTGTTTCACTGGTTAAAATCCCCTGGAATATTTCATGCACCCATGTTGGCTCTTGTCCTTTATTATTGTCCCCGTCCCCTCCACCTTTCTTTGTCGTTTGCGTTTGTCTTTCAGCTATAATTATAAAATCGCATCGATCTACTTAGAGAAAATTAGTTGGAAGCTGCTTATAGAAAATTCGTCAACTCACCAAGTATTATTTCGTTAATCCGATTAATCAAAAAATTTAGAAACTCATGCGCATCCTGCTGCAGATAATTATCAAATTCTTCTTTTTCTTTCCTTAGCCTTGCAATAAATTTTTTCGGGGCGATGGATCCCACTTTTTTCTTCTGCGTAGTTATCGTATAAAACAAATCTGCTAAGCACGACAGTAATGTTTCCTTTGGCCGTTTATTTTTTGCTTTATATTCAAGTACTTTTTCTCTAAAAGGTTTACAGAAATACAACGCCTGGAGCACCGAATTACTATAACAAGTATTGCCGAACTGCAAATACCAAAAATTAGAAATAAAACACAAAACTTCAAATCCAAGTAATGTTAAATGATTTCACACAAACTTACATTTGCTAATCCGAAGAATCGCTCATTCGGTGGAAACTCCATTCCAATTTCTTTTTCCAACTGTGAGGCGTTGGTTCCCTGATAAAAAGATTACAAAACCCCATTATAAAACCATATTCCATTTGATCATAAATCAAAGACTAAAAATAACCTAACAACCCAAACCCTCACCATAATTCCTCCGAGTCGCTTGAGAATCTTGACGCTTTTGTACTCGCTGTTCTCAAACTACGCTCAACAATTGAGCGTAATTCTCGAACAACACAAAAATTCCAAATTCAACAATAAGCTGAATATATATTATCTTCTCTTATCCCCTCCTCCCCCTCTTAACTTCCTCCAAACCCTCCCTCTCTCTCTATCTCCTTATTTACTCCCCATTGTTATATTTACACTTCAAAACACACTTCTTACTAAACACAAACAAACACCGCTGCTCCTGCTACTTTTCAATAAAATTTAACAGCTCTGCCACTGCTGCTACATCATTTCTATATAAACGATCTCAACAGTTCCTCCACCCCAACTGACTACACTAAAAAACCACTCGTCACTTCATGTACTGCTACAAGACAACAGACAGGGAACATATATCATGCATAGTAGACGTACTTGGGAACTTAATTTAATTAATTGTAGTTTTGTCTTCACTCACACATTCGCACAGTAGCAATCAAGTCTTTTCTGCTCTCGATCTACAAAATTCCCATATTCCCGGCAGAGCACCACCACCACCACCAAACAGCCTCCTCAGTATTGCTTAGTATTGCTTAGCATTGCTTAGCATTGAGTCCTCGGGCCTTCCTTTAGTGAGAAACCGGCGAAGGAGGTGAGAGAGGGGGGCATTCACAGTTTGCACCATGTAGAGCCCACTTACTGCCCCGGGGTGTAGGGAGGT
>Ga0194135_10000301_pt1 | contig 28549 bp, 27 predicted proteins | sample LitLau_LLRF_2013_FD_134024 | JGI IMG/M metagenome (GOLD analysis project Ga0194135, IMG submission 134024) | Freshwater sediment microbial communities in response to fracking from North America - Little Laurel Run_MetaG_LLRF_2013 (version 2) | ecosystem: Environmental > Aquatic > Freshwater >... | reverse complement strand
CCTGCTGTGGTCGGCGGCGATGATCATCGTGCCGCAACGGGTCGACCCGCCGCTGCTGATCTTCGCCATCCCGCCGCTGGCGCTGTTCGTGTTCAAGGTCGGCAAGATCATCTTCCTCTACCGCCGGGCGGTGGGGGTCAACCTCAAGGACGCGTTCTGCGCGGCCCTGGCCGGCCTGGCGTTGTCCCACACCATCGCCAAGGCGGTGCTGTACGGCTTCTTCACCAGCAGCATTCCGTTCTTCCGCACGCCGAAGAACGCCGACAACCACGGCTTCTGGGTGGCGATCTCGGAAGCCCGCGAAGAGCTGTTCATCATGCTGCTGTTGTGGGGCGCGGCGCTGGGAATCTTCCTGGTACAGGGCCTGCCGAGCAACGACATGCGCTTCTGGGTGACCATGCTCCTGGTGCAGTCGCTGCCCTATGTGGCGGCGCTGGTCATGGCCTTCCTTTCGTCGTTGCCAAAACCGGCGGAACACCCCGAGCCGGCTCCAGCCGCCTAAATCGATGCAAAGCACTAAACGGCGGCCTCAGGCCGCCGTTTTGCTTTAAGATATCCGCCATTTTGCGCGCCTAGCCCCGCAGCTCTCCCTGTAGGAGCAAGCGTGCTCGCGATAGAGGTCAAGAATGACGCCAGCACCTGATGCTCTGCGCCGCTCTTGAGTCCATCGCGAGCACGCTCGCTCCTACAACAAGAAAAGAGCCGCGCCTGATCTTGCCTTGCACCGGAGTTCCCCATGACGGCCCACGCCGAGCTTTCGCCGACCCTGCAACTTGCCTGTGATCTGATCCGTCGCCCCTCGGTGACGCCGGTCGACGCCGATTGCCAGAAGCTGATGATGCAGCGCCTGGGCGATGCCGGCTTCAAGCTGGAACCGATGCGCATCGAGGACGTGGACAACTTCTGGGCCACCCATGGCCAGCATGAAGGCCCGGTGCTGTGCTTTGCCGGGCACACCGACGTGGTGCCCACCGGCCCGGTCCAGGCCTGGCAGAACGACCCGTTCGAAGCCCTGATCGATGAACACGGCATGCTCTGCGGCCGTGGCGCGGCGGACATGAAAGGCAGCCTGGCGGCCATGCTGGTGGCCGCCGAGCGCTTTGTCGCCGACTACCCGGACCACAAGGGCTCGGTGGCCTTCCTCATCACCAGCGACGAAGAAGGCCCGGCGCACCACGGCACCAAGGCCGTGGTGGAACGCCTGGCGGCGCGCAAGGAGCGTCTGGACTGGTGCATCGTCGGCGAGCCTTCGAGCACCAGCCTGGTGGGCGACGTGGTCAAGAACGGCCGCCGCGGCTCCCTCGGCGCCAAGCTCACGGTGCGCGGGGTACAGGGCCACGTGGCCTACCCGCATCTGGCGAAGAACCCGATACACCTGGCGGCGCCGGCCCTGGCGGAACTGGCGGCCGAGCACTGGGACGACGGCAATGCCTTCTTCCCGCCCACCAGCTTCCAGATCTCCAACCTCAATTCCGGCACCGGCGCCACCAACGTGATCCCCGGTGATCTGGTGGCGGTGTTCAACTTCCGCTTCTCCACCGAATCCACCGTGGAAGGCCTGCAGCAACGGGTGGCGGCGATCCTCGACAAGCACGGCCTGGACTGGCACGTGGACTGGGCCCTGTCCGGCCTGCCGTTCCTCACCGAGCCCGGCGCCCTGCTGGACGCGGTTTCGGCCAGCATCAAGCAGGTCACCGGCCGCGAAACCAAGGCGTCCACCAGCGGCGGTACGTCCGACGGGCGTTTCATCGCCACCCTGGGCACCCAGGTGGTGGAACTGGGCCCGGTCAACGCCACGATCCACCAGGTCAACGAGCGGATCCTGGCCAGCGACCTTGATGTGCTGACCGAGATCTACTACCAGACGCTCGTCAAGTTGCTTGCCTGATGCTGGCCTGTCCTCTTTGCAGCGCCCCGCTGAATGCCGTGGACAACGGCGTGGTCTGCCCGGCCGGGCATCGCTTCGACCGCGCGCGCCAGGGCTACCTGAACCTGCTGCCGGTGCAGCACAAGAACAGCCGTGACCCGGGCGACAACCAGGCCATGGTCGAGGCCCGCCGCGACTTCCTCAACGCCGGGCACTACGCCCCGGTGGCCCGGCGCCTGGCCGAGCTGGCGGCCGAACGCGCGCCCCAGCGCTGGGTCGACATCGGCTGTGGCGAGGGTTACTACACCGCGCAACTGGCCGAGGCCCTGCCCGGTGCCGACGGCTACGCCCTGGATATTTCCCGGGAAGCGGTGAAACGCGCCTGCCGCCGCGCGCCGCAACTGACCTGGATGGTCGCCAGCATGGCGCGCATCCCCCTGGCCGATGCCAGCTGCCAGTTCCTCGCCAGCGTCTTCAGCCCCCTGGACTGGCTGGAGGCCAAGCGTCTGTTGAGCCCCGGCGGCGGCCTGATGAAAGTCGGCCCGACCAGCGGCCACCTGATGGAGCTGCGCGAGCGCCTGTACGACGAAGTGCGCGAGTACACCGACGACAAGCACCTGGCCCTGGTGCCTGAGGGCATGACCCAGGCCCACAGCGAAACCCTGGAGTTCAAGCTGCGCCTGGAGCGCCCGGAAGATCGCGCCAACCTGCTGGCCATGACGCCCCACGGCTGGCGCGCCAGCGCCGAACGCCGGGCCGCGGTGATCGAGCAAACCGAGCCTTTCGAGGTCAGCGTGTCGATGCGCTACGATTACTTCGTGCTGCAATAACCCCCACTAGAACCCACGACTTCGGGCATCGGCCCGGGGTCGAAGAAATCCGCGAATGGATTTTTCAGACCGGCAATGAGGACATCCATGCGCCAGCCCGATATCGAGATTTACCTGAAAGACGCCGACGTCGACTACAAGGCCATCGCCGCCTGGCTCGGCGCCGTGCTCGGCCCTTGCAGCGACTGGGTGCAAAAGGGCCAGACCTACAAATGCACCGCAGGCTCGGTACCCGTGACCTGGCTGCCCAAAGCGGTGGGCAAGTGGAACAGCCTGTACCTGGAAAGCGACCAGACCCCGTGGGATGACGACATTGCCTGCGCCCGCGCCGCCTTTGCCGCCTTGAACGTGGAAGTGCGCTGCGCACCGGGCAGCTGGGTCGAGGAAGAAGGTGAAGAGTCCGCCGATCGCTGGATTCGCATCAGCGCCGACGGTGAAGAAGAGATTACCTGGCGCACCGCCTGAACAGCGCGATCCGGTAGGAGCCGGCTTGCCGGCGAAGAGGCCGTCAAGACTTGCGTTCGATAGACGGGCGCCTTCGCTGGCAAGCCAGCTCCTACAAGGTTGGTTACAGGCCGACGACGTCTTCGGCCTGCAGACCTTTCTGGCCTTCAACCACGGCGTACTCCACCTGCTGGCCTTCGGTCAGGGAGCGGTGGCCTTCGCCACGGATCGCTCGGTAGTGGACAAACACGTCCGCCCCACCTTCCCGCTGAATAAAGCCGTAGCCCTTGGCGTCGTTGAACCACTTCACATTGCCGGTCTCACGAGTAGTCATGAATCCATACCTCATTTTTTTATTATTGGCCGGATGCACTGCCACCCAGCCTTGAGAACTTTCCCTCGACCTGCCTCTCTGTGACAGGAGGCAACACGGCCGCTGGAGAGTCGGCCGAGTATATGACAGGCGTAAAAACTCTCAACTCAATCTTGTTTCGGCGCTTTTTTGCCGATTTTCGACGAATCCGGCACACTACCGGCCCCGAGCAGGTGCTCGGTTTTGTGTTCATCCACATATTCACTCACGCAGAAGCCGTATGACCCGCTCCCCGATCCGCCGTCTCGTGTTTGGCACCTTGCGCCGCCTGCTGTACCTCTGGGTGCGCTCGGAAACCATCAACCAGTCGTCCTTCACCCTCGACCTCGACCGCAGCCGGCCGGTGTTCTACGTCCTGCAAAACCCGTCCCTGACTGACCTGGCCGTGGTCGATACTGAATGCACCAAGGCCGGGCTGCCACGCCCGGTACTGCCGGTGTCGGTGGGCAATCTGCTGGAACCCGCGGCCTTCTTCTACCTGACCCCGGAGCCCGACTGGCTCGGCCGGCAGGACAAGCGCGGTGCGCCACCGACCCTGACCCGACTGGTCAGCGCCCTGACCCAGAACGCCGCCGAAGATGCGCAGATCATTCCGGTCAGCGTGTTCTGGGGCCAGTCTCCGGACAGCGAGTCCAGCCCGTGGAAACTGCTGTTCGCCGACAGCTGGGCGGTCACCGGGCGCCTGCGCCGGCTGCTGAGCATCATGATCCTGGGGCGCAAGACCCGGGTGCAGTTCTCCGCGCCGATCAACCTGCGCGAACTGATCGAACACAACAAGGGCCACGAGCGCACCGTGCGCATGGCCCAGCGCATCCTGCGGGTGCACTTTCGCAACCTCAAGGCGGCGGTCATCGGTCCGGATATTTCCCACCGGCGCAACCTGGTCAAGGGCCTGCTCAACCAGCCCCTGGTGAAACAGGCGATTCTGGATGAGGCCGAGCGCGAGAAAATCTCCCCGGAAAAGGCCAAGGCCCAGGCCCTGCGCTACGGCAACGAGATCGCCTCGGACTACACCTACACCGCGATCCGCTTCCTGGAAGTGGTGCTCAGCTGGTTCTGGAACAAGATCTACGACGGGATCAAGGTCAACCACCTCGAAGGCGTGCAGAAGATCGCCCAGGGCCACGAAGTGATCTACGTGCCCTGCCACCGCAGCCATATCGACTACCTGTTGCTCTCCTACCTGCTGTTCCGCAACGGCCTGACCCCGCCGCATATCGCCGCCGGGATCAACCTCAACATGCCGGTGATCGGTGGCCTGCTGCGCCGCGGCGGGGCCTTTTTCATGCGCCGCACCTTCAAGGGCAACCCGCTGTACACCTCGGTGTTCAACGAATACCTGCACACCCTGTTCACCAAGGGTTTCCCGGTGGAGTACTTCGTCGAAGGCGGCCGCTCGCGCACTGGACGCATGCTGCAACCCAAGACCGGGATGCTGGCCATCACCCTGCGCAGCTTCCTGCGCAATTCGCGCATGCCGATCGTTTTCGTGCCGGTGTACATCGGCTACGAGCGAGTGCTGGAAGGCCGTACCTACCTGGGCGAACTGCGCGGCGCGAGCAAGAAGAAGGAGTCGATCTTCGACATCTTCAAGGTCATCGGCGCCCTCAAGCAGCGCTTCGGCCAGGTGGCGGTGAACTTCGGCGAGCCGATCAAGCTGGCGCAATTCCTCGACCAGGAGCAGCCGGACTGGCGTTCCCAGGAGCTGGGCCCGCAGTACCGCCCGGCCTGGCTCAACGAAACCACTAATCGCCTGGGCGAACGGGTGGCCCAGCACCTCAACGAAGCCGCGGCGATCAACCCGGTGAATCTGGTGGCCCTGGCCCTGCTCTCCACCAGCCGCCTGGCCCTGGACGAACGCGCCATGGCCCGGGTCCTGGACCTGTACCTGGCACTGTTGCGCCGCGTGCCCTACTCGCCCCACACCACGTTGCCGGAAGGCGATGGCCGGGCGCTGATCCAGCACGTCAAGGACATGGACCTGCTGGCCGAGCAAAGCGACGCCCTGGGCAAGATCCTCTATCTGGACGAGCAGAACGCCGTCCTGATGACCTACTACCGCAACAACGTGCTGCACATCTTCGCCCTGCCGGCGCTGCTGGCGAGCTTCTTCCAGAGTTCGTCGCGCATGAGCCGCGAACAGATCCTGCGCTACACCCGGGCGCTGTATCCCTACCTGCAGGCGGAACTGTTCATTCGCTGGTCGCTGGAGGAGCTGGATGCGGTGGTGGATCAATGGCTGGAGGCCTTTGTCGAACAGGGCCTGCTGCGCTTCGAGAAAGACCTGTACCTGCGTCCGGCCCCCAGCTCGCGGCATTTTGTCCTGCTGACCCTGCTGTCCAAGAGCATCGCCCAGACCCTGCAACGCTTCTACATGGCCATTTCCCTGCTGCTCAACAGCGGCCAGAACAGCATCAGCGCCGAAGAGCTGGAAGACCTGTGCACGGTCATGGCCCAGCGCCTGTCGATCCTGCATGGCCTCAATGCCCCGGAGTTCTTCGACAAGAGCCTGTTCCGCCACTTCATCCAGACCCTGCTGGACCAGGGCGTGTTGCGCCGCGACGACGCCGGCAAGCTGAGCTACCACCCTCTGCTGGGGGAACTGGCCGAAGGCGCGGCCAAGCGCGTGCTGCCGGCGGAGATTCGCCTGTCGATCCGTCAGGTCGCCCTGCACCGCAGCGAAGATGCCGCCGAGCAGCTCGCGGCGCCGGTGCAAAGCGACTAGATTCTTATCGGCGCCGCAGAATCTGCGGCGCCCCCGATACGGAGATCCCCAATGAAACAACTCATCCTGCTGGCGGCCACCGCGCTGCTCGGCGCCTGCCAAGCCATGCAGCCTGCGGCCAAGGCCAGCCTCGATGGTGAAGTCTTCTACCTGCAGCGCATCGCCCTGCCACCGGCCGCCACCCTGAGCGTGAGCCTGCAGGACGTATCCCTGACGGACGCACCGGCGCAAGTCCTGGCCGAGCAGAGCGGTCCGATCAAGGGCCAGGTGCCGCTGCCGTTCCACCTCAGCTACGACCCGGCCCAGGTCAAGCCCGGCCACCGCTACGCGGTCAGCGCGCGGATCGAGCTGGACGGCAAGCTGATGTTCATCACCACCGAACACAACGGGGTCAATCTCGACGGCAAGGATCCCCAGCCGCTGAGACTCCGTGTCGACGCTGTACGTTAACTCTCATTGTCCAAGGAAGCCGCCATGCTCCGTACTTCGCTCCGCTTCACCAGCCTGTGCGCTGGTCTGTTGATCTCCGCCAGCGCCCTGGCCCTGTCCCTCAGCGACCTGTCCCAGGGTGACGCCAGCGGCGGCCTCAAGGACGCCCTGACCCAGGGCGCGCAGATCGCCGTGAAACAGCTGGGGACCCCTGGCGGTTTCAGCAACAACCCCGATGTGCGCATCGAACTGCCGGGCAACCTGGGCAAAGTGGCGAAGAAGATGAAGCAGTTCGGCATGGGTGATCAGGTCGATCAGCTGGAAACCAGCATGAACAAGGCCGCCGAGGCGGCAGTGCCGCAAGCCCAGGCGCTGCTGGTGGATGCGGTGAAGAAAATGACCGTGGCGGACGCCAAGGGCATTCTCGCCGGTGGCAAGGACTCTGCCACCCAGTACCTGGACAAGAGCAGCCGCGAGCAGATCCGCGCCAAGTTCCTGCCGATCGTCAAGCAGGCCACCGACCAGGTGGGCCTGGCCAAGCAGTACAACTCCTTCGCCGGCCAGGCCGCGACCCTGGGTGTACTGGATGCCAAGAGCGCCAACATCGAAAGCTACGTGACCGAGCAAGCTCTCAATGGCCTGTTCGAAATGATCGGCAAGCAGGAAGAAGCCATTCGCCAGAACCCGGCGGCCGCGGCCACCAGCCTGGCCAAGAAAGTCTTCGGCACCCTGTAAGACCTTCCCCTCAGCGGTAGGAGCCAGCTTGCTGGCGAAGGCGTCTGTAGGCAGACGCCGGCCTCAAGGGCCTGTTCGCCGGCAAGCCGGCTCCTACGCCAGGTTCAATGCGCGCCCCTTGATCACACCCGCACCGCAGGAGCTGGCTTGCCAGCGAAGACGTCGCCAGGACAGGTGCCCGCCTCAGGGGCCTGTTCGCCGGCAAACCGGCCCCTACGACTTCTTGACGCGGAACCAGGCAGCGTAAAGGGCCGGCAGGAACAGCAGGGTCAATGCCGTCGCCACGATCAGCCCGCCCATGATGGCCACCGCCATCGGCCCGAAGAACACGCTGCGTGACAGCGGAATCATCGCCAGCACCGCCGCCAGGGCCGTCAGCACGATAGGCCGGAAACGCCGCACCGTGGCTTCGATGATCGCGTCCCAGGGCTGCTGCCCGGCCTTGATGTCCTGCTCGATCTGATCCACCAGGATCACCGAGTTGCGCATGATCATTCCCGACAGGGCAATGGTCCCGAGCATCGCCACGAAGCCGAACGGCTGGCGGAACACCAGCAGAAACAGGGTGACCCCGATCAGCCCCAGGGGCGCGGTGAGAAACACCATGGCCGTGCGCGAGAAACTGCGCAGCTGGATCATCAGCAAGGTCAGCACCACCACGATGAACAGCGGCACGCCAGCCTTCACCGAGTTCTGGCCACGGGTCGAGTCCTCGACGGTGCCGCCCACCTCCAGCAGGTAGCCGTCCGGCAGTTCGGCGCGGACCGGCTCCAGGGTCGGCAGAATCTGCTGCACCAGGGTCGCCGGCTGCTCCTTGCCGTAGATATCGGCTCGCACCGTGACGTTGGGCAGGCGGTTGCGGTGCCAGATCACCCCTTCCTCGAAGCCGTATTCCAGGGTCGCCACCTGGGACAGCGACACGCTCTTGCCGTTGTCGGTGGGCACCGCCAGGCTCGGCAGCAATGCCAGCTCGGTACGTTCCTGCCGAGTGCCCCGCAGGAGGATCTCGATCAGCTCGTTGTCCTCGCGGTACTGGCTGACGGTGGAGCCGATCAGCGAACTCTGCAGGAACTTCGACAGGTTGGCGGTGCTGACGCCCAGAGCCCGGGCCCGGTCCTGATCGACGTTCAGGTAGACCACCTTGCTCGGCTCCTCCCAGTCCAGGTGCACGTTGACCACATGGGGGTTCTCCCGCACCTTGGCCGCCACCTTGCGGGCCAGGGCGCGAACTTCCTCGATGTGCTCGCCGGTGACCCGGAACTGCACCGGGTAACCCACGGGCGGACCGTTCTCCAGCCGCGTGACCCGCGAGCGCAGGGCCGGGAACTGTTCATTGAGGGTCGAGATCAGCCAGCCCCGCAGGCTTTCGCGCTCCTCGATGGACTTGGCCAGCACCACGAACTGGGCAAAGCTGGTGGCCGGCAGCTGCTGATCCAGCGGCAGGTAGAAACGCGGCGAACCGGTGCCCACATAGGCCACGTAGTTATCGATGCCCGGGTGATCCTTGAGCATCGCCTCCAGGCGCTTGACCTCGTCGGCGGTATTGCTCAGGGACGCGCCCTCCGCCAGCTTCAGGTCGACCATCAGCTCCAGGCGTCCCGAGGCCGGGAAGAACTGCTGCGGAACGAAGCGGAACAGCATGACCGAGCCGACAAACGCCAGGAGGGTCAGGACGATCACGGTCTTGCGCCGCTCCACGCACCAGCCCACCACCCGGCGCACGCGCTGGTAGAAAGGCGTGCCGTGGGGATTGGACTCGGCGCCGTGCTTGGCGGCATGGATCTTGGCCAGATCCGGAAGGAGCTTCTCCCCCAGGTAGGGAACGAACACCACGGCGGCGATCCACGACGCCACCAGGGCAATGGTCACCACCTGAAAGATCGAGCGGGTGTACTCGCCAGTGCCGGACTGGGCCGTGGCAATCGGCAAGAAGCCCGCAGCGGTGATCAGGGTGCCGGTGAGCATGGGGAAAGCGGTGCTGGTCCAGGCAAAGCTGGCGGCCTTGATCCGGTCAAAGCCCTGTTCCATCTTGATCGCCATCATCTCCACCGCGATGATCGCGTCGTCCACCAACAGCCCCAGAGCCAACACCAGCGCGCCAAGGGAAATCTTGTGCAGGCCGATCCCCAGGTAGTACATGGTGGCGAACGTCATCGCCAGCACCAGGGGAATCGCCAGGGCCACCACCATCCCGGTACGCACGCCCAACGAGAAGAAGCTCACCAGCAGGACGATGATCAGCGCCTCGGCCAGCACCCGCACGAACTCGCCGACCCCGGTCTTCACCGCCGCCGGCTGGTCGGACACCTTGCGCAGCTCCATCCCTGCCGGCAGGCTGTTCTGCAGGCGGGAGAACTCGCCTTCCAGGGCCTTGCCCAGCACCAGGATGTCGCCGCCCTCCTTCATCGCCACCGCCAGGCCGATGGCGTCCTCGCCCATGAAGCGCATGCGTGGGGCCGGCGGATCATTGAAGCCCCGGCGCACATCCGCCACATCACCGATGCGGAAGGTGCGGTCAGCGATGCGGATCGGGAAATTGCGAATCTGCTCCACCGTCTGGAAATTGCCCGATACCCGCAATTGCACCCGCTCGCTGGGGGTCTCGAAGAACCCGGCGGTGGAGACGGCGTTCTGTTCCTCCAGCGCCTGCTGCACCGCGGCCAGCGGCAGACCCAGGGTCGCCAGCTTGACGTTGGACAGTTCGATCCAGATCTTCTCGTCCTGCAGGCCCAGCAGGTCGACCTTGCCCACGTCCTTGACCCGCTGCAGCTGGATCTGGATGCGGTCGGCGTAATCCTTGAGCACGGCGTAGTCGAAGCCCTTGCCCGTCAGCGCATAGATATTGCCGAAGGTGGTGCCGAACTCATCGTTGAAGAACGGCCCCTGGATGCCCGGCGGCAAGGTATGGCGGATGTCGCTGATCTTCTTGCGGACCTGGTACCAGAGATCGGGAATCTCGTTGGAATGCATCGAGTCCCGGGCAATGAAGGTCACCTGGGATTCCCCGGGGCGGGAGAAGGACACGATGCGAACGTATTCACCGGTTTCCATCAGTTTCTTTTCAATGCGCTCAGTGACCTGGCGCGACACTTCCTGGGCCGTGGCCCCCGGCCAGTTGGTGCGGATCACCATGGCCTTGAAGGTGAAAGGCGGGTCTTCGCTCTGGCCCAGCTTGGTGTAGGACAAGGCGCCGACAATGGCTAGCAATAGCATCAGGAACAGGACGATCTGGCGATTGCGCAACGCCCAGGCGGAAAGGTTGAAACCCATCGGGACTACTCCTTGGCCGCCAGGTTGACCACACGGTTGGAGCGATCCACCGGGCGTACCTGCAAGCCCTCATGGAGCACATGCACCCCGGCGGCCACCACCCAATCACTGGCACTCAAGCCTTCGAGCACCGGCACGCTCTTCTCGCCGAAGGCACCGACCCGCACCGGCGTCTTGTGCAGGGTGTTGTTGGCATCGACACGCCAGACGTAGGTCGCGCCACCTTCGGCAGACAGGGCCGACAACGGCACCGACAGCGACTGCGCATCGGTGTGCTGGATAAACACCCGGGCACTCTGGCCCAGCTCCGCCGGAACCTTGCCGGCCATGAAAGCGATGCGTGCGGCAAAGGTTCGGGACTTGGGATCCGCCGCTGGCGACAGCTCGCGGATGCGACCGTCGAAACGCTGGCCCGGCTGGGTCCAGAGCTCCACCGACACCGGCTGGCCAATCTTGAAGCGAGCGTAGTTCTGCTCGGGGAAGCTGATCAGCACTTCACGCTCACCGTCCGTGGCCAGGGTGAACACCGTCTGCCCCGCCGCCACCACTTGCCCGACTTCCACGGCGCGCTTGGCCACCACGCCATCCTGGGGGGCCCGCAACACGGCATAACCGGCCTGGTTGTTGGCCACGTCGAACTCGGCCTTGATCTGCTTCAGCCGCGCTTCACCGGCGCGGTAGAGGTTTTCGGCATTGTCGTACTGGGAACGGCTGACCATCTGCCGCTCCAGCAGGGTCTTGTAGCGATCGCGCTCGGCACGCACCAGGTTGAGGTTGGCGGTGGCCGCCGTGACCTGGGCCCGGGTGGCTTCAAGCTGCAGGCGCACGTCCTGAGGATCGAGCTCGGCCAGGGGCTGATTGGCCTTGACCCGCTCGCCCTCCTCGACCAGTCGTCGACTGACCTTGCCGCCAATGCGGAATGCCAGCTCGGGTTCGTAACGGGCACGCACCTCGCCGGGATAACTGTCCGCAGCCTGTGCCGAAGGCTCTGGCTGGACCACCATGGCCGGCCGGATACCCATTTGAACGGGCTCTTCGTGCCCACAAGCAGACAGAAAAAAAGCCAGGCTGACTGGCAAGGCATAGCGGAACATGGCGGCGACCCTTCGCTAATGGTGCTTTGAATAATTATACTGGCCGGTATGTTATTAATAGCAAACTCACCAGTCCAGTATTAACAGCGAAAAATGTCCGACAATCTCTCCGCAAACGTTGGGCCAGGCAGGCCCAAGGATCTGGCCAAGCGCCAGGCCATCCTCGAAGCAGCGAAAAACCTGTTTCTGAGCAATGGCTACGCCAGTACCAGCATGGATGCGGTCGCCGCCGAAGCCGGCGTTTCAAAGCTCACGGTGTATAGCCACTTCAATGACAAGGAAACCCTGTTCACCGCCGCGGTGGTGGCCAAGTGCGAAGAACAGCTGCCGACGCTGATCTACGAACTGACGCCCGACACACCGGTGGAAGGCGTCCTGCTGAACATCGCCCGAGGCTTTCACCAACTGATCAACAGCGACGAGTCGGTGAACCTGCATCGCCTGATCATGGCCCTGGGCAACCAGGATCCCAAGCTCTCGCAGATGTTCATCGAGGCCGGCCCGGAGCGGGTGTTGCAAGGCATGGAACGGCTGCTGAGGCGAATCAATGAGTTGGGCACCTTGCACATCGACAAGCCGCGCAATGCCGCCGAACACTTCTTCTGCATGCTCAAGGGCGGGGCCAACTTCCGCCTGCTCTATGGCTGCGGCGAGCCGTTGAAGGGCGCCGCGGCGGAAGAGCACGTGCAGGAAGTGGTGGCGCTGTTCATCCGCGCCTACCGGCCATAAAAACCGGCATGTGCAGGAGCTGGCTGGCGTAGGAGCTGGCTTGCCAGCGAAGAGGCCCTGGATCGCCTTCGCCGGCAAGCCGGCGCCTACAACCAGGAGCCCTCCCCTGAAACCGCCTAGATCGAATTCAGGCCTTGAGGGCCTTCTTCGGATAGATGTCATAGCGGCTGGACTTGCCCTCCAGCCCGTGACTCGGTTTTGGCCCATCAATGCACGGTGCCTTGCGCGGACGCTTGACCACCACCCGATGGCTGGCCAGGGCCAGGGCTGCGGCCAGCAGCGCTGGCGCATCGTTGTCATCCCCCACCAGCGGGCGGAACAGGCGCATTTCCTTTTTCACCAAGGCGCTTTTTTCCCGATGAGGAAACATCGGATCGAGGTAGATCACCTGGGGCGGCTCGCCCTCCCAGTTGCGCATCAGCTCGATGGAGTTGCCCTTGAGCAACTGCATGCGAGCCACGATCGGCGCCACTTCGGCGTCCAGCGCGGCACGGGCCAGGCCGTCTTCCAGCAGCGCGCCAATCAACGGCTGGCGTTCGATCAGGCTCATCTCGCACCCAAGGGTGGCCAGGACAAAACCGTCCTTGCCCAACCCCGCCGTGGCATCCAGCACTCGGGGCCGCACGCCTTGCGCCACCCCCACCGCCTTGGCGATCATCTGTCCGCTGCCACCGCCATACAGGCGTCGATGGGCCGCGCCGCCTTCCACGAAGTCGACCCGTACCGGCCCCGGCGCATCGGCCCCCAGTTGCTGCAATTGCAGGCCCTGCTCACCGACCTGCAGGGCGAACTCCGGCTCGTCGATCTGCAAGGGCAGCCCCAGGCGCTCGGCCCATTGCCGCGCCAGGGGCTCGAAGCCAGCGCCCAGGGCCTCGACGTGGATGCGGCAGGCCGCGGGTTGCTCATTCATCTGAAACCACACTCAAAAAATTAATGATCGGCAAAAACTGCCGATAACAGAACTATCGGCCATTTTGCCAGAGCTCAAGCGTCGACCGAGAGCAATGTCAGACATTCAACGCACATCGATAGGTTATATCTCTCGCCACGGCGACTATGGCCTACGCAACTCCCAGGCACTGAGCGGCGTCAGCCATCTGTGGCAGGACTTCTTTGCCCAGGCCCTGGCCGAGCAACGGGGAGATGGCGCGAGCGTTGAGGGGCTGCCGGCAGTTGCCGTCGACGGCCCGGTAGAACCGGCGGGCGGCAGCGATGTACTGACGCAGATCGTCAATCAGCGCCACTGCGACGTGCAGGAAACCGAAGTCCGCCCTCCCGAGCCGCTGTTCCTGCCGATTGCCGAATTCGAACTGGATCTGCTGGACAAACCCGCTGCGCCTTTCCCGCCGGAGGAAATCATCGCCCAGCAACGCCAGCAGGACTTCGAAAGTGGCTGGGTGCGGCCGCTCGTGCTCAATGCCGGCCAGCCAGTGCCCGCTCCCGGCCCTGCGCCGGAACCGCGCCCTCTGCACCTGCCAATCGCCGAATTCGAGCTGGATCTGCTGGACAAGCCGGCCGAACCGTTCCCGCCGGAAGAACTCATCGAACAGCAACGGCAGATGGACTTCGACATCGGCTGGGCACGCCCGCTGATCCTGCAGAACCTGCGCATCGCCGCCTGAGCCGCGCTTTAGCGACACACCCACCAAGGCCCCACATCCAGATGGAAATGGTTGCGGTGCGCGCTGTTGTAGTCCGGCCCCAGCACCACATTGAACGCATCGCAGGCGCCGTCCCGGGCCAAGCGCAAAAAGCGCCCTTCGTTGCTGTCCCTGGGCCAGTCCCGCAGCACGCTGATACTGCGTCCATCGCTCAAACGAAAGCCGGCGATATCCAGGGCATTGGCGCTGGCATGCTGACTGCGCGCCGCCTTTTCGCGGCTGTACATATTGCGGCAGGCAAAGCTGCCCAGGTGATCGACCCGCGCCACCGACTGCCCATACACCGCCTGCGCCGCCGGCTGCAGCCCATGACGCTCATACAGGGCAAAAGCCACGGCCAGCGGGCAACTGGCGAGAAAGCTGCTGCTCAACGCAACTGCACCACCTTGCACCCGCAAGGTATTGCTCAGCGGACAGGCCACATCGCCACGACTGTCGGGTTGGCGGCTGGTGCGCAAACCGGAGCGCGCCAACACCTGATCGCACAGCTGCGGATCGTCCCGCAGACGCGCCAGCTTGAAACGGGTCAGCAGATTGGGCTTGGCCTGCACATCCAATGGCGCCCAGGGGTTCCACGCATCAGCCACCGGCAACCAGCCCAGACGGATGCCGATCAACAACAGGGCGCCCAGCAGCAACAGGGCGCCCAGCACTTTCAGCCTCCGCACACAAACTCCCTATTCATGGCTGCTTGAACAATTGATTGATCTGTTGGAACGGCATCGCCCGTTCGGCGAAATCGAAGCGACCGTGATCGCGAATGTCCTCAGCCGCGCGGTAGAACGCCCCATAGGCCGCGCGAGCCATGGCCGAACCGACGCTGATGCGCTTGACCCCCAGCTCCGCCAGTTGCGTCACGCTCAGGTTGAGGCCGCCGGCCATCAGCACGTTCACCGGCCGGGGGGCCACGGCCCGCACCACTTGCAGGATCTCCTCGGCACTGCGCAACCCCGGTGCGTAGAGCACATCGGCCCCGGCTTCGGCAAAAGCCTGCAGCCGGCGGATGGTGTCAGGCAGATCGTCGCGACCGTGGAGCAGATTCTCTGCCCGAGCCGTCAGGGTGAAGGGAAATGGCAGGCTGCGGGCTGCGGCCACACAGGCCTCGATACGTTCCACGGCCAGATTGAAGTCATAAATGGGCTGGTCGGCACGTCCACTGGCATCCTCGATCGAACCGCCCACCACGCCACTGGCCGCCGCCAACAACAAGGCCTGGGCACAGCCGTCAGGAGTGTCGGAAAAACCGTTTTCCAGGTCCACCGCCACCGGCAGGCTGCTGGCGCCGACGATCCCGCGGACGTTGTTCAAGGTATCTTCCAGGCTCACCGCGCCCTCGGCGTCCGGACGCCCCAGAGAGAAGGCATAGCCCGCGCTGGTGGTGGCCAGCGCCTCGAAACCAAGGCCGGCCAGCATCCTCGCGGAACCGGCATCCCAGGGATTGGGAATGACAAAGGCACCGGCACGCTCGTGCAGGGCCTTGAAAGCGTTGGCTCGAAGGGATTGCGCGTCCATTTGCTCGCTCCTGAAGAAGGCCATGAAGGCGCCTCAGAGCAGGCCGAGCTGCTCCGCGGCGGGCTCTCTGTATAACTCAGGCAACGCGGGCAAGCCAGGCAAACGTTGCATCAGCCGAGCGTGAAAGCGCCGGGCCAGCTCAGCGGCCAAGCGGTTGTCGGAAGTGTGCAGGAACACATAGGGCGTGCGCCCTTCCTCGATCCAGGTGGCCACCTTGTCGATCCAGGGCAGCAGAAACGGATCATTGGCCTCCAGCTCCGGATGGCCGATGAAACGCACCTGTGGAAACTGCGTGAAAGCCGCCGGACGTGGCGGCACCCGGGGCTTTTTCGACTGCGCATGCAGCACCGCCGGAGCGCTGGAGGTGCAACTGAACAAGGCCCGCGGATCCAGGCAGATACGCTCGACACCCCGCTCACGCAACAATCGGTTGAGCATGCGCTCGGCATCGCCCTTGGCAAAGAATTCCGGGTGCCGGACCTCCACCGCCAGTGGCCGCTGCAGGCCCTCGATAAAACCCGCCAGCTCCGCCAGTCGCTGAGGCGCGAAGCTGGCCGGCAGTTGCAACCACAGGGGCGATACCCGGTCACCCAGGGGGCTGAGCAATTGAATGAAGCTCTCGGCCGCGCTCAACTGCTGGCGCAGGTCACCGCCGTGACTGATGTCGCCGGGAAACTTGGCAGTGAAGCGAAAGTGCTCGGGCATGATCTCGGCCCAGCGCTGCACCGTCGTCGGCGCGGGGCGGGCATAGAAGGTGGTGTTGCCTTCGACGGCGTTGAAGACCTGCGAATACAGGCCGAGAAAATCATTCGCCCGGGCGTCTTGCGGATACAGGTACTCACGCCAGGCGTTTTCGCTCCAGGAAGGACAACCGAGGAAATAAGGCAGCATCAGATGTGCAGGTCTAGCCCTACCACTTCCAGATCCCAATCGACAAAGCCGGCGGTGGTCAAGTAGCTGGCCAGGGCATTGGCCACGCTCTTTTTCATCGCGCGCTGGAAGATCATGTCCTGTGGACGGGCGGGGAGATTACCGGTGCGGGGGGCAGAAGCCTGGGAACGGCTTTGGGGTTCGGGCTGGACGTCGACGGCGTCGGCATCATCCAGGGACTCATCTACCAGCACCGGGCCTTTGCGAGGCTTGCGCTTGATGGGGTAGGACTGCGAGGAGATGCCGTCTATGCGCATACTGAAAAGCCCGGGGTCAATGATGGCAATTTAGCGGCACCGCTGCGACTTAGCAAATGCCCGAGTGATAACTAGAACACAGAAAAGCCAAAAGGTTTAAAACCGGGCAAGAGCGATGCACAAAACCAGACGATTGGCGGCTGCCAGCAGCATAAATCTGAACAACCGCAACCACTTGGACAGCCCTCAACGGGCTTTGGGCGTGGCCACCTTATCCCGCAGATAGACCGGTTGTGCCTCATCGGCGACGATCGCCTCGCCCCGCTCCCAGGCAAATTTCGCCAGGGTCAGCAGGTCTTCGGCATGGGGCAGCATGCCCGCGTCCTGAGCGCTGAGCGGGACGGCAATGCGCTCGCCATACCCCCAGCCCGTGCCCGCGCCAAACCAGTCGCCGACGGCGTCTTCCGGCAAGGCCGCGACTTCCGGCGGCAATACCGCCTCGGCCCCCACCAGACGCATCTCGCCGGCCGTTTCCCGATAGCAGCCCCAATAGACTTCATCCATGCGCGCATCGATGGCCGCAGCCACCTGGGTCGCACCGTGCTCACGCAACGCGCGCTGGGCCAGCACCGCCAGGTTGGACACCGGCAGCACCGGACGCTCCAGGGCGAAGGCCAGCCCCTGCACCACGCCAATGGCGATCCGCACGCCGGTGAAGGCGCCCGGGCCACGGCCAAAGGCGATGGCATCCACCGCCTGCAGGGTGGTACCGGCATTGGCCAGCAGTTCCTTGATCATCGGCAACAGCTTCTGCGCATGCAGGCGCGGGATCACCTCGTAATGACTCGTGACCTTGCCGTCATGCAGCAAAGCAACGGAGCAAGCTTCAGTCGCGGTGTCCAGGGCCAGCAAGGTGCTCATTCGGGGTTCCATCGGCATTGAAAAAAGTGACGCATTATAAACAGCAACGGCCCGCAAGCGGGCCGTTGAACGATCAAACGATCAGGCAATTCAGCTCAGGGCTTCAAGTACCTTGGCAGTGATCACTTCCACCGAGCCAACACCTGGGATGTGGCTGTACTTCGGCTTGCCCTGGGTCGAGGCCAGTTGCTGGTAGAACTCCACCAGCGGCTTGGTCTGGGAGTGGTAGACCGACAGACGATGACGCACGGTTTCTTCGGTGTCGTCCTTGCGCTGCACCAGGTCTTCACCGGTGATGTCGTCCTTACCGGCGGTCTTCGGCGGGTTGTAGACGGTGTGGTACACGCGGCCCGAGGCCTCGTGTACACGGCGACCGGCGATACGCTGGACGATCTCTTCGTCGTCGACCGCGATTTCCACCACGTTATCCAGTTCCACACCGGCCTTGACCAGTGCTTCGGCCTGAGGAATGGTGCGCGGGAAACCGTCGAACAGGAAACCCTTGGCACAGTCAGGCTGGCTGATGCGCTCCTTGACCAGGTTGATGATCAGGTCGTCGGACACCAGGCCACCGCTGTCCATCACGCTCTTGGCCTTCAGGCCCAGCTCGGTGCCGGCCTTGACCGCGGCACGCAGCATGTCGCCGGTGGAGATCTGTGGAATGCCGAACTTTTCGGTGATGAACTTTGCCTGAGTACCTTTACCGGCCCCGGGAGCTCCCAGCAGAATTACGCGCATCGATGTGCTCCTCAATTTTTTATTTAGAAACGCTCGGATTCGCCTCGTGGGGCCAATCTCAAAAATAGGGTGATGACCGCCCAAACGGCCAAAGGCTGATCAAGATACACAGCCGACACAGCCCGCACAAGCAGTCGAAAGTCGGAGGAACCCGGCCTTTTTGTGCCACTTTGGCCGGGTAGAACAAGTCGCAACCCCATAACAAAGTGTCGCCAGATGAATCTGAGCGACACCTTGGGTTTGTCCTGATCGGGGCTGCGCCAGAGCAGGCAAACAGCCCCCTGCCGCCTCAGCCGGTATTGCGCAAACCGGCGGCGATACCGGCCACGGAGACCAGCAACGCCTGTTCCACGGGGCTTCCTTGCGGCGCCTCCTGCTTGCGCGAGCGCGCCAGCAGCTCCGCCTGCAGCAGGTGCAGCGGATCCAGGTAGGTATTGCGCAGGCGGATGAACTCCAGGGTATCGGGGCTGTGGGCCAGCAATTGCGACTGTCCGGTCAACCCCAGGACCACCGCGCAGGCCTGCGACAATAGGTCGCGTAAATGCGCCCCCAATGGCAGCAGTTCCGCCTCCACCAGACGCTCGTCATAGGAGCGGGCAATGTCCGCATCGGCCTTGGCCAGCACCATTTCCAGCATATCGATGCGGGTGCGGAAGAACGGCCATCGCTCGCGCATCTGCCCCAGCAACTCACCCTCGCCCCGGGCCAGCGCCTTGCTCAAGGCGGCCTCCCAGCCGAGCCACGCCGGCAGCATCAGGCGGGTCTGGGTCCAGCCGAAGATCCACGGGATCGCCCGCAGGCTTTCAATCCCTCCCGCCCGGCGCTTGGCCGGTCGACTGCCCAGGGGCAGGCGGCCCAACTCCTGCTCCGGGGTGGACTGGCGGAAGTACTCGACAAATTGCGGATTGTCCCGCACCACCGCGCGATAGGCCTGGACCCCATCGCTGGCCAGCTCGTCCATCAGGTGACGCCAGGCCGGCTCCGGTGGCGGTGGCGGCAGCAGGGTCGCCTCCAGCACCGCCGCCAGGTAGAGATTGAGGTTCTGCTCGGCGATGTCCGGCAGGCCGAATTTGAAACGGATCATCTCCCCCTGTTCGGTGGTGCGGAAGCGCCCCGCCACCGAACCCGGCGGCTGCGACAGGATCGCCGCGTGGGCCGGACCGCCGCCGCGCCCCACCGTACCGCCGCGACCGTGGAACAGCAGCAGTTCCACCTGTTGTTCACGGCAGATATCCACCAGCCGCTCCTGCGCCCGATACTGCGCCCAGGCGGCAGCGGTGGTCCCGGCATCCTTGGCCGAATCCGAATAACCGATCATCACCTCCTGAGGCCCCTGCAGCCGCGAGCGATAGCCCGGCAGGTGCAGCAGCGTCTCCATCACCGGGCCGGCGTTGTCCAGGTCCGCCAAGGTTTCGAACAGCGGCACCACGCGCATCGGCCGCAGCACCCCGGACTCCTTGAGCAGCAATTGCACCGCCAGCACATCGGAGGCCGCCCCGGCCATGGAAATCACGTAGGACCCCAGGGACGCCGCCGGCGCCTGGGCGATCTCGCGACAGGTGGCGAGCACTTCGGCAGTGTCCGCCGATGGCTTGAAGTAGCCCGGCAACAACGGCCGCCGACTGGCCAGTTCACGATTGAGGAACGTGATGCGGTCCTCTTCGCTCCAGTCGGCATAGCGACCCAGGCCCAGGTAATCGGTGATCTCGGTCATGGCCGAGGTATGCCGACTGGAGTCCTGACGCACATCCAGGCGCACCAGGAACAGGCCGAACGTCACCGCCCGGCGCAAACAGTCAAGCAACGGACCGTCGGCAATCACGCCCATGCCGCATTCGTGCAGCGACTGGTAGCACAGCTGCAAGGGCTCCAGCAGATCGCGATTGTTCTGCAACACCTCGGGCCCGGCCGGCACCGCCGCGCCCAGCGCCGCCTGGGCCCAGTTGCGGGTGGCCCGCAGGCGCTCGCGCAGTTGCTTGAGCAGCGTGCGATAGGGTTCGGCACTGTCCCCGGCCTTGGCCAGCAGGGCCGGGCTGGCCTGCTGCATGGACAACTCGGCGGCCAGGTGATCGACGTCGCGCAGATACAGATCGGCGGCCATCCAGCGCGCCAGCAGCAACACTTCGCGGGTCACGCTGGCGGTGACATTGGGGTTGCCGTCGCGGTCGCCGCCCATCCACGAAGCGAAACGGATCGGCGCCGACTCCAGGGGCAAACGCAGGCCGGTGGCTTCAAACAGCGCCTTGTCGGCCTTGCGCAGGTAATTGGGGATCGCTTGCCACAGCGAATGCTCGATCACCGCAAAGCCCCACTTGGCCTCATCCACCGGGGTCGGCCGGGTACGGCGGATTTCCTCGGTGTGCCAGGCTTCGGCGATCAGTCGTTGCAGGCGTTCCTGAATCTGCCCGCGCTCGGCGCTGGTCAGATCGCGATGGTCCTGGGCCGCCAACTGCGCGGCAATCGCATCGTACTTCTGGATCAGGGTGCGGCGCGCCACTTCGGTGGGGTGGGCGGTGAGCACCAGCTCGATCTCCAGACGCGCCAACTGCCGGGCCAGGGCGTCGGCGGAATGCCCCTCGGCCCGCAACCGCGCCAGCAGCTCCGGCAGCACCCGGGCTTCGAAGGGCGCCGGTTGCGACTCGTCGCGGCGGTGAATCAACTGGTACTGCTCGGCGATGTTCGCCAGGTTGAGGAACTGGTTGAAGGCCCGCGCCACCGGCAGCAATTCGTCTTCGCTCAGCGAATCGAGACTGGCGCTCAATTCGGCCCCGGGCGAGCCCCGGCGATCGGCCTTGGCGCCCTTGCGGATCTGCTCGATCTTGTCGAGGAAAGCCTCCCCGTACTGATCACGGATGGTATTGCCCAACAGTTCGCCCAAGAGGTGAACGTCTTCGCGCAAGCGCGCATCAATATCGGTCATCGAGGTGTTCTCCAGCAGACTCAAGGCGGCACGGAAGGCTCAAGAGTGCCGCCTGCACGCCTGCCTTAGCAAGCCTGCGAGCTGATCCCGGGCAACCCTGGCCGATGGGGCTAATCTCAAGGGTAGGCCGCACAAGGGCCACGCACCGGCCCCGGCCGGTCACTCAACCCAACCTGCCACGAGCAGGCGTTCATCGAGGTCAGCATGAAAATCCGTGAACTCGCACAACACTGGGAAGAAAACGCCAAGGGGCGCCTGAGCAAGACCGCCTACCGGATTCACCTGGACGTGGAAGCCGCCGCGCGCCTGGCCGCCCTCTCTGAGATGTACCCCAAACGCCAGACCGAGGAATTGCTCGGCGAACTGATCGGCGCCGCCCTGGAAGAGCTGGAGGCGAGCTTCCCCTACATCCAGGGCCAGCACGTCGTGGCCACCGATGAAGAGGGCGATCCGCTGTACGAAGATATCGGTCCGACCCCGCGCTTTCTGGCCCTGTCACGCCAGCATCTGCAGCTCATGGCCAGCCCGTCCGACAAGCCGAAGCACTGAGTCGGCGCCTTCTCCAAAGCCTGTTGAACGTCATCCTCCCCGGCCCTGAACAGGGCCGGGCATACCCCGCTGCACGGCAAAAGTTCCCGATTTAGAGCCTTGTCCGAGCCGTCAGTTTTTTTCCGGCCAATCGCCATCTTTCTCTGAACTATTCAAAAAAGCCTCGGGTCACACCCAGTAGCCATCACTGGAACGGCCGTTTCAAATTTTGCCATCAGCGCCCGTCACTTAAGCGTCACGGCGCCAGGACCGGGATGGATATTGATGTTTTTCAGGAGTTACCCAATGGAGTTGAAGACCATGAAGATCAGCACTGCCAAATCCTCGTTCACCTCTCTGCGCGGGCTGAAGCTGGCCGCGCTGGCCCTCGGTAGCAGCATGGTACTGGCCGGTTGTGCCGGTAACCCGCCTTCCGAGCAGTACGCGGTCACGCAATCTGCGGTCAATAGCGCAGTGAGCGCAGGCGGCACCGAGTTCGCCGCCGTGGAAATGAAGTCGGCCCAGGACAAGCTCAAGCAAGCCGAGATCGCCATGCACGACAGGAAGTACGACGAAGCCCGTCGCCTGGCCGAACAAGCCGAGTGGGACGCCCGTGTCGCCGAGCGCAAGGCCCAGGCCGCCAAGGCCGAGCAGGCGCTGAAGGACTCGCAGAAAGGCGTTCAGGAACTGCGTCAGGAAGGTATGCGCAGCGTGCAGTAAGCCGCCGCCGATTCCCACGTACTCGTATTTGATTGAAAGGACGAACCATTATGCGCAAACAACTGATGATCCCTGCCCTGTTGGCCATGAGCGTAGCCCTGGCGGCCTGCTCCACCCCGCCCAACGCCAACCTGGAAAACGCCCGGACCAACTTCTCCGGCCTGCAAGCCAACCCGCAGGCGAGCAAGGTCGCGGCCCTGGAAACCAAGGACGCCGCCGACTGGATGGACAAGGCCGACAAGGCCTACCTGAACAAGGAAGACGAGAAGAAGGTCGACCAACTGGCCTACCTGACCAACCAGCGGGTTGAAGTGGCCAAGGAAACCATCGCCCTGCGCACCGCCGAAGCCAAGCTCAAGGACGCCGGCGACCAGCGTGCCCGCGCGATCCTCGAAGCCCGTGACGCGCAGATCAAGCAGCTGCAGGACAGCCTCAACGCCAAGCAGACCGATCGCGGCACCCTGGTGACCTTTGGTGACGTGTTGTTCGCCACCAACAAGTCCGACCTGAAGTCCAGCGGCCTGGTGAACATCAACAAGCTGGCGCAATTTCTCCAGCAGAACCCGGACCGCAAGGTGATCGTCGAAGGCTACACCGACAGCACCGGCAGCGATTCCTACAACCAGTCCCTGTCCGAGCGCCGTGCCGGCTCGGTACAGATGGCCCTGATCCGCATGGGCGTCGACCCATCGCGCATCGTCAGCCAGGGTTACGGCAAGGAGTATCCGGTGGCCGATAACGGCAGCGTGTCCGGTCGCGCCATGAACCGTCGGGTGGAAGTGACCATTTCCAACGACAACCAGCCGGTGGCGCCACGTTCGGCCATCAGCCGCAACTGATGCCGCCCCTGCCTTATATAGGCAGGTGAAACACAACGCCGCCGACCTCTTCAGGTCGGCGGCGTTTTTGTGTGCGGTTATCCCTTGAGCAGCCGGCTTGCCGGCGAGCCGATCACTGCTGCAGTTGTGGAGTCTCCTGGCCCATGCAGCGCACGGCCTGCTTCTTCTTGTTCACCAGGACCCCGGTCAGGCCCTTCTGCTGGGTGTCGAACAGCACCAGCACGCCATCGATGCACTGGGCCACTTCATCGGCCGGTTGCAGGGAGATCTTGTAGTCCTCGCCCGGCACGGTCTTGAGCATGGTGAAGTCGCTGAGCAGCAGCGCGTCTTCCGGTTTGGCGAAGTGCAGGTAGCCGTAGTACCACAGGCTGCCCACGGTAACGATGATGCTGCAGATACCGGTGATGATCATTGGAATGGCGTTGCGTTCTTCACTCATTGCGGACTCTCTGGAGGTTCAACGGCTGAATTCGGGGGCGTCGGGTAATTGGGGATTTCCCCCAGGCGACGCAACCCGTCGAAATGCTGCGGATCATCGAGGTAGCGCAGCATCACGCTGCGCCAGGTCGGATCGGCAAAGGTTTGCACATGGCCGCCGCGGGTCAGTTGCAGGACCCTGGGCGGGGGCGCAGCTTGATACACGCGGATGCCATTGGAAAGGGGCACGATCGGATCGTCGATGCTGTGGTAGATGAGTTTCGGCACCCCGGTCAGGCGCGGCAGCGAGTTGATCGCGCTGTCGGCGTCCGGCACCAGCCACGACAGCGGCACCTGCAGCGGCCAGGTCAGCCAGGAGGTGCTCAGGGCATAACGCCCGACATCGCGATAACTGGCCGGCACGCCATCGAGGACGATGGCCTTGAGCCGGGCCTGACGCTCGGGGTGCTCCACCAGATAGTGAATGGCCAGGGCGCCACCCAGGCTTTGTCCGAGCACGATCAAGGGTTTGCCCTGCACCTCAGGCGCCTGGTCCAGCCACTTGAACGCGGCATCGACGTCCTGGTAGATCGCCGGCAGGCTCGGCGCCCCTTCGGACAGGCCATAACCGCGATAGTCCAGCAGCAGCACCTGATAGCCCTGCTCCGGCAGCCACCAACTGCCCCCCAGGTGCCAGGCCAGGTTACCGCCGTTGCCATGCAGGTGCAGCACCGTGCCCTTGACCGCCACTCCCGGCTTGGCCGGCAGCCACCAGCCATGCAGCTTGAGGCCATCGGCGCTGGTCAGGGTCACGTCACGGTATTCAAGCTTGGCCCGTTCGGGGGTGAAGGGCAGCCCGGGTTCGGGATAGAACAGCAGCGAGCTGCAGCCATTGAGGCACAGCAACAGGGTCAGTGCGGCCAGGATGCGCATCATCGGCCACTCCGTGCAGCTATCAATACGTCCATGTGTGCCCCCCGGAACGATTCAAAGGATATTGGAGTAGTCCGCCTCGATCCGGTCCAGGCTCAAGTGGTTGAGGAAGTTGGAGAAACACATCCAGGCCGACAGGGCATTCAGGTCACGGAACTGGTCCGGCAGGTACTTGGGTGGCACCACCAGGCCTTCATCCACCAGCTGGCGCAAGGTGCGCATGTCTTCCAGGGTGGTCTTGCCGCAGAACAGCAAGGGGATCTGCTCCAGCTTGCCCTTGCGCACGGCCAGCTGAATGTAGTTGTAAACCATGATGAAGCCCTTGAGATAGGACAAGTCTTTGGTAAACGGCAGCCCTGTGGGCACCGAACCGCGGAACACCCGGCTGGCGTTGCCGTAGCTCTCGGCCATCTCGAAACCCTGCTCGCGGAAGAACTCGAACACCTGCAGGAAGTCCGCGCCCTCCTCCACCATGTGGATGGCCCGGGTGCGGTTGGTCAACTTGCGCAGGCGACTCGGGTAGGAAGCGAAGGTGATGATTTCCATAAGGATCGCCAGGCCTTCCTGAGTCACCGTGGACGAGGGCGGGCCCTTGGCCAGGAAGGTGCAGATCGGCTGGTTCAGACCGTTGAGGGTGGTGCCCACATGCACCAGTCCCTCATGGACTTCCAGGGCCCGCACATCGCGCTCGTTGAACATCGCGTCGCTGCGGATCTTGATGTAGTCAGCGCCCGCCGCGGCGTCGGCGACGATACCGTCGGACTCGAACACGCGGATGGTTTCCTCGGCCTCGCCGAACACCTTGTTCAGCCGGCTCTGCAAGAGGCTGACCGCCTGCTTGGCACTGAGCACCTTGGGTTCGTCCTTGAGATCGCCGCGCCCGTCGATGTTGTTCAGGTAGTCGGACATCATCAGCCCGAGGTCCGCCAGGGTCGGATCGCCGGCGTGGAAGGCATCGGAGGCGGCGCCGTAGAGCTCCTGGGAAATCAGCCCGAAGTCGCCGGTGCCGCGGGCTTCGAGCATGCGCACCACCATGCGGTATTCCTTGCACATGCGGCGCATGATCTGCCCCACCGGGCTGAACTGCCCCAACTGCCGGGTGATGTCGCGCTCGATGTTCTGGAATTCCAGCTTTACCGCTCCGGAATCGAAGGACAGCGGCCGTCCTTCGTAATAGGCGCGATCCACCGCAGGCATCTCCTTGCCCTTGGCCTTGAGAAAGCCCTTGCGGATGTTCTCGTCCCACTTCACCGCATCCAGTACGCGGATCGGGGTCTGCGCCAGCACTATGCGATCGGACAAAGTGCGTATCGTCTGCTGGTAATCGTCCACCGGAAGTTCCTATTGATTGGGTCTGTGGCGCAGGCTCAGCGGGCCACGCGCTTGAAACGTGCCGTCTCGACGAACAGGTCGGAGTTGGCGGGATCGTCAAGGTAAGCGAAGACCTCGGGCAACGGACTGCTGATCAGCAGCCCCTCGCCCTCGGCCGTGGGCATGGGCTCCCCGCTCAGGACCTTTTGACCCAGGGACTGGCGAATCTGTTCCAGGTCCAGGGTATAGAGCACCAGCTCGTGCCTGGCCGTCAGTTCGAACCCGGCAATGCTGTAGTGCCCGCCGAAGGCCTGGGGCACCGCGGCCGACAGGTACCAGCGATTGCCATGTTGCGACACCGTGAACTCGTAGGTGTCGCGCGGGCGCGCCGTGCCGCCGGGGAAGCTCGCGGCCCGATAGCGGTTGGCGCCGATCTGGCGCACCTCGATGTTCAGCGGCTCGCCCCAGGCATTCTGGCTGGTCCATTTGCCCAGCAACGCGGCAGGCGCTGCCTGCTCGGCCGGCAGCGGCTCCTTGAAGACCACCAGGCAACCACTGAGCAGAAGAAACGCCAGAGCCATCAGGACCCGACAGGCTTGCATGCCACTCTCCCTTGAACACCAGAATCACTGTAGCCGCTGACGCCGGCTGCACCGCCTGAATCGCGGCGCCAGCCCGGGGACGGATGAATCAGACCGAAGCCAACACCAGGTGCATGTAGCGGGTGAGGATGCCCAGCATCTCCTCCTCCGCCTGTGGCTCGCTGTCGTTGAGCAGGCCCTGATATTCCATCCGGCCGATTATAGACGTCAACACCTTGGCATCCTGCTGCGGCTCCCGCGAGCCCAGGACCTGGAAGAACTGGCAGGTGCCCTGGAGCAGGATCTGCTGGTGCGAGCGCACCAGCTGCGCCAGGCGCGGGTTGAGCAGCGCCTCCTGGCGGAACGCCTGCTCGGCCATCAGGTGCTCGCGACGGGTGTGCAACTGACGCTGGACGTAGTCGGCGGTCAGGCGGGCAATGTCATCGGCCAATTGCGAGCGCGACGCCGGGCTGCCATCACCGTAGGCGACCATCTCGCGCAGCAAGCCTTCGTTGCTGGCCCACAGCTTGGCCATGAACGCCGCGCTGCGCTCGACGTATTGGGCGAAGGTATCGGTGAGCAGGTCATCGATGTCCTTGAAGTAATAAGTGGTGGCCGACAAGGGCACACCGGCTTCGGCGGCCACCGCGCGATGACGCACGGCCCGCACACCGTCACGCACGACAATGCGCATGGCGGCGTCGAGAATCTCCTGTCTGCGCTGTTCACTGCCCTGTCGGCTGGCCTTGCGCCCCTGGTACTGAACACTTTCAGCCACCGCAGTGGCGATGCCAGCTGCACCTTCTTGAGCAATTGCGCGGTTCACGACAGGTATTCCCTCTGAAAAATCACACAGAATTAGAAGCGGTACGTCAGTTCCAGCCAGACAATAAAAAGCCGCCTGTTGAAGGCGGCTTCTTGTTCACAACGCTTAAGCTTGCGGCCGCATGTGCGGGAACAGGATCACGTCGCGGATCGACGGCGAGTTGGTCAGCAGCATCACCAGGCGGTCGATGCCGATACCTTCACCGGCCGTGGGCGGCATGCCGTACTCCAGGGCGCGGACGAAGTCGGCGTCGTAGTGCATGGCTTCATCGTCGCCGGCATCCTTGTCCGCCACCTGGGCCATGAAACGCTCGGCCTGGTCTTCCGCGTCATTGAGCTCGGAGTAGGCGTTGGCGATTTCGCGGCCGCCAATGAACAGCTCGAAACGGTCGGTGCCGTTGGGGTTGTCGCCGTTGCGACGGGCCAGCGGCGACACTTCGAACGGGTACTGGGTGATGAAGTGCGGCTGCTCCAGCTTGTGCTCCACCAGCTCTTCGAAAATCATCACCTGCAGCTTGCCCAGGCCTTCGAAGCCCAGCACCTTGGCCCCGGCTTTCTTGGCGATGGCGCGGGCCTTGTCGATGTCGTTCAGATCATCGGCGGTCAGCTCGGGGTTGTACTTGAGGATCGAGTCGAACACCGACAGGCGGGCGAACGGCTCGCCGAAGTGGAACACCTTGTCGCCATACGGCACGTCGGTGCTGCCCAGTACCAGCTGCGCCAGTTCACGGAACAGCTCTTCGGTCAGGTCCATGTTGTCTTCGTAGTCGGCGTAGGCCTGGTAGAACTCCAACATGGTGAATTCAGGGTTGTGACGAGTCGAAACGCCTTCGTTACGGAAGTTGCGGTTGATCTCGAACACCTTCTCGAAACCACCGACCACCAGACGCTTGAGGTACAGCTCAGGCGCGATACGCAGGAACATTTCCATGTCCAGGGCGTTGTGGTGGGTTTCGAACGGCTTGGCCGCGGCGCCGCCCGGAATGGTCTGCAGCATCGGCGTTTCGACTTCGAGGAAGT
>Ga0194135_10000300_pt1 | contig 28604 bp, 21 predicted proteins | sample LitLau_LLRF_2013_FD_134024 | JGI IMG/M metagenome (GOLD analysis project Ga0194135, IMG submission 134024) | Freshwater sediment microbial communities in response to fracking from North America - Little Laurel Run_MetaG_LLRF_2013 (version 2) | ecosystem: Environmental > Aquatic > Freshwater >... | reverse complement strand
TAATAGAATCTTTACGAATCTTACGATAGACACGTTATTGGCTCTCGTGGTAATAATATTGCTTTGTATTTTTTTACTGGATGATAGCCAACTGACTATTTACATGTTTTATGCTATCCTTTTTAGAGACAGAATGGCTGACGAACTAGTAGAACCTTCACCTGTACTACCACCAGATCGTCTTTCATACTTGGAGATTAATCAATTTCCAATTCCAGACTTTGATGAAAATGTTATCAAAAGTTTAAGTAACGAATTCAAAGCCATAGCTCAAGAGGAAGCGGTCCCTACAGGAGATGCTCCACCAGAGCCTATCAAGACGTACCTTAGAATTAGGCCTTATGAAAAGAAATCTGAAGATGAACCAGATGTAAGTTTTTACAGTAGCACTGCGTGTAATAAGAACAAGGTATTATTCTTGTGAGTAGATTCATAATTTTTTTACTGCGTTTAGTTCATAGAAATAAAAGACGATGAAACTATTGTGGCCAACACAACATTGCCTGGTATCAAAGGACTACGGAAAATTTGTAAAAAGACTGAGTATAAATTCACAAGAGTACTTGATTCTACTTGTAGTCAGCAACAAGTGTATGAACTTGTTGTCGCTCCGTTAATGGAACGGTTTGAAAAGGGAGAAAATTGCTTAGTCTTTTCATATGGAGCGACTAACTCAGGGAAAACATTTACAATGCAAGGTACTAACTGGAACTTATGAAATGTCTAATTTTAGTTAATTGTATTTATTATAATAACAGTGCCTGTTTATAGGGTCATCAAACAAGTTTGGGATTATTCCGAGAACTTTGGATTATGTTTTCAATCGGTATCAAGATAAGATTTATACCAATTGTGACTTCCAGCCTGTCATGCATGAAAGCAGTAGAAGTTTGTCGCCAGAAGAGCAGCAAGAAATCCTGGACAAAAAAGCTCAGTTACTGGCATATGCTGTTAGTTACATGTTGTATTGGACGTTTTATTTCTTTACTTTTTTATGCACCTAACCTCTAAAAATTATGCTGTTCAGGCAAAGACCAATGAAATGAAATGTCGACCATCAACATCCGCATTTTCTACGTCAGGGATATCTTCACACTGCGGATCTCTTTCATACGTTCCTGGTTGGTTTTTATAAACTTTAAATTAGCTGCCCGTGGTTAAAAATGTAAATTTTGATCATCATTACCAGGAGAACCATGGGCTGACCTGAGCAGCAGAAGTTATGGAACATTTGTGTATAGTATGTGGGTTTCATTTGTAGAGCTCTACAACGAAAAGTGCTACGATCTGTTAGATTCTATTCCTTCAAAATTTAAAGGAAAACGAAAAGTTTTAAAAGTTATTTCTGATAAGAGTGGACATTCGTTTATAAAAGGTACAACTTTAGATAGGTTGGAAGATTCTACTTCCGTCAGATTTTTGTTTCTTACGTTATTTATGTAATTTAATCCAACAGATTTGACTGAAGTCCCAGTGTATAACGAAGAAGAAGCGTTTGGGATTTATGTAGCAGGCACGAAACGATTGCAAATGGGAGCTACCCAAATAAACCAAAGTTCTAGCCGATCTCATTGCTTCTTTTCTATAAGAGTAGTAGAACTGGGAATCAACAAAATTAACATCTTTCCAGTTCATACTCACAGGTTTTCTATTCTGCATTTCATAAGCGAGTATTCTTCTCCTTGTAATGGCTAAATGCAAATGGTTTTATAAATTTCAGACTGACCTTTTGCGATTTAGCTGGAATGGAGAGAGCCTCGCAAACTGAAAATACTGGCCAACAACTCAGGGAATCTGCTAATATAAATAACTCTCTATTATCGTTACTCAAAGTGATAAGAATGATCAGGTACAAAAACCATCATTTTAATACACAGATAATGGTCGAGTTCAGTTCCTCTCACGATATATCATAAATTGTCAGAGAAAAGCAAACCTGTGCAGCTGATAGTGGACAATCATTTCTAGAAAAAATTCCATTTCGAGACAGTCAACTAACTAGAATGTTCCGTGGATATTTTACGAGTTCTACACACATTGTCATGATCGTAAATGTGAACCCGAGTCCGAACATGGTTGAATCGTCAACGATCACCCTAAAAAGTTCTGCCATAGCGAAAAATGTAAATGAAAAATTTTGTCTGATTTGTTTAAATATCTTTGGAAGAAATTTACATACGAATACTAAATCTTTTTAGATAATAGCTTTTCGTCAACCACATATGGAAGACATTTTAGAGGAAGAAGAAGAATCCGATAGACCAGAACATAACGAGAAGTCGAATATTACTAATCCTAGCCAGAACTTGTTGAAGCCTACACGAAGCAAACCCAGTTTTCCATCCCGTAGATCTCCAGGTCGAAAAAAGGGCCGCGTTTTTCTGAAGAATTATAAACAGTCTGTTAATTCCAACGTAGTCTTTCACCCCAAAATGGCAGAGATTCATTCAACAGACGAATTTACTGACGAAAGTGACAAGGAAAATGAAGAAGCCTCCGGCAGCATTGGCAGCATATCGGAATCTATTCAGTATTCTTTCCATTCTTATATTGACCGAATCAAGCAGCTGGAGTACGAAAACAGTAATCTTATCAATGAAAAGGATGCTTACGTTAAACATTGTGACGCTTTGAAAGAACAATATCATTTATGCAAGCAGAAATACCGAGAGTTGTTAGATAAACATAAGAAGACTCTAAAATTAAATCAAACTCTTCAAAAACAATTAGCTGAGAAAGATGCCGACATGGAAAACACAGTGGCGATTGCAGTACAAGATGCCAAAGAAGAATTGAGTCGCCTGTTTATGGAACGAATGGAATCTCAAGAACAATTGAACAGGTGAGCTTAAAGTGCACTGAAAGAATATAAAGACTCTTAAAGATTTAAGTACGCGTGGTAGACATTAAAATTATGTTCTGTGTATGCAGGGAAAACAATGAAAGGACCCACAAGTTGCTGCTAGCCAACAGGGAAAGCAAATTCGATTCGCCATCCATGAAGGGCTAAGGGGGTGCCAAATCGCATTATTCAGCTATTATTGGTATGATTCAGGATTCAATGTAGTAATTTCACGTTTGTTTACGTAGTTCGAAGACTAATTGATGACTCTTGTCATCAATGGAAGTGTTTTAGACCTACGTACTCTAAAAGACAGGTAGATTAAACTCGCAGTCGTTATCTTCCAGTATTTCGTTTAATCTGTAAAAATTCTTATTAGGTTAGTTTGTATGTGTACTGATCTTGAGTGATATGAGTATGAAGGTGCTTTGAGGTGATCGATTCAGAATAAAACTTGATAAGATCGAAGCAGGAAGAACTTGTATGAATATTTGTAGATTTTGAGCCGGCTGGTTTATCATTTGTGTTGAATTAAAGGCACATTAATTGTTCTATTATTGTCATTCTAATGTATACTTAGGCGATCAAAATGTATTGAGTATTCTGAAGGATTTCATAATTTTTTAACTTGTCTGAATTTAATCTTAATGACTTTATTTTATCGTTTTTTACGCGAAATTTAAGTTTAGGGACAGGTAGGCGCAGTTTGAAGTAAAAGGCCAATTATATATGTGGAGAAAATAACCGAAGTGTTCGGTGATATGTTTGTATTAAACGACCACAATATTCAGAATCTGACTTTGTAAAAGCAATGGCTGGAAGTTGAATAAAATAATTTTACGACAGAATACTTTATTCTTCTGAATTGTTCGAAAGTCCTTCTATCCCATCACTAAATTATTTACCGTTTACTAGGGTTTATAAAAATACTGAAAATTTAGTCTAAGAATGAAGTGACCGGACACATGGAATACGGGTCCAACGAACAAAACTTAGTACCTGAATGTACTGTCAGTAATTACAAGTGTTGAGTACGTTCTACAGTTAAAACCGTAATCCTTAGTATAACTCTGGTCCTACTCTACATCGACATAAGCCACAGATATTATCGATACCTCTATGTAATGAAAACCACGGATTTCATCGATACCTCTATGTAGAAAAGCAAGCCACGTAACAATTACGGCTGAAGTAATTTTAATACAATCCACATGACGTTTATTAAATATAGATAGCACTTAATCAACAGATTGACAGTTGATATCTCAACCATAAATCAGCCCTCTTCAGTTACTCCAAAATCAATCGACAAATCTTAAATCCCGAGCCTGCAGGGACTCGAAAATGTAATTAGTATTCCAAGGATCGTGTCCTAATCAACGTTCAGGGATGCAACACTAATGTCGAGCGCCACCTGTAACCCACAATTATTGCGATGTAATAAATACAGGGCTATTACACGTAAATATTTTTTAATACTGGTATTTTCATTACCTGAGTAATCAGGGTTAGAGCCCAAAACTCGGCCATACACGGAGGCATTGTTCACTAACTGTACTGAAACTTCTGGACATTGCAATCGATTATTTACTTCCTGCCAGTAACTGAAATCTGCATTGCATATTTCAGCACTGTCAGGCGCTCCTTGACCTTGAAAGAAGGGAGTCTGCATATTCTGACCCGTCTGACCTTGTCGTTGGCTCCACTGCGTATGAACTAAATACCCAAAGCAACAAGGTGTTAGATTCCTTCTAATATGAGCACATATACCTTCACATGAATTAATAAAATTATAATTACCACCACTTTGAAATAACGGCAGTCCCGTCGTAACTTGGTTATTAAATTGAGACTGGTTGACGTCAACTCGTTGTTGCTGACTTCGAAACGATGTATCGGTAGTCAGCTCCATATTTGGTGATGACTTCGACTGATGATAATTAAACCATTCGTGGTTGTCCTTTTGAAGAACTTGAGGGGCAATTCCAGTTCGATTTCCACCATATCTATTACCTACTTGCTGTTTAGGCTGGGACACATTTCCTCTAGAGTAACTTGAGGGTCCCCAGTTTTTAGATTGATAGTGCCATTCAGGAAGGCAAGTGCGGTCATTCTTGGACTCTCCATTTGAACCTTCAAAGTCCCAAGGATGGCGTCTATGTGTCGAAAAAACTTTATCGCTGACCTGTTTATCTAACCCGTTGAACACGTTTTCTGATATTGTGCTTGACCGCTGCAAGGGGTTTGACAATGAGCCTCCATTACTTTGCATAACTGCCTTCATTAGCACACTCGAATCGAACCGTTCAAATCTTAATTCGTCCATTCCGTTAGTAATGGTATTAACTGGGTTACTTGATTGGCCAAAATACTGTGTTGTTGACAACTGAGATTCATTACTTTTCCCAACCAAAGCAGCAGATAAAGTCTCATCCGAAGCCACGTAAGAGTCTACACTAATATCAGCAGAGGATGATGGAGTAGGTCGCTGGATGGGTATGTTGACCTTCTGACAAAACAGATTGTTCATTGTTTTGCGATCACTTATTGGCTCTTCCAAACCGAAGATATCATATCTTGGTGAGGGGGATGTACCAGGGTTAGACCAAACTCCACGTTCGTCCCACGGTGACCATGATTGATCAGTTTCTTTTGAAATGTTGGGCAACCTACTTGTTGCCGTATTTTGTAGACAGCCTTCAGGTTTTAAGACTTGTTGCTGTGTTGCAGTATTAACTGCACAGAGGTGGCTATTGCCCTTAAAACAAGGTTGGCTGAAGTCGTGGACATTGCCGTGGGTCCGAGAAGTTCTCTCGAGTCTGAGAATGGGATGATTGCTATTCGTTCCAACTGAATACGTTTCAGATTCTGTCCGCTGAGGTTGTTTTGTCCAACTATCAGGGTTGGATTCCAATAAAGCTTTATAGCGCTCACTATCATTACTAGGACCGGATGTATATTGTTGGCGTGCAATTGTCTGCGAGAGATTGATAAATTGATGATTATATGGGTCGTAGTTTTCTTTAGTGCTACTCGCTGATTTATTGAAGTCGCCATTAGTAGTTTCTGGTCTGGATAGCCGTGGCATTACTTTCATAGCGTTGCTTGATCTCATGTAATTTTCACTGGGTTTCTGGAAGTTGACTGGCTCTCGCTTATTTGTTCCAATGACATTCAGCCTTTCATCTAAGTTAGCTGACTTTGGAAACCCTCCGCCTGTGATATTACCAGTATTACAGCTGCGTGCATTGGACTTGAGTGGTTTCACATATTTCTGTCCAGATAAAGATTTAGTGGTGACACATCGCTTGACGCCATTTTCAGCAGATCGATCTGAAAAAGGTGGAGTGTAGCGTGACGATAGCGAACTCCGAGATGGGCTTGATCTTACACTGTCTGTGTCTTCACTGACGGTGACTATAGTTGTATTACCCCTCTCTTTAACTTTAGCAGCCCGCTGACGATTCTTGCGCGTTTTATACGAAACAACCTAAATGTTTCACACCAACGAAATTAGTACATTGACTCGAGTAATCTCAGACGAAAAATATTTACAGGAAATAAATATTTATATTAATATATATCCTTGAATTGCGATTTTGCTATTACCTCCTCGAACTCTTCAGTCTCTTTAGGGCCAAACAAATCAAGATCATCAGAAGGAATGTAGTGAAGCATTGAATCGTCGCTATCTGCCTTCCTCACGGTGTTCGTCATGACTCCATTTTCATTATTTTTAGGTGTTTGATTCGGCGGAGATGATATCACTGAACTTTGAGGTTTCCTGTTTGAAGATTTATCCGTTTCTGTGCGGCTATTAGTGGATTTGCCCCCTTTAACACACAAATAGGTGATGGTTATATTCAACTGCATTAATTTGACAAGAGATTTGCCAGATATGATTCCGTGAATTTACAATCAAACAAAACTACACAAAGCAAAATAACATACCATCTGACGGTCCTGATTCAACTTTAGTTATCGTAATTCCAGGAGGCAATCGGATTTTATCGATGTCAACTATTTCCTCCGACACGGATTTCGAAGAGGAATGACCATTTTGTCTAAAACTTGCAAGACTGGATTCGATCGGTGATTGATGACGGCCTCCAAAGGTCTGAGTTGCTGTAATAGTTACGAAATTTTCCTTCGGAAGCTCCTGAACTTTTCCGGGCTTATTGTTCTTCTTTTTCTTTTTCTTTACATCTGTTTCTTCAACACATGTCGGAGTTGACTGGCACGTTAAATCATTGGCATTTTGTTTCTTAGAGTCGTAGGAGTACACTGTTAATATAAAAATATAAGTGTTACGTTATAACTACTGTAGTCGGTTCGTAGCCATTTATATTAATAATAATATAGCTTAATCAGCTTTTAGTAAAATTTATTCGAAAGTAGCATTAACTAGTAGCACGCTGTAGAAAACAAAACTAAACCAAAAGAATGATGTCAGTATGTGATCTATCTAACCATTCTAGCCCATAAGCAAACCAAAATTCTACAAGTCGCTATTACATCAAATGTAATACTTACGCTGACCATCGAGCAGATAGTACAATAAATTTTCTTTTTTGCCTCCACTAGTGGCTGAAGTTATCGTCACCAAATTTTCTTTGGATGAGCACCTACGAATTGTTACCATACCTGTCATAGGTGGCTCCGACACGGAACTACGGGCTGTTTCAGACGGGTGTTTGGTAATTGCTGATTCTCCACCTAGTTTCAGCTTAGGGTTCAGCGTGAGGGTCACTGTTCCATTCGAGTTTATCTTCGACAGGAATCCGACATCGTTGTTTTTTGATGTTGTCTCAACATCATTATCGATGGAAGTAGATGACGACGCGGCAGCAGCAGCAGCAGCAGCTCTCTGCTTTTTGTTCTTCTTTTTAGCTTTCCTAGCAAGTCGCTTCTGTTCTTCAGCTAGTCTAAGTTCTTCTGCTTCTCTCTCGAGCTTTTCTCTCTCCAATCTTTCCTCTTCTTGGCGCTTTAACTTTTCTTCGAGTTCTCTTTGTCTATCCTCCTCAATTTTCATTTGTAACTGTAATGACGAAGAAGTATTTATGAAATATTATTTCCGATGCTATAATTTAGTGAGTCACAGTCACAAGCACACTAACTTTTTTCTCCTTTTGTCGGGCTTTCTTCGCTGCCTTCTTAGGATCACTGGTTCCCGAAATGGATGTTCCTTCAATACGTCGGACTAGTTCATCCACGTCCAGCTCTCCAAGAGGTTCTCCTGGAGGTGGAGGAGGAGTTCTTGTTAAGGATGAGTTCTGTTTACTCGATACATCGTCAGCAGCATCCTTTTGGCGTTTACTTAACCATTGTTTGCGAAGTTTGTCACGACAGGAGTCTGCTTTACTTTGCTCTTTTTGAGATTGCGACCCACTTCCCTGTTTAAATTATTTGTAATAATACATTATCGCGAATATGGTAGCGCAACTAGCGCATCTGTTAATTCTGTAGTTGAGATTATTGACGTAAGAAAATTATTTAACTTACACATGCACTGCAGTCTGGAGGACGAGCTGGTATTCCGTGACCCAGGCCTAAAGTTAACATGAATAATAAAATACACTTATGAGATCAGCACCAATATTTTGAACTTATAGCATGTAAATCACTTACAACAGCCACATGGAGCTTGCATATGGGAATGTCTTTCGCAAGGACTATTTTCATGTTCGGATCTCACATTTGATGATTCAGTACTCTACAATTATTGCAAATACGCTGTTTATAACAAGGTTTTTAGTTTTCATTGTCTAATTCATTTAATATTTACGATACCCTATTTTCATTCTGTCTTAGCTGAATTCTCTCCCCATCAACAACGCCTGCTGAAGCTAAAATAACACAATATCTCATTGTAATACGTATCTGCAGGCATCTTAAGTGTTTCTAGTTTCCTGTGTTACCTCTGAGTCCAGATTGTACAAAAGTCCTGCTAGCAGTGGTAACTGCGTCCAGCCCCAGCCTTCTTTCCGTAACTCTTGCTTCTACAACTGGTCTACGAATCCCCATAGAAGACTCCCCTCGACCTCCACGAGTTTCAAGTGGGCCTGGGCGTTCTTGACCAACACCAGTCCCCGATCTTCGACGAGCAACCGCTCTGTCATCATTCACAACATTACTAGTAGCCCAAGATTGTTCTGCTGGCATACTCATTATCCTAATGACTGGATCGACGACCCGTGCGTAGTTACTCTCTATGTCGCACCAATCCCCCCAGTAAGTCTCCACTCCTTCTGGCCGTGTAATTATTAACTGCACCGGTTCGTTACTAATTCTCACCAACTCGGATAAGTAGTCGTCGAAATCAACGTAAGGTGCTTGTTCTGAATTTAAGTAAATGACTTCTTCAAACACGCTTCTAACGTCTTCGACGACCCCGCCACGAAGTACTGAAACAAAACAGAAATCACATTTTTAAAATAAGGTTACTAACAACTTTCAACTGGAATTTGAATTAACCGAGATATTTCAAGGGAGGCACACAAGAAGACCAAATAATTATGAGACAAATTATTAATTTAACCTGCATTCAATCACGCAGTCTAAACCCGATCACTCGATCTCCACAATTACAATGTAAATACTATAATCCCCGATTGAAGCTCGAATTCTCTAACATTAGGATTAATTCAGTGTACAAGTTAAGGGGTCTCTAACGTACCGTTCAAACCTTAAGAATGAGACAATAGACGATCGATTTGCGAGAAAGTAAGTGTAACACCAGGACAGTGCGTGTGATATGGAGACAAAAGAAGGGACTATGACATTCAGTAGTTAGATCGGGTGACAGGTGAGTAACAAAATATAAGTGGACTTTGAAAACACAGCGCGACTTACATTGCAGGGATGAAAATAGCAACGCGGTCTGAAATGATGCCTGCGTACCTGTCAAACTGTGCGATACCTGGCTACCTGAGTTTTGACAGGGACAAATCGTAGGTTCGTTCAATTAAATGATAAATAGAGTTAAGTTGTGGTGGCAGGAGCATATTAATATTTGGAGATTGGCTGGCGAGCGGAGGAAGAGTAGGGGAAAGGGGAAACGAACCAATGTCGCCAAAACCACCGTTCATGCTCAATGAGTTGCCGTCTCACATTTTGCTATGTCTCCTCAATACATTATCCTTGCGTACAATTTCCTACGGGAAGAATTATTGTTCGTACATTCAACCTATGCATTATTAATTGTCTGGCATTTGTTCCAGAATCAGAATTCGAAATCTGTTTTTAACCTAGTGTTTATGTTTTGGTTTTGAATGTACAAACATACAATATGAACTTTGAATGTTAGAACAAGTAAAATGAATAGACATTTGCAACAATCAACTAGAACAACAGAATGGAATGGCCTCACATATTAAAATGCGACTTGCGTTAAAGTGTATGACACAGAAGACTTACTTGTAATTGTTAGCAATTCATTAACTAACAATACGTTCATTATTATTAAGTTAAAGCATAACTTACAGCATACCGAAACTCGAATGAGGTTCTACGTCTTCAGCATAGGTTATACAAAGTTAGCGTTTTAGTTAAGTTTGAATTCCAAAGGGTGGGTCCGGATAAGAAAGGAGTTAGTGATTGGAGGTTATGGGAGATTCTACAGGGATCAGAAATATATGCTGGTTTTGAGAACTTCAAATGCCAAGTTTGCATGGAAAAATCAAAAAAAGGTTTTCATTAACATAATTGGCTTTATGGCATACTCGGTTTTATCGGAATTTTTGAACTGGAGGAAGCCGGTGCTCCTGAGTAAAACTTCTTGATGGTTTTGAAAGCACATTAGTTGGAGAAGTTTTCACAATTTTTCGGGAATGCACTACTTTTCTAACTCAAGAAATTAATTTAGAAATGAATTAAAATTGCAATGCGCTTTCCCCACAATAAAGGAAAAACAATTCTCGAGTTAAAAAACAATACATAATCCCTAAAAATTCTAAAAACTTCTACACTAGTGTACTTTCAAAAACATCAAAAAGCTTTACCCGGAAACACCGGTTTCCTCCTTTTCAAAAATTCCGAAAAACCCGAATTTGCCATATAAACCCAATGCAAATCAAAATCTTCTGGATTTTTCCTAGCGAACTTTGCATTTCAAGTTCACAAAACCAACAAATATTTTTGACCCCCATAGGATCCCCCATAACCTCCAATCACTAACTCCTCACTCAACGGCCCCATCGTTTAGAAGAAACATAATTTGATGATCGAAATTTATGATTCTTATCTTTTAACTATAGATATAAATATATTAAATTGAATTAGAATGAAAATTCAAGTACTCACGCTCTCGAAACGCCTCTGGCAGATTTTCAACCGCCGCCAGAAACCTAGCATGACATTCAGGGCATGATTCATCCAATAAATTGATGTACAGCGAATAGACATAACGCATCAGGCCCCATTGTTCTGGCCTCAAGTGGGAAAAATAGGTCCCGTATACTATAAAGTAACTAATGATGTTCCATCGTGATTCGTCGGACCCCAAAATCTGACCCATGGGCCCAGTTGGTTCAAAATGCAGATTGATCTCCACCCTCTCCTCCACCCCCCTTGGACTTTGACCTCCTTCCGCCATCGCCGTCCAACTTCCAAGAGCTATCATCATCATCACACGGGACTGAATTAATTACTCGCACCCAACAACATTCTGTCATTCTCCCTTAATTAACAATAATGACCAACAGCCCAATTTAATAACGAAGTATCGAACAAAATCACACTTACCTACTCAAGCCCTCACCCCCAAATCGATTCGACAACCCGAAAATCCGAAATCAATTCGAAAATTCGAAAATTTCCTGTGGAAAAATGAATGCTCAAGTAATATATTATATACGTGCTAACTCTCTGAGCCTCAACCGACGACTACGATGGCATGGCGTCGTCCTCAATGCAACATGGCACCCGATGTCCAACACTCCACCACCTTCCTCGCCTTCCTCACCTTCCTCACCTTCACCTTCTTCTCCTTTGTCCACGTCACGACCAGTCAACTCGATGCTTGCAACTGATGAAACGGCGAAAAGCCTCTTTTGTCACTCTTCTTGTCTCACGCGTCGTCTTGGAGTCCCTCTTTGTCTTCCTCTCTCTTCTTTTTCCTCCGAATGTCTTTGACATTAGTAGCGATTGTATTCGTTATTGTGATCTGATCTTTGTGTTGACATCCCATACAATCAATTAGTAAAATTACAACATCATAGGTTAGGTATCACACTCAATTACGGAGGCGTATGACCAATGAGAGGCACAATGAGATTAGCTTTTAGGCAAAGCATATACAAAGCCAATGACCATTGTGTAGTACGTGTAGTAGTGTAAGGCATGATGCGCATTTTTAGGCTTTGCTTGCTTTGCTAGCTTGGCTTGCAATTGCCCTTGTGATTGAGACTCTTGCAAGATTTCGTGTTGAAAGTACTACTCCGTATCTTCGAATTATCTCATATTTTAGCTGGGCATATTTAGCTCATTATTATTAGTATTACATTCTGATGGTTTAGTGTTTAGTGTATGCAAATGCAAAACAGTTTCAAAGCTACTAGAAAAGTCACCAATTAGGTTACAGTGTGTAGAGGGTTAGAATCCCATTGCCCCATTGATGAAAATTTGGGCGGGTAAATTTAAAATCTCCGTCTTGGGAATCTTTACTGTGCGGGATTGGACTTGGTTTTTATTTCACACTCGGTCTCGGATTTCAAGGTGCAAAACTGCAAAACAAGTTTCGATTTTGAATTCGATCTTTTATAAAACTCGTGGTTAACATTAATTTACTTTACTATCAGGATTGTCATACCGAAAGGATTCATCGACATAATGAGTACTGCGTCCGTAATCAAAAATGTTAAGTCGGCTGTAAGTAGTCAATTCATATTTATTTGTTGCAATTGCGGCATGCTGAGTTTATTTCAGTTTGCACTGGAAATTGATTGATTTATTATGTATTTAATTGAATTGCAGGATTCTGATGTGCAGATCAGTCGTGAGAATCAAAAGAAAATCAATAGCTTTGCTATCAAGAATGGATGGATGGATGAGTTGAAACAGCAACAGGCTAGGAACGAGGTAGTTATTTCATAGCTTGAGAAAGTGTTGATTTCATGTGTTGCGAAAGATTTTGTTCGGTTTTCATTGAGATTTTATGTTTTAGGCAAAGTTAAGGAATCTAGATGATGCTGAATCCGATGTCATGGCTTTGATGGATGATGACATAAAGGTTCCCATTATGATTGGAGAAACTTTCATTCACTTCGATCAGCCTGAAGCTTTAGTGAGTGTATTTCTTATGAATTTATTTGCTGAATTGTACGGCAATAAACTAACCCGATTCTGTTTGGGATTATTTTACTGTAGGAAGAGATTGAATGTATTCGTAAAGAAGTAAAAGAAGATATGGTTAAAGTGACTGAGAGAATGAATGCTGTCAAAAAAGAAATGGGAGCATTGAAAGCCGAGTTGTACAACACTTTTGGTGATAGTATTAACTTGGAGTGTGAAGAAGAATCTTAAGATTCCGCCCTGATAATAAGAAAATGTATGAACGATAACTTTGCTTGTTTTATGGAAGGTGTGAGATAAGGTCTTTTCTATACCCGTACTCAAATATTGTGCTGTCAAAATCTGATGGCTTAATCTGTAAGTATTGCATTTAACATTTAACTTCATTTTGTTAACTACGTCCAAATTTGATCGCAGTAATACCTAAAAAGAATAAAAAAGGTTTTAAAAATAAAAACCTGCAGTTGCTGAAGTTTGAAAGTACTTTTTCATGATATGGCAGAAAACTGCAATTGGCAAAGTAAAACCAACTTAGGTAATAACAATCTCTGTTTATCTGTCCACGATACTTCTAACTCCTTATAAATGCTATCTTCGAATTTATAAATTATTCAGTTTTTGTACAACTGACAAACAGCTCGGAATACTGGACTATTCTGTATTTTAAAACTAGGCCGTGCACTTGGACTTTTAGTTACGCCTCAGACCTTTAACTCTATATGTAGTATGAATTACTATGAATATCTGGATGCTTTTCACTCACTTTTTTATTATGCACATGATTATTGCTCGGATCAATAACGAAATGGCATTTGTATACTTTTTGAATCCATTTTTAAATAATAACTTTAGAATTTACTCGATTAATTAGTTTCAACATTGATCAATGGTTACTTAATTAGCTTATCAGCGTTTACGACCTCTTGGCTAACTCAATATCAATCACATTTTGACATTTTACTATTTACAGCTAAGTTACAATAATTCTGACGCGTCAAATATCAAGAAAAACTGCATCACAATTTCGCATTCATTGCCGCGCATTCAAACAATATATTCATTATTACGTTATTACGTGATTGTTACACTGATAGTTTCGGACTCAAATTTTTCAAATAAACATTACTATATAGAGCTATACTATACTGTTGGTAGAAAGAACTCTAGTTTCACATTCTACAGACCTAATATCATTAATAATATATGATTCTTGAAACAACGATTACAGAATATATTGACATCACAACATATTTCATCTAAGACAGCGTAAAAAGTCGATAAGACATTTAGAACTAGAGACAAATGGTCGTATTTTTATTGATCCTTGCTATGTTAGCACAATCAAGTCAGTGTATATTTTCAGACCCAAAAGAGCTGAGTTCCTCCTTCATTCATATTCATTTATAAGTGCAGGTATTTCTATTACAAATCACAAAGTGCAAAAACTGAGAACTTCCATTATAATCTTATTTAAATTGTACCATGTTGGATCACTATTGTAGCTTTATGAATACTGTGAATCATTAAATTACCGAATGGATGGAATACCATCGACGATGCCACAATCACGATTTTTCATAACCCCTATCACGCTTAATTACGTGGTAATCATTTGAAGTTATCTCTGACATACCAGAAATTATTATAATTTGAAGGCATTCGCCCTCAATGTACAATAAGAGTATTAGTATGAAGAATGACAAATACATTTCTACTTGTAGATTGAATCTACCCATTATCCCAACTGTAGAAGTTCTACTGTTACTTTAAATATTAAAACCAAATTTAAAGTTTTGGCTTTTGAATGCTTCCCGTGTTCGGATTTACAGACATTGATATCAATTAAAGTTGTAATTACAGTAATGGTACAATTCTAAATGACAACAGTTGGTTTACCCTGTGGCTTCTAAAAATTAGAATAGCTAAAAACAATGAAATGGCTTCGTGGCCCATTATGCAGAAGTTTGAGATCTGTATAGTAGTTATAGTACTAGTAGCTTGAACTATCTTATTGTTACTTGTCAAATATTTAGAAGACTTGAAGAAAGTATAGTTAAAATTTCAGGTAAATGTGTACTTTAAAAAATGTTGATATAATTATATAGTACATATTCACAACGCTTGTTGACTGCGCATTATTTGGGTTTCGAACAAGCTATTTTTAAAGTATTCAAAAATCAAATTATGCATCGTACTTTTTCATGTATACATGAATATTGCCGAACAGCTAAAAATGATTTAGCTTTTGTTACGTGTCCCAATAGGTACTCTTATTTTTTCTATACAAACTGACTTTCCTCCAGACTAGACGAATATTGACAAGAAATACAAGCACGGGTATTCTATTTTCTCCAGTCCTTGCAGAGTGTTTTATCTTTTTCTTCGATCGTGATCAATCGACTAAAACTAAATTCGTATTCGTACTTCGTTAAACTCATTAAAAGTCCCAAATTGCTTTTAAATTTGTAGTCTATTTTTAGGCCTATAATGATGATTGACAATAATAAATTCAAGAAAGGGTTCGAGGCTCCAAGTTACCCCAGTCTATCAATATTAAGCAACTTGCTTAATTAAAACGTATATTCTACTATTGTACATTTCTTGTTATAAAACTGCTGCTGCTAACAACTTTTTGTAATAGCGAATAGGTATCGAAATGTATTCATTCCGCTATGTCATGAGTTTGTTAAATTCTTTAATCTGTTCTGTGTTTCCCTAATAGAACTCTTAATTCTCACTTTCTCTCTACCGGATACAAAACAAATACAAAATTCACTTTTTAAAGACATACATACACAACTAGCAATTTAGGAGTAAGCCTTTGTGTACAAGAATAGATTAAGTCATCAAAATACTACAATGTAATACAGCGTGTGCCCGCATTCCATCATTTTTTTTTGTTAATTATTTATACAGCGTAATGATATATCTTAATGTAACCCTGATGTATCAGACATGTATTACTCACAAACCTAAGTTTTCTTCAATGCGAAATGTATATACGGGATATGGAGAAATCATATTGAAGTTGTAAGGTTTGCCCTCAGATCCATTGCTTCCGTTTCTTCCAAGTCATTTCCCAGCGCCATTGATTGCGGTTTCTGAACCATGAACGAGACTTCACGTCGAGATTGAACTCCATTTCTTCCCTTACAATTGGTGTGGTGACTATTTGAAGTTCTTCTAGAACGATGGAGTCTCTGACTTTGATTACCAATTGACGGTCTTGGATTTCTCAAATCGTTAAATCGATACGATGCCCGTACCTGCACAGAAAACAAGGTAATTGATAGAACTGTTCTGTAGGATAACTTTATGGCCCAGAGGCCTGAAAATCTTCGACTTTCACGTGGTTCTTTTGAGCTGCGTAAGGCTTAACTCGGAAAGGGGTGTATAATATATGTATGTATGTAAAAACAACATTTGATTTGTCGGTTTCAATTACATTCTTAAAGGTATATATAAGAAAACAACGGTTATATACGAGACGGCAGTTGGAGCAGAACGAAGAAGTTGTAGGAACCAAGTGAAAGTGAACAGAGGACAATACATTCAACACAACAAAGATTCACATCCTGAGAAACTCCTGAGAACAAGTTACAACGGACGCATCCTTTATAAATAGATAAGGAAGCAGTGAAAGTTATTTGAACTTTTCTTCTCAGCTTTCATGAAATAGCTTTGAGTATTGTATTGTCATTCTTATTTGTAGTCGTAGCGCTATTTGTGATAATTGACTTACGCGACTGCGGTCAAAGTCGGATACTTCGGAACATGGAGAGTCAGTCTGGTGTCCTGAGCATATCCTTAAGCAGTGCAAGCGAGATTTGAACTCTCTTTGGAATTTATCCTAAAACCCAAGATAAAGAAATGTTTATAAAGTTTACGGAAATATGAGATTGTCATTGACTGCAATAATTTTATGATTTGGTGCACTCCTTTTTAAAACATGAGATCTAGTTAATTAAATATGTACCTAGAAATTTTAATTAATGAATTATATGAACTGATGAGATACATACGTTTCTCCGAAGAACTATTTAATTTCAATTCTATTGTTTGATCAACTTTGTTGGTCAAATTAGTACCATATATAGTTAGTAACTTAATTATCACGAAGAAATACTGGTTCGTTTAAGTGCACCGAAGGTTTCCAAGAATGTTATATAGTTGCTTTCGTGTAATTTTATGTTCATCTCATGTTTTAGGAAAGCACTAAGCTAATTTATTATTCGACTCTCATCTTTGGAACCAACCAGTCTCAACCTGAGTACTATACATTTACGAAACCTTTGACTCTAACTCTTTATCTCCATTTCGCCATCAACTTGAAGCATTGCTTATACAGACTCTTTGTTCAACATCTTTTCTTAGGAAGTTGGGATGAGTTATGGACGGGTCGTACATCGTACTCGGAAGCTCTTACGCAAGTTATTCTGTGGAATTGAAGCCACGATTTTTAAAATAAATTTTTTTCGCTTAAAACTTTTTCCTACAGATACTAAAATAGTGTATTTCTGCAATCGTATTTTTCTTTGAATTACTGAGCGATATATTCATATTGTTAGGTATATTTAATTAGGTATTTATTACGTAATGTAATTACGCCACCCATCCATGAGACATTCAAGTATTAGATTGGTGCTTCCTCATTATTTCTCTGTACCCAAATTTTATGCTTGAGCAGATTTATTGATATGCAACTTTTTAAGTATTCAAACACTTAATTAGCTATAGGGACGGCTTGACGTCAAGTTTAGATCAAAGGACTGAATGTCCGTTGAAAACTACTAAAGCCCTCCCGAAGCTTTTCATTTATAAGTCACTAGCAAAGCCTTCATGCAGAAGTAGTCCGCGATTTATGTAAGACACATTAATCTCTATACGCAAAATTAATTGCGTAAGATTTTGTTTGATAGTCATAACTTATTTTTATTAACATCTGATGGTATATATTAACAAACAAAATAAGATTAGTGATGGTGTGATAAGAATTCATTTTGCCACAACCATAGATCTATATATAAACTAACCCTTTATTCACCCTGTATTCACCAAAGCTATATTTCTCAGAAGAGTCTAACAACTAGAACGTATTGTTCGGCTTCCGATACAAAATCCTATTCAATGAGCTGTGTGTGGGTTAGGCTGAAGTTTGTCGGCGTGAATTTGTGTCTCGAGCTGTTAAGTAATATTAGGACAAGGGGGTTGTCGTTGGAATTTAAAGTCTCTAAAATATTCTATCGTCCCATTAGCACGTACTGCTTATAACTTGTACACGAGCTGCTTTAAGCCCGAAGATGCCAACAATGGGAAGTAGAGAAATGTGGGCGAAATAAGTCAATTATTTGGTAAAGATACGGCGAATAAAAAGCAAACGGGATAATAAATTCATGTTCATGTCAGGCAGCTAATATATATGTAGGCTAGCTTTTCTTCTTAAACGATTTTCCAAGACTTACTTGAATTCAATCACATTTGATCTGCATTTTCATCTGGATTTGAAAGAAACAAATAGCATAAGGACAAGTAAAATCTTGATCAGACTAGGACATGCAGCAGGATAGGATGACAGTTTTTATAGATTACTTGGATCAGACTATCTGGGCCTGTTTGTCCGTACTCTCTATCAACATTAGATGCGACGCTCCATAGTTTTGACAAATGGAGTTCCTAACATGCTGTCTCTCATACTCTCTCATTCGAGATGAGAAAGGCTTCCTTCGGGCATTTGCAAAGGAAATTCGTGTAGATTCCTCCGAAATCACTAGATCAAATTTTTAGGTCGTTATTGAACTGCACTTGCTCTCTGCACACCTGATATGATGAAATCCTCAAACTTTCATCACATTTTTACCCGAGGAAGTCGTGAGCACGCAAAGCCGTCCTTTATTAGTTCGCAATAGTGCTGCAATGTGGAAGACTCTCCATATATAGGTAAAACTCGGATAACTCCTTGTCATCACGTCATCTTACATGCTCATTGTTTGAAAGCCTATTCCTCTCTTCTTACACACACACACACCCACACGTATTGGACATAATTTATCTTTCACGATTAATTGCGTGTTTACTCACTCATTTCTCTCAATGAAGACCTGAGTAAAGAGTTGAAGCACGCTGTGTAAGACAAAGAGACCTTAATGACCTATAACAGTTCTTCCTTGACTTTCTGGCATTCATGATTCTCAAATTGTGATCACCCTTAGCAAACTGAGAGTAATTCAGATTACCAACAGAATTCTGCAGAAATGGTATCCAATCAGCTGGATAGAAATCCGAATTGTTTAAAAGCAGACTATATTGTGCGCCATGATCTTACTGTGCTTAAGGTATGATTTCAAGTTAGTAAGACTTATGGTCAGCCTGACGATGAGTTGAATTTTGATATCTAAACCGCAAGTAGAACTTGTAGAACATAAGGCTGGATAAATTCACCCGAGCTGGCTGACTCGCAACTTGATACTCCCCAACTTTCTCCATCGATGAGACTTGCACGGTAGAGGTATTATTACAGATGCAAATCCCATAAGATTTTGTTCCTGCTATCGAAGATCGTGTGCATGTTGGTTATGTAAGTAAGGTATGACTCAATGCTTAAGTGGCCTATCATTTCCACAACACCGCTTGTCTTGTGGACACACAAAGAACAGCAGGATAACGATAACCAGATAAAACTTCTCCCAAGAGTTTGCATATAAATTCTAACTTGACTTGACTATAATATATAGTGAGAGTAACTTTATTTTTTGAAAGTGCATTGCATTGAAGGAAATTGACGGAAAATTTGCACACTAGAGGCAGAAGCTAGTTTCATTTTACTTTTACTCGAAAGGTGTTGGTTTACATCTTTTTCAAGTTCCATGCATTGTGAGATTTTACAATTTGCTTCATTGAAGCATATCGAATGTCGCACACTTTTCATAAAATTGAAGTCTTCTTTTGAAGCAAGCAAAAAACTTTTTTGATGACACACAAAGTCCAAAAAGACTTTTCTACTTCCAACGCCCAAGTGTATAATATTATACATTACACAAATATATCGGCTTCTACTACAACAAAAAATTTCCTATAAGGATTCAAATCACGAAAATATGCACTAAATTACGTTTCAAGTGCTTCTTCTCCAACGATTCAGGAATTCCCTTACTCATTTTAATCCACCGTCTTGCTTTTAAGCTGAATGGAATCTTTCGTTCACCCTACATCTAAGGATTGGCATTTTTTTAGTCTTTTGTTACTGGTGAGAGAAATAAAGATGAGATCTTTTAAAGATACTTACTTAACAAATTTAATCCTCCATTGACTAGATATCTAGACCTTAAAGTGGCTTTTCTTGAACACAATATTATTATATGTTTAACGTATTTTCTAGTGTCTAAACTGTCTAGACTCTAGACACAGTCTACCATCATGTATGCACCAACAGTCTTGCTAAGCATGATACATATTGTTTGAATACAAATATTATGCTTGTACTTCCAGCCACCCTCAATATCGGAGGATCGTGATACAGTTCTGATGAGGTGGAACATCTGGAGATGTATATCACTCGCATTGTACCAACTTACAAACTATGTTGATTATGAATCGGATTTGAGAAGGAAACAGCATGTTCCAACTTTTCAGTTATCAGCAGAAATATGCATGATTTATTGGTTTACCATTTCTGTTGTCACTTACATTGTATATAGCATAGATGAAAGGGTTGCAGCAAGAGTTTGACATCGCAAGCCAGTGGAAGCAGAACCAAATGATGTTGATGTATTGGTACCTGTAAGATAGGAGAGAAGTCCCAGTTAGTTCAATAACCATGAGAGCTGTATACAAAGTTTTCGAACGAACACACAAAACTTAAGTAAGACTCAAATGATGAGAGCCTCTTAAAGAGAGTGACACGTGAGACCAATTACTTTATTCTTTTTTTATGTGAACAGAATGCAGACATTATATTCCTTCTTCGGGATCGATGGGAATACAAGAAAGAAAAAGTAGAATGAAAAGCTGAAGAATGATTCGGAATAAAGTAGTCATACGTGACTTAAATCTCTAGATGTCTGAACTCCTAGATGAGAATATTGATCGGCCTTTAATACTCACTGAAAGCATGCAATCTATAACATTTTAGGTAATCGTTGAGACGACCTGTACTTTCATCTAATCTGAGGCCTTTTAGCAGCACAAGATTACAAAAGAAAGTCAACAATTTTTTCTAACTTCTCCCAACTTCCACGGCCAAAGAGATAGCAAACTTTCTTTCTGGTGTACACCTTTGCGTGCCCTTTTGAGCGCATCTCTGGATTTCTGCTGACTTTCTTTAATACTTTACTCATTCTTTGATGGTATGAGCTACTTTTAATTATCGTTTGGCCAAATATTCTGTTTGGACCGTTTGGACTAATACATAAACACGATTAAAAAACTGGAGGCAAAGTATGCGATAAATATACTCATTTCAACTACTATATTATAAATATTTGTCTTATTGGTCTTTTGTTACAAAGAAAAAGATGTTGATGACTGCTGCTTCAACAGGAAACTGGGAATTGACTTTACAATTGATGGTTCGTTCTTCGTTCATTGCAATTGATGGATCTTTACGCTCAGACAGAGTTTGAAAAATCTATTCGTTCGCAAAAGAGCAACTGCCCTCACTATGCATTGCGTTTCAGTCGATGATTCTTTCTCACAGAAGGTCTTGATTCATTAAATTACACAGGCTCCCCAATACGTGACTAGAAATGCTTCCTTGTCATGCTGCTTAGCCTTATTGTCATTCTCATTAGTGTAAGACGTTAGGAGTTTAATTGGAATGAATCATTCAGCTTTTGAAGAACTACGGCTTCTCCTGAGATCCACTTAAAAAGTTGGAAATTGTTTTTCTACATCCTGCAATTTATCGCTAATGGCTCACAGGGAGTTGACGATAATTTAGGTTTTTTGAAATACTCTTACTCGTTGATTGCTGAGATGAAGCTCTGGAAAAAGTTGTACATCTGAAGAGGAGCCCAGCAAACTGCGAACAGAAGGACAACTACTGCCAGCATCTTAATGACCTGTGGATATTAAACAACTTTTATTGCATCTTGTATCTGTAAGTTGAAGCTATGTTCAACTGGTGACTGTGCAAATGAATTTGCACACAATTCTTTAATACCTATAAACTTTTATAACTATTCCGCATAATAGGTTTTTGATGTTTAGTTGGAATAAAAAGCAGTCTAAATCCATGCGATATATGTGGGAATGCGGTTTAGCCTCCCAACAGAGTTAGAAAATCTTTCACTTTTGGATGGATTCGAATAAAGTTTCTGCATTGTACGTGTTGATTTGCAGTTTGAGATGTCTGTTGCAGATCATCATATCAGGCCACTCACTTAAGTAGTTCAGCCATTGCGTTTTAGACATAATGCATAATGATGTGCTTCATGCATTCCATAGTTCATGTTTGACTGGGGCCGCATTACTTCCTGAGATTTGTGTAACGTCTTAAACACAGACATTTCTTGCGAATGATAATTCAATATGTGATGCAAAACTAAACCGTACACGACATTTTGAGAGCTCCTTCAAAGACTATATAGAATTCCTTAACAAGTTCCACTTCATTTTCATCAGGTAGCACAAACGATATGGAACAGGAGAGGATATACATAAAGTTAGTTTGACAGTTAGCAGATAGTTTTCACTGAAATATCACTTGACATTTAAAATATATATTGAATATATCCACTAACTTCATCCTAGTTTCCAATACCTGCCATCAACCCGATAATCATGACGTTAAGTAGTCAAGTAGTAACTATATTTGTCCTTGGGTAATCTATCTTTGTCGCACTTCTAATTAGGTTCTTAACAGTTGACACTGGTGGTTGGGCTTATATGTCGTTCATCAAGAAATGCGCTTGATTCCACAAATCACCTCTGAAGCAGATAGTAATAATTTCACGCGTAAATTCACTCAGAAAACAGTTTCTACAAATAATTTGAGACAGGGAAACAAAACAAGTCTTAGGAGATTTTAATTTGTACTTTTGTACTAAGGTCGAGTGTTGCAATTCAGTATTTTACTGAGATTCATAACCATAATTAATTTTTTAATACAAGTACGTTTTCTAATTAGATGCTTGTGCAAAATGAGAATTTTATGTCACATCTCCGTGGTCGCTGTTCAATTTATGTTCCATAATGTTTGCTACGATTTAATCTGCTGGTTGTGCTTGTGTAAAGCCCTCTCGAAAGATCAATAAGATGCTTTCACTTTTCACTAGCGTCATATGCATATTATGCATGCCATTGCATACAATATGTCAAGTTGTTTTTATGCTCCGTCATATTATTTGAACGAATGTTTTTTGAAAACTACACTCTGTGTATAACTGAAACCAAAACTTTTATTGACTGTTCAAAAGTTTCTATCTCCATTCTAAGGTTTCTGATAAAAGTACGCATTTATTCTTGCTATTTAGCACAAAAGCTCTATAGCAATAATAATAATAAATATGACGGCCACATGAATTGGAATAATAAAAGACAAAAACACCCACATATGTGTAAGAAGGAGGACTTGGTTTATATTCTGGATATAAATTGAAGTGTGGATAATATGTTTCATTGTCAGACTGCTCTGCGTGACAATTTATTCCATTGAAGAAGTGACATTTATTGCACACTGACAACCGTCTCTAAAGGAGTCTTTGGCCATCCCTGAAATGTTATGCGCCTTTTAGACTTTCTTCTCCCTGTTTATGGCTCTTTGTTGCAAAACAATCTCATCTTTCACCGCAACAGCAAATGGCAAATGAAAGGGCTGCTTAGAGTGAATACTCTGCAGGCATCGGTTGCGTAATCAGCCCCCCAGGTACCGAATAAAAGTTACTTTAGGCGAGGAAACTCACAGGAACTATCGGCAATAGCATGTTTACACTTTTTTCGTTCTGGGTTCACGGTTCTAACTCATTGAATTGTGAGTTGCAACCTTAATTTATTCTGTCTTGTACTTTTCTTTTTCATCTCTGTTCGCAGTCAAAGATTATTAGGGGAATCGGATAATTGAACGTGAAGAGTTGCCTAGTTCGTAGACAAACTCGCTAAGCTGCATCATCATTTGGTAGTTTGTGCATGAAAGTCGGTAATGCGAATGTGCTTTCTCCGGCTTTTACATTTTTCTGAAGATCTGTAATTCTCGGAAAGGGAGTGAAAGTGCTTCATATTCAAAATACATGTCTAAATTCACAGATGTTGAGTGATGTCCTACTTTACGGCCTGTCGTTTCATAGAATGCTTTTTATCACTTTTTAACACTCTCTTCTATTACGATATTGTCAGTAACACGTTCGTAGTTCGTACACGAGATCGAACTAAACACAGAGGATTTATTAATCTGGTCCTGCCATATGGTATTGCAGGAACAGAAGACTCAATACTCAATAAGGTACATTTTCTTCAGGAACTTTAATCACACAGTTATTAGTTGTGTAGTGATCTGACTCGCTTGCAATATACACCTATTTTTCGGAATAACTCATTGATTTTCATTAATACAGAAAAGCTTTTAAATCAAGTTAATGGCTTTTGAGAGAAAGTATTCATCTAGACATGCATAGATAAGATGAGTAAAGTCTAATCATCCGTTACTCAATGTTCTAGCAGAATAAGACTGCTCAAAGTGTGAATTGGAATGGGGGATGAGAATCATCTTTGTTAATTATTGATAGGGCCAGACATAGTATAAGGTATATGCATACATCACGAGTATTAGACAGGTGCAGAAAATAGTTCTAGCTTTTCTAATAAGAGAAAGAAGTTTAACAAAACAGGCAAGGCAAGGCAAGTTGCAACTTGGTGAGCGGCACAAAGAGTATCGTGCTTGGATTTGTAAGTTTACAAATAAATACAAAGGTTAAAAATACTTTCGCTTGAATACTGGGAAAAGGCTGAAAGTAAAACAGTTGTTTTGAAATAGAGTTTAATTATTCTTTCGCTGTTTGTGAATCTATTATTTTCTGGTTTCAACTTACATGTCAACTTACTACTAACTTTTCAGTCTATTCAGATGTATTCACGATTATTGTCTAGGGGAAAGCGTAGACAACAAGGTCGGGACGGAAATGTGAAGACTATTTTCTGAATATCCTGTCATTATATATACGTTCCCTTCAGACATGAACTGTACAATTTTCACTGTTTTTTGTTGGGAAACCAATTTGTACTTAGTAGGAAAATAAACTTAACGAACGGTTTCATTTGAACGACTTGTGTTAATGCTCAGTATCAGTATACAGTAATTACACCAATGAATTCCCTGGCAATTTCTATTTAATGTGGCTCTGTAACTGACAATCTAGCACATAATTTCACTTTTTATTTTCTAGAGTGACTGGCATGGACAGTTTTTACTTCATTGAAATAATAAACACTGATTATCAAGACGAAATAAAATCTCTCAAATCATACACCTTTTTCCATCTAACTTCGAGCAGCATTCAGTTACGTAATGGTAAGTTTCATTCAAAATGTTCCTGATCCCCTTTTATCTCGATTGCAATCTGAAATTCAGTTTCAGTAAAAAAAAATAACTAACACTTCTTGTGGGAAGCCATGAAGGAGCATTCAGTAATCATGATGATTGTTAATGCTGGCAATCTTCCATTGAAAAGGGATATTATTCTTACCCCAGTTCAATAGAGAATGTTTTGGCATCCTTCTACGGCATAAAAACTCGAAACTTGAATGCACAGCTTAAGTGGCTGGACTGACACACTCTTGTGCCAAAATGCCAACGGTCACGGAGCAATACATGACAATATGTGCACTTTCATCTGATTCAAAAAGTTATTTTACATTTCTAAACTCATTTTTTGTCATTTCTATTTTCTATTCACACTACATCTTTCTAGTTAAGTTTTCCCCATGAGGATGTCTAAAATATTTCAGTATTCTGAAAACAGAATACATTCATGTCTGCAAAACATGAACATGAACGTATGTAAATTCAGGGATTTATACATATTTTTGTTCACAATAAATTTTGTACATACCTAGCATGTTATGATATACCAAAAGATGTGTACTTTTATATCTGTAAATGCTTGGAAATCAAAGAATCGAAACACTACAAAAAAATCAAATTAAAACTCGAACTGCCCAATTAAAATTAATAAGAAACTGTATCAAAATTACAGAAGGCTCATTGTTGTTATCAACACACAATAGCATCGTGTCCAGTGGTGGATTTCGACGTAACTTTTGAAGGTAAAGTAAGAAAATTAACAATAAGTTGCTTTCTCTCAAGTTGGTTTTGGTTCGTCTTTCACTTAAGCCTAATTCTTTCCACTTGAGTTTTACTCCTTCCCACGTTGCACGTGTAACTTGCTAAAAGTGACTTACTGGAAGAATTCTATTACAGTTTTCGCAACCAAGCAGTATCCTTTTACCAATTCTTCTCTTCTTCCTCAAGGATTTATATAGAGAGCCCACAACAAAGTTATATTATTTGAACTAATAATATTCTCTTTATTATAAGGAACATAGCACCCACTTACACATTAGTTTGCTATACGGAGAATAAACCTTTGTAATGTAACTCACTTTTCTTCCTCTTAATGTCTACCGGTGCGATTTTAATCCTATAAATCCGACTGGCGGTCTTACACAACGAAGACTCATCACTCTCGAACATTGAATAAGCTTTAGTCTCCACAAGTCGGAGCGTGAATGTTGCGGATCGCTTTCATGTATCTTCTTTACGGTTATCAGTTATCACTCAACTGCCGTATACAAGGTATGGATGGTTGGGGAGTTTCGGTATACACGTGAAGATGAAGGAAATTATATTATTAGCCTTGGTTACATCCACTTTTACGTAAATCTAGGACACACAGTCAGTTTCCCCGAATTCGAGGGAGATTCTACAAAAATCGACGAATTCTTATCAACATATAGATACCGTATATATGTAATAAGTTATTACGATAGGATTTTATCCAGTTGGTATAGAATAACACACTGTACATGATAACAAAGTGTGATTCCTCATCTAAAAATGCATGTTGATTTGTTCACTCGATGAATCTAGAAAAGGATGATATGTATACGTAGAACAAACCCTGTGATACATATAACTAGTGAAAGTGAAGGGAAATTTGCGTATCATCTGCCAAGGCTCGAGCCAGTTACACGGTTTGTACTTGATTAAATTCTGCATCAAAATCTCCCCATTGAGAAATCCTGCCTATATAGTAAAGTAAGCGAGGACACACCATGAATAAGAATTGAACACTTTGCTTGATAATAAGACTCTTTATAGCTACTCTGCTCTGGTCACATAATAGAATCAGTATGTCTGTCGACAGACAAACGATTGAGTTCATGTGAGACTCTGACCTAAGATCCAACACTACAATGTATAAGGTACTGATGTAATTGTAGTCTATACAATCGCATCTTCATCCGTGAAGAAAGGCGAAAGACTTTCCGACAAAGACGCCTCTGGGCTCAATCCATCCGGACTAACTTGAAATTCTGGCTATTATATTAAGCTCAATCAAACTTTCTCTGCTCCCTTAACAAATCCTCGTTTCTCGACCATCAGAACATACATTCGTACCACCAGCATGGTAACCTCTTTCTTCACGTCCTTCGTCAATAAATACCCCAGGTAAAGATGAACTCATGGACGAATGGAACATTGGAAAATTCATCATCAGCAGCAACATTGTATATACTATGCGATTTTGTCACATTCCCTGGAAATCCAGCGACGTGTCTTTCGTCTATTTTAACTCTTGAAAAAGATTTTCCTGATTGAACTTCTTAAAGAACGTTCTTTGAAGTCCTTTAGTTGACAACCTTGACTCGCTGTTTCTATCTACTTTCAAGAAATACAGTCTCCTAGCAAATCTAAATCACCTTTCCTCAAGTTATATATTATGTGAATAGATGGAACTTTAGAGAAAACCATCACAAACTTTCCGGTCATAATAAGCTTCGCCCACAAAATTTCAGAAGATAAATACGTATTACGTGAGGGAAACTTATTGAAGCAAACGCAACCCAAAACTCGTCTCATAGGCGTTTCGTACATTAAAGTTTACCTTATTATGCGATCCTGCTTGCAGATTAAAACACTTTATACGAGTGAACCAAGCTGCACTAATGCAAGCAATTCTTTAACATAAATAGTGTGTGAGCTCAGCTTACTTTCTTCTTGTTCCGTAGAACAACGGCATCTCGAGACTCTTCTTTATTCCCAGGAGCAGTTGCTCCCCATAAGCGAGTGGCCATGTGTACATAAGCCCCCGTGATGATGATCAATGGGAGAAAGTACTGAATTACCACCAATCCAAGACCGTACCACCTTCGGAATGACTCAGATAACGTGTAATTCTGACAAAACGGCTTCACCTTTCCTCCTTTCTCAGACTTCTCGATAACTCTGTAAATCAAATAAATGCACATCGTTTAATACCTT
>Ga0194135_10000299_pt1 | contig 28711 bp, 12 predicted proteins | sample LitLau_LLRF_2013_FD_134024 | JGI IMG/M metagenome (GOLD analysis project Ga0194135, IMG submission 134024) | Freshwater sediment microbial communities in response to fracking from North America - Little Laurel Run_MetaG_LLRF_2013 (version 2) | ecosystem: Environmental > Aquatic > Freshwater >... | reverse complement strand
TTTACGGTTTTATATTCAGCGAGGAGGTATAGTTAATACTCTATCGTGTATGTTTGATTTTAAAATTGTTTCTGGGTGTTACAGCACACTTAAAATTGCATGTTATGATGGCCTAAAGAATTAAAAACACTCTTGGTGATGAATTAAATTTCTCGTAAAAACCGCATCTCCGTCGGAGTTCCTCTGAAATTTCCAATATTATTATTCCAAGCCATTTCTCAGAGTTAAATGGACAAAATTTGGTTGGATTTGTGTGCATTAAACTTTAAGTGGAGGATTTTACAGTTAGAAGATCTTCATGAGTCTCTGCGTGGTACATTTCCAGTGGTGAAATTAACTGCACACACTTGTCCTTTGTCTCTGTGAATGTAAAGTTAATTTGGGAGGTACATGAGCTCTCCAATATACAAAAGAGGGTGAATATCTGTGTCTGAGCATACAGTATTACACACAAAGAGGGAAAGTAAATAATTGGCAGTGATTGAGGATATGTATTCTGTTTAGTGTGAGGTTGTCCCATTCAACCAACATACATACATTCTCACATAACCAACTAGAACTATACTAATTGCATTGTCCGTAGAGAGATGAAGCCAATGCCGTAAATAATTCGGCTTCATCAAGAGGACCTAATCTCGTTTACTTCAAAGTGATGAGACGGATTTGAGGGATGATGTCGTTTGTGTCAGGATGCGTGCGATTTCTCTACTTTCTACTGTAAAATCCCAATTGATTTCCATTTCATTTTGTCAATTCTGATGATGATGGCTTACTTCCACCCTCCTCCATCCCTCTCGGCATGCGACCATGTGCTTGGTGTGTGTGATTATTAAATGCATTCGATCATCTCATGTCCTACACAAAATAAATGTGATTGTCCATTGTGAGATTGATCTATTTTTGTATATGAGGGAATAAACTCTAAGGAAAGGACGGAAGATGAATCGCGAGGGGTACACATAAGAATTATTCAGGGGACTGTTACATTATTCGGGATGAAAAAGTGGATGTGAGTCATAATAATATAGTAATGTGTATGACTAAATGATGTGGTGGAAGTTCTGTAGTAGTAAGCAAGTGGGTACTAGCAGGAGTAGTGAGTAGAGTAGTGGTGGCGATAATAATAATAATAATAACGCCCACTACCGAAGTCCATGAAAGAAGAAAGTAGAAAGAGAGAGAGAGAGAGACGGCCAGTGTTTGAATTCAACGAATAAAAAGACCCTTTTTACTTTTGTCTGAATTGTATCATTCATAATTCTCCTTTCCAATGTGCGATCGTCTTTACGCTTGGCTTGTGCAGATGAGTGAGTTTTAATAATGGTGATTTGTTGTTGACGATGTATATTATTCCGTTGGACAAGATGTAAGAGCATTTCTTACTGGGATTTTTAATGAGATCACGAAGATCTGTGTGAAACTGTTGCGGGAAGTAGAGCTACAAAATGAGCTACATCAGATAAAAGTTTTTGTATGGAAAAGTAAAGCCATATATTACATCTTTAGCGAATAGATTTCATCGTCTAGCTATATAGAGTGACGATGAGTTTATAATTCCACACGAAATCCTAAATTCACAAATGAAGTCCGCCCAAAATAAATGGCAGTTCTGTCTAAAAAGCAAGTGAGCTGTGAGGGTATCAATCAATCACTCACAATCAGTCAGATTAGTTTAGACATTCAATATATACCTATATTTCTAGCGTACTTCGCTTATTCCGATTAGCTGCAGAATCTGATTTTAATCATTAGTTTGATTATAATTCCTTTTTGACCAGAAATTGAAAATGTTACACACACATATATAGAGGTTCGTGCCATCGAAGGAAGAATTTACATGGACGATGGAATCAGATGCTCGTTGAGTCGGCAAAATGCAAACAGAATTCTCCGTAGGAAAGTACAATGGCCCAAAATGATTGTTCTGCAGCCGAACACCATCAGACAGACCCATCATCAGACCCATCAACACCCACGCTGCTTCGTTGCAAAACCCTTGGCTCTCTTAAAAAATAGCTGGGCTCATTTATTCTTCTTCGCAACAACAAACCTATGAAACCCACAGCCGGCTTGTCTCCTTCATCTCGCAAAAAACCGTCCATCTGTGCTGTATTATTCCTCCTAATAGTGGATGATGAGTGTAATAATCATAATTTAGTGTGGAGAGAGATTAGGAGATATATACGTTAGATTCACGATAAACCATTTGGTTTGTAACAAAAACTGTAAATTATATTGGCTTTGCATTAGGAGATTTGTGTAAAAGCGCTTCAAGGTGAAATCTCCTTTTATACGAGGCAGCGTAGCATTTTAACGCTGTATTTGCAGCTCAGCAGTAAGCATATGAAACTATAGGAAGTAGGAAACTGTGAAAAGAAGGAAGTCCGCAAAGTGAATGTGTAGAGTTCTTGTTATGACTGACTAGTGGTAAGTTAAGTGGAAGAGAAGAAGAGTCTAATTCCATTAGTAGAGCGAGAGAAAGCACTTTTACTTTTCTATATGAAAGAGACAAATGTTTTGAGAGAGTTTCATGTGAAACAGAATGTGTGATGGAGAAAGAGTTCGTTTTTTATCCTAGAAAAATGGCTTATCGATCAATCTGGTCAACGAAAGTTGAGAGAGGAAAGCAGCACACAGCACTTAAGAGATGAACCAAAAGTATTACAACGAATGTTATATATATAGTTATGAGATGATTCGAATCGTATGTAGAAGACCACACCCCTTATAGAAAGACCAGCTACGGAGACCCAAAGCTCCTCTTGTAAATTAGACACACACACACACACAAAGAGCTAGTGAGAGGAAAGTTTTTGGACAAAAGTGGTTAAAGTAATGGTTGAGTAGTTAGTTCGGTGGTAAAACAATAAATCCCATGGCACGCGATAATTATCGTTCCATCGACAGTGGAGAGCTAGTTCCTCCTTCCTGACTAAATGAGAACATAACAACTTACAATAAAGTCCATAGGTTGAGATTTAAAGGAACAAGAAGGAGAGAATAAGCCTTCGGCTTTACAAAGATAATCGTGTACATTGCGATTTCATGAACTGATTTTTAGATTCTAGTAGCGATGAACATAAAGTAAGATTTAATGTGATGCATGAATGATCTTTTTGTAAGTTAAAATTCTGTTTTTGGAGTAGATCAGTAGATCGACAAGGAAAAACATGTACAACTGAACCGCACCCTGTGCCCTGTATGTATAGTTACTACTTTCCTCCATCCTTGCATTCATTCCCCGATATATTATATTCGAGTCAATTTCTATGAAACTGCATGGGAGACTCTTTTTCCCACTCATTGGTACACTTGGTAATTACACGGCCAAGTCGACTTTTAACCCATTTCCCTCTCACAGTCGCTTTAAAAAATATGTTTCATACTAGTCAATACATATGTCACACTTGTTTACTACGCTAGGATACTTTGAACATGGGTATATGTATGTGTATGTTATAGTTGAATTCAATTCTTTCTACTTCGGTTCTTTCAATAGGGAAGAGAAAGAAGGCCGAAGGAAAAAGTATTTTTGAAACAGCACCGGCCGTGAAATTGGAATCGGGAACAAAATAATTTACACCTTGGAGAACTTGAAGCCGACTGGAAGTTTCGTTTTTTATACTTAAACACAGAAGCAGGAAAGGGTGAAGTTTTTAAAAGAGTAGGGAGACATAAACACATACATGGGTTTTATTGCTTTACTAATCAGACCGCTTTGGCTATGTACAAAACACAGAAAGTCACTAAAGGGATGTCGAAAGGATTCTTGTACAAAAGTTTCTAACTTAACCCGTTCATCAAAAGTTCTTCTTCTTCCAGCTATGTATAGGTGAATGGTTAAAATCATAAATTATTGTTACGTGCAGCTTCTTATTCACGAGTTATTCTATGAAAGAACTCAGACATTTATTATTGGGATGATTCTTTTTATTCTAATGGCTGACGATGCAGAGATGCAGGAGCTGCCCTAGTGGATATGTTGACTTCATTAAGTCAAGAGGTTTAATAAGTAAAAATGTTATGCTGGAGATGAAGGTTGCGGTTATAGTTGTAAAGTGTACCTGTTACTTATGAAAGTCTGATTTCTGATGGTACATACGCCAAAGGGAAAATAAGATATTTGGGTTCTATAGCTAATCATCTGACAAAAGAAAGTCTCCAGTAGACATTTCATCTCATCAAGAGGAATGAGTACAAAGGGAGAGACATCTCAATCTATTTTACTGCCGATGCACTCTCTGTTACATCATCTTATGTAGTAGGGTGTGTGTAGCTTATTCTAACTTGGTAAATTAAGAGTTTAAGCGAATTAGGGTAAGACTAGCAGAGATATATACACCTTACAAAAATACATTTAAGGAGATTCGATATGCTGACTGATGAGATTTGAAAGAATTAACAGTCTCTAAATAAGAAAGAAATCAAGAGATACTCCAAAGTTTTTCTTTTCTATTATTATAATTGAACAGAAACTCATTTAAGAATAGACCAGTAATAAGCAAAAAACGTAAGGAAATAAAAAGATGTATGTGTTTAACATGTAAAAATATTCATTGCTGTCATCTCATTGTCATCATGAGAGAGTTCAGACGTTCAAATGTGTATAGTCGAGTGGAGGAGTAAAAGAGTTTCAGAAGTGCGAGAAGTTTTTTGATGATGCTGCTCCTGGTGAAAGGGAAGTGGAGAAGATACGGAAGCTCAAATGACAAGTAATAATTTGCATGTGAAAGAGCTTCTTCTCGACGTTGTCAAAGAATTGAGAGCGGAGGAATAATGGACAAGTGAACATTTATTTTTATTCCTTAAATGTCTCCATCATCGGCATGAATGAAGGGAAAGGTGTGTTGGTCGATTGAAATTAATGAGTGAGACAAAAGGTCATACAAAAGAGAGTCTCTATTTCTCACCGCGTTGCTTTTTTTGAATAGTTTGATTGGTGTTGGATTGCTTGGAGGAAAAGCCAATTATTTATTCAGAAGTTTCATCAATCGTGTTGTCACACAGATCTACGATCAAATAAGTGATATGTACTTGAGGTTACTTTATGCTTTTAGTTTATTATTGGTATACAGAAGGGATGAGAGATAGAAGCTGATCATTAAGTTTAGTTTTGGTGGTAGTGCTGAAGCGTTTTGTGAGTTGTTGAAAGTCTTGAAAGTAGAGTGGTGTGGACGTGTGGTCATTAGTTAGGATCTAAAGGAGACCTTGAAAGTCTATTTCAAAAGTGAAGAAGAGAGTAGGTTTCTTTTCAATTGTGCCATTATGCATGCACACATTTCCTGGACAACATTCCACACTCCCATAGTTGGAAGTGGAAATCGTTTTCAGTTTCAATTTTTACTCATTTCACATTCACAAGGGCGTCGTCATTCTTTATTCCACGGAGAGTAGCTAAGCTTAAATCCGAAGATGAATGTCCCCACAATAATAACAAGTATTTTAAAAAACCAAGTATTAAGTGGAGGCAAAGTGTCCGTGTACTTCTGATGGAGTCTTAAAGTGTTGTAAGAAGCCGAGTTCAAGTTGCTACTTCTACAAACTACTCATGAGCAAGTTCCATACATATATATCTGCTGTACTGTGAAGTGTACTGGAATTTTTCCTTTTCATTTAATGTTCCTTTTGTGACCACATAAATAAGCTGTTACCCAATCTTCTATACTGAAAGTATCACTTTAGTATCAACAATTTTAAATCTTGCAGAATTTTCAGTTTAATGGAAGAATGAAAATACCCATTAAAAGAAACCATACATGAAGACATTTTAATAGAGTATGTGACCTTTGTGAAACAAAATACAGCAGCACACATCAAATGAAATCGTTTCATTAATTGACTACTATATTTGTTAACAAACTTGAGGAATGTCTCGTGATGGCGAAGCTTTGCTTTATTTCACGGACCGCCTCAAATTCCCGAGTAATTCTAAAGAACGATAATATTTTAAGTCCATTGTGTTTTCATTAAACATTTGGGTTTTGGCTTTATTGAGTCAGGATGAAGATTTCTTGACTTCTTAAGAGGAAGGAATTTGAATGTTCTTTCGGTCCACGCCTTGAATTCCCTTTGCATGATGAGGATGATTATGAGATGACGACGGGTGTTTATTATTTACTTGACTCTCCACGAAAATTAAATGTTCTGTGGATGTTTCTTCGTCGGATGGGGTTGATTAGTCTTTTTCATCTGAGGCTTATGAAGTCTCCAAAGGAAATTCATGTTCACATTACCAAATCAACGTGTGTATACCTTAATACATTATGAGATTTGTGCATGAAAGCAAATAAGCCACGATTAAATTAAACATAAAATCTCTTAAACAAATGCACAAGTCACTTTGTACTTTTGTACTTGTGGCTGGGTGTCGAGTGTAACGCAATACACATAACTAATATTATGCAAACAGTTACATACAACAACAGGTTTCGAATTTGATGCAGCCAGAGAGATGTCTTAGCATTTCGTAATGCTGCGACGTTCTACGTGCGTGTGTGTTTTTCTCCTCAGACTAATATTAGTTCGAGATTCATCTGTGTTTGATTTCCTCAGATGACATCGAATCTTGTTTTCATTTTCAACCTTTTTTATTATTATTATTTCTTATTATTTGCTGAGACTGCTCAGACTACTGATTATCAGGGAAGGAGCCGAGTATATTTCTTGACTCGCCTTAATGAATGAAAATGTAAAAATAAACTCCATAGTTTTTGCTGCCTTAATCAACCAGAAAGAATTAATAATGGTGTGGTATAGTCTGACGTGTTCTGTGGTGTCAACAACTTAAGCAGAATCATGTTACAGAATAATAATCATGCCTTGGCTTAATCATTCACAAGCCTTTACTACAACGGTGCACTAAAAAGCTTACAGGTTTGCATTGCAAGCGAATCTAATATTTATTGTGTGTGATAAAGTGAATGTACGGACAATGGCATAATGGAATCTGTGAGAGTGCATGCACAAAAAATAGTATTAAATTTGCATGGTGCATTGTGTATTGGTGATGCGTGTAAAATTAGCAAAGATGTAATATCACACCGCAGCTGTTAAAATTCTGACTAAAGAAGCTTGTGCAGTGGAATTAATAATCTTTTAAGTTCTGGAACATTTTGTAAAAACTAGCTTTAGTTTCAGTACTAGTAAGATGATCGTGTGTGTGATAGTCTGATAATAAGCATTGCAGAAACTGATGAAGGTGATGAATTACAGAGTACCTAATTGCAGTAAAGTAATTAATTACCCTGTATTTGCCCGAAGCTGAACTATTAGGATTTATGAGTATTTTTGATGATGAAATCATCGCTTGTGTACTTTAGAATAGGCTTGAAGCTCTTTGACCTCATGAACGTGTCGTATTTAAGTATAGAGTAGAGAAGACTTAAAATCATACGTCTGTTGAATTTTTAGGCGTCAGGAGAGGTCAAGCGAAGTAAATCGAAAGGAGAAAAGTAGTTCCGACTTGTGTACAGTATATAATGTCAGTCAAAGTTGATTTTTTGACGGATGTTATAATACTTGCGGGTTATATTCTTCGCCATCTTCGTATAGGCTTTCAAGCTTGAAGTGATTATAAACAAATACAATTGGGTTTATACTAATATGACTGGGGATAGGATAGTTTTTTTTTTTTGATTTTCTGTTTGCTTACAATCCTCAAAGTGGAGACATTTCTACTGGAAATAACTATATTTTAAGTTTTGTTTTGACCATGGCCATTATCGACCGAACGAAACAAATATATCAATTTCATTCAATTTTCTCGAATATTCTAACTGAATCTATGTGTTGTGTCAAACCTCAACCTATAATAAATGGCGTCAACATAGGAATTGCAATACAAATGGCGTCAACATAGGAATTGCAATACAAATGGCGTCAACATAGGAATTGCAATACAAATGGCGTCAACAAAGGAATTGCAATACAAATGGCGTCAACATAGGAATTGCAATACAAATGGCGTCAACATATGTAGGACTAGGACTCACAGTTTTTACAGTACTATTTATTCCATTATACTAGTTTAATGCATTTATCGAAAGTCGTGTCAATGTGGAGATGCTGAATTATTCAAAGGTATTCATATAGTTAAATCATTTAATACGGCACACACAATCAGACAGACGAAGCGAAGGAAGAAGCTAAACCTAGGTGGAGAACAAAAAGTGCACACTTGACTGGTCTTCAGCAAACCATCCTTAAATAATATTATATTGTATGACTCAATCTTAAACAATAATGCAAATAAATAAACACAAGACTACGTAAGCTTAGGAAAGACGACAATGTAGGATTTAAAAATAAACGACAGCGTTCATTGTATAAACATTTAGCGGAGTGGTTGATGTGAAGATTAAGTTTGAGACATGCATGTAACAGAAAGTTATTATGACAAGACATGCATTTGTCCTGGAATGAACTCTTTCAATTAAGGAATGCCTATTGATGTTTATTGTTATTGGTATTTTGCATAATAATTTCTCTTGTTGAATGTCTATTCATGGAGATGACCCAGCACAACACCTTCTTCGTCGTTTCGTTTTACTTAAATAGGAGTTAAAATGTTAAAAACGAGGTGGATTATTGTATTCAGTAGTAGAAATGGTATAATTATTATTTATTTTTGTTGTTTTTGAGGTCTCGTGCAAAAGTTGAAAGGTGCTGGTTAGTGTGCAAATAAAAAAAAATAAGCAACCCGTATAATAATCTCAATTTCTGCGAGCTATTTTACGACTTGTTACGTTTAAAGTATTTAAACAAATGAGGGAGGATGAGATCATTTTTCACTAAATTAAAAAGACGTCCAAATATCTCCCACGGATTTCGCATATTTATCGCAGTGCCTTCGTGTCTGAATTGTTACAAGATTCCAAATTGGGCTTTGTGTTTTAGTGCAAATTGCATACTTAATTCGGAAATGTTTACATTAAGCTCACTCAGCTAGTCAGTGCAAAATATTATTATTATTATTATGAAGCACCTTTTGGAGAAATAGTGGACATATGAACATGTTGATTATGATGATGGTCGTAGTGGCAGTTGTAAGGTATGCAGGTGCGTAGAGAAATGATAATAAGATTTGTGTTGAATGGCATTACAAAAAAGCAAAGCTTAGTTAGTTCGTAGAGAGTTCATTTTGCAATCGTGAATCTTCTCTTCTTTGAAGGGTTGATTATTTCTCCTACTGTTATACTCTCCTTGCCACTTTAATAATAATATTTTAGCATTTACCTAATGAATGTTGGAGAGTTATGATGCCTTCAGGAAGAAAGGGAGAATGAAATGAGACTGATGCTGGTGGGAGATCTTTGCTAGGTAAATTGTTAACACAGTCTGAGATTTTTACACACGAGCGGAATCGAACAAGAATGAAGCTAAAGTTTTACTAGTTGCTTAAGCTCTGGATGCAATTACATTAGGAGGAAATATAAGTGAAGTTTACGACTGAGAACAGAAGTCTGTCGGTTAGCTGTTCGAATGATTCGAAGTCAAAGTGAATTTACTACTTTTTGCAATTAGGATTAAGTAGAAAGACCCTGCAGATGAAATGAGACAAGGAAGGACAAGGAGGAATAAACGAGAACTTCTCCAGGCAATTCTTTCATAGAAAACAAAACACACTTTCTCACTAGATCCTTGATTCTATCATTTACGCGTTGTTCCTTTCAGCCTCCCACCTTATCGTGTGTAATAAAATTTTACCGTAACTTGCGTATTGTGCGCGTATTGCACGAGTGAGCGTGGCTGTAAGAGGATGAAACAGAAATTCGTGCAAATATAGTCACAGGGATTCTAGTCAAGAAGAACAATAAACGAATTGGCATGTGTGTGCGTATACAAACAGATATGGGAAACAGGAAATAACAGTTTGTATTACTTAACTCGATGGTATGAAATCTCATTTTATGCGTTAGCGAGAGAATCCAGCGCAAAGAACTGCGTTTGGTCGAGGAGAAAGAAGTTATTCTTAAGATGAAAGCTGAATTTTAGTTGTACTTCTGTTTTGTCCAAAGAGTAGTTTCCATTTAGTGCACACTCTTTCATTGTACTGGAATCATTCCAGCATTAAGATAACAACTCGCAGATGGGAGATGCGAGCCTATTTGTATAAAAAACAAACCCATTGAAAGTCTTGGAGGAGGAACGAGTGAACAAGATTCTGAGAGAGAGAGCATTTAGCGTGGCGTTTTATTTGAGTCTAAATTTATTTCCAAACCATTTTAGTACGCAAGATATGAATGGGCTATAAAAAGAAAGCCTGAAGGACTGCGAGAATAGTTGCTAAAAGTATTAGGGAAAAGACAAAAAAAAATATTTTGCGAGTCTATTACACATATCATGGAATAAGAGTAGTTTTCAAGATGGTTTGATAAAGAGAATAAGACTTCGGAGGAATTTGCACACAAGGGAATCGTTCGGATTAACTACGAATATACAACTTGAGCACGTACGCTTGCAATAGTGTGCAGAAGAGCAAACTCATCTCTGTCATTACTGCCCAAACTAATTACTACCCTCATCAATCTCTTCTCTCTTCACGAGCTTGTAAAACTGCAGGATGCATTCAAACAGAACAACTTATAAGTGTTCTTGTGGAGCAACAAATCATCATTTAAAACTTCACTGTGCATTGTCATTAAAATGTCCATTCGAGTTTCAAATTATTGTCTTGTCTTATAAGCTTGTGTAGTGTGAAAGCATTGGAATACTTGTAATTTCTATCAAGTTGGCTGCTTTCCTGATAGCGAAGTCGATAGGTCTTGGCGAGAGGCAACTCTTTCATTCAAGGAAGTATATGATGTTATTACTCAGCACTCAGCAGTGGTGTAAACTGAGAATTTTGTGGAACTGTGCGAGATCCGTATGAGAACTCGTTTATGCCTCGTATTGGCTCGTATATTATCATTGATGTAACACCTCGAACGATGCCTTGTTCTGATATCGTGAGAGATAACAAGTTGCTACGAAGCAGTCCAGCCAGCCCTCTAATAAACTAAATGGCCAAGTGATATCATTAGTAGAATTTTAGAACCGTAGTAATTTGGAGAAGGTGTCAATTTAACTCGGTTCAAAAGTGCAGTTTTGTTGATCCAGACAAAAAATTTGGCTAGACTCAGACTGCATATCATTATATGCTATTATACTGTATGTGTGCATATGCAATTGTGTGATGACATCAGTCATTAAAGAGTAGAGTTACTAACATTAAGATTGTAAAGTAATAAATGTGATATAATGGGAGGGGGACTCTATTAGCTAGCGTATGCTGTACACACACATTTATAATGTATATGCACGAGCTGTTTTTTGTGCGAGTCATGAATCTCAACAGCAGAGATGAGTTCCTGGAGAGAGTGGAGGAAGCTGAGGTTGAGAGGCATCAGAGGTAAACTGGGTGAGCGAACATTAAATTACATTAAATCTGCCAATTCCATAAATCGATCTGTAGTGAACATGAAAGTCTCTTGGGGCTAAAAGATGATCATGAAGAAAGAGTAACTCCCTGTTTGTTGTTTTCTGTGTGGGTGAGTAGAGTTTAGATGAGTTGAGCTTTTTCTACACAAACCAATGAATCTTTCTAAAAGAATGTTGGAGTGTGTGTAATGTTACTTGTACCTTGTAATGTGTGTCGAGTAATGATGGGTCGGAAGGTTAACGTGGAAGTTGAACATGAACTCACACACTATTTCATCTAATGGTTGTTTTGTGTATAAAAGTAACAGGGAAACTGGGAAAGTGAATGCACTATAATGTTACGAATGTTACTATATTCGTTTAATACTTGTATTCATATTCATTTGCTTGAGCTTGATTTTGAAAGCGCATTATACAATCTTACCAAATAAGAAATTTATACCGTGGATTAAGTTTATTATAATTAGAGTTCTGCTATAAAAGTATTGATCACCGAGCGGCAACGCACCTTTGATTTTGATTGAGGCTATCCATAAAAATATTGGGATTGATGGTTCAATGCGTAAGAAAGGTGCGTGACTTTTAAAGGAAACTTTGTGTGTGTGGAATTTAGAGGAATAAATTGGTACGCGTAATGAACTGACTAGCCTGCTAGAGACTTTATTGTTTCAGAAGTGCCAGTAAAGTCATCAAGTCATCATAAAGTAGAAAGGGAGGAGAGAATTCACCCTGACTATGGACTAATTGGATTGAATGAGTGTTATAAACTCTCCTTGCCTGTAAGTGTGACTTCAGCTAATATGAATGTTGAACTCGAATGCAAACAAAATATGCGTGCATACAATTATTTCTGCCCTACAGACAGGGACAATTATGTATATGCGTACTCTTGATTTTCTAACACTATATAGCAACTTCTACAATGAAAAAAAAAGTGTTCAGTCTGAAGTTTAAGAAATCAATAAAGCTTTTTATCGTGCGATGAGTCACTGTGGAAAAAATTCTAATAGTATGAATATATTCAGGGATTTCTGGGGTCAAAAGGTTGTCACACGCAGAGAAAAAAGCTGAATAACAAAGAAAATCCGTTGCATGCTGAAACAACTTACTTTTGAAAACTTTATTGCTTCTTTCTACACAGTGAAATAAAACTTGCAGAACATGGATTGTAAACTCACTGTAGCGTACATTAGTATCGCCAAGTCATGGAGCATGGGAGCTTTTATTACTCATGGGAAAGTACAGAGTACAGCGAGAAACAAATATTCAACATACAATATTACAGCTCGTAGCAATGTACCCTGGGATTACAACACAGGGAAAGCAAAGATTTTACCAGTTAAACAGCAAAAGTAAAAGCAGTTCATTTGCAGCTTCTACTCAAGATATTAGTGAGATTGTATTCGAAAGGAGATAATATGCATACTGAAAGCGACTGACGAAAGCATCGTGTAGTATTTTTGTAGTGGATGAGCTACAATAAATGACACGTGAAAGAATCCCACTGAATTGTAAATGAGAGCAGAGTTTTGCTTAATACAGATATAATATATTGTATGAAGCAAAACTTTCCCCACTCGGATGAAGAGTATCGACAGTTCGTATGGGGAAATGTTGACTCGGATTAGATGCGAAGTAGAGACACAATAAGAGAAGCAAAGCTTCATGAAAAAGTGGCTATTATTATAAGGGGGGATAATTATGCACTGGGGAGTAAATTGCATCGACTTGCACCCAAACTTCTATTGGTGCAAGTCCGTCTTGAATGACGTGACAAATGAGATGAGCCGATGTAGTTCATCCATATGCATGTAAATGGTAATCCTTAATCCTCAGACTGAACAGAATTAAAGAGGATCGAGAAGGGAGGAGTGAGTTACTAAAATGTTAACTGATTGTGAGTTTGTGTATTTTAACTTTGGTATTGCTTTGGTTCTTGCCTCGAGGAGACTTAATGAGCCGTTGATCCCATTAACATTTACGTGCAAAACGACGGTGATGAAAGGGAAGAAGAAGGCATACTTTAGTCTGTGTGTAGTATTACTTTCGAGAAAAGCTGGCGCACAAAGATCACTTCCTGAATCTCAGATGATATTAATGCAAGCACAAGATTGTTCAGTGAAAGCAGCTTTACCCATCCATGGCGAGATTGATGAAACAACTTCATCCCAAAAGCTAAAAGCTGAGGGCTTGACGTTTGTCTAATACAAGTACAATATACGCACAGAATTACTTGTATCGAGCTGAATCTATCGTTCATAACTCTCAGCGGAAAAAAGCTTGGGAAAATATTTTCTCTTATGAAATTGGATGCGCTGTACATTTCTGAGTTTGCAAAATTCTTTTGAACAAGATACGGTAGAAGTAACAGAGAATTTTTTTGCCGGAGATGCGTAGAATTGCGTATAGTGTCAGCATGAGTAATTCATTGCCATGTAACATGGAAGCTGCTGAGTTTGGCCCGGAAGAAGGAAGGAAGGAAAAGGCAAGTTGACTTCGATCCAACCGACATAACTTTTCCACTTTGTTCAATGTTATATAATATTATATCTTCTAGTGGTTTAACATGAGATGGTCTATTACTACTTTTAGGAGGAAGTTCTTCAATACTCCTGCAATGCGTACGAGTGTGTGTGTGTGTGTGTACGCACACTGGACTTTCATTCTTCTGATTTGAAGAGGGCAATTGAGGCAAGGTCAGTCAAATCTAAATTGATACTCAGGGAGAAAGGGGATGACAAAACTAGGAGGATTATTATCAACATCATTATCTAAGCTACGTACAGTCGAGGAAATGAAATTTTATGGGAAGACAGGGGAACTCAAACTTTTTTTGGTTGGCTTCTAACTAAAGGACAGTGTGAAAATACAGAAAATGAAAGGGCAGATCTCGGGAAGATGTACACGTGGCTATCAAGTGGAATTGATTTTTGAGAGTACACACTAGATAACAATGGCCTTACAGGAATCGTTGGATTAATATGGCGTGGTGGTTTTGTGGTTCCTCGGCTCTATAGTACCACCGCAAAGTTGAGACTAGAGAAAGTCACAAAAATAGACATTCTATGTGAGCCTTCATCTATCTCAACGAATTTTGGAAAAGGTTAATTTCCATATTTTCCATCCCCTTGTTGAGGAATGACAGCAGAAGACTGTGAAATCCAAACTGTGCATCGTATAAAATGATACTTGATTATATGAATAATGTACAGTTTGAAGTTTTTGCTTATTTGCACAGGTTGTCTAGCTTAAGAATAGAGATGGTCAAGATAAGACTGGATGGATTGATGGAAAGATGCCCCTTCCTATTCTGTGGTCGTGTGTTATTTAAGCGTGGAGTTACTACAAATTACAGAGCATTGTGTTGTGAATAAAGAGTGTCACGCATTGGGCATTGAGTTTGTTAATAATACTCATAAGATTAAAGGGCTTTATAGTTTTATTACTAGATGTAATCTGTTTAATCATCTTAAATACCCACTGACTCCACTGGCGGGGGGGTTGGATAGGCGATAGGCCTCACACAAGTCTTGCATGTCATTGTAGAAGATGAAGACTCGCAATCAACTTTCCCATCTCCACATAAGTTGATCTTTCTTCAGATCGTTTTAAAACCTCCATGTCCATGAATGGATAGTCTCAGCATATTTAGAGTTCAATGGAGTTGCTTATTAATCCTTGAATTCAACTCTATGATATGCGATTAACATTCCTTTCTAACTTCTGAAAATCCTACTAGGAATTATTGATCAGAAGGAAATAATAGGAAAAGGGTAAGAAGATCAGATTTAAGACAGTTGACAGTTGTTAGCTTCAAGTGGCTTCCCGTATGCTATTCTGGTTTTTTACATCAAGGTAGTAGTGTCTATGGATTTTTGTACTGGATGACGATGACTGAAGAAGTCCCTGTGTACAATTGATGATTCAGATAGAATTCTAAAATTGTTTTCGAAATTATTTAAATGAAAAAATTATGAGTAATGATATTGAGACTATGTGAAGATTACTTTGCTATTCGTATTGGTGGACTCACAAGCAAGCAAGATTCTGACTACGAAAGCATTCTTATAGGAGGGCACGTTAAAAATTGTAGTTAATGTTATTAAAGACTACGTGTGTAAATCAAAAGAGTGTACAAGTCGAAAGGTACATACTGCATAAGTTTCGAGCCTTTTAACACCCCCTGAAAAAGTTCCCTAAGTTCCATTTAAAATACCACCAGGTTTCACAATTACTGCTGCAATAACATGTTTCCCTTGTACACATTTTTTCACGGGCGTCTAGACAAAAAACCCTAGGTTCAGGATGACGAAGGTCTTCTAAGCTTGACATTTCTTTTCAGTGATTGTACACTTTGTATTGATGCTTTGTATCGACTCATGACATCATCATCACATCATCTTGGTGAGAAGTAACATACACTCAAATTTCACGTATGGGTTAGCTCCTTCTTTTCATTGAGGGTAAAGATTGCGTGCTTGCTCACAGATTATTTCATTCATAGATGACTTATTCACACGAGCAATAAGAGTTATTCAATAACATAAAGCCCACAATGATACAAAACTAGATTTATGTGTTTCGTATTCGTTAGTCTATTTTTAGTTACTACATTTGAAATGCATTCGAATAAACAATTGCTAAATAACAGTAGAAAAATTAGTTAATCAACTTCTCTTATTATTTATTATTATTTTGTTAATATCATTTACGTCAGTTTGAGGCACTGGAAGCACATTATAATTGATGATGATAACAACAGGGATTCAATTAGATCTGGCTTTAGTAAAAACATAAATTGAAACACAAGCAATAATTTAGCTATGAATCCAACAAATTGTAGAAATAAATAACTAATACCTAGAATCACACTTTTGTTTTGAGACATAAGTTTCGCATAAAACTGATAAGTTAAAATACATGGATTTTTAATAGTAGTAATATCAATAAACATCAGATCTCTTACAAACATATATCTAGTGTAATATTTGTGGCCTACAATGCTTTAAACTGGTTTTGTTTAAAGTGGCTTTTAAGTATGAATGTTAAACAATATTTTTCGTAAGTACTCAAGATCTTTCAATTGTCAGATGTAAATGTTGTAGCAAAGTTTCATTGAATGATTGTAAGCTGACAAAAGGCTACTTTACAAGTCTTCATAGTCATTGTTTCCGATAGCTGCCGTTGTCATTACACATCCGACGTCGTTTATCACAATCTTTTCATGATTCCTGGTTTAAGTTTTTCAGCTGCAACTTGAATAATTGCATATTCAATCTCATCCCATCCGAAGACAGAGGGAATGTCTCTGATGAATTTATGCTTTTCTTTTGATGGAAGATGGCTGCAGTTACAAAAAACAGTCTATTATAAATTAAATCCTCAGAGCATAGCAAATTGGAAGAGTTGGAGCTACAGGCTTACATGATTGAATGCAAAAAAATTATGAGACTCATGGCTTTGGAATGTAGAGCCCTACGGAACAATAATATCCGTCCGTAACGCTTTTCAGGGGGTAAAACTGCTAATTCGTCCATCAACTCCTTAACAAATCCACCACCGCATGTGAAATCTGGCTTCGTGGTAACACTGAAAGGACTGTAAAAACAGATTCGTAAGTCCAAGATAAGTCCAAAATAATCATTAATAAAGCTATTGTGTAAACAAATATACTCAATTGTCGGAGACACGAAAGCAGACGAAGTCCAAAGGGCCCTCAATTCTTGCAAAAGCAGCGACTTCCTAGCCTGCGCATGGGTTAATGGGTTAACGCGTCTTACTTTTAACTTAGGATCGAGGTCAATCTATGAAATAAATGAGGTCACTCTTTAAGCAAATGTGTATAGTTTAGGGCTACCCCAACATTATGTCTAAATAGGTCTTACGTGGGTCAGTGGAAACTTGGATGACGCGACTTGATTGAAGGAGATACTCCGCTCGCCTATTCCCCCAGAAGTAAGTCCCTAGGAAAAAAGTGTATTTTAGAACGTCGGACATTTAAAGCAAAGAAAACGGGTCGTATGTTATGAAAGTAAAAAGGACTTACCTGGACTAGTAAGCCCTTCATAAATGTATCTGGCAAAGTCGGAAGAGAGTATCGCGAACAATATCCTTCTTCACGAGCAGAAGCGAAGCACAAAAGAAAACGGATGAGTTGATTGACTGCAACGTTATCCTTGCCTACGACTAGTGACGCTCCTCCAGTAGCCAAGTGGGAGGATACAATTCCTGCCCAAGCACTTTTTGGCACATTTTTTAGGTTTGGTGGAAGAAAGTCTACAAATAAGTCGTTCGATCCTGTTGAAGACACTTTTCTTGGTTTTTCCTTTAGAGTTACAACAGATTTTGATTTTGCTTTCACAGAGGTAGTTGGTTTTTCTTCGTCCTTATGTTCGTCGATTGTTTCTCTCACCCAACATGAACGGAGAGCACTAACAGTCTTGCATAATTCGGCACACCATGAATTTATCAATGAGTTTTGAAGCTTATTCTGGGAGCAAACAAACATACAATTTTTACAACCAAACCAACAATTTAGGGAACATAAAATCCTCCTACCTTGGCCAGAAGTACACCTGTCTTTGGTGCAAATTCTGCAAGCCATGACAGCAAGAGTGGTCGCAACAAAAGAAATACCGGAAGGTATTCAATCGGTGCAAGGACTGATAAGGCATGGGGAACATAAGCAGGCGGATGGTCTGGATGATCCGCTGTCATATTCGTAGACGAGTCAAATTCAAGAACAGCAGTAGAGTCGAGTGGCGACGGAACTCTGAAGGACAAAGACAGATAAACCAGAGACAAAGCAGGAACAAGAACAAAAATCGACCGATGTGAAGACGATGGAGGTGCATCTTCTCCTCCATGTCTGTGATGGTCCACAGTGTGATCAGTCACATATTTGACCAGAGGAGCCAACGAAGGTGGCAAAGAAGTTGGAAAGAACAAAGAAGTCAACTGTTCAGTCCATAAGTACACAGTCTGTGGCCCAACAATGTCATCCCAACGAGACACACAAATCCCGGTAAGTACAGAAGTTGGCGATGGCGAACTGTTAGTCGTCAGTGAAGAAGATGAGAGACATCCCGTTTTTGTTTCTACTAGAGAAACTCCTGATGACAACATAAGTGACTTCACCTCCTTCTCGGGATTACTTAGCGAAAAACTGGTAAGGGACGAAGGGGCGTGGAACTCTGCTTGTGACGTTGACGTCAAAGACTTCTGTACTGTCTTCTTTGGAGTTGGAGTAGAGGACGGAGGAGGGAGACGAATCATGTGAGAAACTTCGTCTGTCAGAGAAACCGCCATGTTACGTGACATTGATAGGGACCTTACAGCAGGTGACAAAACATTCGATGGATTAGAAGCGTCCTCGTCCTCATCGACCAGTAATTGGAGAGCTTGTTCTTCGTCTTCTAATCTTAACACTCGTGGATTTTCGACCACAGGTCGGTGATGATGATGAAGTACTTCCTGACTTTCTTTTGAATCCATGTCCTCCTTCTCCTCCTCGACCTCCCCCTTCTCCTTCCTTCCTTTCTTTGTATTCCAAATATTCCAGGGCCAAATTCCAACAGCCGCTATAATGTACAGTTCACCTAGATGAGTTCCCCACAGTGAGAAATTCAACCTTTACACATAATTCGTTGACAAACCCTACAGATTTAATATCGAGAGTGTCCTCACAGTATACCAGTAGAAGGATGGACTTCGTAACAAACTAGAGAACTAAACAGTGATAACGATAATCTATAAATAGGACATTGAGCAAGGCTTACTAGAGGACAACTACGTGATAATAATAATAATGGGTGGTGTTCATTAGTATCTTTAGTGTTTTTGTTTATATTCGTTACTTATTTGTGGCCAATAAATTGGAGGAAAATTTGAGTTTCCCGCGAGTCGTTGTTTTCTTGGGGAAACGTGAGACTAGAGGAATATCAACGGTTGTCGTATACAATACTACATTAGTGGCGTCCCTCACCACCCAATTTTCATGAGCTCATGGACTCGCCATGCCAGTGAATATTCCGAATTGAAAGTATGTTTAAACTGTAATTATTACGTTTTTATTTTATAAATCCACTTTAATTAACATCCGAAATGTTCAGGTTACACAAGACGTACATAAAATGAGTTTAGAAGTATTCAAATGATTAAAATGATTCATGCACATTTGGTAATTTACTGATTTTGATGACATACATTAAGATTTAATGTTACGTTTTTAGTTTTAAAAAACTAACAAGCTTATTATATTCTAACACGTGTGGAAATCAGTTTGTTATTTACAATATAATAAAAGTTCGTTGCAATAAGGACTTGGGACGAATTCCCGTAATTAGATCTATAGATATAACTTGAACTGTTTCATTTTCTATATTTAAATTTTAAATATGAATGAGCGCAGCTCACATTCAGAATATAATATTTGTGTGGTTTTAGTTTTATAGTTTTTAGCTACTCTAATATAATATAGGTTCTCAGGAGACAGTTAAAATGTTTTTATTTGTTTCTGTGATGCGTATAATTCACTTACGTGTCTCTAATTTTTTATTAGTGAGATCATAATATGTGTCTATAGATTTTCTTATTCTGATTTTTACGCAGCTCGGAATCAGTTCACAAATTGAAGGCACTTGAGATTTCATACTACAAGGTTTTTGTCTCCTGCAAGCAAGAAAATCACAATTAAAAGTGCGTGATTCAATTCACGTCATCCTTAATACTGACTGGTTCAAATTGGACAGATAGTTATTTCAAATTCGGGTATGTCTGGGTATTACCTCACCTGATTTCCGAGTGGCAGGTGACACGGAGCGTTGATTCCGTTTCCGTGTTACAGGTTTGCCATTGCTACTGCAGTTTCAGTAAGAGATGCCGAGTCAAATTCAGTGCAAATTTTTGTGATACAGACATAATTTGGAATGATACAAAACACACAAATTAGTTTTTATGCTATGTAACAATTGTTTAATATACTTTTATAGATTAATGTGTATTCATCTTTACAGTCTATTGTAAGATTAAAAACCGTTATTCCTACCGCTGCTACAATAAGTCTGTACTTGCATCAAGTCCTTTTTCAAAGTTATACTATTACTACTGTCTTCTTAAATCTTTTAAAGTCTCACTTGGAAATTAAGATAAATAGCCAAGTTTTCTAAATTCCTTCTTTAGTTTCGAAATAAGCATGCATTTTATAATTAATACACGTTATATAATGCTCGTGTAAAAACAAGTAGATTACTTTGGAAAGACTCGTTTTCCTTGTACAGCAGGTAAAGAGTCGCTGGAGCCTCCAGATTTCAACGAACCTCCAGAACTATCTCTTGACCCATTCCTTTTATGATTTTTGTATTGCTCAGATAAGTTATTCATACTGCTGGTATAGAAAAGAACATAAAGTCAGATTACATCTTCGTCGAAATTTCATTTATCTACCTTACCTGTTGCCAATGCGTCTTTTTTCCAGTTCCTTACTAATAGAGTCAGGTATCGGTTGTGGAGTTTCATTTCCCTTATTTTTTAAAGGTGGCGAGTCTAAATCCTGCATCGAAAACAAACGATAATAATGACATTATTGGCTCAATGAGGAATTGAATAAAATAATTATTAAATCTAACAAATGTTTAGATTCACGCACTTTACTATTATTGGATGGACTATTTGAATCGTAGTTGACCCAGTGGTCCTCATCTCCACCTCCTCCTCTCATTCGCCCTATCTCATCATCTGATTGTGATTTGGTAATCATATCGGCGGAATAAGCTGGCCTTGCAGGAGCAATAGGCGATCGGCAACACACGCTATTAACGTCTTCCAATTTTTTTAGAAGTCTTTCATTTTCTCTGCAGACAAGTTCTTGGTCACGTATAAGGAGGTCTCGAACAGCAATAAGTTCCCAGTTATCATGTCTCAAAGCTGCATTTTCTTGTATAAACTTGGCTATTGTATCAATTAGCTGGGTTGGTTCCATTTGTTCTAATTTTTCTTTATCGAGTCCGTCTGGAAGATCAGTTGAACCGATGCCATTAGCCGTCTCCAAGTTTCGGGCAGACCAATTCCCAATTTCCCCTGTTGCAGGACGCCCTACTTGAATGAATTGTCTAATTTGGTTATTTTCCTCCCGAAGTGCTGTTACCTCACGCTTTAAGCTCACTATTAGGGCTTCTCTAGGATCCTATATTCATTAAGTAAGGTTTCATTGATTCATAGCTCCTCTGTTTGACAGTTCTTACCGTTACTTCCATGTACTCCCTAATATAGTCAATTATGAATAGGTACTCACCATTACAACTACAGGTTTGGTACGTATTCTTTTAGCTCGAGCAGCATATCGAAGGGTATTCAAGGTTTCGCACATATTAGATTTTGCTGGAGATATGCAAGCAATCTGAAATTAATAATTTGTAAATCATAAACGAATTCATATACTTCCATACATATCTTAAAGCCTTAAAGCAACTAGAAAGATTAGATCCAAATGTAATATTACAAACGGCGAAGTCCAATAATGTCCAAATAAAAGTATTATACGAATGATCGAAGGATTAAACAGCTACTGCTTTAAAATTTTAGTAAACTTTACGATTAGTTGTTATCATCAGACAGAACAACGTGATCCTATTTCGAGTACAATTTCGATTGAAGCTTTTGCTGAATAATTTATTTCAACGGCGACCTAATTGCCTAATAGCCTTTTTGACCTTTTCAGCTTTCAAATACTTGGACTGCTTTTAGTGTTAGTTAAATAGAAGAATACAACTGTATTAGTCGTGTGAGGAAATTTTAGCTCTTCCTAATCCATTTCTAACTTACGCAGCTACAATAAGCTATTTAGTGGAAAACTCAATTAATCGCAGCATTTAAACAATTTGTCTTGCACAATATGACAATAATATGCATACCAAACACTCTCTCATCACTTACTGTGATAACGTGATAAGGAATCATTTAGTCAACTTATTCCATACTCAAAGCAATAAATGGCGCTACAATTTCTAATTCCCTTGAATTTTTGTTAGGTGAGGATAATAACGATTGATTTTTTCAATGCGATAACTGCGAATTTTGCTGAGTAAATTGCACAAATGATGTCATTGTCCGCATGCTTACCATTAAGGTGACTCCATTCCCTGCCAAGCTATCGGCCAGTAATTTTGTCAACTTGCTGTCTCTGTATGGGATGTGTCCACTTTTCTTTTTTGCATCGCTTAGTGACGCTATACAATACCCAAGTACCATTAGACTTTTATTTATGTTATTTGCCTCTTCAAGAGTTTTCCCTTCGCTGTGAGTTTTCTTCGTCATTTCGCTTCCTGCGAGGTCCACAAAATTAAGTTTTCCATGGCGAGAGATAAATACACCTTCTTCAGATGCCTGCAATTTATCATTATTATCGAATCAGTATATCTGTTTTCATCATCTATCAACTTCGCCTAATCACATAATCAATTAGGTCAAATTTTTGTAGGTCTACTAGAGACTGGTAGGGCTTCTCGTTCTTCTTTAATTTTTATTCTTTTTCAATTTAAGAGTTGCAATGGTGTGAACACGACTCTTATTCAATCTAGTCATGTACTTATTTTACTTCAGTCTGAGGCATACGTAAATAATCAATCATAAAGTGCATATATTAATCTGAAGGCTTGTGAGCCCTAATTGGAAGCAAAACTTAGCCTGCTGTGACATTTGACATTAGCATAGCGAGGGAATGAAATTGGAATACTAGAATACTTGGAATTAGTTTCGAGTTACATGAACTGCAGGAGACTTATAAGACTTTCGCGATGCATACCCAAGTTAGACTAAATTGTACGTTTCTTTTACATGTATGCGTGTCTGTGACAAGTTTGCGGGATTGGCGATTGAAACAAAACCCATAAAGAGAAAAGTAGTTTTTATAGCTCATAGTTAAGTAGCGAACAAGGAAGTTATTAGAATTCATATTTAATGAAAGCATTGGGTAAACGAACTTGTCAAATGAAATCGACTCCATCTTTAAAAGAGTGCTAAATGGCTAAACTGCTCAACAAGATCATCACAATGTGTGGAGAAAGAAATATACAAGTAGGGCACATATAATGACGTAAAAGGAGACAGAAAGAATCTCATCATCATCATTTCCGTATGAACTCTAAAGAAATTTTTCTCTTTTTCTCACCTTTTGTTCTGATGTGATGTGAACTGTCAGAATCGTGTGGCTCCGACTAGAATACTCATTCATATTGTGTCGACCCACAGCTCGGTTTCGCATACCTTCATGTTCATACAAATAATATGGTTTTACTTAATCACTAATCACACAAAACAATCGTATAGTGCAAGGAACGTAGGCTGTACGTGCACATTCTCCTGCTTGGATATTAAAGTAAGCATTTATATCGGTTCTCGCAGTTAATATTTAAAGACTGTTTACATGATTGACATGCTTGTTATTATGCTTGGAACACGAAAAACTCGAATCTGTATAAGGATAAAAGGTGAAAGTCCGAGCATATTACTTGTATTCGTCGTGCCTTGCAATCATTTATAAACAAACTTTAGCTCAGGCACTTTTGTTTGTCTTTCAGCTACGAAACTGTTTGCCTCTACTACGTTATAAATAACTTTGATTCCAGTATTACAACAACTACTGTTTGTATGAAAGAAAGTTATACTTCATTTTCCATTTGTCATGTAGAATGTGTGTAAGTCAAGAGAAAGTAATAACCTTCTTCCAGAACGGCAAGCAAGTCGTCAAACTCTTCACATTCTACCATAAAAAGATTTTCGACAAAAAATCCTCGAGACTTTTTTGACCATCGAACTGCTAAAGGTTTTCTTGAGGTGTTAAGAAGGTCGATTACCTGAAAGTACATACAAAAAATACATAATGATAAGAAATATATTGCATACACAATAGAACTTGAGTTACTTTCGTGGGATCTGCCGTAGTTGGCAATGGCATTGAGACTTTGAGACCAAACAACACATTTCTCTTCAATCTCATTATCTGTATGTGCAGTAGAATGTCATACTCTCATATTACAGTTATGATGGGAATGTCAGGTGTGCTCATATATGCGAGATAAATTACACAAAGACTTAAAGAAAAGACTTTTTATGGATTTTGCACAATATATTCAGAACTTTTTTTTAACACTTCAACCAAGTTCCTATACATCTGTCATGTATACTCTATAGTTTTTTTTACCATATACTCGTAGCATAATTTCTAGAAACGAATCCAATACCAATTTCTACGGATCTTGCACTCTAGTTATGTTAAATAGAGATCAATAATTGAATTGATACTTGACTCGAGTTAGTCTACAGGGTCCTCGTGGATATGTATTATCGAAGACAGAGTTGTATGGAAAAGTTAGAAAAGTTCTATTTGCTAGCCATGTTTTATTCAGAGAAAGTATATTTTTCACGGAGTTTTTTTCTGTCATTCATCTGGTTATTTATTTGCAATTTTCGTAAAAATATGTTTGCCAATCGATTTTCAATACAAATATTTTTGACGTTGAAGAAATCTTGACGTCTAAACTAGTAGTAGTGTTGCTGCGCTGCATTGTTATCATATATAGCGCGCATATATGTGAAGTGACATTGTAAGGTGTACAATTACTTCTTACATAATAAGAGGCATCTCGAGAAATTTCTAAAGAAATGGACGTCTACGTCACTTTCCAATATTTACAATAAATTGCAGGCAAATATAATGTATTGCATAAATGAGTGGGTGTCAGCCCATTTCTGTCCAGTTTAGCTATCTGACATCAGTTTAATATTCTCCAGGTGCTCGTAATAGCTGTCTAAGTTGAAACTATATTGTTTGCAAGTCATAAACTATTCACTCAATAAAATTCCTGAGGGTGGGCGATACAATTATACCTGAAATAAGTTATTCATAATGATTCCAAGGCCAGTTGCATTCGAAGAAATAGATATATACGAGTTGGATTTGCTAAACTAATTGCTTACAAGCCATCACGCTCTTAAATAGATGGGCAAGTATAAAGCTGAAGTTCCAGAATGAAATGCCTTAAAGAACCTAGTCTTGAATCAAAATCTATCTTTAGCAAATTTAGCGAATAGCTCAACAGTTTAAACTTCCCGATATTTTAAAGTGTTTGCAAAGATTAAGCGATTTGTCATATTGAAAGACGTGTCAAAGGAATTCAACGAACTTCTGAGTTAGATCTGATGCCGTTAATTAATCAATTAATAATAAATTCTTGCGTACAGAGTCCAGAATTCGATAACATCAACTGGCCATCAAGCTACAACATAATATTTATTCGACATGTAGCATTAAGCCAGGTTATTTCGCAGACCTGTGAAACCGCAAAACCATATTGTATTGAATTCGAAGGCATAACTCCCAGCTATAATAATAATTGCAAGTTCTTTCCTATCTATCAGAATGCTTTAGCTTTGCCCATGAAATTAGTTTGATATGAAAACCGAGAATTCATTACTTTGTTCACCTCAAAACCCCTATGAAATCAATAATCATGTATAATGCACGGCACTTTTTCTGAGCACACAGCTTTTGTGACCAAAGTTCTCACATAATTTTCCCAGGCGAATAACAACTTTCCAAACTTTAACGCACGCCTCTTTAATGCAGTTCAATTTTTAACTTTCTCAGAGTGCTGATGAATATTACGAGTTCCCCAAGCGCGTGATTGTTTTAGATGTAAATTTAGCAATAAATTAAAATTACGTAACTAAAAACAACACCATGTTACAAAAATACTTGGGGATTAAAATACCTCACACTCAACTTCAAACGCATAATACCTTTGACTACTCCATCGACGATGCAAAACATGTTTTTTCTTGTCAAGTAGTAAAGATAATTGAAACATTCCATCCCTGACTTTTATGATTACAATAAAAATATTTGCATTATCAAGGATAAAGCATTATACTTACTTTTTCATTATAAATTTCCAAGAAGGACGCTTTTAGTACGAAGTGGAAGTCATTCCGGTTTTGAATCTGATTGAAAAGGTACAGGAAGGAGCGGAATACAAGGCCGTGCTGAGAAGCAAATGGGTCTGGATTCTTTTCGAACTGGAAGTACAAATACATATTTGCCATTATGAATCATAAGTTTGCTATATAATACTGGTATCGTATGCAATGTCATGAAAGGCAATAAACACTCTCAAAATATGTTAAGGCTGAAGGAGAAAATAATAGAAAGCTAGGTTAGAATACATTTCAATGCAAAAGAAGGTATATTGCCAAAATGCTAAGGTACAGCAGCTAGGTGGAGTAGATGCATAAGGTGAACTTTAATTGTAAGGAAGAAGAAGGTCAATAAGTGTCATTAAAATGTTGACAGGAGATCGCTTATTCTGCCACCGCTTCAATTGTGCCTTACTAAAAGTCTCCTTTATTCACCGTTATCCATTTGCTCTCAATACATCTATGCTAGATATTGATTGGCTTTCAAGGTCTCTACACTTCATCGTCAGTTTGCATTTGCATTAACTGGGTGGAAACTTTTTCTACACTCGACATATAGCTGTACATTAAGAGTATCAGTATGTGTGAAATCTTTTCACCTTTAATCTTATTATGAATTTTGAATGATATTGGCTACTTGAAGCTTCAAACCTTTTCTGTGTAAATCTATAAATTGTGCAAAAACAAAACCCAATCGATTCTACGTTTAGAAATAGCATAGTTGGGGCAACGCACAATTAAATCAATTGAGAACTATGTTAAATAAATGTTTGTCTGGGTATTGTTTTCTCTCATATCTTCGCAAATAATTCACAAATAAACAAATATTAGGCTGGAACTGACTACGATCGTATGCATATCGAAAGTAATTAACCTAGATTAAGAGTTCTGTTATTTCAAAGGAGAAAACTATCATTTTTATCTCACTATCTATCAGAAAACTATAAATGGATAAATTAATGTGTCATTGGGAATTAAATATGACAAGTGAGCAATTAAGATAGCTGAGTTATTTTCTAATTTGATTTGCTGGTGTAATTTTAGTTCTCAATTACTGCAACTTGAGGAAAGTTGCTCAGAACATGTACCTATGGAGGCAGCAGACTAAGCAACGGTGCGGTTAATAATAAGTAACTTTCTCCCTCTCCACAGACTTTAGGTTAATGCGGTCAAGGTATTACGAACTGTTCATCCTTGAATTGATAAATCATGCCACTTACCAAGTTAGGAGGACCTGTAAGCGTATGAGTCTTTCCGGACCCTGTTTGGCCGTAACAAAACACAGTACATGAAAATCCGTCCACGGCCATATCAATAAGCCTTTTGACACCCGAGTGATCCAGAACATCCTCTTGAGTAGCTTCCGGTTCGAAAACGACATTGTACGTAAAAGACTTAGGTTTTTCTTTAGGACTCACTGCATCTAGCCATATTTGGCCGTTCCCAGGAAAGTGTGTCGCCATTTCATCCCCTGCCTTCTCTTCCTTTCCATTCAAAGGTCTTACCCTGGAAATTCATGACCAATAGGCTATATAATTACTAAAACTTCTTTGAGAGTATCTGTACAAGTGAAACACATGTAATTACACTTCTTAATTATATACAGACAGACAACTAACCTGACAACCACGTTTATATTGTGATTAGTGTCTCCAGGCTCCATCTCATAATCCCCATCGACGGTGTTTAGGGATGAGGCACTTCCGATACTCGAAGACATTCCTCCGCTGTAAAAAGACATTAGTTTAAGTGGAAGTAGTTTCTTTCGAAATTCAAGATCGGACAGTTTATGCGAAGATCCTTCTTCCTCGAAGGAATCCATTCTACTTTCTAAACACCCGTCGGGTGATTCTACCGACTTAACGGCTCTGATTGCCCCTTTATCATTTTTGTAGTTAAAATTTAGTGACAGACTACGTCGATGCATTATCACTTATTTTTTGTGCAAATTTTTCACTTTTGTGTAGGGTCTGTGTAGGTTTCACTTAACTTGTGCGAGAGACTCTTTCCTGAACATGATGTAAGGATTGACTGCACGGAAAATCAGTTGTATTAAGATGGTTAAGGAAAAGGTAGTGCTATAAATCAATTTGAAACATGTCTCAGCCAGATGGTTCGTGTGAAAAGGTACAATAAGTGTCACTCGTCAAGACTGTAGAAGCGAACTTGCATATAGTTAATCTTACTCGTAGACATTTCACAGAATTAGAGAGGAATGAGAGCCAATGAATTAAACATCTGATGATCCATTACCAGTGGATTACTAATGCACATGAGACTCTACAGGAAGTGTCTAACGAATGGACTTCCCATTGGATTGGAC